>ERZ795054.23-NODE-23-length-352663-cov-16.181490_pt1 | contig 352663 bp, 376 predicted proteins | sample MGYA00375138_ERZ795054 | MGnify/ENA primary metagenome ERZ795054 (study PRJEB30183, sample SAMN05720215) | anaerobic digester metagenome | isolation source: active sludge of municipal wastewater-treating anaerobic digesters | place: USA | collected 2014-12-23 ... | reverse complement strand
CTGTATTACCGCTACTGCTGGCACAGAGTTAGTAACCTCTTATTCGTAAGGTACCGTCATCGAAATTCTTCCCTTACAAAAGCAGTTTACAACCCAAAGGCCTTCATCCTGCACGCGGCGTCGCTCCATCAGACTTTCGTCCATTGTGGAATATTCTCGACTGCAGCCTCCCGTAGGAGTTTGGACAGTTCTCAGTTCCAATGTTGGGGGCCGTGCTCTCACACCCCCTACCCGTCAAAAGCCTTGGTAGTCCATTACACTACCAACTAGCTGATAGGACATAGGCCTCTCTTGAAGCGATAAATCTTTACTCCGTAGAGCACATCGTGTATTATTCCGGATTTCTCCGAATTATTCACGACTTCAAGGAAAGTTCCTATGCATTACTAACCCGTTTGCCGTGGGCCTAAACCCACTCGACTTGCATGCCTTATCCACGCCGCCAGCGTTCATCCTGAGCTAGGATCAAACTCTCAATAAGAATAAAACCTTCCACCGAAGTGGAAAAAATTTTAAACGGTTTGCATCTTTATCTAAAGAAAAGATGCGAAAACTTATAGCTCAGATAAACAACCAGACCTGCCGCGCGTAAGCGACAGGTTTTAAAGGACTAACCGCAATAAATTGCGATTAATCTCTCATTAAGTTTTCAAAATACTATCCATAACTGCAAATTTTTATAGAGAAATAAAATTATTTCTCTATAATGATTTGGGGTTATAAAATTTGGAGGCCGGGAGGGAGCGGTTTCGAGATTAAAACCGATTACCCTTATTTTTTTTGAAAGGAAGCTTCAAATAAACAGAAATCTCGAATATGCCCGACCACCAAATTATCTTAATCAAAGCTGAGCGGGGCAAGTTTTTAAAAAACAAAAACTTGTCAGACTCCCCTAACTTAAAAACGTAATCAATTGAAACGAAAGGGGGTTTTCCTTCGATTCACTGGGACGCGCCTGATTTATCAGCCTTGAAAAAAATTTAAAATGAACAAAAAACACATCCTCACGCACATCTTGTTGATATGCATCGGGATGTATTTTTTCCACCCGAATTTTTAAAATATTTTTACTGTTTTGCGGCGATGTTTTTTTAATAAATTAATTAAACACCTGCTTTTTTTATTGCTTGTCCATTGTAACAACTCACTTAAATATTGTCAAGGGTTATTATTTATGCTTTTTCATAACAATTTTTTGCCTAAAATAAGCCAGTTTTTACTCTATTTCCACCTCATTGCTTTTGCATATTTTCGCATATTCATAGAAACTTTTTCGCGGTTTTCTTTCTTGTGTTTCAAAGTTAACCTCAATCAAACCGAACTTCATATTATACGCCTCATTCCATTCAAAATTGTCAATTAGCGACCAGTGAAAATAGCCTCGCACATCCGCGCCTTCTGAAATGGCTTCGTGAAGTTTTTGAAGATGACTTTTAATATAGGCGCTGCGATGATCATCCCCTGCATTTGCAATTCCGTTTTCAAAAATATATATAGGCTTTTTATATCGTCTCCAGGCATCCATGACAATTTCATATAATCCTTCAGGAAAAACTCCCCATCCCATTTCAGTTATTTGCTTGTCTGTGGTTTGCATACGTATAGAGGGCGGAAATAATTTTATTTCAATTGCAAAATAATAATTGATTCCTACAAAATCATAATACCCCCTGATCTGCTCATAAAAATACCAATTATAAAAATCTTCCACTTTTTCCGTAATAAAACTCGCTGGTTTTAAACCATAATAATTAAAATCATTACAAAATTGCGTTATGCCAACTTTAAGATTTGGCTTTTCTTTTTTTACGACTTCGTAACAAAGTTTATGGGCAGCGACCATATTTTTTCTAGCTAATAAAAATAGGATAGGATTTCTCTTTCCTGGGGGAAAATCTCCTACAAAATATCCCCTGTTTAAAGGAAGTCTCGGTTCATTTATAGTCAAAAATATGTCTATTTCTTCACCAAGCTCTTTTATAACTTTTTCGCAATATTTTACAAAATAATCAATTGTTTCTTTTTTATGCCATCCTCCTTTTTTTGAAAGCCAAAGAGGCAAAGCCCAGTGCCAAAGAGTAACGGATCGCATCATGCCTTTGGATTTAATATCTTGCAAAACTTGCCTATAGTGTTCAATGGCTTCCTGAGAAAATTTTCCCTCTTCCGGTTCAATCTTTGACCATTCTAAAGACAATCTGAAAGCATTGCATCCAAGTTCTTGCGCTAAACTATGATCCTCTGCAAATCTATTCCAGCTATCGCAGGCTTTCCCTGCCATGCCTTTTGTTTTTCCTTTTTTCTCCCATTCATACCAATCATTATTCGTACAACCACCTTCAACCTGATAGGCTGAAGTCGCCACTCCCCATAAAAAACCATTTGGAAATTTTAGTTTTTTAATCATAACAAAATCAAGTCTTTATATTTTTCATTATCAACTTTGGTATATTCCACAACTTCCAACATGACTTTTTTCCTGATATCGTCCGGAATGATAAAAACTTTGAAATCTTTCGGCCCAATTCGCACTGCAAATTTCAAATCAGTTTCCAGCTCTTGCGGCAGATATTTTATTTTTTTCCTGGTTGCAAAGGCAATATGAAATTTAGTCTTTTTTGGCGCCATCACATGCAACACAACAACATTTTCCCAAGACGAAAATACTGCCTGGTTATATTCTTCATCTTTTTCTGAATTAAGCGATAATGCTTTCTTATCGCCTTTTAGGAGAACAGAGGCAATTTTTTCCCAACTTTCCTCATGGGCCAAATTGTTTTCTGGTTCCAAATTTTTCATATTTTGTATTTATAACAAAATATATCGACAAATTATTTTTTCTTTATACTTTCCATGTTCGCCGGCATGTATTTGCGCAGAACTTCTGGAACAACCACAGAGCCATCTGCCTGTTGGTAATTTTCCAAAACAGCGATTAGCGCCCGCGTCGTAGCCACAGCCGTACCATTGAGCATATGCAGATATTCTTTTTTACCGTCATCTTTTTTGTATTTTATGTTCAGCCCTCTGGATTGATAGTCGGTACAATTGGAAGTTGATGTTACTTCCGCCCAGTCTCCCATTGTTCCCTCTTTATTGGGTTTGCCAGGCATCCAGGCTTCCAAATCAAAGGTTCTTATAGATGGACCGCCCAAATCAGCCGTGCAATGATCAATGACCCTGAAAGGAACACCCAAGCCCTTGAAAATTTCTTTTTCAATTTCTAAGATTTCCCTATGAGCTTCTTCGCTTTTTTCCGGCATCACATATTGGAACATTTCCACTTTTGTGAACTGATGGACTCTGAAGATGCCTTTGGAAAATTTAGAATAAGCTCCAGCTTCTGTGCGATAGCAATGAGAAAGCGCGATATATTTTTTAGGCAGATTTTTTTCATCGATTATTTCGTTCATGTGGTAGCCTCCCATAGTTATTTCGGCTGTGCCGATAAGGCTTATGTCAGAATTTTCAATATTGTATATTTGTGTTTCCTGACCACGCGGATTAAAGCCCAGCCCTTCCAAAACATCTTTCTTGGCCAGATCAGGAGTAGAAAAAGGAGTAAACCCATGTTTAGTTGCAACTTCCAAAGCATAATTTATAAGCGCCTGTTCCAAAAAAACCAATTCATTTTTCAGATAATAAAATTTCGCACCGCTTACTTTAGTCGCCCTTTCGAAATCAATGAGATCCAGATTTTCTGCAATTTGTACATGATCCAATGGTTTAAAATCTAATTTTGCAGGTTCTTCCACAACTTCCAAAACAGGATTGTCGTCTTCATTATCACTGACTTTAACTTCCGGATGAGTCATGTTAGGAATAGTCATCAGAATTTCCTGAAATTCATTTTTCATTTTTTCAAGCTTCGGCTCTTCCGTTGCCAGTTTTTCTTTCACGGCTTTCCCCTGTTCAAGCAAAGCTGCTTTTTCTTCTCCTGAGGTTTTAGGCAACAATTCATTTAATTTATTTTTTTCAGCCTGAAGTTCTTCAACATATTGCAATTGGCTGAGACGAATTTTATCTAATTCCAAAAGCTCATCTATATCGCATTTTACACTGCGGTTTTTGCAATTTTTCTTAACTTCTTCAGCATGTTCCCTGATAAATTTTATGTCTAGCATATTGATAAAAAATAAGTAAATATATGTTTAATTTTACTATTAAACAGCTTTATTTGCAAGAAAAAATCTTTTATTTTAGCTTATTTAAAACTAAAAAAAACACACCCCAGTGCGTTCTTTTTGACCGTCCGGTTGGATTCGAACCAACATGCCATTCTATCTATATGAGAAATACTGGCTGATCACAAAACTATATCAATATAACCAGTCAAATACTCCCCATATATACCCTGATAGATGCTTTCCCAATTAAGCTACGGACTGCATATATAGTACAACCTGAAATAATCATATCTTTCACCCTATCTTGGCATGATTTTGTTGGATTTATTTCCAAAACCTATTTATTCTTATTTGCTGTTATTTTAAAAATTGAAATGATTGCAATATTTCTTGAAAAGAAAATTCTCCATTGGAAAATGTACTTGGATTATCAACCAGCTGAAAATTATATATATTTCCATTGTGCATGACATGCGCATTAATTATTTCTCCTTTTTTTACATTATTATCTTTAATAATATTATATTTCGATTTATAACTCCCTACATTTATATTTCCTGTCTTGACAACCATCTGATCATTGGGACTGTCAGATAAATTTGTGTTTTTGTTTTCACCCCTAACAACTTGAATGACTAATTGCGCTCCATCATCATAATAAATTTGGTTATCTTCGTTGTGCTGTAAAAAACGCGAATTTTCAATAACTATCTTGGAAATTTGTTTTTTATCCGGACCTTCTTCATTGATAACATTCCAGCTCTTCGGTATTTTTAGAGAAAAAAGTCCTGACTTTTCTTTGATTAATTTTACTTCTTCAAATAATTCCATGGCTCTTTGCGACCTTCCTTCGCTTATTCTTTGAATTTTTTTCATATTCTTCCATAATCCTTCCAGATAAAATAATGCTCCATTTTCCCTGCTATTTTTAATAATGGACAGATTATTTATTTCCTCATATTTATTCTGAAAAACATACAAAGTCGCAATTAAAATCAGAACAATAATTATCGTTTTCACGCTTATATATCCACGAATAGATAAAATCCGCTTCTTTAACATATTTATTTTTCCTTAACTGGGGGAAAAGTTACACATTCACGAACCGACTTATTCATAATAAATGCAAAAAGTCTTTCACTTATACCAAAACCGAAAGCCGGAGGCATTCCATATTCCAAAGCTTCTACAAAATCCTCATCTATCATCTGCGCCTCAGCATCACCCGCTTCCCTTAGTTTCATTTGTTCTTCAAAACGCCTTCTTTGCTCTATTGGATCATTAAGCTCCGCAAAAGCATTACAAAGCTCGGCCTTGCCAGCAATAATTTGAAAACGTAAAACTTTTTTCGGTTTTTTGGGGTCAGTCTTGGCTAATGGGGAAACTTCCAGCGGATGACCGACTAAAAAACATGGTTGGATTAATTTTTGCCTGACTGTCTTTTTATAAATTGTATCAATCATTCTCCCCTTGCCGTATTCTTTTTCATATTTTATTCCAAGTTCATCAGCTTTCTTTTTGAGTTCATCAACTGTAATATTTTTATTCAGATCAATTCCAGTCTCTTTCTTGAAGGTATCAAAATAATCAACAACTGTAAATTTCTTGCTCCAATCAATTTTTTCATTTTCATACTCTGTAATTGCTCCACCCGTGACTTTTTCAATAATTTTTTTGAACATTTTTTCTGAAAATTTCATACCCTTTTTTAGATCCCAATAAGCCGCATAAAATTCCATACTGTCATATTCCTGCAAGTGCTCCCTGTCAATTCCTTCATTGCGGAATACCCGCCCAATTTCAAAAACTTTTTCATAACCACCGACTAAAAGACGCTTAAGCGTAAGCTCAAGCGAAATGCGCATATAGAAATCGTAATCAAGAGCATTATGATGGGTAATGAAAGGCTGCGCTTCAGCCCCTCCTGGAATACGCTCAAAAACTGGATTATGCACTTCCAAAAAACCATCCTTGACTAAAAAATTTCTGATTGCTTGCCAAAAAATATCCTTCTTTCTGAAAAGCTTCCTGGTATTTTCATTTGTCATAAAATCAAGATAACGTCTGCGCAAAAGTTCTTCTTCATCCTTAATCCCAAAATGTTCAGTTGGAATCGGACGGATATTTTTTGACAATATTTTCCAATCAGCGACTTTCAAAGATTTTTCTTCGGTTTTTGTTTTAAAAAGTTTTCCTGAAACCTCAATAAAATCTCCAAGATCAACACTTTTTATAAAAAGGTGGAAAAGCTCTTCTGGCATATTTGCCTTATTAAGAAAAACTTGCATTTTACCGCTTTCGTCTTCAATATGTGCAAATGCACTGCCACCCATAGGTCGAAATGACCTAACTCTTCCCACTAAAGTAATTTCTTTATCAGCCAATTCATCAAATTGTTCTGTTGCTTCTTTATTTGTAAAATCACGTTTGGATTTCTCTGGATATGGGTCCATTCCAAAACTTTTAACTTGTTGTAATTTATCAATTTTTGTTTGTAAAATATCGTCTCTCATAAATAGTTTTGAATAATTAAAATATGCTTAAATAATAGCCCAAAAAAGATTTCGTGGCAATTTTTATATTATCAATAAAAGAGCCCCATTCAATGGGGCTCTTTCTTGTATAGAAAAAATTATTTCACACTAACAATCTTGTATTCAATAACTCCTTTGGGAGTTGATACTTTTACGGTATCACCAGCATCATGACCCATAAAGGCTTTCCCCAGGGGCGATTCATTGGAAATCTTGAAATTTGCAGGGTCAGCTTCGTTAGAACCAACAATATAAAAATCCATTTCATTTTTATTGAAATTAACTTTTACAACAGAACCTATCTGTGCCCCTTTTTGGGTATCATCTTTTTCTACAACCTGTGAATTCTTTATAATCATTTCCAATTCTGCAATTCTTGACTCATTTTCATTTTGCTGGGATTTTGCTTCTGCGTATTCAGCATTCTCACTTAAATCACCCTGCTCCTTGGCTTCTTTAATTGCTTGTGCAATTTCCTGCCTAAGCTTATTCCTTCTCTCATCAAATTCGTCTTTAAGTTTTTTTAACCCCTCCTTAGTAATAAATCTAACCATAATTAATATTTTAGTGTTTAAAAAATACCGCTCAAAAACGGCAGCCCAATTTAAAAATGAATAATGCAATGCAGACAGTATAAATCAAAGCAAGAACACTGTCAAGTCTCTACTGCACAACAACACCTTTTATTTTATCAATAAACTCAGGAGTAAAAATTTCCCGTAAGGTTATAAAAACCATAAGTACAATAAGAAGCATCATGCCTATATTATGGAAAACTTGTTCTATTTTTTGGCTAATCGGTTTTCCCTTTATTTTTTCAATTAAAATGAAAAGGATACGCCCACCATCAAGTGCAGGGAATGGAAGCGCATTTATAATACCAAGATTAACGCTGAATATTGCAATAAATCTAAGAATAAAAACCAAACCAAGCGGAATAATTTGACCAGTAAATATTGCCAGACCCACAGGACCCATTACTTCAATGCCTGTATTTTCACCACGAAAAAGATTAACGAATATACCACCGACTATCAAAAACATATTTCCTATTTCTTTGAGACCCATCCAGATTGATTCAAAAAAAGAATATTTTACTTTTACAACTTCACCGAAACCAGAGATGCCTAATGCTCCCTGACCAATTTCTGTTTCAAGCCTAGGTATGCCAGCAAGAGTTAATTGTTTTTTTCCTCTTTGAATAACTAGCTCTATTTCTTTTCCCTTATTGGAATTTATATATTGCTGGACTTGTTCAACTTTAGAAAAAAACAAACCTTCACCATTTTGAATAATAAAATCTCCGGCAACCATACCCATTTTTTCTGCAGGAGAGTTTTTTTCAATGCTTTCAACTAATATTTTTGAGCCACTGATATTTTTCCCAGTAACGTCCTGATATGATCCGAGCATGAATGTAACAGAAAGCAAAATCCACGCCAGAATAAAATTCATAATAACTCCGGCCGAAAGGACTTTAATTCTCACCCACGCAGATTTTGAAGCAAAACTGTCTTCATCATTTTTGCCTTCGCCATCTTCTCCTTTAATTCGTACAAAACCGCCTATAGGAAGCCAGTTTAAGGAATATATTGTTCCACCTGCAAATCTTTTTTTGTGGGCTTCCTGCAAATCACGTTGTTCATTCTCATTATCACCATCTTTACCGCCCCAGATGATTCTCCACTTTTTTATAGGCATCATTTTCTCATAGTTATGTATCTTTTCAGTTATAACTTCCTGTATTATTTCATCTTTCCCAGACTTAATATCCGTAGTTTTTATTTCAACGCTTTCGATTTTCGAAAATTTATGTTTATCCTTGCCCTCTAAAAATTGAATGCCAAATATTCTGGGCGGAAAACCAAAGCCAAATTCTTCAGCCTTAATCCCGTTTCTGCGAGCCACTACAAAGTGCCCGAGTTCATGTACAAATACAAGGATACCGAGGATAATTATGAATACAACAATTGTCATTAACATAAGTTAGCAAAATAAAAATAGTACACAATATGCACGATTTTTAATTTAAATTTTAAATTTTAAATTTTTTATATTTTTAAACTGTCAATATTTCTGTTTCTTTTTTTGCACGTATTTCTTCAATTTTCTTATTGTATTCATCTACTATTTCCTGCATTTTGTCTTTACTCTTAAATTTATCATCTTCTGATATTTCTCCTTTGCGCTCCATTTCTTGAACTTTTTTCCACATTTCCTCACGAATTGAACGTATAGCAATACGCCCTTCTTCAGATTTTTGATTTAATATTTTAACCATATCTTTTCGCCTTTCTTCTGTCAGCATTGGTATATTAATGCGAATAAGTGTTCCATCATTATTGGGATTCAAATTTAAATCTGATTCTCTGATTGCTGCTTCTATAGAAACCAAAGCGCCACGATCCCAAGGCTGGATCACAATTTGGCGTGGCTCAGGAGTACTAATACTAGCAATTTGTTTCAGAGGAGATTTTGTTCCATAATAGTCAACTTGTATATCTTCAACTAAAGCTGAGCTTGCTCTTCCAGTTCTTATTTTTCCTAATTCTTTTTTAAAATATTCTATAGCTTTCTCTAGATCATTTTTATGCTCATCAATAATTTTATTGTACATAAATTAATAAATTAATTTTTATATATAATATAATTTAAAAACTCCTTAAACCTGCATAAATTTTTGAGGTATTTGTATGATCATAACGCAATACGCTAATTTCTTTGGATGTTTCTAATTTAAATATAGACCACTTCAATCCTCCATCAACAGATTTATAAATTGCTTTTGCTGAAGAATAAATTATTTCTTTTGAATTTTTTGGATTTATTGCAATTGCTCTTATAGGAAAATTTTTAGAACTTTCAATTATGTTTAAAGCATTCCACGTTCCATCTATTTCCCTACGAAAAATTCCTTTATCTGTTCCCGCATAAACAACTCCTGGTAAATTAGGATCAGATACTAGTGTATTTATTTTTGAATTATTGCTTACAGCATTAATGCTTTTTGTTATATTATCAATATTTACCCCTCCATTTTTAGTCTCAAGTATTCCTTTTTGAAAAACGCCAAAAAATATATGCGAACTGTCCCCTGCATCAAACACAATATTAACTACCGGCCCATCCGCTTTTTCCAAATTTATCCATGTCTGGCCACTATCTGTTGATTTTATAATAACCCCGGAGCTTGTTCCGGCATACATGATTTGTGGATTATTTTTATCTACAGCAAATGAATAGATTATTGTTTCGCCTGCAGGTTCAGAATATATCTCTTTCCAGTCCTGCCCTTCCTGTAATCGCTTGTATATCTGCGCTCTTCCATTTGCAATTCCACTGCCATAGAGGATATTGGGATTATGCGGATCAAAATTTAAGTTATAAACTTTGTCAGCAAAATTAACTTGAGTCCAAGTCTCTCCTCCATCTTCTGTAACAAATAAACCATTGGATTCAGTTCCAATATAAACAACCTCTGGATCAATTTGGTTGACTGTCATTGATAAAACATTTATCCCAGAAATGGTTTTTTTATCGTCGATTCTTGTTTTAGGATTCCAAGTATTACCTCCGTCTTCCGATTTAATCACAGTAGCGTTATTCATTGTAAGTTTAACCGGTTCAGCAGTGTTTTTTGTGCTGCAACCAGACAAAAATATTGCTGCCAGTAAAATAAATAATGGGATAAAAGTTTTTTTCCCGCTAAATAATTCCTTGCATAGATTCAACATTTTACTAATATTCATAAAAATATTTTTCCTTTTTATGCTTAAAGTATAACAAATAATCATGAAATGAGCCAACTTTTATATTTTTAAAAAACTCCCAAAAAAGGAGTTTTAAAATTCTAGTGGACTACTCACTCAGCAATTGGAACCAAATTGTTACGGAATTAAAGCGCTGGCAAGATTTAAAAGAGTCTTTTTGCCTTATTTCATAGGGAAATTTTATATATCTCTTTTCATAAAAATTTATAACATAATATGTTTGTTATTATCCCTTAATTTTACCCATACCCAATAATCAATTAAGTGAAGAAAACTAGGCAATATTGACAATAATATCAATAGGTTATATTATTTATTGTCAGATTTTAGACAGTAAACTTAACAATAAAAAACATAAAATAAAAAGGAGGGGGTATGAAAAAATTAGATTCTTCGATATACGAACTACTCGGAAATGAGTCAGTAAGTCTTTTAGAAAACAACCTAGCAAAGTCTATAGAATTAGGAAACAAGGGAAACCTTTTTTTTCAACTTTTATCTCGTGAATCTCCTTGCGAACGCAAATTTTCATATTTACCAAGATATGAAGATGAAAACGCTTTTTTATCTTATATCGTTAATATGTGCGATTTTCTTATTGCAATTAAAGATTCATCAGTTGAAAAAATAGGAATAGATCGTTTTAACTCTGAAGCAAACAATCTTCTAAATGGCACGGCATCTAATTATAGTTTCCCCACCAGAGATAGCATTGAAAATGGCATATTAAGACAAAGCAGGGTATTTAATTTTAGTCGCGGGAAAGACAATCATGCATTAATGGAAATAGTTTGTATTGATTCATTTGAAAACATTAATGTCCCTTATTCTTATTTATTTATTAAAAACCTTAAAAATGGAATAACAATTGATTTGTCCCAACTTTTGCCAAAAAAAGAAATGTGTTTCTTTCCATCAGTTATTAGTCCGTTCGAAAAAGCAGAAACGTCGAATGAGAAAAGGTTCATAAAAATCAGAGAAAAGCAATTTAATCTAAATGATTACAATGGGGCATGGAGCATGGGAAATGATGATGGCTTTACCTTTCATTGTTTTAATGCGAATGCTTTAAGAGCTGAAGCCATTTCATATGGCAACATTGTTGAAAAAGGAGGATTGTTAAGTCTCTTGCACGAAATTGCTCACAGTTGGAATCCGGGGAAAGATTATAATAAATTGATTGATAGATTAGTTTTCTGTTTAGACAAAAGAATCAAACAAAATAAATCAATCGAAAGAATTCTTAAAATGCTTGACCCATTCCAAATGGCTGACTATTTAATGGAGATTGAAAAGAAAGCCTGGATAGATGCCTTTCACATGCTGCTATTCTTTAGACACCGTGATATGGATCTGGAACCAGAAATGAATAATGATGATGTAGATAAGCATGCTAACAGCCGACTCGCCACATACAAAAACTTTATTGATTCATTTCTTCGATGTTTCATGCACTAAAATTGTTCAACACAAATTAAACGTAAATAGTCAAGGACTATGACAGCCAGGTACGATAACCCTGGCTTTTTTATTGATTTAAAACATTATGTAGCAATATTAACATTATAGTATCTTAATATATATACTGATTGATTTTTGGAACCTCTCGTTTTGTGGCTTATTTAAAATATAAAATTAAAATTCAGCATTAAAAGTCCCCCCAGAAATATTCTCTTTGAGATGCAATAATTGGAACCATTCATTTGAAGCTTATATAAAAAACAAAAAGGACTTGCGATAACGCAAAATCCCTTAGGGTGGACTACTCGTTCATCCATTGGAACCAGCTTTTGGCTGAATTACGTGAATGGGAGAAAATAAAACAAGAGTTTAGTCTTGTTTTATAGGAAAAATCCACAAATCAAGAACTGTTTTATTATATACTGACAAAATCAAATCGGCAAGAGCAAGAGTCTTTAGTATTTAATATAACAGATAACAGATAAGAAATAAGGCAAGGTTTGTGCCTTGCCTTATAATGAATTAAATTATGTGTCCAGAAACTTCTTCTTCCTTAATGTATTTTTTTGGTGAATTTATTATTTTATTTTTATCGTACTTAACAAATAATTGATTGGAAAATCATATTCTGCAATTCCAAACTTTGGAGCAATAATTTCGATATGATAACCATTCTTTTGAAAAAAGAATTCTTGGTAGCCTTCTATACCACTTATATTGTCAACTGATGCAACATCCAACTTAATACCATCGGAACCTAATGTAATATTACTTTGCAATACCGTTTTATTTTTTTTCTCATCATTTATTCTGTCCTCCATTGTGACTGAATTTTTTTCTATTTTTGAAATATTTATAGAATTTTCAGAGTCAATAAAGATGCTAATATCATCTAAGTTATTCTTATATATTTTCCAGTTTTGTGGGTAATTAAAAGAAATTATTTTATCAGAACTTTCATATTTTCTCCACTCTTTTAGATATTTTTCATATTCTTTGGCATCAACCAAAGCACTTGCGATATTTGGCTTTATCCAAACACCTTTTCTTGGATTAACTTCCTTTCCACTAGCATCCTTACTGTCATAGAAATAGCATTGTAACCCGTCAGGATTAGGATTATTCTTATTGCTATTATCACAAGAATTACCAACTGCTAATTCTACTGAAGATTTTGCAACTGGTTGAGTTGCTACTGGTTGAGCAACTGGCGCTTGAGTTTTTTTCGCAAACAAATAACCAACAATTCCTGCTGTAATTACCACAATCACGATGATAATCGCAATCACAGCAACATTACCTTTTTTGTTTTTCATTTTTTTGTATTAAAGAAGTTAAATAAAATACATCAATATTTTACCATATATTCCAGATGTCACAAAACTCCTCCAAACTCACTAAAATGAAAATAGGGGTTGAATAATAATTAATCAAAGAATCCATGCTAACCCTGGAACAAATGAAAAAATTACTGGAAGATCCGTCCATTCCTGACAATCAGGTTTTGGAAATCCGAGACCAGCTTTACTCGCTGGCCGAGATCATATTTGAGCAATGGCAAATAGACATGGCAAAAGAAAAGAAGCGTAGGCTTGAAGAAAAGGCTCAAAAAGAGAACATGCCTGCTAATAACCCAGAATAATCCCTTTTTTGAGAGATTAAATTAGAATAGTGTTATAAATCAAAAAAGAAGTCTTGTGACAAGACTCCTCTGTTTTGCTGTGGGCGCAGAGGGATTCGAACCCCCGACCATTGGCTTAAAAGGCCACTGCTCTACCAACTGAGCTATGCGCCCAAATATTTTTTGTGTCTTTCAAAAAATAAACAGCATTTCCAGTATAGTAAAAAAAATACCTTGCGTCAATACTAAAATATTAGGTATTTTTCAAATTTAACAATAAATTATTCCTTGATTATTTCTGTCTTCTTGCAAAAATTAAAAATAACAATGGCATAATCATCCAAAAAAGCTTCCACCAGGGATCGATTAAATAAACAAGATACTTTTCTGAAATATACTGCAAAGCTTCAGTGTTCGCCAGGAAAGAAAAAGTAATACTGAGTAAAAGCATAATTTCTAAAAAACTCATTACAAAAACCTTCCAGGTAACTAATTTGTTATTATATTGATGAATGCAAAAAATATATTTATTAAGTAATGTTAATAAAATCACAAAAATAAAAAATATAAACAAATAAGAATACTTAGAAAAAATAATCATGTCTTTAGGAATGACCTGCAAAAAGGCAAGTGAAACATAGATGTTTACAAGAAAGTCATAAATATGAAATCTTCCAATAAAAAACCAAAATACTCCGCTAACCAAAAGAACTATCAGAATTAATATTATTGATTCCGCCAAATTTTTGTCTACTCCAAAATTTTGAAAAATTAAATTTAAGTACATTTATTTTTAAAAAAGTTAAATCTTTTTAAAGTATACACGATTTTAAAAAATATAAAAGCATCGTTATAGACAAAAAATCATTGTAGACATATAATAAGCCTTATTATGAACGAATTTCAGATATCTAAAAGAATCTTTTTTTGGACGCTGTTTGTCCTTTTTTGGCTTATTTCAGCCATAGTTATCGGATATACTTTCGGTTATAGGTTTAGTTTTCAAAAAGGTATCTTCATTTATGGAGGGTCATTGACATTGAAAACAATTCCAAAAACAGTTGATGTATATTTAGATGGAAAATTAATGCCTCCAAACATGCTCAGTATTATAAATAAATCCTATCATATTAATGGAATCACGCCTGGAGAACATTTTCTTGAACTCAGGGCTTCCGGATATCAATCATGGTCAAAAAAAATATCCGTCCACAGTGGAATTTCTACTGAATTCTGGAATATTATTTTAGCCCAAGATTCTTATGTGCGTGAAAATTACAAAAATGAAAAAGCTGAAAAATTATTCATATCGCCGTATAAGAATATAGCAGCATTTACTCAACAAACGGAAAATGATTTTTTTGTAAAGGTTCTCGATACAGAAACAAAAGAAATACTAGAGGTTTTTCATTCAAATGATTGTATTTTTACTCAGGATGATAAGGAAAATATTGAATGGTCTCCTCAGGCTCATAAGATTATTATACCCGTTATAAAAAATGGGGAAAAAAATTATTTCATAGTTACAATAGACACTAAAGAAGCTCTTAATCTTAAAGATATATCTGGAATAAACAATCTTTCCAGCGTTCGCTGGGACTCAAGAAATAAGGATGTTCTGTTTTTTATGTCTGACGATAAACTATATAATTTAGATACAAATAATATCCAAGACAAAAAAATCATATCAGAGCATATTGCCAGTTATGATATGAACTCTGATTATTTGTTTTATTTTCAACTTCCCGAGGGTATTGTATATAAAAAAAGCTTGGATAACACAGATAACCCTAAACAAATTACTACATCAAGTCCTGAAAATATGAGTGATAATTCATATCAAATAATCATATATGACGAATACAGAATTGTTTTTTTGAATAAAAGCCGTAATTTATATATTTATAATAAAGGTGAAACAGCCACCTATTTTAAGAAACTTTCAGATAATGTCTATGGATCTCAATTTTCTGACGATGGGAAAAAACTCCTTTTTTGGACAGACAAAGAAATTTCAGTCTATTTTATGCGCAAATGGGAAGAACAACCAACAAGAAATGAAGATGAACTTACATCTTTAACTTATTCATCTGATCATATCCAAAAAGCACAATGGACTGCTGATTACGAACATGTTTTATTCACAAATAACAATAGAATAAAATTAATCGAAATTGATAATCGCGACAATCGAAATATAATGGATGTGCTAAATCTTAACGGAAATAGTTCTATTATGGTAAACGATTTTACAGACGAAAAACTTTATTTTACTGAAAAGAATGACCAGGGACACAATATTCTTTACTCAATTTATTTTCCAGAACTTCAGGCAATCTTACAAAAAATGTTGCCTAATAATTCACAAGAAAGCATTAAAAATGAATAGATCTTTTGCTTGGAAATTAAAAAACACCCTGTTGGGTGTTTTTTAAAATTTTTAACGTTTCGCCCATTGCGGACTCTTTCTGGCTTTCTTGAGCCCAGCTTTTTTTCTTTCTACTCTTCTTGAGTCACGTGTCAAAAGCTTAAGATCTTTTAATGTCTTCTTGAGTTTATCATCATATTTAACTAAAGCTCTAGCAATTCCTAGCCTGACAGCCTCAACTTGTCCATTAAAACCTCCTCCTCTTACAATAGCCATAATGCGAACCTTATCTTCCATTCCAACTGCTTTAAGCGGGGTTAATAAATTGACTTGAAGAGAAGAGGCAGGAAAATATTCACTAAAAATTTTACCATTTATAATTATATCATTTTCGGTTGACTTATTATTTTCAAAAAGACGAATTTGTGCAACAGCTGCTTTTCGGCGTCCTAAAGCGTAAAAATATTTTTCATTATTTTTTTTAGTAGTCTTTTCAACACTTTCTTTTCTTACTTCTCTTACTGCTTTCTCCTTAATTACTTCTCCCCCATTTACATCGCTATATGAATTATTGCTGGAAGTTTTTTTTATTTCTTTTGGAATCCCAACAATTTTACCAGCTTTTGGCCTGGTTTTTTTGTTCTTTTTAACAGTTTCAGCTGTTTTCTTGGTTTTATCTACTTTTTTTACTGCCATATTTTTAATGTGTTACTTCAATATTTTTATGATTATGTTCAATACCAGAATATACATAAAGCCTGGCCATCATCTTTTCTCTTAATTTATTTTTGGGAAGCATTCCGTATACTGCATTTTGTATAACTTTTTTTGGGTCTTTTTTGAGCAAATTTTTCAAAGAAATAGATGATATTCCACCAGGATAACCACTAAAATGATGGTACATTTTTTTTTCTAATTTTTTACCAGTAGTAAGCACCTTGTCTGCATTGATAACAACAACAAAATCTCCACCATCGATATTCGGAATATAATCAGTTTTATTCCTACCGTCAAGAATCTTAGCAATTTCAGTCGCTAAGCGTCCCAGTACTTTTCCTTGTGCATCAAAAAGATGTTTTTGTCTTTTCATAGTATTCCTGCTAATTTTTAATTATTCTACACAAATTCAATAACAGCCATCTTGGCTCCATCACTTTTTCGCTGCATTATTTTAACAATTCGAGTATATCCACTGTTACGTCCTGAAAATTTATTAGAGAAATCTCCAGACAACTTCTTTATAGCTACAACAGGCAATTCTTTTCTTAAATCTCTTATAATCGCTACTTTCTTTATTTTACTGACAGACATTTTCTTGACTTTAGTTATAATCTTATCCATTATTGGTTTTATTTCCTTAGCCTTTGCCTCTGTTGTAGTTATTTTTTCTTTCATAATTAAGCTACCCAACAATGTTCTGATAAGTGCTGTTCTCTGTTTTTTTATCCTGCTGAATTTTCTACCCCTGACTAAATGTTTCATATTATTGCTTTAAAGTTAGCCCAAATTCTCCAATAGCTTTTTTTATTTCTTTAATTCCTTTATCTCCCATACCTTCCAGCATACGAAGCTCTTCCTCGCTATTTTTTATAATATCTTTTACTTTTATAATTTTTCCAGCCTCAAGAACATTTAATGTTCTGGTTGAAAGATTTTTCAGATCAATAACTTTTATTTTTAAAGGGTCAATGTTTTCTTCAATTTCTTGTTTTTCCTCCGATAATTCAGTTTCGCTAACTTCATCTTTTTTTGTTTCTTCAGCAACTTCAATTCCTCCAAGAACTGAGAATTGCTCAACTAATATAGAAACAGCTTTTTTAAAGGCTTCTTCGGGAGTTATACTTCCGTCAGTTACAATTTCAAGAGTAATTTTATTATAATCTGTTCTTTTTCCAACACGCATATTCTCCACTTCATAATTCACTCTTTGTATGGGGGTATATACTGCATCAATAGCAATAACTCCAATCTCTTTTTCTGGTCTATGCTGTTGATCAATTGGCACATATCCCAAGCCAGTTGAAACTTCGAATTCCATTTCGAGTTCTGTTTTTTTATCGGTTACTGTAGCAATAACCTGATCTTTATTAACGACTTCCACGCTTGATGGACATTTAATTTCTTTTGCTGTTACCCTTCCCTCTCCTTTAAATTTAAGACTAACTTTTACTGGTTCGTCATCATACATTTTAAATCTTATTTTTTTAAGATTTAAAATTATCTGCACTGCATCTTCCATTACCCCATCAATTGTGGAAAACTCATGCGAAATCCCTTTTATTTTTACCGACGTGATTGCCGCACCTTTTAAAGATGCCAAAAGAACTCGCCTTATAGCATTTCCAATAGTCATACCATAACCCGGATAACATCCTAGAATTTCAAATTTACCGCTTTTATCATTAATAGGAGTAAATTTTGGATTTTGAGGAAGTGACACTGTATTCATATCCTCTTTTTAACGGATAATCCATGGGATATTCCACGAAAAATTCGTTATTAATTAAAAAAGTTAATAAAAACAAAAAATATAATCATTAGCGCGAATATGACTCCACAACCATCTGAGGATCTACATGTATTCCTATGTCCTCACGAGTTATTGATGCAATAATTTTACCTTCCATTTTCGATATATCAAACTGTATCCAGCGAGGAAAATTTTTCTTAGCTTGTATTAATTGAATTTGGTTCTTAAAATAAGGTTTTTCTTTTTTTGATTCTTTTATGCCAATAACATCACCTACCTTAACTCGATAAGAAGGAATAGTATTTTTTTTGCCATTAATAGTAAACAATCCATGAGTAACAAGCTGCCTAGCTTGGATAGGAGAATTTGCAAATCCTATTTTGCGAACTATATTATCCAGCCGCATTTCTAAACGTTCCATGAGAAGATCTCCAGTAACTCCCGGCTTATTTTCAATTTCTTTGTAATGTTTCCTGAATTGTTTTTCAAGTACACCATACATGCGCTTTATTCTTTGCTTCATAGCAAGTTGTTTTCCATATTCACTTAAACCCCTAGACATGTTTTTTCCATGAACTCCTGGAGCGTATGGACGACGAGCAATAGCACACTTTGCACTGTCACATCTGTCACCTTTAAGAAAGAGCTTTTCTGATGCTCTGCGACATTTTTTGCATTTTGATCCTAATAAACCTCTAGCCATATCTTATATATTGAAATTTTTTAAAATTTTAAGACCTATAAACTTACACTCTTCTCGGTTTTTTTGGACGACATCCGTTATGAGGAATCGGTGTTTCATCTTTGATGGAAACAAGATCGAATCCTCGATTCACCAAAGATCTTATAGCTGATTCTCGGCCACTACCCACCCCTTTAACAAAGACTTCTAATTCTTGTACTCCATATTTTTTCACTTTTTCGGTAACATCCTGTACTACCTGTGTCGCTGCATAAGGAGTAGCTTTTTTGGCACCCTTAAATCCTAATAATCCAGAACTCGACCACCCTATCATCGCTCCGTTCATGTCTGAAATCATCACCATTGTATTATTATAGGTGCATTTTATATGCGCTTGTCCCTTGCTAATTTGTCGCTTAATCTTCTTTTTTTTCTTTTTTATTTCAGTTTCTGAATTTTCCTCAATTTTATCATTTTCATTTTCAACAACTCCCCTGATTTCAGGAACCGCTTCTTTGGTTTCTTCGTTTTTTTTAATTTCGTCTGCCATATATTCTATAAAGATTGAAAATTTATTTTTAAGTCTTAGATTCTGTCCTTCGTCCGCTTCCCATTGTTCTTCGAACATTTCCCCTGACTGTTCTGCTATTAGTTTTCGTTCTTTGCCCTCTCACTGGCAAACCACGCACATGTCTAATACCGCGATAACTTCCAACTTCTTTTAGTCTTTTAATATTAGTTTTTACTTCATGTTTCAATTCTCCTTCAACTTTATATTTTTTTTCTATTTCATCACGTAATTTATTTGCGTCTGCACCTGATAACAAATTTGTCCTAGTTTTAGGATCTATATCCAGAAGTTTTAAAATTTTTTTACTCGTTGAAGGTCCTATGCCATAAACATAAGTTAGAGCCACCTCTATTATCTTTTCATCGGGAAGATTTATTCCAGCAATACGTACCATAAACTAAAAAAATTAATAAATAAAAAAAATACTTGTTATCCTTGTCTTTGTTTGTGCTTTGGAGTGCTACAAATAACATAAACCTTTCCTTTACGCTTTACAATTTTGCACTTAGCACATATTTTTTTAACCGATGCTCTTACTTTCATAAATTTATTATATTCTCTGTGTTATTCTACCTTTAGTTAAATCATAAGGACTCATTTCCATTAATACCCTGTCTCCCGGCAGCAATCTTATATAATTAACCCTCATTCTTCCAGAAATATGCGCAAGGACTTCATGCCCATTATCTAAACGCACCTTAAACGTAGTACTTGGCAGTGTTTCTATAACAACACCTTCTATTTTTATTATTTCCTTCTCTTGTTTTAACGGCATATTTTGGTTTACTTTACAACATAAAAATAGAGGGGGTTACTTCCAGAAAACTATCCTCATTCGTGAAAAATCAAATAGTAAAAACCTCTATCTGGATAGACTATTAAACTATTTTAAAAACGTACAGCAATCTTAACAAAATACCATTTTTTTGTCAACTGTAAATATAAGTGTTGTATTTTTAATACAATTTTTACTTTTATAAAGCCACTTTTTAAAAATAAAAACTATTAATCTAGTTTACTGGCTGCTTGCATCAATCTGCACCTCAATCCTACTTTTATACTGTGAAATGTGAGAAATAAATGATGGCCAAAATTCAATATTTATATTTTTTATATATGGGTATTTTTTAAAGACATCTTTAAGTTGATCTGATTTTTTACCAAGCATTTCTTTTTTAATTTTTTCAATATCTATATTCGGAATATTTTTTATTTCTCCAAGGACCTTTAAATTAAGCAAGGAATTATCAAAATCTGCCTCAACATTAGCGTATTCTATTTTTGATATTTCCTGAGCAAAATCTTGGGATTGGCCACTTAGTGATTGTTTTATTATTTTTTTAACATCATTTTCTGAAAAAACAAGAACATGAACAGACGCCTGGACATTATAATTAAATGAATTGACTATATCACCAATTTTTGTTCCTGATATGGATTTAGTTATGGTTATTTTTTCTGCCTGAGGTAATGCAATTTCGCCCTCTTGAAGTTCGCTTGAAATAATTTCGCTGATTTTTTCTTTTATAGCAGCTTCAGTTTTCGTCTTCGCATTATCAATATCCTGCTGACTTAGGGCAAAGGGCTCATCGCCACCACTTGAAGCACCATTTGTCATTGGCACAGATGATTTTGCATAAAATTTGTCAAATTTCGGTCCGCCAGAAAATCCAGGTATTGTAAATCTAGTTTCTTCTATGTTATATTCAGCTCCTGATTGATCAGCTATAACTTCAGCTTCTATGGCACCTGGCTGTAATGATCCTCCTATTGTAGTAGTACCAGGAACAACTACATTTTTTGTAAGACGAAATATCTTTCCGTCTGGTGATTCTAACCTAGTGGTAGCAATTAAAGTTTGAGGAGATGAACTATATTCATTGTATATAACAACGCTTCCTTTCGCTTTTTTACCGGAAGTAGAACTTTTTCCCATAACATCATATGGCAAACTGATTTCATGCGTTTTATCTATTATGCGAATAGGGATATTTTTATCATCTGCCTGTACTGAATTTGAAGCATGAATATTTGTTTCAATTTTATTTTTTCTGATATCTGGTATTATGTTTATTTTAGCACTGGGCAAAAAAAGATAAGCTGCAACACTTAATGGTATTATCAAGCAAAGCAACATAAAAATAACAAATATTTTTTTAGATTTTTTACCAATTTTTTTAGTTTTATGAACAACGGGTTCAACTTTTTCATGCGACAAAGAAGAAAATATCTTTTCCAAAGTTTTTTCTTTATAAGAATCCAGCTTTTCAGTATTATGATGTTTTTTTTGAAAAATATCATAATTAATGCCCTTGGAAGACTTGTCCAAAAAAAATATTGGTTGATTTTTTTTATAAGACTTATCTTGGGGGACTTTCTGATGCACTAAATTATCAACAGTTACTTTTTTTGCATTTTTTTCAGGCCTATGAATGTGATTAGCTGGATTTATAATCACTTTTCTTGATTGAGATTTTGCAGTTATATTTTTATTTTCTTTATTTTCAAAATCAGAAGATAAATCATAAAAATCGCTAGAGCCTATACTACTAAGACGTACTTGTTTGCTTTTATTTTCTTTAGTGATCATATTATTTTCATCCAGATTTGATTCATTATATTCAAAATAGTCTTCTTCTGTATTTTCTAAATAAACAGGCTCAAGACCTTCTAATGTTGGCCTAACCTCTATACTTGCTCTTTGTGCCATTGAAGAACCAAGCTCATCTTGCGTGACAATAATAACTTTTTTACCGCATTTATCAGCTTCGCGCTTTAATAATTTTAAATTAACAATACTCTGCATAAAGAGAGCCCTTGGGGGTACAACAAAATAATTATTCTTCGCCATTGATTTTTTCAATCTATCTATCACAGATGAAATTTCGTCATCAATATCTATATAAAATGTATGATGCATAAAATAATATTAATTTTAAACTTAATAAAATTGACAATTCACTTAGCTATCTATCTTGCATTGAATACAGAATTCTTCTTAATATTCCTGCCATTATTTTTTCTTCACCTTTTATGTCTAAGACTAAATTTGACAACGCCATAGGCGTAACATCTTGAGGATTTTTTAGCTCATTTGTATTATCCCTAACATTAGTTATATCCCTTGGTTGCAAATAATTAACCACTGGAATTTTAGCAAATGGCAAATTTTTTAACCAATCAGGAGAAGCTAATGCTTTTTTAATGCCAGGAAGACCCGACCCTCCTCCACATAGTAGTATTTTTGAGGGTAAAACATCACTATCTGAAAATTCAGAAAGTGAAAGCTCTACACCACTAAGCCAAACCGAACAGTCATTTTGCAGGATTTGCTCTATTTTAAAACTTACATCACTGCCAAGTTTCCCTTCGGCATATTTTATCTTAAGCTCCTCAGCTTCATCAAAATCTATTCTTAGTTCTTGGGCTAATTTTTTTGTAAATGCTCTTCCCCCAAATGCAAACATTTTCGTACCCTCCAAACCTCCATTTCGAACAACTGCAATATCAGTTGTGCCTCCTCCGACATCTATAAATATAGCATTAAAATCCAAAACATCTTCATAATCAATGCTATGCGCAACTGCATAAGGCTCAGCGGAAATACTTAAAAGATCTATCCTTAATTCATCAGCTATAGTTTGTAACGCCCCTAGATGAATCATCGGGGCATAAGCATTGAAAATACTAACAGAAACATCCCTACCTTGAAATCCAATTGGATTATTTACTTGATATCCATCTATGCGTACATCTACAATTGCTGCATTAATAAGTTTCACATCTATATCTTGTCCCGTTTCCCAAGAAATTTGCTCTTGAATCCGTTCGTAAGCTTTCATTTGAACTTTTTGGATTATATTTTTTAATTCTGAAAAATCAATACGGGAATCGGGTTTTCTTCGTTCATAATGAACAGTAGTGGTTGTGCCCTTCACTAATTCTCCGGCAATACCTACAACTGCTTTTTTTATTTTTTTAATTTTTGCATCCTTAAGCGCTTTATTTATTGTGCTTTGGCATGTTTCTATAACACCTGAAATATCAGAAACAGCTCCGCTTTGCATATTGCCTCTTTTTTGTCTTTCTTTTCCAACACCAATAATTGTAACTTTTTTCTCTTGAACATCAATCTCAAAAACAAGCGCTTTGGCAACTTCAGTGCCTATATCAAGCGCTAAATAATAACCTGCACTATTTTTAGAAAATAATTTAGAAAAAAGACCCATAAGACAAACAATATATTATAACAATTTTTCTATATTAACTTGTGAAATTAATTCTTCAATTTTTTCTTGCGATAGCAATCCTTTTTGTCCGCCATATTCAGTCACAGAATTGCTACTATTTATAATCCCCCATTTTAAAGCTTCTTCAAGGCTTTTATCTTTCAAATGAGCCGCTAGAAATGCTCCTGTAAATGCATCTCCTGCTCCAGTTGTATCAACAGCCTTTCTTACAAGTGCGTCTACATGTAAAATCTGATCTCCATCAAATCCCCATGCTCCTCTAATACCATCAGTAATAACAACTACTTTCATCCCTAATTCTTTTATTTTTTTAACCAAAAAAATTTCGTCATTAAGCTCATTATCCAATGATTTTGTTATTGATGATATAATTTCAATTGCTTCATCTTTATTGACAATAAGGATCTGGGATTGTCCAGCTGCTGCAACAACTTTTTGCGGATCTTTTTTAATATTTTTCTGTCCCGGATTAAAAGCTAGCTTCAGATCATTTTCTTTAGCTATTTTCAATATCTTATCAATTTTATTTTCCCAACTTTCTTCTTGATTTCCATTAAGTGAACTAATAAAAATCCATTTAGTATCTACTCTTTCTATTTCTTCCGTGAGTATTTCAAGTTTTTCATTAGAATCACGATCAGAAAATATAATTTTATCTCCACTAGGAAGATGATCTAAGATAAATGAAAGATCGCTTTGACACTTTTCATCTGTCTGGATTAAGTCTGTTTCAACACCTTCCTTTTTTAACTCATCCTTAATCCATTTTCCTGATTGATCATTACCCACACGAGTACAGCAAAAAGATTTAATGCTTAGGCGTGCTAAACCACAAGCTACATTTGCAGCACAACCGCCAACGGCTTCATGGCGAACATTAGCCAATTGATATTTGGCTCCTAATTCAAAAGCGATTTTTCTTTGGGCCTCTAAATCTTCCGGCGTTTCCATTATCAATCCCCCATCTATTGGAAAAAATACGTCTTTAGTAGACGAACCGATACAAATAATTTTCATAACCCAATAAATTTAAAAAAATTACTTTATTTCTTCTTCTATTTTCATCAATCTATTATATTTACAAAGTCTTTCACCACGCGAAAGTGATCCTGACTTTATAAATTCAGCTGCAGTTCCGACTGCCAAATCAGCAATAAAATCATCCGTTGTTTCTCCGCTACGATGAGAAATCATAACCTTCATTTTGTTTTTCTTGGCTAATTTTATACAGTCTAGAGTTTCACTAAGTGTTCCAATTTGATTAACTTTAATAAGAACAGCATTGCAGGCTTTTTCTTTGATAGCGCGTTCGACTCTTTTCACATTCGTCACTAATAAATCGTCTCCGATAAGCAAATTTTGTTTTAAAATATTTTTTGCAATACCTTCTAGGATTGGTTTTTTTGCAATCTTATCGGTCATCATCGCCCACCCCTGCCAATCATCTTCTGCTAGGCCGTCCTCTATGGAAACCACATGATATTTGTCTATCCACTCGCGGTACATTGCAACCAGACGTTCTTTTTCCAAATGAGCGCCTTCTGGTTTCAGTGTATAATTCCCCTCCTCTTCATCATAAAAATTACTCGCTGCAGCATCTATTCCAAGATTGATTTGGGCGCCTAGTTTATAATCGCTCTTAATTATGGCCTGGTTTATCATTTCAAGCGCCTGGGTATTGCTTTCCAGCTTGGGAGAAAAACCTCCTTCGTCCCCGACACCGCTGCTTTGATGCGTAGCTTCAATAATTTTTTTTAGTGTATGGAAAATTTCACTTCCAGCACGAAGCTGCTCTGAAAACTTTTTGATGCCTGTCGGAATAATTTTAAATTCCTGTATGCTTAACCCGCTATCACTGTGCTTTCCCCCATTGAGAACATTGAACATAGGAACCGGGATTTTCATTTTCTCACTGCTTTTTGAAATTTTATTAATATATTTATAAAGAGGTAAACCCTCGCTTTTAGCCGCAGCTTTACATACTGCAAGTGAAACTCCCAAAATAGCGTTAGCCCCCAGATTTGATTTATTTTCTGTTCCATCAAAATCCAGCATTATCTTATCAATTTTAAATTGATCAAAAACATCTTTACCAATAAGCTTGTTCTGAATTTTTTTATTAACATTTTCTACAGCCTTAAGAACTCCTAGACCTCCATACCTCTTTTCATCTCCATCCCGCAGTTCAAGAGCTTCGAATTTGCCGGTTGAGGCACCAGAAGGAACTGCTGCAACAGCGCTGATTCCATTATCCAATGAAACTTCTACTTCAACAGTTGGATTTCCTCTAGAATCCAATATTTCTCTTGCATAAACTTTAGAAATTTTTGGCATTTTTTTATTTTTCTAAAAATTAAATCTGATTTTTATTATTATAGCATAAATATTATTTTAGAGCCTCAATTCCAGGCATTTTATTCCCTCCAAGATAATCAAGCATAGCTCCTCCGCCAGTTGAAACAAAATTTACTTTATTTAAAGCATTTTTTTTCTCAAGAATTTCAAGGGTTTCCCCACCTCCAATAACAACATAAGCCTTACTTTCTAAAATAGTTTGGAGTATTTTATCGGAACTTACGGAATATTTTTTTTCTTCAAATTTTCCAGTTGGCCCATTCCAAACAATTGTTTTGGATGATTTTATAAATTCTTCGAATATTTCTAATGTTTTTGGACCTATGTCCAATCTGTCATCTACAAAATCGATTGGCAAAATAACTTTGTCGCTAAATTCAATTTTCTTATCTAAAGCTTCATTGGCGATTTTTCCACCTACCAGAATATGGTCATATTTATTTTCAAAAAAATTTATAACGGGCAATTTTGTTTCTATTTTAGCGCCGCCTATTATGGCTATGGCAGGTTTTTCAAAATTATTCTTTATCTTTTCCATTTCTTCAATTTCTTTTTGCAACCTCAAGCCCGAAAAGCTGGGCAAAAAATTAGTGATTCCAGTAACCGAGGCTTGATCCCTATGACTAACACTGAAAGCGTCATTAATAAAAACATCAAAATTGTTAGCCAATTTTCGTGCGAAATCTTTTTCATTACTTTCTTCCCCTTCATAAAAACGCACGTTTTCTAAAAGCAAAATTTCATTTGCACTCAAATCATTAAGTTTGTTTTTTATTTCTTCCGAAAGACAGTCTCCAATGAAAAAAATTTTAGTTTCTAATATATTTTCTATATCATTTTTTATTTGCCGCAAGGATAATTCTGGATTAATTTTACCTTCTGGTCGTCCGAAATGTGAAACCATAGCTACTTTACATTTTTTTTCGAGAAGATAATTAAGTGTTTCCTTGGCGGCTTCTATTTTGAATCCCTCCTTAACCTTTCCGTCTTTAACAGCCACGTTAAAATCAACCCTGAGTATAACTTTTTTGTTAAATAGATTAGCTTCTTGTATTTTTTTCATTTCAGTTAAGTTTATTAATTTAAGGTTAGTGAATTTTACCCATTCCAAAAATTGCAATCAAGACTCCCAAAAGCGCCGTAATCATAGTAAAAATCCAAGCGCGCATTGTAATTTTAGCTTCCGGCCAGCCTTTGGCTTCAAAATGATGATGGATTGGGGCGGCTAAAAAAACTTTCTTATGAAAAAATTTCTTACTCAATAATTGTATAGTTACGCTTCCTGACTCCAAAATGTAAAAAAATGCAATAACAAAAAGAACCAGGACTGAATTGGTCAGCATCGCCACAACACCCAATGTTGCTCCAAGCGAAACCGCTCCTGTGTCTCCCATGAAGAAACGGGCAGGATAAATATTAAACCAAAGAAACGCAAGTATAGAACCCGCTAAAGCTGCACAAAATGAGGCTAAGTTAACTTTATTCTGCATAAAAGCTATTATGGCAAAGGAAAAGAATGCCATAAGCAGAACTCCCCCATTAAGGCCATCTAATCCATCGGTTTCATTTGAAGAAATAGCAGAAAATAGAATCACAAAAATGAAAAGAGGAATATACCAAAAACCTATAGAAAAATCTCCCACTGCTGGAATATGAATAGTGTCCCATCCTAACTTATAGAAAAACCACCATGATCCGTATGCCGCAATAACTAATAGCCATCCAAAACGCATTATAAAACGCATGCCTCCGCCCTTATTTTTCCCCCACCCACGTACGCTCATAATGTCGTCAAAAAATCCCAATACGCCGGCGGCAGTAAGGGCAAAAAGAGGAAGCCAGACCTGCGAGCGGCTTAGAAAATCAAGCCGGGCTATAAAATTTATATTCAAATATTTTGCAATCCAAGGAAAGATATAATGCGAAGAAAAGACTAAAATTAAAATTGCAATCCAAATCACAGCTCCACCCATTGTTGGAGTTCCTGCCTTTTCAGCGTGTAATTTATTTATAAAATTCAATTTTTCCCCATTTACATCGGTACTTTTTATTTTGATGCCTATTTTATATTTATAAAGTATATGGGTCCAAAGTGGAGTAATTAAAAATGTTAAAATGCAGGCAATTAAGCCCGTAGCAAAAATTTTCAATACATTTATTGCTTCAGGAATTGTTTGAATTTGAGCAAATTCCATATATTTTATGCAGGATTGTGAAAAATTAAAGTTTGCTTACTTCAGATTTATTAATATGGTTCCATACATATGAATCGAATGCCCAACTCGTCATATTTTTTACATCTTGCCAGCGCGTGTTATCGTCTAAGACAACTGCTACAACACGATGCTTTTTAGTTGAATCTGAAACGACTGCAAGAAGCGAGCGGCCAGCCAACGGAGTAAACCCAGTTTTACAACCCAAAGCATTCGGTATTTGTACAATATTTAAAACAGTATTTAGAATATCATGTTCGGTTTTTCCGTCTGTTGAACAGATTGATATTGGATTGTCCTGCGAAAAATTAAATATTTTCCATATTTCATTATACCTGAGAGAATAAGCAGTTATTTTAGCAATATCATAGGCGGAAGAATAACACTCTGACTCACGTCCATCAGGTTCCAACCCAGAAGGAGTGCAAAAATGACTATCAACAAGGCCGAGTTCTTTAGCTCTTTTATTCATGAGTTCAGCAAATGCATCCTGTGAACCAGAAATATGTTTTCCGAGTGCTATGGCTGCATCATTTGCACTATTTAATAATGCTGCCTCTAAAAGATTTTTAACAGATATTTTTTCTCCAACCATTAATCTTTGTCCATTACAAAATCCGCTACGAGGACAACCTATTTTTGTTCCATCAGCATAAATTGCTTCTTCATCAATTACGACTTCTTCATCTAGGTTTTTTACTTTCTCCACTACCAATAATGCTGTCATAATTTTTGTTAGCGATGCTATTTGTCTCTGCTGTTTGCCATTATTATCATGCAAAACTATTCCAGTATCAGCATCAATAACCACTGAAGCATGTGCTCCAGGAACCACGAGATCTTTTATTCCATCTTTCCTTGTAGGTTGATATTCCGGATAATCAACAGCTTGAGCTTTGGTTTTTTTAGGCTCTTTAGATTTAGAAGATTCCACACCCCTTACTTCAGACTGAATACTGTGGCTACCCGATTTAAAATTAGTCTGTTCTCCAACAGAAAAAATTTCCTGCATGACCAAGAAAGAATTCAATGGAAAAATTACAATCATCAAAATTGTAGCCCACATTGCCATAGTCTTTTTATTACTCGTTATTAATGATAGAATTAATCCTTTCGTCTACTGAAAGTGTATCATATTCCGGGAGTTTTTTCACGCCATCAACGCCTAATTTTTTAAGGAAATCAAAGGAAACCGAATATACATAGCTTCTGCCATCCCTAGGATCACTATTTCTTTCAATCAAGCCACGTAAAAGCAAATTTCGCAAGGTATAAGAACAATTAACACCACGAATAGCCTCAATTTCTGCCTTTGAAATAGGAGAACGGTATGCAATTATCGAAACAACCTCCAGCGCCGCACTGGAAAGAGAATCCTGCAGTTCGCTTTTAACCAAGCTTTCGATGTATTGGGCGTTTTCTGGATTTGAAACTAGCTGAATTTCATTATCTTTTTTTATTAAAGTCAAACCACTTTCTGCTTTTGAATATTTTTCCGAAATATTTTCTATGCATTTCTCTATATCTTCAATCTGAACTTTCTCTGATAAAATTTTGAATAATTTTGCTTTTTTAATCGGTTCACCATTAACAAATAAAATGCTTTCTATTATCGACTGTAATTTTTCTTGTTCCATATTTTTTTATTTATAATTTTTATTCTATGTTTTTCATGTGTATCTCGGAAAACAATTCGTTCTGTTCGACATGGATTAGTTTTTGTTTAATCAATTCCAGCATCGCCAAAAATGAAACTATAATTTCTACCTTGTCCTTAGCATTAGACACGAGTTCCGAAAAAGAAGTTTCAACCTTTTCCTGCAGAGTGTTCTGCAAATGAATAATTTTATCTTCCAATGTCAGAATTTCCTTTACCATTTCCTCTTCAAGTTTATCTGCTATTGGTATTTCTCCTAGTATTCTAGAAAATGTTTTTGCTAAATCATCTACGTTAATGTTTTCTGGAGGGAAAAAAAACACGCCTCTTCCGGAAAATCCTTCCCTAGAAAAACTTTCCTTTGGACAACTATATAGCAAGCCCATTTTTTTTGAAGCTTCTTTGAATTTTTTGTATTCTGCCAATTGATATTCCAGATCCTTGATTTCTGCTTCTTCCTCTTCTGTAAATTCAAGCAAAGGAAGCAAAGCTTTTGATTTTATCAGAATAAGCTTAGAAGCTATAGACAAAAAATCAGCCAGATGTCCAAGTGTTATATTTTGGGCATTGGCAACATATTCCAAATACTGGTCAGCGATTTTTGCTAAGCTAACTCTGGTTATATCAAGCTTTTGGTCTTCTGTCATCTGTAGCAAAAGATCTAGTGGGCCTTCAAAGTTTTCAGTTTTAATTTGGTAATTATGCATACTAAATTTCTTTTTCGGCCTTATTGTCAACCAATTTGACCGCGACAAAAAGCGCCAAAAAGGCAGAAAATGAGACTATTAAAAAAACTGATTTCAATGGGAAAAATATTAATATTATAGCTGAAATAGCCGTGGCTAAAATGTAAGCCACTGAAGGGGTAGTCCTGAAAAAACTTATAATATCAACATCTCTGCCGTCTATTTTTTTATAAAAATAAGAATCACGCAAAGTTTCTATGATTGTCGCCCCTATACGGGTTATAAACAAAATGATACCCCATACCCAAACAGAAGTTGATGAAATAAAAAAAATGCTGCCTGAAGAAAACATAATTATGACCAGCCCTAAAATTATCATTTCTTTTTCTCCAAAATTTTTATCAGCCAAAAAACCGACTAAATATCCAAAGAAAACAAAAGGTAAAAGCATTATTGTAAAAATAACACCAATTTTAGACCAAGACATGCCTAGCTCAAGCAGATGCAAAGAAGTATAAACCACCATAAGCGCAAAGAAAAACTCTAAAGCCAGGGAAATTGAATATATTTTCATGACATCTGAATTCACGAATATTTTTTTGAATAAGTCACGAATCGTCAGATCTTGAGAAAATCTTTGATTGATATTACGCAAACCAAGCAGCGCAACCATGAACATAAACATGCTTATTATCATGGAAAGAAAAAATAAACCATTAAATCCAAATTTTTCCAGAATTTGAGTAGAAATAAGCGGACCCACTAAAAACCCTGCATTAAGAATGGTTAGATGTATTCCGCGGATACGCCCAGATTTTTTATCTTCAGAATAGCTTTCTATCATAATATCAAGAACCACCCAGGCTAAATAGCTGGAAACTATGAAAGACATTAAAAGAAAAACTCCTAAAAGTGAAGGCTGGGTGAAGATAAGAAAAGTCACACTGCAAACCTGAAAAAATAAAAAAATAAACATGGTCGTTGCTTTTCCGAACTGTTTGATTATTTTATGCATATTTAAAACGCCAACTAGAGCCACCGCATAACTTATGAAATAAAAAATGCTGACATTGCTTGAACCGAAAGATTCTCTGAAGTAATCAGCAATTACATAAACCAAAACAGCCTGGGAAAACCCAAATAAAAAAGAAATAAAACCCAAAAGTTTTAATTTCTTTTTGTCCACATGTTCAATGTGTTTTTCAAAAACTTTTACCATTATTTATGTTTTGTTTTTAACTTATTTTAAAAAGCAATTAAATAGTCTTCTTTTGCTTTGCAATTTTAATTCCAGCCTCGGAAAGTTGTTTTTCATCTAATTCACTTGGGGATCCCATCATTAAGTCCTTAGCTTCACCATCCTTAGGAAAAGCAATGACTTCCCTGATATTCGGTTCGTTTTGCAATATCATAACCAAGCGATCAAGCCCGGCTGCCATTCCACCATGTGGCGGAGCACCAAAAGTAAAGGCCTCTAGCATATGCCCGAAACGTAATTGTATATCTTCTTCTTTTAATCCTAAAATTTCAAAAATCTTGTGCTGTAATTCTTTGGAATGAATTCTGACACTGCCACCACCAATTTCATATCCATTTAGGACAATATCGTAAGCTTTAGCACGAGCTTCGAGTGGTTTCTTTTCAAGCAATTCAATATCTTCATCAAGTGGCGCCGTGAAAGGGTGATGTGAAGATCCGATTTCTCCTTCATCATTTTTTTCAAACATAGGGAAATCAACCACCCAACAAAAGGCTAGCTCATTAGGATCATTTTTATCATTTCGCATATCTGGCTTATCATTCCCATATCTTTCTATAGATTCTTTATAGGTAATAACAGGAAAAGGAATCCGCTTGATTTTTTTCTCTGGATAAATTTCTTTTACCAGCGCAATCATGCATTCTTCATAAATATGCATGATTTCCTGCTGGGTAGAAAAACTTATTTCAACATCAAGCTGTGTAAATTCCGGCTGACGATCGCCACGCTGATCTTCATCACGGAAACATTTTGCTATTTGAAAATACTTTTCAATTCCAGAAATCATCAATAGCTGCTTGAACTGCTGTGGTGATTGCGGAAGCACATAAAAATTGCCCTTATGAATACGCGATGGAACAATATATTCACGCGAACCTTCAGGCGTTCCCTTGGTCAAAATAGGAGTTTCAACTTCTATAAATCCTGTTTGGGAATAAAAGTTCCTGATAAAATTAATGATCTTGCTCCGCATTAAAATATTGTTCCTCATTCTTTCTGTGCGCAAATCAAGATAGCGATATTTTAACCTTATATCTTCATGTACTTCAGCAGTGCTTTTTGTCAGTTCAAAAGATGGAGTTTTCGATTCATTAAGAATATTTATAGCAGTTACTTCTAATTCAACTCCTCCTGTTGGAGATTTTTCATTCCTGGCACTCATTGGCCTTTCTTTTACAACGCCCTTCATCTCAATCACAAATTCACTGCGAAGTTTTTTGGCTGTATCACAAACTTTAACATAATCCGGAATCACAACTGTCTGGAGAATTCCGCTGGAATCGCGCAGATCTATGAAAATAATTTTTCCATGATCGCGACGCACATGAACCCAGCCGGCAAGTTTAACTTCTTGTCCGATAAATTTTGGCGTTTCAATTATATTAATTCTTTGCATAAAATTATTTTTTATTTCAATAATTCAGCCACTCTTCTTGAAATATCACTGGGAACAATTTTCGTTTTCTCATAAAAATCTGTAATACCCATGTCTTCTACCATTTTTTTGTTTTCATCAGATACAGATGCAGAAAGCACGATAAGCGGAATATCTTTTGTTTTGTCATCCATTTTTATGCGATGAATTATTTCGTCTCCGCCCATGGCCGGCATTACCATATCAGTTATGATCAAATCATATTCATTTTCGGCTGCCATCCGGCTTCCCCATGCTCCATTTTGAGCATATTCAACTGTATACCCATCATCTTCCAGTTTTTTCCCGAACATCTCGAGAAAAATTTTTTCATCCTCTATGAATAATATCCTTTTGTTTTTACTGGCACTGTTTTTTCCTTTCCCGTTGATGCGTTCTTTATTTTTTTTTTGCTCTCCGTATTTATTTAAAATCTTGAGAATTTCTTGGGCTAATTGTGACGGGGTAAATTCAGTTTTGCCAATAAAGCCTTCTGCGCCATTATTTTTTGTTTCTTCTTCATATTCAGACTTGTCGAGATTGCTAAAAATGAAAACTTTCAGGTCAGGATTGTAGTTACCGCTCATCTTAAGCTCTTTTAAAACGTCCATGCCGCTCATTTCAGGAAGCACCATATCCAAAAGTACAAGGTCATAATCGCTTTCTGCCGCAAATTTCAAGACCTCTTTACCAGTGGTTGCATTGACAACTTCCAGTCCGACCGATTCGAACTTTTTTTTGTATATTTCAACAATCATCGGATCATCTTCAACAAGGAGTATTTTTGACATATTTTTGTTTGAAAATAAAAAATTTAAGACATTCTTATTGTACCTAAAATAAGACAAAATAGCAACCTTATGGTTGCTATTTTGAAGTCTTGATATTTTATATATATTTAACTGTTTATCGGTATTTCAATCATAAATCTGCTTCCCATTCCTGGCCCATCCGATTCTACCCAAACTGCCCCATGGTGGGCTTCGGCAATAGCCTTGCCGACATAAAGACCCAGTCCAGTACCACTGACATGTAAACGCGACACATCTTTGCCTCGTGAGAATTTCCTGAAAAGAAAATGTATTTCTTCCTTAGGTATTCCTATCCCCGTGTCAGAAACTGTGATCCTGACAACTTTTCCATACGACGATTTTTCTTCGGTTTTGACAAACCCCCTGTCATCTATGATCACGCCTTCATCTCTAATTTCTGCGCTTATGGTTACTCCCCCTTTTTCTGTATATTTCAAGGCATTGTCAATAAAATTAGAAACTAATTCACGCACCTTATTAAAATCCATTTTAAATTCAGGTATCGGATCCTTTGGCAGTTTTAAATCAAGATAAAACTTCTTTGATTTGGCAAGAATCAGGAAGTTTTCATAAAGGTCACTCAACATTTTACCTATATTGGCATTTTCAAATGAAAATGTCATTCTGCCTGATTCAATACGTGAAACATTCAACAGGTCTTCAATGAGATTGGCAAGGTTTTCACTGGAAACATATATTTTTTCAATGGCCCCGCGTATCGTATTGCTCATTTCACCATATGATCCCTCCATAAGAAGCGATGAAAATCCCTTGATGGCTGTAACAGGAGTCCTAAGCTGATGAGAAGCAATAGAAATAAATTCAGTCTTGGCATTGTCCAAAACTCTTAATTGATCGTTTGCTTCAGCTAAACTATCGGCCATTTTTTGCAACATTTCTTTACGCTCCACTTCAAGTTTTACTGAACGAATAAGTGCTATGCCAATTCCGCCTACCAATACAAGTGTTATTCCTGTTAAAACTATGCTTGCTGTGTTTTTTATAAATAAAAATTGCGAACCAATAAGAATAATCAATCCTATAACTAGAGCTTGTGCACCAATAAGTTTAATATTAAATGCTTTATATTTAACGATAATATAAGCAAGAAAACCCATAAATATTGGCATACCGAAATATCCATATTGAGAAGATACCCAATCAGAAGTAAAACTACCAATGATATTACCAGAAGAAAAAGTTAAAAGAAAAATGGAAATACCAATTGCAAAATATATAATTTTATTTTTTTCTTTATAATCATTTGATGTTCTGTATCTTATTATTGATAATATTATTATCCAGAAAGAAGAAATTATTTCCAAAAAATAAGTATAATAGAGTGCAAGTGGACCTTCAATAGCATCACAAGTAGCTACATTGACTCCCAATAAATTAAATTTTGTTGGAACAAGCACTATAAGCGGCAATAGCAATAAAAATAATATACCCTTTTTTAAAAAAGAAATATCTTTTTTGTATATAAAAACATAAGTTAAATATAAACTAAGGATATAAATGAGTGGCTCTATTAATATTGTCAGAGACCAAAAAAATATAACACTTCTACTTTCTACTGTCGCGAATAACACTAAAGCAAAAAATCCCCAAATAAAAAACGCTATTGAAACTAAAAAGAGTAGTTTAGAATCCAATTCATTTTTTCTTTTATATAAAACAAAAAAACCTAAAAGCAAAGAAATCAGCATCCCAGGTATTAATGCATAATACAAAATAAACGGCACATCACTAGATAATATTAAAAAATTTGGATATTCGCCTGGACACAAAATGTTGCTCATTTTTGTTTTTTATTTATTTTTTTAATTTCTTCCTCAATGAAAGGAACAAAATATCCTTTATACTTATTCTGCAACCTAGGTATTTTCCAATCATCCTCTGTCACGATTTTCCTACAAGTACTTTTTCCACATTCACATTTTATTTTCCACGGCTTTGTTCCTTTCACGTGATAATGCGCTTGTGCATAATCGAACGTAATTTCTTCATCTTTTTTTATTTTTCTCATCGAAACCAATGTTAACTGACCTTTATTACCAGCATTCGGTTCACAACTATGATTAAATTTATAATTATCTTCTAATAGATCAAAGTTTTTTGGTCCAATATAAAAAAATTTTTCAACTTGATAAAAATAGTCCTGTAATTTTATAGGTAACCTTTCACATTCTTCTGAAGTAAGAATAAAACCACCCGAAATAGCAATTATTTCTCCTTTTTTTATGTCTTCTCTCGCAAAAATTCCATCTCCTTTATTTGCAGTTTTTCTTGTCTCTACTTTTGGACTAATCCAAGAAAAAGTTCTTCTATTTTTTTTCATTTTCTGACTTTAAAAATAAATTTGATAATTTTTTATCTTCTCTTCCTTTCCAATTGCCTTTATGATAAGCATAACTAGCAATCAATGGAAAAGCTAATGTTGCTTCGGCGTAAACCATTTGTTCATTGTCCAATTCGACTTTTCCCCATGTTCGAGCTTCTTTGAATGTAGAACTTGAACATCCTCCATCTCTAACATCAGCTACGGTAATTTGAATAGCATACTTGTGCCTTGGCATAAACTTTCCTGAATATTCAGTACAAACAACAACATCTTGTAAGAAATTTTTAGGAGTACCTCCACCTATAATAACTACTCCCGTTTCTTTAGTATTCATTTTAAGTTTAGCTAATTCCCTAAAATCTCTCACTGAATCTATAGTAAGATGATTTTTTAAATTTTCTGTCTGATGTTTCACTAATCCAAATCCGGCAGCACAATCAGAGAAGGCTGGGCAAAATATAGGAATATTTTTCTTGAAGGCCCACTGAATTAATGAGTCTTTTTTCTTAGCTATATTTGGGTTATTTTCTAAGAATCTACCCATTTCCCAAATAAATTCCCTTGAAGAATAAGGTCTTTTTTCTAAATTATCTGCTATCTCTGCTATAACAAAACCGCATTTTTCGAGTTCTTTATCATCTGTATATGTATCATATATTCTATCAATACCTAGTTCTCCCAGTTCAGCATTGTCAACATCTACATCTCCTTTGTAATGTTTGTATCCTAGTGCCTCAAAAAAATCCATATCAACAACACTTGCTCCGGTAGCTACTATTGCATCAACCATATTATTTTTAACCATATCAACGTAAACTTGCATACAACCTGCTGCGCTAGTGCTCCCAGATAAAGCTAAAATAACCGTACAATCTTTATCATAAAGCATTTTGTCATATAATTCAGCTGATCTAGCAAGGTCTCTAGCAGAAAAAGACATGCTTTTCATTGCTTCAACAATTTTTGTTGTATCTATTTCCTTTATATCGATATGTTTTATTGTCTCTTTCAAAAAATCTTTTCTATTCTTCATTTGCTTATTTGATTTAAAAAAATTTTACTTTTTGATTTAATGTTTCAATTAATTCAATATTTATAATTATATAAAAATAATATTAATTTAGCAACCAAATAAAAAAGGGTTCGAGATAAGATTATCAAGAACCCTCATTTTAAAACATCATAGCCAAGATTAAAAATCTTGACTAATAATAATATTCTAATTGCAGAAAAGAACATTACAGCTAATACTTTTTTCATAGTAGTGTTCAATTCGCGATTGAAGAACATAGTTGCAACCTCCGAGCCATCCCAGAGGCTGAATTTTATTAAGCTGTAGCCTAAAAAAATTCCTCCAGCTTGTTTATTAATTTCATATAAAGCATCAAAAGATCTTCTATATGCTGCCATCAGAATGAAATCATCAACAATATTTTGGCTAATAAAAATAAAAGTTAAAGCCACTAAAACATCAAGTGCCCACGCAACTAAAAACATTGTATTCCATGAGCAATTATAATACTTTAGTGCCCCTATTGTTGAAACTATAATAATTTCAACACCCCAATCTGACAAAAAATAAGCTACCCATTTAGTTGCAGTCTTTGTTGTTTTAGCCGCAATTTGTCTTTTACTTTCTTTTTCTTTTATTTCCAGGTAGGCAAATACGACAACTTTCAGTACTGACCATGCGCCATAAATTGTTGCCTGCCCATATTCCAGCCAAAAACCCCAACCATTTGAAAATATCGCTGTTATTAAACAACCAGCAAAAAGTTTCAAATAATGACCCGCTTCGGTTTCTGGATGAAAAATCCAGATAACAAGTAAAATCTGAAAAACAACAAATGCCGCGAGAGTCGCGGCCAATCTTGCTAACCGCTTCATCACGACACCTCCTATGATTTTTTAAATTACTGTTCTATTGGCCATTATTGACCAATGTTTAAGTATACACCTAAAAACATGTTTTGTCAACTATGTATATAATACATTGGCTTAAATAAGCCATTTTATAAAAATTTCTACATCTCCCAGAAGGTGACCGTTAAAATTAAATAAAATAAAGCAAGCATCGCCACATTACCTACTAGCATTTACGTGCAATTATCTCCACTATACCATGAATATGTTTTTCTTCTTTGCCTGGATGACCTTTGTCTACAACTATACCTTCCGAATAATGCAGACACTCAAAGTCTCTAAACATATTCGCAAGCTCTCCTTGTTTAAAGTGGTATTTGATTGATCTTTTTTTTGTTTTATTTGAAGGATCTTTATTGGTAAAAGAAGAAATTATTATTATTCCATTTTTTTTTATTTTATTCTTAACCCTGTTTATTAATTTTATAATATTTCTTTTATCCAAAAATTGTAAGACATTGAGGCAGACTACAAAATCGTAATAGTTAGAAGCTATATCATAATTGGAAATATCTGCCTGTATAACTTCTATATTCTTACTATCTTGTTCAGAAATTCTCTCTTTTATTTGTTTAACAGCAATGTTTGATAAGTCAACCGCTGTCATTTTAAAATTCTTACTCGCAAAATAAAAAATGTTCTGTCCTTGACCGCAACCCAAATCGAGACCCCTGCTATCTGGTTTTATATATCTCAAGGCCTTTTTAACAAACGAATTGGTATTTTCACTTTGAGAAGTTTTATTCTTTTTATATACTTTATCAAAAATAAACATACTTAATATTTTAATAAATTTTTTGGAGGGTGGCAATATTTACTGCCACCCTCCTACCTAGTTCGAATAGTTTTTAATCACCGCAAGAAAAATCGCAGTGACCACAGACACGAGCTTTGCCATTAAAAACAAAGCCTTTTGCAACAAGATCCCTGATCTTAGTCTTCTGATCATTGGTAACCTTGATGTATTTTACCTTCTTTTTTTTCTGCATAATAAGCTCCTTTTGGTGAGCGGTTATTTTTACTTGTTTGCTATACCTACTTTCCGTATTGACCTGTTTTTATCACCTCCTTTCATTTATGACAATGCAACAAGCATTGGGGATCATGTTTAAAATCACTGCCAGTTGCAACATACGCAACCGCTCTGCATCCACGACAGTATTTCAAAAGTTTACACTCTCGACATCCTTCAATTTCCTCAACTCTTCGATACTTTTCCATTTTTGGATTATCAACAAAATGATAAAGGAAATTGCTTTTTGGACTCCATTTTCCTATGATACTGCCTGGGTGTCGCCTGCATGCCATCAATGTTTTATCTGGCAACATCGTCATAGTAGACGATCCCATTCCACATCCCCCGCTAACAACACCTTGTTCAATACCAAGGGAATCCTGCCGACAAATAGCAATAAGCGGTTCTTTTCTGAGTTGTTTATATCCTTTCTTTTCATATTGCAGATGCTCTTCCAAAATTTTCTTTATAAATCGCATGTACTCGTTAGCTGGAATACCACAATCTCCCTGATTCGGAACCCAGCGAGCAAACATCCAGTGTTGAGCGCCATTGTCATAAACGGCTTTCATGACATCAAACATTTCTCGAAAGTTGTGTGCAGAAAGAGTGGACATGATATATACTGGTATTCCTGCTTTAGAAAGATCCCTAATAGCTTGCATGGTTCTTTGAAAACTGCCTTTGTATCTGATTTCATCATGCTTTTTTTCCATACCATCTATAGATAGTTGGAAATGCTTTAGGTTAAACTTCGCCAACATTGAAATATTTCTTTCATCGAGAAGTTCTGGGTTACCTAGAATGCTAACACAACTAAATTTGGTCAGAGATTGAGAAGCTGCCTTAACTTTAGCCAAAATGTCCCAAAAATGATTATGGAGCATCGGATCACCGCCTGTCAGTGCAATAACGGGTAGAGCATCGAATGCGTCGCAACACTCTAAAAAATCACCTATAATTGCATCAGCATCGTCCAATCTCACGTCCTCTCCTTGGTGCGTATGCTGGTAGCAATGTTTGCATCCATTATTGCATTTGTTGGTCAAATGCCATTGAAGATAAATTCGATTTTTTTTTTCAGGGCATTCTTCTTTCATCATCAGTTTACCTCCTTATTTCTAATGAAAGTATTTTGTCAATTGCTTCTTCAGCAGAAAATACATCCTGTGAACCACTCGCCATATCTTTCAAAGAAACCAGCCCCTGTTCAACTTCAGTATTACCGATAATTAAAGCAAAGGGAATTTTCAATCGGTCAGCAATTTTAAAAATTTTGCCAACCGTTTTTTGCTCCAAATATACAAAAGTTGAAATTTCATTAGCACGGAACTTTGCAGATATTTCTACTGCCCTTGCCACTTGGTTATCCATGGGAATAATCATTACACGAGCAGGCGTCGAATTGCCAGCTTTTATTACACCCACATCTTTGAGTTGGGAGAACAGTCTTGTAAATCCTATTGATATCCCAACACCAGGCAATTTTCTGTCAGTAAATGCTTCGGCCAGATTATCGTATCTGCCGCCAGAGCAGATACTGCCAATTTCTGGACAATCATTAAGAGTGGTTTCATAGACAGTGCCCGTGTAATAATCTAAACCACGTGCAATAGCTAAATCTATTTTAAGGCACTCTCTTGGTACCCCAAAAAGACCTACCATTTGACAAACTTGCTTTAATTCATCGACACCCTCAATGAAGATGGCATTGGTAACTCCAAATTCACATAGCTGAGAAATAATCTGGTCATTTTCACCCTCAATGGTAATGAAGCTAAGGATCTTTTCTGTTTGATCTATGGATAAACCAAAAGAAAGAAGGTTACTTTTGACTTGCTCTTTGCCGATTTTTTTAAACTTATCAATAATGCGTAAAATTTCCATCGCCTGCTTTTCTAAGCCCTGAGATTGAAAAAATCCGTTCAAAATTTTACGATTATTGATTCTGATAGTGAATGCTCCTAATCCAAGATTCCTAAAGGTTGCATAAATGACTCCTGGAATCTCAGCATCGTTTGCCAAGCTCAATGTTTCATTTCCAATAATATCAATGTCGCATTGATAAAATTCACGATATCGTCCTTTCTGCGCTCTTTCTCCCCGAAAAACCTTACCGATTTGGTAACGGCGAAAAGGAAATTGCAGATCTGCATAGTACTGGGCAACATATCTGGCCAATGGCACAGTTAAATCAAACCTTAAAGCCAAATCAACTTTACCCTTTTGAATGCGATAAATCTGCTTATCCGTTTCAATTCCCCCTTTTGCCATAAGAACTTCTTCTTTTTCAATTAGAGGAGTACTTAGGGGAATAAACCCAAAAAGTTCATAGTTCCTGCGGACAATATCGAGCATCTGGTTAAATAAGATTTGTTCTGCTGGAAGTAGTTCCATAAAGCCACTCAGAGGTTTAAGCTGTTGAATTTTTCTTTTCATTGTTTCTCCTTTCTTTTTTTGCATAGTTTAAAGACGTGTTTGATGATTTTCTTTTTTAAAGAACCATTTTGGATAAAAATAAAAGCCTCTAAAGAGAGCTTTAATTTTATTTTTATTTCATTTTTTATTTGTATGAAAAATAAAGACAAAAACCCTCTATAAAATAGAAGTGTCACAATGTTGCCTAATTGTCATTATATTCTTCATACCCGTAATTATACATCTTAATTTATTTTTGTCAATACTTTAACAGGAATTTTGCCTTTGAAATTACCGTGATATATTATAATATTAAAGCAGTAAAACAAAAGAAGCCAGGTACCTTTTTGGTTTCATTTATAAATTCTGTATTCCACCTCTTCCATTTCTCTCAGCACTCTAAAGAATAAAAAATAAAGTCGGTTTTTAAAAAGAAGCAGGAATGCTTCTTTTTTAAAAATCTGTAAGATTTATGTCGTTTTATTCAGCCTCTTCTGCAGCAGTTTCTTCTGTCGTGTCTTCTGCAGCAGTTTCTTCTGCATCTGCTTCCTCCTCTTTAGCAGCTAAGCACTCTTCATCACCTTCTTCACATTCTGCAGCTTCCTCTTCGGCAGCTAGGCATTCTTCATCATCTTCAGCGCATTCAGATTCTTCCTCTTCTTCAGCTGGATTATCAATATTATATTGCACTGGATCATTGCATTCTACTCCCTGTTCTTCCTTAGTTATTTCATCGCAAAAAGTTACGCTGCAATCTTCTTCCCCTTCCAAACATTCAAAGGGAAGGCAGTTTTCATCATCAGGATCACATTCCGGAATCATGTTGGCTTTTCTCTGTGCAACCGCATAATACCAAATGTCCATTTCCGGATCCCCTGTGCAAGCTTCCCCTTCTTCTGTTGATTCAGGATCACATTCCCAAATAAAACAGGCATCGACTGTCGGATCGCAGTCTATCTGATTTTGGATTATATAATCTTTCTGAACATATATGCGAATAAAAGTCACCCATACCGATATTATGATGAGCGAGATAAATGTAGCTAAAAAAATTGCAGATTTTTTATCCATATTTTTATTTTTAATTATTATATCACAAATATTTCTTTATGGAAAATAAAAAAGGCTATGGTGCGAATTTTTCGCAACCATAGCCGATTTGCAAGCATGATTCTTAGAATTGGACTCTTACGCCTGCATATAAGATGTCCTCTGAAAGCCCGCCATTTTCAGGCTCATATCCCATACGTTTCTGGTATGCAATTTCGGGCGCCAATGTTACTGATTCAATTACCCACGGAAAGGAAACTGATACTTTGCCTGAACTTATTATCTCCTCTCTGGTACCAAATACCGTACCATGACCGCCGAATGAAATGTCTATTCTTAGGTTTTCATGCAAATCAAAGGTTGAACCAACCCGATAAATAAAACCGTTTTGTTCTCTTTCTCCATCCACACAGTCATAAATAAATTTCGCATACGGAGTAATTTTCTCCGTTAATGCATAACTGAACTTCAAATTGAAAGAATGAATGTCTCCATTTCCCCACTTGTTTAAAGGAAACAACTTGTAATAGGCATAGGATGCATCAACTTTTACTTTCTCAAAATCCTTTGCCCACCCCAGAATGAAATCAATTTCATTTCCGGCATTGTTCCCCTCGCCATTGTCCGATGTCGGACTTTGGCCAGGAGCGATCGATCCCCACACACTGGCATAAATTCCAGAGGGATTATGAGAAACAGTTACACAGGGCTGAATAATCAAGCCCCTGTAATAAACTCCGCCATCATCGCCCACATAGGCGTTGCTGGCGAAAACCTCACCGGAAATTCCAAAATTTGATTCAGACAAAATTTCGTCATCCCCTGCGTAATCTGCATCCGCAGCTTTGAAATCAAACGCAAACGCAAACTTCGCTGAAAAAACTATCATAATAACCAAATAGAGTATTCTCCTCATTATTTCTCCCTCCTATATAAACATTTTTTTATTTTTAAGTTTACAGTTGTCACCTTAATGGTAACTTTTTATTATACTCCTAAAAACCAATTTTGTCAAGTAGGGAAAGCTACTCAGCTCAATCTTGACTTATTCCCTAAATTAAGCCAGAATCAGGATAATAATGTTATTGTTTTAGGGAATTATAGAAAATTAAAAATAAAATAAAATCCGAAAGGAGAAGAGAGGTGGTAAATGACTGACAAAAAGTACAGGGTTAAAGAACCCAACAGCGGAAACAAAAAAGTCAATGGCAGAAAGTTCAAACTTTTGCCGCAGGATGATTACAATCTGATTGTCTTCAGGCCCTATATCACAAAAAAACCTGAGTTGATTGAGGAAATTCTTTCAATTTTTACCGGAATAAATTTCACAATATTCCGCAAAAAATTCATTGAAAGGGACAAACATTTTTGGTACGATTATTTCTACCCATCTGATGAAAAGTGGTTAGAGAATATAGGCTTTAGAGTACTCAAAGACAACAAGGAAGCTGGTATAAATACAAAAGATATTATCGGCACAAATGATCCTGTGAAGATCGGCCTTGCTGTAAAAAAATGGCTTTGCAGAGATATGGATAGCAGAGAAAACGGTCCTTCTCTCAGTGTAGTTGTTGTCGGTCACAATGCGGCAACAAGAGTCAAGGAAATGTTCGGTCCTCCAATTCCGGTAAAAGCACCCGAAGGTACAATACGGAATAAATACGGAGGTAACGACAGCAATCCTTTGTCCTTTTCTCAACAAAGAAGCCCCTACAATGTAGCTCATTGTTCCAATCGGGATGAAGAGCGCAATGGGATTTGTGCCATAAAGTATGAAACCCAGTTGCTATATCCGGAGTTATATTTTTAGCCCGAAATGTTTTCTTTTTTAAAGAGCCTGCGATTTAAAAAAATCAGCAGGCTCTTTTTTGTTTTTTATTGATATTCCAATTTCAAGAAATTTTTTTTAATTCTTTCAGGAATTCAGACAGAAGATTTTTTTCCGGAACAGATTTGATGACTTTGCCTTTCAGAAAAATTGCCCCGGCTTTTTTCCCGCCGGCAATACCGATGTCCGCCTCACGCGCTTCTCCGGGACCATTGACCACGCAACCCATAACTGCAACCTTGATCGGTTTTTTATAATCAGCCATGATTTTTTCCACCTTTTTCGCCAAACCAATAAGATCAATTTCTGTCCGGCCGCAAGTCGGGCAGGAAATTATTTCCGGACCATATTTTCTAATCCCCAGCGCTTTCAGTATTTCAAACCCCGGCCTTATTTCTTCGCAAGGATCAGCTGTGAGAGAAACACGGATTGTCGCTCCGATGCAATCATTAAGAAGCGCTCCGATTCCGATTGCACTTTTGATTATGCCCACATAAGAGGTGCCGGCTTCTGTCACACCGAGATGCAGAGGATAGCTGACCTTTCGAGCCAGCAAGCGGTAGGCTTCAATCATTTTTGACACATCACTAAATTTTATGGAAATCAGGATATCATGAAAATTAAATTTTTCCAGAATTTTCACGTGGCGCATGGCTGATTCAACTGCCGCTTTGGGAGTTGCGCCGTATTTTTTCAGCAAATCTTTTTCGATTGAGCCCGAATTGACCCCTATCCTGATCGGAATTTTTTTAGCCTTGCAAGCTCTAACCACAGCTTCCACTTTTTCTTCTGAGCCGATATTCCCAGGATTAATCCTGATCTTGTCTATTCCCTGAGCCACACATTCAAGCGCTAATTTATAATCAAAATGAATGTCAGCTACCAACGGAATGTGAATTTTCTTTTTTATTTTGCCAATCGCTTTGGCAGCAATCATATCAGGAACAGCCACGCGGATAATTTCACATCCGGCTTTTTCCAACGCTAAAATCTGCTTGACCGTAGCTTTTACATTTCTTGTATCAGTAGTACACATTGATTGAACCCGCACTGGGTTGTTTCCGCCTAAAAAATACGGGCCAACTTTCACTATTTTAGATTTATATTTCTTATTCATAGCTATTTATTTTATTTTTAACCTGATTTATTAAGAAATTAGGCGTGGAAGCCCCTGCAGTCACAGCCACCTTTTTACATCCAGCAAACCAGTCTTTTTTCAGATCATCTGCTCTTTCTATGAAATATGATTTTGGATTCATACGTTTGGAAATTTCCCAAAGACGATTTGAGTTAGCACTTTTTGGAGAACCAATAACAATAACGACATCATTTTCTTGTGCAATATCTCTAACTTCAGCTTGTCTGTCATGAGTAGTCATGCATATTGAATCAATAATTTCTGCCTGCGGATATTTTTCTGATATATATCTGGCACTTTCATTGAAAAATTCACGATCCTGAGTTGTTTGTGAAACCACTGCAATATTTTTTTCCGGATCGAGAAAAAGAGCATACAAATCTTCCTGATTTTCAACAATAAAAGCTCCCCCATTAGCCCACTCAAATATGCCCCTGACTTCCTTGTGGTTTTTTTCCCCTATGATAACCAGCTGATAGCCCCTTTTTGAAAAATTCTCCGCCAAGCGCTGGACTTTTATAACCTTAGGACAAGTTGTATCAACAAGATTTATTTCATTCTTATTGGCAAATTCATATATTTCCGGTCCTATTCCATGCGCTGTAATGATTAAGGTTCCGATTTTATCCTTAGCAGAATTCAAAAAATTCATCATATAAGGATCAACGCTTATTTTTTTTACGCCCATATCTTCGATTTTCCTGACCACATCATCATTGTGCACAAGGGAGCCCAAAACAAAAATAGGCCTTTTTACTTCAGGATTTTTTGCTATTTTTTCAACAATAGCATAAGCCCGTTCCACGCCTTCGCAGAAACCGGCATATTTGCTTAGAGTAATTTCCATAAAAAAATTTAGCTGATTTTTTCCAATAATTCTTTGATTTTTACAATCTCAGTTTTTTCTGAATTTCTTTTTTTAATTTCAGCTCCGCCGGCAACTAAAGATTTTTTGCTGACGACCACGCGATATGGAATTCCGATAAGATCGCTGTCGGCAAATTTTTCGCCAGCGCTTACATCGCGGTCATCAAACAAAACTTCAATCCCTTTTCCAAGAAGTTCTCTATAAATTTTTTCCGCTTCTGCATCTTCGCCCAAACTCAGAAGATGGACTTTAAACGGCGCCACATTTTCCGGCCAAACAATTCCTTTTTCATCATGATTAAGTTCCACAACCGTTCCCATAAGGCGAGAAATTCCGATTCCATATGAACCCATGAAAACCATTTTTTCTTCGCTATTTTCATCTTTATATTTCAATCCGAAAGGTTCAGAGAAACGGTAACCCAGAGAAAAAATATTCCCTACTTCAATAGCTTTTTCTTCGACTAATTTGCCTTTTTCAAGTCCTAAGTCTTTCAATACTTCGTCGGTATAAACTTCTTTGTTAACAGCAATTTTTTTGTCTTTATCAATATAAATTATGTCTTCCCCGGCTTCACTCACAGTCTGAAATTCATGAGAATATTTAGAAAAAGATCCGCCAGAAGCAAAAGTTATAAAAGTTTTTCCTCCTAACCCGACTCTCTCAAAAATACTTTGATATGCAATCTTGGCTTTTTCATAGAACTCGTTATGTTGTGTTTCATCTTTAGAAAACGAATAAAGAGCTTTCCAAAAAAATTCACGGCCACGCATAATCCCAGACTTTGCCCGAGCTTCATTGCGAAAAACTGTCCGAATATCATATGGATAAACAGGCAAATCTTTATAGGAAGAAATAAAACTCTTCATTAAATTCGACATTGGTTCTTCGTGTGTAAAAGCCAGTGAAAGTTCTGCTCCGTTTTTTAATTTTGTCTTAAACCAATTATCCACTACCTCATCACTCCATCGGCCAGATTTTTCCCAAACTTCTTGCTTCTGCAAAGCTGTAGATTGCATTTCAATGCCACCGATTTTATTCATCTCGTCCCTGACAATGTCAGAAATTTTGTTAATTACCTTTAAGCCCATAGGTAAAACATTATACACGCCTGCCATTTCTTTATTAATAAATCCGGCCCTGATCAGAAGCTGCGCATTGGCACTGACTTCATCCTTAGGCGCTTCCTTGCGAGTCTTTGTAAAAAGTTGTGTTTGTTTCATAAAAAATAAGTTATAGATTTCTTTAAGAATAATAACAAATTTAAAGCCTGATTGTCCAATAAAAAAGGCCGTGTACTCTATTGAGTACCGGCCCAATCTGAAAACAGATTTTTATTTGTGGATGACCCGGGATAATTTTATCCCGAAATCTTTTTGCGACATTCTTATTTTTTTCGGCGGGATTACCACGTCTTTAAAAAAATCGCATATTGTTTGAGAAACACTTTTTTTCTCTAATTTTAATCTGCTAAGATTATTTTTCGACATAATGCCTCCTTCTTGAAAAACTTCTAAATAACTTCTTTCTCAAACCCTCTTCTTTTTTATCTTTTTTTTCAATTTTATTAAAGGAAAAATCCTGCAGAACCAGCATTTTTTCCTTCTTCTCACAAGAAATGGATTACCTGGTCCTGACATATTTTTCCCTCCTAAGATTTTAGATTAATTTATTCTTAATTACAAATGATACTGAATAAAAAGGCTTTTGTCAATAATTCATTTTAGTTTGCTTTTTTGCTTTATTTGGCTACAATAAAGCATATGACAGAAAATAATAAGAATAAAATATACATCGTAATTCCCGCCTTTAATGAAAAAAGCGTTATCCAAGATGTCATTCAAGAAGTTCAAAATGCCGGATATGAAAATATCATTGTTGTAGACGACGGAAGCAGTGATGAAACCCAGGAAAAAGCTAAGAATGCAGGTGCGATTTCCCTTCGCCATAAAATAAATCGCGGGAAAGGAGCAGCGACAAAAACCGGCATTGAAGCGGCCAAATTGCTTGGAGCCGAAATTATTGTTACAATGGATGGGGATGGCCAGCATGACTCAAGAGACATAGAAAAACTCACTGAGCCGATTATCCAAAACCACTGCGATGTTGTCTTGGGAACACGCCTTAAAAATACAAAAGGGATGCCTTGGCACAGGATTGCCGCTAATCACATCGGAAATTTTTTTACTTGGTATCTCTTCGGTCTCTGGGTCACCGACAGTCAATCTGGATTTCGAGCCTATTCTAAAAAAGCAGCTGGTGTAATAAATACTAAGGGAGACCGATATGAATATGACAGTGAAGTCATCCGTGAAATTTATCTTTACAAATTAAAATTCAAAGAAGTTCCCATTGCAGTCAGATACACTAAATATTCCATGGGAAAAATCCACAAGCAGGGACCCATAAATGCTATAAAGACTTTGTATAAAATGTTTTTTAAATTAATCAATTGAAATCTTTTCCATGAAGATACATATTTACCAAATTATAGTAGTTTTCATATCTGTTTTTATGATTTTTCAGGGGATAAAGATTTTTGTCCAAGGAAAAAGCGGACAAACTTTCCTGAAAGTATTCGTAAGAATAATTGTATGGGGAGGTATGTGCACAATTGCCCTATTTCCCAAAGCCACGAACATTTTAGCTGATATTTTCGGACTTAAGGGAAATATTAATGCAGTAATCCTTACTGGATTTTTGCTAATATTCCTAATTATTTTTAAATTACTGTCAGCCATCGAAAGACTGGAACAAGGTTTATCAGAAGTCACCAGAAAAGAGGCCTTAAAAGAAATAGATAAAAAATAGTTTATAATTTTACAGAATTTAAATATTAAAAACAAAAAAAATGAAAAAAATAATTGTTTTATCTATCTTCGCAAGTTTTTTAACTTTTTTTTATCTAGATATTAAGTCAGCTGAAGCTTCTGTTTCTCCTTCCCCCGTTTATGCTTTTTGGAGTAAATCAAGAACTTTTCGTTATATGACCATTTCTGAATCTGAAAAAACAAGCCTACTGAAAAATTCCGATTTTGAAAGTGAGGGCATTTTATTTTATGCATATTTAACAAAACAAATAAATACCACTCCTGTTTATAAAATATACGGAAAAAAATATTTATACTATTATTACACGACTTCAAAAGAAAAACGTGACAGTCTTATAAAAGATAAGGCAAAATGGACTGACCAAGGTATAGCTTTTTATGCCTATGCCAATGACAGCCAAAAAGACACTGTGCCTGTTTATGCACTGAAAAATTTAAAGAACAACAAATATTTTTATACTACCAGCACTGAAGAGAAAAGTTCCATACTCACTGATAGCGATTGGACTGATAAGGGCACATTTTTTTGGGTTCCCGAAAAAAATGCGGATGTTTCAGAGGATTCAACTACTTCAAAAGATGAATCTGTTTCTCAGACAAATTATGGGCCAGAAATTGCTGTTGGACTGTGGAGCTATTCAAAAGATGACCTTGAAGATGAATCATTTAAGATAGATGCCAACAAGGATTACGTTATCAAAGACAAAGATGGGAAAAAAATTGCGGAAATTAAGGCCAGTAGCACAACCAGGGTAAAATATACAGGCGATAAAAATTTACGCGTATACAACTCTATAGAAGAAAAAGAGTTGAACCGCGAAGTAAGTTTTGAATCTAAGGATGGAAATAATTCGAATTTGATTTTTGATGTAAACCGTCCTGATTCTTCTTATGATGAATATCGGGGAAAAATAAAAATAAAATATAACAGCACAGATGGAAGAATTTGGGTTATTAATACTTTGCCAATGGAACAATATACTTGGGGCATGGGAGAAACAACCGGAACTGGTCCGTTTGAACATACCAAAGTGATGACAACCATTTTCAGAACTTACGGTTATTGGTACAAAGAAAATGCTACTAAATATTTACCTTATGGATTCACTCTTAGAAGCGACTCAGGTTCGCAAATCTATAGGGGCTATGAATGGGAAGAAAAATACCCAAATATAAAAAAGGCAGCTGAAAACACTAAGGGTATAATAGTAAAATACAAGGATGAGGTAGCACTTACTCCTTATTGTTCTTGGAGCGATGGATATACGCGCCGATATGAAGATGGGCATTGGGGAGGTTACAAAAACATATCCGATTACAAAGAAAAGGCATCGAAAGTTTACCCTTGGCTCGATTCAGTTAAAGATCCTTATGGAAAACATTCTTCTTACAGCACAAAAACATTAGCTAATTCTGGAAATCATATGGTAGGGCTCATTGCCAACGGTTCAGTGAAATTAGCCGGGGAAAGCTATAAAAAAACTTATGACTGGATACTTAAGTATTATTATGATGATATATCATTAAAGAAGATGTATTAACTCCATTAAATTTTCAACAATCAATTTTTAAATAAAAAAATTATTTAAAAAAATCATATGAAGTTTAAAATAATTTTTTCATTAATATTCATTGTAGCTCTGGGTTTCATGTCTTATTTTTCCTATCCAATAGTTAAGGAACGTTATTTTAACGCTGAAAATAATATTGGAAAAGAAATTCAGGAGCAAAATGACAGCATTTCTAATAATGATCAGGAAATCAATATAAGCAATACCAGCAATGAACAGGCAGATAGCGATTTGGAAAGTCAGAATTTAAATGAAGAAACAAAAACAGAAATTGATGAGAAAGGAGTTTCTGCTAATATTACCGCCGAGGACTGCGACAATGAATGTGAGAATTTCAAAGATAATGACAGCGATCTGAAATATTGCCAGAACATCTGCGATCTTTCCCCTATTAAAGATAGTGAAAATTGTGAAAGTAAATCAGAAACAGACAAGGATTACTGCTACAAAAATCAAGCAGTTAAAAAAACAGATCTGAACATCTGTGAATCTATTTCAGACTCAAGGATAAAATCATCCTGCAGAAGCAGAGTGACCGAAGATATACTGGAAAATCAGCTGTAAATAAGTTTATCAAGTTATAAGGTTTGTAAAGTTGCAAGTTTAATCATTATGAAAATTTTAGTTTTTTGCCCATATTATCCTCCGCATATCGGCGGGCTGGAAACACATGCCGATGAGTTCAATAAATATCTGTCCCGAGAAAGGGCAGATATTACTGTTTTTACGCCTGAATTGCCAAAAGAATCTCCTGTAAATGAAATTAGATATGATGGTAAAGTTAGTATTATCCGATTTCCGGCTTTCGAAATAATTTCCAATTATCCCTTGCCGAAATTTTGGTCAATAAAATTTTGGTATCTTTTTTCAGAGCTATTTGAAAAAAAATTCGATATTGTTATTTCCCGCACCAGATTTTTCAGCACCTCGCTTTTAGCTTTGATATATTCCAAAATTAAGAGCACTAGATGGATTCACATCGAACATGGCAGTGGCTTTGTCCTGCTTTCCAGCAAATTTAAAACCGTTATCGCAAAATTGTATGACTATACTTTTGGGTTTTTGATTTTCAAATCTTCCAATCTGAATATTTCTATTTCCAAGGCAGTGCAAGAATTCGTATATAAATTTGATGGAAAAAATTCCCCTATAATATATCGCGGGCTGGATATCGAAGAAATAGATAAAATTAATCCAGATGCAGAAATAAAAGAAAAATTTAAGGATAAAATAATAATTTCTTTTGCGGGAAGACTCTATAAATGGAAAGGTGTAGAAAACAGTATAAATGCCATAAAAATTCTTCCGCAGGAGACAAGAGATAAGGTTGTTTTTCTGATAATTGGAGATGGCGAAGATTTTTCCCGCCTCAAAGAAATTTCCAAAAATGAAAGTTGCATAGAAATGCTCAGCAATTTATCAAGAGAAAAGGTTATTGGCATTTTGAAAATTTCTGATATTTATCTGCATTCCGCCTATATGGGAGGCGGGCTTTCCACTTCCCTGCTTGAAGCTATGTACTGCGGATGCACCATCATCGCCACACCTAACGAGGGCGCAGATGAAGTGATTGAAGATAACAAAAACGGATTCCTGATTGACAAATCCGATCCAAAAATAATTTCAGAAAAAATAAAAGAAATATTGAATAAAAATACAGAGGAGCAAAAAAAATCAGCCAAGGAACTCATAGCAGAAAAATTCCGCTGGGAAAAATCTATAGAGACATATTTAAATAATTTTGAACAATTTATTTAGTATGAATATAATCGTAATTATAGAAAAAAGAAATGATGCTATTGGTACATATAATAGATATCTTGTACATGAGTTACGTAATATCCCTAACGCTAATATAAATGTTTTTGAGATAAATAACAAAGTATTTAAAAATAAAATCTTAAATATTTTTTTAGAGATTTTTAATTCATGGAGGCTTTTTTTAAAATTAAGAAAATTAAAAAATAATGCACTTTTATTTACAAATCCAAAATCAATAAGTGCAAATATATGTTATCTATTAAAAAATAAAAAATACGCTATAATTCACCACCTAGAAAATAATCCGGCTTATTATAAAATATTTCCCATGAAGAGTTTACTTTCATGTTTCGACAGGGTTATTTGCATATCTAAATTTTCACGAAGCCAAGTATTATCCATAGGAATAAGTGTGAAAAAAATCAGCGTTGTTTATAATGGTTTAGATCACAAAATATTTAAACCAATATTGGAAAAAAATGAAAATTTTCAAGAAAAATATATTTTATCTATAGGATCAGAGATTCCAAGAAAAAATATGGCGAATATAATAAAGACATTCTCTTTGCTAAAAAAAGATTTTAAGAATCTTAAATTGCTAAAAATAGGACTAGCTGAAAAAAAATACAGACAAAAAACTCTTTCAATAATTAGAAATCTGGATTTAAAAAATGATGTAGTTTTTATAAACTATGTAGAAGAAAAAAAATTGCCAATGTTTTACTCAAACGCAGAACTTCTTCTTTTTCCTTCCCTAATGGAGGGATTTGGCTTTCCTATAGTTGAGGCAATGGCTTGCGGATGTCCTGTTGTTACATCAAATTTAAATCCAATGAAAGAACTAACTCAAAATACTCAAATTTTAATAAATCCACTTAATCCAAATGAAATTTATGAAAAATGTAAAGAAATATTAAATGATTCAGAAAAAAAAATAAAGATGAAGAAAGAAGGCATTAAAATTGCACAAAATTTTGATTGGAAAATTACAGCAAGAAAAATATATGATATAGTTACAAGAAACTGATATTCGAATTAGAGAATTTTATAATATTTTTAAACTAACTAAAAAAATAATATATATTAAAGAAATTATGGTTTTTTTCTAAAATAATTAACTAAAAAGTTATTTATTAGCAATTTTTTATCGAAAAGTGACAAGGCATATAAAAAAATTCTTCTGAAATCAAAAGGATTATATCTTATTCCATTCAAAAAATCCGAAAAACTAGCATTATTTTTGAAGGATAAAGCTTTCATTCTAGCTAAAACTAAATATAATTCTCCTAAATGTTTCTGATTATATTTCTTTAAATCTTTTTCAAATTTATCAATCACTAATTTATTTTTAATTATTTGATTTGAAATCGCATCTTGAGTTAGAATTGAGCGTTGCAAAGAATTAAATGAATCCTGATAGTAGATGCCCACAATTTCCCCAGAAAATAATGTTTTATATTTTTTATATATATTCCAATATAAAAGTTGCTCACCACCATTTAATTCATCGTGAAACCTAAATAAATTTTCTTTAAACACGGATACGTATAAGAAATGCATGAAATCTCTATGTACATTTTTTTTATTAATTATTTGTTCAAAACTAAGAATCATTTCTTCTTTTAGCAAAAAAGATGTTCTTTTTCCAAAATCATCTTGATAAGAAAAACCAAAAATTTTTATTTCCGGGTGCTCTTTTATTTTATTTACAGCAAATTCAAGTGCTCCAGGTAACAAAGCATCATCGCTATCTAAAAAAGAAATCAATGCGTTATCGCTCGGATTTTCAGCTAAAACGGTTTCTATGCCTAAATTTCTCGCACTGCCGGATCCGCCATTTTTTTTATATTTATAAATTATCTTATCTTTGTTTTTTTCTGAGTATTCATTGACTACCAACTTTGTTCCATCCGTTGATCCATCATCAACAACTATAGCTTTCCAATTTTTAAATGACTGTGAAATAACAGAATCAAGAGCTCTTTTTATCATTTTTTCACGATTATAGGTGGGGATAATAATGTATATGAAATAATCATTTGCATCTGCCATATTTTTAAATTATATACAATTTAATATTAAAACGTTCCTAGTTTTTTACTATCTCTGTTTATATAAATCAAATACAAACATATTAAAATAAAAGCGTTAATGTTATATGCAATTACAGCCCCGACCAACCCCCAAAAATAGACAAATATTACTGTGACAATTAATTTGATAAAAAAGAAAAACGGATATATGGATTTTATAAGTTTAACCATTTTTTTCGCATTTGCATATATATATAGCAAGGAGTATGGCAATAATAACATCATAAAGACTGTAAAAATTTTTGAGTATTGATAAAAATCTGAATATCCGTTGCCAAAAAACAAATAACTTATCTTTTCAATCAAAACGTAATATATAAGTCCTATTAAGATACTCATAAATAAAATAATGTATGGAAGTTTTTTGTTACTTTTAAATAAATCTTTAATATCAATATTTTTAGAAGCTATTTTAGAAAAAGTTATATTCAATATATACCCAAACACATTCTTTAGTCTTACCGGTATCATAGAAATTACCCCATATACCGCCAGACTTGATGCCGGCATTAATAGACCCACTATTATTTTGTCGACATTTTCAGCCAACAACTGAAAAATATTCATGATTGTCAAAAATTTTCCATACTTTATAGCATCTGGATCTTTTTCGTCGTTTTCGACATATTTAAAACTTTTAAAATAATATGCAGCATTAAAAATAGTGTATGTAATAAAATAAGTAAATATTATCGGTAATAAGTTATTTTGGTTTAAAAATACCACAATGCTTGTAATGATTGCATTGATTATTGACTGGGTTGATCCAAACTTAAAGAAAACATCAAATCTTCCTTTTCCCTGAAGAAAAGATCCCCAGGTATTGGGAGCATAAAAAAGAGGGAAAAAAAATGAGGAGATCGCAAAAGCTATTCCCAATTCTTGGCTCTGTGTCAAATAATAAAAAACTCCGATAATAAACAAAATGGGAATACCCCAGAGACTATATATAAAACTTTTTTTTACAGCATTTTTATAATCCCCGTCTTTTCCAATTGCTGCCGATCTAGCGACTGAAGTATTAAGTCCCGGCAAAGAAAGAATTGAAACTATGGAAAAAATTGCAATGACAAATTGATAATGACCAAAAACATCCTTTGTCGCAAACCTTGCAAACATAATCGCAAGCAATAATCCAGCCAATAAATCGACAATTTGCCTCATAGTCGCAAAAAATCCATGCTTAACAAAATATGGAAGATCTATCCCTATTTTTTCCCCATATTTTAATAAAATATTGCGTATCATTTTTTTAATAATATAAATCATTATCGGCTTTATCTTGATAATATAAATCGTTATAATAATAAGATTTACTCAAAAAATGATCAAATAAAAAATTATTTTTTATTCTTATATAAATAAGAGAAAGATTCTTCTAATCTTAAACAAATATTAGAAACTTCTTCTTTTTTTATTTGATAATTATCAATAAATATATCTATATCTTTATCAATAATATATTTTTTTCTCAAGTCAACCGGATTGACTCCTGCAATATCAAAAACAGAATAATAATCGTTAAACTTATAATCACCACCGAAAACATCATCGGATAATCTAATCCATTTATTAGGAATACCATAGCTATCCGATACAATTAGTCCATGCATAGCTGAAGATAAAATAAGTTTACATTCATTTATCTCCTTGCATACTTTTTTTGTATCATCTTGTACATCTATAATTTTATAACTTTTATGATTTAATTTTATATTATTTAAAAACTTACTATTTTTATCTACATAATGTGGAACAATACCAACGTCGTATTTTTTTTCTACATTATCAAACTTAATAGCTCTTGCCGCTAACAATCCCGGATCTCCAAGTGCAATATTGTTAAGATTAAAACCTAAAATTTTTTCACATCTACTTTTTGAAAGATTTCCTCTTAAAGCATGTATGTTAACGTTTTTTATAAAATGTTCTTTACTTAATGTCTCTTTTTTAATAAAACCTGATCCCCAAATATTTATGATGCCATGATTAGATAATTTTTCTACATCATTATTAGTAGTAATTTCTCCTAAGATACTTCCGATAGCCAACAAATTTGATTTATGAAAACTTGTACAACAATAATTAACCCCCAAATATTTCATTATATCTTTGTTTAATAAGTCACCAAAATTTGGTACACCATTATAATAAGCAAGTTTTATGCCGCTACAGCAATAATTGCAAAAAATATTTCCTATTTTTATTTTTATATGATAGAAGATATGATTTATTTTTTTATTAATATATCTATTTGCAGACAAAATAAACCTAGGCCAAAAAAATATTTTTTTCATATTTTACTGGGAATTATTCTTTAAGAAAAGTTATTTTTAAATATGTTATTTGTATAATTTTTTATTTTCCTGATACCATTCCACGAATCTTTTCATTCCTTCTTCAATTTTTACTTTCGGTTCATAGCCCAGCATTTCCTTGGCTTTGGAAACATCGGCATAGGTTATCGGCAGTTCTGTCGAAGGAGTTGGAACATTTTTTATTTTCGCTTTTTTCCTTAGAAGATTTTCCACTACTTCTATGAAATGATTAAGCTCCACCGGATTGGAATTTCCGAGATTAAAAACTTCAAAACCGAAAATTTTATCTATGGCCGAAACAGTTCCTTCCACAAAATCATCGATATAAGTGTGATCACGTTTCATTGTTCCATCGCCGAATTTGGTGATTTCCCCACCCTCGTCAATAAGGCGCGTAAATTTGAAAGGAATCATATCCGGTCTTCCACTTGGGCCATAGACATTAAAGGGACGAATCACATTAACATTAAGTCCGTGCACATGATGGTAAACTTTTCCTAAAATTTCGGTCGCCATTTTGGTCGCGGAATAAGGAGCAATTGGATTAACTTCATCTTTTTCAGAAAATGGTATCTTTTCTGTTTCACCATACACCGAAGAAGTGCTGAATAGAACAAAATTTTCAATTTTAAATTCTTTTGACAAATGAAGCAGATTAAGGGTTCCTTTCACATTAGTTTCTTCATAAATAAAGGGGTTTTCAATGCTGGCCCGCACGCCGGCTCTGGCGGCACAGTGGCAAACTCTTTCAATTTTTTCCGATTCGAAAATGTTTTTCATCATTTCATAATCCGCAATATCACCACGATATAGCTTATAATTGGGATTTTCCAAAAAGGGTTCGACATTCCTTTCTTTTATGTCCGGAGAATAATAATCATTGAAATTATCAATGCAAACAACGCTGTCGCCTCTTTTGAGCAGTTTTTTAGTTATATGAGAACCGATAAAGCCAGCTCCTCCTGTTATCAATACTTTCATATTTTTTAAAATTTAGTTTTTTAAATATTAGATCCTACCCGCCCGCCACGCGAGCCAGCAAGTCTATTCTTTAAGAATCTACGACCAAAACCTGTTTTAAAATATTTTTCTCTTTTTATTGCAGCCTCCTTGGATAGACAAGCCTCGTAATATATTAATTCAAATGGCCTTCTTATTTTTGTTGAAAAAACTTTTCCTGCATTATGCTTTTCGAAACGTTTTTTTAAATCATTCGTCCATCCTATATACAGGTTTTTATCCTTGCTACTTTCTAGAATATATGTGTAATACATATCATTTCTATGCTCGCTGGCGATGCGGGCGGGTAAAGCCGGCACCACCGGTTACGAGAATTTTCATAAAATATTTAAAGTTAAAAGATTAAAATTCAATTATTTTATGGAATATATAGCCATTTTTATTGCCTTATGATAATAGTTAAAGTATACTTTAGTTATGGAAAAATTTCAATTTTTTGCCTTTTTCAAGAAACCAGTTTCTATTTTAGCGCTTATTTTGACTATCTTTTTTCTGAAAGGTGTTTTTTTGGCATCCATAACGCCTATTTTTGTTGGTCAAGACGAAGCCAGGCATTACAGTAGCATCCAGTATCTATCAGAACAGCGACCTGTAACTTGGCCTATTGTTGAAAGAAAAGTAGAAGACAAAAATTCAATCCAAAAATTTAATTATTCTCAGGAAGTATTAGAAACAGCTAAGGCTATCGATTATGACAATGCAACTGAATATCTTTACAATACCTTTTCTTTTATCCAAGGCCATGATGGAAAAAATGAATATAAGATAATCAATAATGATTGGCATCAATACAATGAATATTATCCTCCAAACAAAGTAGGCAAAAAATCAATATATCATAACCTGTTGACCGTCATAGAAAAAAGTTTCGGCAATCAAAATATTCTTGTCCGTTATTACCTGATTAGAATTTTTTCAGTTTTTTTGGGAACACTTTTTATTTTATTTTCTTATTTAATTGCGAAAAATATCGGTTTTTCCGCAAAAAACAGTTTGCTTTTGACAGCTATTGTTTCTTTCCAGCCAAGATTTTCGATCTATTATGCAACCATAAATTCTGATGCTTTGCTGATTTTGACGTTTGCACTTTTTACACTCGGAGGCATCTTGGCTCTGAAAAACGGACCGAATTGGAAAAATATTTTCCTGATTATTGTTTCGGTTTTTTTGGGAATTTTGACTAAACCGACCGCATCTGTTCTTTTGATAGGAGCTGCCCTGTTGTTTATGTATTTTTTATACGAAAAAGTAAAGAATAAAAACAGAAAAATAAAATATATCGCACTTTTTATTTTTGCCTGCATAACAGCTTCTCTTCTGATTTATTTTAAAAAATATCTTCCTGACAATATATCCAATATTTGCAACCTATTTATTTCTGTAAAGGATTATTTGTCAAAAACTCTTACCATAGGCAGATTTGGCTTGTCATCAAGGACTTATTGGGGCATGTTGTCATGGACAAAAAATTGGGGTATCAGTAATGGAACCAATATAATCTGGCTTATCCAGGCTATTGCGGCTGTCGGAATTGCATTTTTTATCTTTTCGAAAAAAAAGTTTTCACATCTGCCTGAAAAAAAATACATTGTTTTTCTCTTAATAATGCTCGCATTGCTTCAGCTTGGAATAAGATTTGCCGATTGGATGTTTTTTCATAATAATGATGGCCACATTGAAACTGGAACTCCCGGAAGATATTTCATCCCGAATCTGACCTCGCATATTATTTTAGTTTTCACTGGACTTGGAATTCTTCTGGAGAAAATATTCGCCCGAGACGGATCAGCCTCTAATGGACAAAAATATTTTGAATATTCTCTTATTATTGGCCTGGTTCTGATGATGACATTCATGCTATATATAATTTTTAACAATATAATTTTCAGATACTATCTATAACAACACATGAAAATTTCTAAAAAATTATTAATAGTTTTTGCAATAGCAATGTTTTTTGCTGTTTTTTGGAAATTTTCAACTCTCCTTTATTTTCCTGAACCAAGCATTTACCTTAAAAAAGGATTAGTTGTAAAAATTTGGCCGCAAGAAACACTCATTCATAAATTTACTGCACAAAGAAGCAACCTTTCAAAGGTTGAAGTATTACTTCGCAGTCCCGGCATAAAATATAAAAATGGCGACAAGGTAGAAATGAAAATCGCCGATGAAAATTGCCAAAAAATTCTGCGCGAAGGAGAATTAAAGGGTTCTTTTTTTAATACGGAAAATTTATATGAATTTAAATTTGATCCGATATCAGATTCTGAAAAAAAAGAATTTTGCCTTATGGCCACTTTTTTGTCTATTAAAGACAATGCTAAAAGTCTTCAATTTTTCAAAATAGGAGAAGAAGAAAACCAGCCCTATTCAATAAGGCCAGTTTATAAAAACCAGAATATCTTGCAAGATATCGGGGAACTTAACCAAAGAATCTCTCAATACAAACCCTGGTTTTTGAAACATTATTACCTTTATGCAGTTTCTTTTCTGTTTCTTTTGCTTTCATTTTCCCTGGTTATAATTTTAATCCTAATTTGATCAAGTTCATAGAGATATAAATAAAAATCGCTTAACCTATTTAAGGTTAAGCGATTTTTTGGATATTTTTCTCATTTTTTGTTTTTCTTTTCCCACTTTTTATGCATAATCTTTAAAATTAGAAATTTAAAAGATAGGCATGGATGGAAAAGAAAATGGAAAAAATTCAGTTTTATTTGAAAAACTTTGGGAGCTTTTTCTCTGACTAAATTTTTAGCCTTGAGTCTCCCCATTTTTGACAGCTTAAGGATACTATCCAATTCTCCGGCATTTTTCGGACTTATTTCTTCCGATAAAATTTTATCCTTGGCTTCACGAAGAATATCTACCATGTCAAGCATAGCTCTTTGCTCCTTGTTGAGCTTCATTATTTCTTCCGAAGAAAAGATGTCCAAAAATTGAGGAAGTGATTTCAGAGCGTCCAGTCTTTTTATTTGTTTTTGCCAACCTTCAACTTCCAATTCTATCTTGCCTTTCAATAAAGTTAAAAAATCAACATTTTGCATTGTTTCTTCACTCACTTGATCATTCCCCCTTTCTTTTTTTAATTTTAAACAACTTAAAAAAATAGCATTATACGCTATCTTTGTCAATAAAGGAAAAACTACTTAACTTTTGCCGCGCCTTGGCGCAAAATTTCTATTTTGCCCTTCTTATCAATTTTTATAAGAGTCGAAGGTTTTGATTTTAACTTTCCCTTATCAACATAAAAATCTACTTTTTCTCTAAAAAAAATTTTTGTTTCAGCAAAATTTTCAGCTGGTTTTTTTCCTGCAATATTAGCACTGGGAGCCACCAACGGTCCAGTTTTTTTCAAAAAACTTATCAGCCATTTATCCTTCGGCAGACGCAAAGCTAAGGTTTTTGTGCCTCGGTGAAGATGTGAAAATTTTTTCAGCGGACAATCAAAAATTACGCTTATTTTTCCGGGCCAGAGTTTTCTTAGGATATCTCTCTGTTTAGAATTTGTTCTTATCCCAAAAATCTTCAAATCTTTAACTGATGAAATCAAGATTATCATCGGTTTTTTGGATTCTCTTTTTCGCAATTTATAAATCCGCTCAACCGATTTTTTGCTAAGTGCACTGCCTACAACCCCATAAAGAGTATCAGTCGGAAAAACACCAATCCCGCCTGACAATAATATTGATGCCAACATTTTTTCTGAATTATTTTTAACTGGCATAAAAACTAAACGAATTTATTTTTGCGCATGAAATCCTGATTTTTTTGTATTTTCATATCTGGATTTTCGCTGATTTCCCGCTTGCTTCTGCTAAATATTAAAATATATATAATATCCAAAATCGCCATAGAATTGATAAATAAGAGCGCTACAAACCAGGCTAGATGTCCATTTCTGGCCGACCGCCATAAAGCAATTCCTTTCCACGGGATTGACCACGCAATTATAAGAATAACAATCCATAAATTTTCCAATAGAAAATTTTCCATAAAATTTTATTTAATAAAAAATTACATTTTTATATTAACACAAAAACAGATTTTATTTAATCGCATTCTCTGCTTTTAGCATTTTTTTCTTTTTTCCAGCTCCTCTGTTGTACCCGCCAATACTCCCATCACTTCTGATCACCCTATGGCATGGTATTTTTGCGTCATAATTTTTGTTTAAAATATTTCCTACTGCCCGGCAAGCCCTTGGGTTTCCGGCTAATTTTGCCACTTGTTTATATGCAATAGTTTTACCCTTAGGAATTTTGCTCACAACTTGAATAACCTTCATTTTAAATGACGAGGGTGTCCTATAGGCTGGCCTCCCTTTTTTTCCTCCTATTTTTGCATAATTCCGCATATATTTTTCACAAATATTCACTATGCTTTCTTAAAAAGAACAGTTTTAAAAATTCTGCCATTGCGATTGCAACTATTACAGAAAGGATGGGAACTGCGATTTCTTTTAAATTTACGCTGGAAAAATGGAAGATATCCATCATAAACGGAAAGGACAATGACAAAACTAGCAATAAAAATGTCCCGAAAGTAATCCACCAAGCAGCTACATTTTTTTCTTTTATTATAGAAAAAAATAATTTCGATCTTGATCTATTTATATAAATCAGCGCTAAGTTGAAAATTACTAAAGCAAAAAATGCCAAGGCACGTATTTTTTCAACCTCATATCCTTGTGCATAAGCAATCCAATAAACAACTAGAACTGCTAATGCCCCACTTATCCCTTGGACAAAACCATTCGCCAAAACGTAGTTGTCCATCAGCTTGCTATTTAATTTTCTCGGAGGTTTATTCATAATGTTTTTTTCTTCTTTTTCAGATTCATAAACAATAGAACAAGCCGGATCAATAATCATTTCTAAAAAAACTATATGAATAGGCATCAAAACCAGGGGTAAATTCAAAATAGCAGGAAAAACAGCCAAGCTAGCTATAGGCAAATGAACAGCGAAAATAAAAACTGTAGCCTTTTTTAGATTTTCATATATTCTCCTCCCCATTCGTATAGCTTTAACTATAGATGTAAAATTATCATCCAATAAAACAAGTGATGAAGCTTCACGGGCAACATCAGCTCCTCTGCCACCCATTGCTATTCCAATATTGGCAGCTTTCAGGGCTGGCGCATCATTTACTCCGTCTCCCGTCATAGCAACAATTTCACCATTAGCTTTCAGCGCTTCAACTATTTTTAATTTCTGTTCTGGCATGGTCCGCGCAAATACATTTACTTTGCTTATTATTTTCCTTAATTCTTTTGAACTTATCTTTTCCAATTCTTGTCCGATTATAATTTGGCCCCCATTATAAATCCCCGCTTCTTGAGCAATTTTTTTAGCAGTAGACATATAGTCTCCAGTTATCATAATGATCTTTATGCCGGCATTACGACATTCTTGAACAGCTTGCGCAACCTCCTTTTTTAATGGATCACTAAAACCCAACAGTCCAACAAATTTAAATTTAAATTCATGCTGATTTCGGGGAAGATCACCTTCAAAATCAGCAACTGCAACACCGATTATTCTCAGACCATTACCCGCCATTGTTTCTACACCCAATTCAATTTCATTTTTTTCTTGCTGGTTTAAATGGCAAAGATCCAAAATCGCCTCTGGGGAGCCTTTGGCAGCGATTAAATATTTTTTTTCACCTGAAAAACTCCAGACATGAGACATAGCTAAAAAATCACTCGACAAAGAGTAAGTTTTTCTAAGAACCCACTTATTATTAATGAAATCTTTTTTCTTTAATATTTTTTCGGCAGTTTTTTGTATGGATTTTTCCATCGGATCAAATGGACTTAACGAACTGGCAAGTAAACCATACTTTATTAATTCCTGACATTCGTCACCGAAAAATTCATTTTTATCCTTCAAATTAAAAATATTGCCCTTTATCCAAAGATTTTTTATTGTCATCATGTTTTCAGTCAGAGTCCCGGTTTTATCAACACATAAAACCGTAGTAGCGCCCAGAGTTTCAACTGCTGGAATTCTACGGGTAAGCACATTATGTTTAGATATGCGCCAAGCTCCCAAGGCTAAAAAAACTGTCATAACAACTGCAAATTCTTCAGGCAAAACCGACATAGCCAGTGACAATCCAGCCAACAATCCATTTACGATGTCCTGCTGAGTAACTGCATAAGCAATAAAAACCAAAAAACAAAGCAACATTCCTATAGATGCATATAATTTTATCAGAGAAGCAGATTGTTTTTGTAAATCTGTTCTTTCTGTTTTTAGCGTTGATAATGATTTCCCAATTTTACCGATTTCCGTATTTATACCTATATTTATAACTCTGGCCATGGCTTGTCCGCTGATAACCATACTCCCGCTGAAGATAAAAGGAGTATTGTCTCCTCCAGGCCTTCCGAATTTAATTTTCCCATCCCAAATAGATTTATGCACTGGCACAGATTCTCCGCTTAATAACGATTCATCAACAGCAAGACTAGTTGATTGCAAAACCATAGAATCGGCGGGGACACGGTCACCCTCTGAAATAAAAATAATATCACCCCTAACTACTTCACGTCCAGAAATCTTTTCTCTTTTGCCATCACGCAAAACCAAAGCACGGGGACTAGATAAGTTCCGCAAGGCTAATAGGGCTTTCTCTGTTTTTCGCTCCTGATAAAAATCTATGCCTATAATAATAAAAATAGAGCTTGCTAATATAATGGCCTCCTTTGTGTCTCCTAAAAATAAATAAAAAACTGCGCAAGCTATGAGGAGCATAAACATTGGCTCTTTTAATATCTTTTCTAAAATATAAAAAATGCCATCTTCTTTTTTATTTGGAAGCTCGTTGTAACCCTCTAATTTTAAGCGTTTTTTTGCTTCTTTTTCGCTTAGTCCGTTTATTTTTAGCATGCTGGATTTTAATATTTATTAAAATAATTTATAAGCAATATCAGCATTTAAACAGAAATTATTTAACTAAAATTTATTTACCTTAAAAAGACTTTTTTCATTGCATTGTTATTTTACTATTTATCGGCTATATATTCAAGATAATTTTTTGTGCTTATATTTATTCTTTTTAAGCCAGTTGCCTATTTTAGGGATATATTATATAATTTCAGCATAAAAACAAATATCAAAATACGGGTGACACTTTAGGGGGGTTCCTGGATTGTTACCGTTTAAAACAAAAATGGCAAAAAATCAAAAAATAAGCGAGCTAAGCGAAAATGAAAAAGCTCATAAGATAGAAATGTTGCGCCAGATGATGCTTAATGCTGAAAAAACCATGCAAAGCGCAAAAGCTATGCTGCTTCAATTGGAAGGTAAGAAAAAAACTGGACGCAAAAAGAAAGCTGAGGATGAAGTGGAAGGCAACATAGTTGAAGGCACCTTTGATGGACAAGTCATGATCGGAACAGATGGAAAACAATATCCTGTACCTGCTAACTACGCATCTAAATCAAAACTCGTTGAAGGAGATGTCCTGAAGCTTACAATAACTCCTGACGGGTCTTTCATATATAAGCAAATCGGACCGGCTCAGCGTAAAAGCGTTATTGGAATCGTAAGCCAGGACGAAAAAGGAAATTACTTTATATTCTCAGAAGGTAAGGCATTTAAGGTTTTGCTAGCTTCTATAACCTATTTTAAGGCTGAACCAGGAGATGAAGTGGTTGTTATGATCCCAAGAGAAGTCGATTCTTCCTGGGCTGCAATTGAAAATGTCATTTCTAAAGGGGGTCATGGATTTTCTGACCAAAAAAAGGAGAAGAAAACAAAGCTTCCTGCAGACGGAGGATTCAATTCTTGGAAAAAAGATTCGAATAATGAAATTTCTTTGGAAGAAAAATCGGTTCCTAAAAAAGAAGATATTGAGGACGAATGGACATCCGAAATAGATGAACTGGAAAAAGAAATTGCAGCACAAGCTTAATAAAAAATATTTATGAAAAAACCAAACAAAATCAGGATAACGCAAAGAGATTATAAATTAGCCTTAGTCGCTGGTTTGTTTATAGGATTATTATTTCTTCCAATACTCAAAGCCGCCAACCCCTATATTTATTCAAAATTTGCCCTAGTTATAATCCCCTTTTTTCTTTTAGCCACACCCATAGGTCTTCGGATAGCTTTTTTTATAGGAAAAAAAATACCCATTATCTATCAAATTGCAAAATTCGGACTCATAGGAATTTTGAACACACTGGTAGATATTGGATTTCTCGCACTTTTGACGTTTGCTTTTAGATTGTTTTTAAACATTGATTCAAAAACATCTCTTATTGGAGCTATAACTTTCTATTCACTTTATAAATCTATTTCATTTATAATTGCAAATATTAATAGTTATTTTTGGAATAAATATTGGACCTTTGAGCAGCAAAACAAAAAACAAACACGCTCGGAATTTATACAATTTTTTGCAGTTAGTATTATTGGATTCTTGATTAATGTTTTTGTGGCCTCTATAGTTTTTAAGATAATAATAGGTTCATTAGTTGGTCTTTCTTCTGACCAACTTGGATTGATAGGAGCCGCATTCGGAAGCATCGCTGGATTAGTCTGGAATTTTATTGGCTATAAGCTCTGGGTTTTTAAAAAATAAACAATGTTTTTTATTGCACCATAAACTCCCTGATTTGGGGAGTTTTGTTTTTGCAGACAAGGTGCTACAATAGCAGAAAGAGAAAAATTACCTAAACATATACATAAAAACATGTCATCAGTCGCTTTATATAGAAAATATCGACCACTTACATTTTCGGATGTAATAGGGCAAGGACATATAGTCCAGACACTTTCTAATGCCATAAAAAATGACAGGATCGGCCATGCTTATCTTTTTACGGGACCTCGCGGAACCGGTAAAACAACTTTGGCTCGTATTTTTGCTCGTGCAATAAATTGCCAAAATATTAAAGGCACAGAACCTTGTTTGAAATGCGATATCTGTAAAAGCATAAACGAAGGCAGATCTCTAGATATTTTTGAAATAGATGCCGCTTCAAACACGGGAGTTGATAACATAAGAGAATTAAGAGAAAATGTTAAATTTCCTCCTTCCCAAGCAAAATATAAAGTTTACATAATTGATGAAGTCCATATGCTTTCAACTGGGGCTTTTAATGCCCTGCTCAAAACACTGGAAGAGCCGCCTGCTCATGTAATTTTTATTTTAGCCACCACCGAAATTCATAAAGTGCCTGAAACAATAATTTCCCGTTGCCAGCGTTATGATTTTGCGCGTTTGCCGGTTGATAATATCATAAAAAAACTTTCACTCATTGCAAAAAGTGAAAAAATTGAAATAGAAAAAGAAGCCTTAGAAATGATTGCTATTTCTGCTGAAGGCGGAATGCGTGATGCAGAATCACTCTTGTCGCAAGTTATGTCACTGGAAAATAAAAAAATAACCGCCAAGGAAGTTGAGGAAATTTTAGGAACTTCTCAACGCCAATCGTTAGAAAAGTTGGTCGGATATATTTTGGACAAGAATTCAACTGAATCTATTGGACTGATAAATAGTCTTTCACAGGAAGGTTATGATCTTGATGTATTTAATAAATCACTTCTAAATTATTTGCGTCAACTGATGCTGGTTATTGTCGATGAAAAACTTTCTAAACTTTTTTCATTCGAGCTTACAAAAGAACAAGTTGCTCATTTAATAAAACAGAGTGAAGATCAAGATCCTGAAAAATTGCTTTTTATAATACAGTGTTTTATGGAAATACAGGGAAAAATAAAATCTTCCTTTATTCCACAACTTCCTTTAGAAATGGCTATTGTTAAAGCTATTGGATTTGGATATAAAAATGAAAATGTTCACGATAAAGATCAAATAAAAAATATTCCGTCAATAAGAAAAATTGCTTCGAGGGATTCAGAATCTGATAATGCCCAAAGTGATATTAACACATCAGCCTCGTCATTAAAAAATGATAAAAATTATATCATATCAAAAAATTCTGATTTAACTATCGAAGATATAAACAAATATTGGAAACAGTTTGTAGAAGAAATAAAACCAATTAATCACAGCCTTTCGGCCATTTTGCAAAGCTGCCATCCCTTTAAAGCTGAGAAAGGAACTGTAAGTATTGCAGCTAGATTTCCCTTTCATAAAGACAAACTAAATGATAATGACAATAGATTGACAATGGAATCTGTTTTTGCTAAAATCTTAGGGTTCCATTTATGCATCAAGGCTTTTACAACTCAAGAAGCAGGGATAAAAAATAAGGAAGTTGCAAAAGAAGAAAAAAAACCAAGAAAAACCAGTTCTCTTTTAACTCAAGCTTTGGATATGATGGGTGGTACGGTAATTGAATAGCTTTGTTATTTTAATTATCTTTTTAGCTTTTTGTTAATGGGGTGAATTATTTTCATTAGCTAGCTAAAAGCTTATTTATTGGGGAGTAGCCAAGCGGTAAGGCACCAGGTTTTGGTCCTGGCATGCGGGGGTCCGAATCCCTCCTCCCCAACTTTGTATACAATAAAAAAAATCGCCCAGATTTTAAGGGCGATTTTTAAATTTTAACCATGCCTTCATTGATCGACGAAATTTTTTTAATTTTTTCCTAAGACTATTTTCAAATCCTCTTCTTCGCCTTTATGATAAATTTTCAAATTTATCTCTTCGTTGGGTTTTTTTGTGGCAATTAAATCAGAAAGTTGATTTCTTTTTGTTATTTTTTGACCATTAACCTCCAAAATAATGTCATTTTCCATTATGCCTGCTTTATCAGCTGGCGAACCCGGAATAACGGCTAAATCAGTTCTGGCTTCTCCGCGTGCCACTAATGCGCCATATTCGTATGGCAGATTATTATCAGCTTTTAACTTTTCATCAATTAACACATACCTGACACCCAAAAATGCAGTTTCTTTTTTACTTATTGAGCCCGTGTTTTTTACTTCTTCAAAAACGGCTTTAGCTTCATTTCCAGAAATAGCAAAGCCAATATTCTCGGCATTAGCCATAGCCACATTAATGCCAATCACATTTCCTTCAATATCTAGCATGGGACCTCCTGAGTTTCCAGGATTAATAGCTGCATCACTTTGAATCAAATTTTTTAGTTCTTCGGTTTTTGTGAATCCGCCTCCAGCCGTTATAGACCTTGATAAGCCAGAAATGACTCCTTTACTGACAGTGTTGTCGAATTCTCCTAAGGCATAACCGATAGTAATTACTGTTTGTCCAACTTGCAAATGGCTAGAATCACTAAAGGTTAAAAATGGCAAATCTCTTTTGTCAATTTTTAAAACTGCCAAATCATTTTTTGGATCGCGTGCCACTACTTTAGCTTTTATTTTCTCGCCACGATTTTTTTCATCATTAAGATAAACGGTATAATCAGCATCTTCTTCATTAACCACATGCTTATTGGTTATGATATATCCATCGGAAGAAACTACAAATCCGGTTCCAGCGCCGATCTTTTTTTCTTCAGTGCCATTTTGACGTTGCTGTGGAATGCGAAAATTAAAAAAAGATGAAAAATCATCACCGAAAAAAGGATCCTCAAAATAAGTTTCAAATTTTGGCACTTGCGCTGAAGCTACTATACTCACAACTGCCGGAGAGGCCTTTTTGACAACTTCGATTACTTGTGACTGTTCATCAATTATTTTAACAGACTGCATGTTTTTTGGTTCTTTTGTTTTAAAATTATCTCTTAATTTTTCAAAAAATCCGACTTGTTTTTCATTTTTCCATTCTTGATATTTTTTAGTTCCCTTTGAAATATTGTCAAAAGTTAAATAAATAATTCCTCCACCAATTAAGGCTGAAATAATTAATAAGGCAAACATTTTTTTCGCAGAAAGATTGAAATTATTTTTTATTTGCATATTTTTTATATTAAAATTTATTATATAAAAGAACCAGTATTTTGAATATGCGATTCTTCAACTACTATTTTATAAAAAATTTTTTAACTGTCAATACAAAGTTAAAATTATTTTTTTGTTATTATCATTAATCAATTTTTGGACAAATTTTTCTCAATTAAATGCTAAAAAATATACTTTTTTCATGTGGTTGCTTGATGAATCAAGCAACCTGTGAAAAAACTATTTGGCTTTAATGGAAATCTTTTTCGGCTTGGCTTCATCAGCTTTAGGCAAAGAAACCATAAGGATACCTTTTTCATAGCTCGCTTCCGCCTGATCAGCTTTAACTCCCATTGGCAGAATTATGGAGCGAGAAAAAGATCCTTCTCTTATTTCTTTGCGGTAATAGTTTTCTCTCTTAGTCTCCTTTTTTTCTTCAGTATGTCCTGAAATAGTGAGAACATCATTCTCTACTGAGATATCAACTTTATCAGGATCGATACCAGGAAGAGATGTTTCTATAATAACATTATCCTTGTCTTGGCTAACATCAATAGCTGGAGAAAAATCATTCCCTTCCCATAAACCATCATCGAAAATTTTTTCCATGTCCCACATAGGAGACCATCGCATTAATCCTCTTGTCATAATGATTCTCACCTCCTTTCTAAATTTTTATTCCTTATATCAATTATTACAATAAATTATCTTGATTATTTTTAATTCTATATTTTTATACTTATTTTAAACTAAAAATATTCAGAAGAAATTGTAAATTTAATAATTAGCACTCACAGTCATAGACTGCTAATTATTATTTTATAAGAAATTTTTTTATTGTCAAGACAGACTTTGCATATTTGCAAATTATCCGCCTATTAATTTTATAATAATATCAAAAACCCCGATTAATCGGGGTTTAATTTTTGAATTGAAATGCAGAATTATTTTAATGTTACTGTGGCACCAGCTTCTTCCAATTTTTTCTTAATTTCTTCAGCTTGTGCTTTAGCAACTTTTTCTTTCACCATCTTTGGAGCTGCATCAACCAAGTCTTTTGCTTCCTTAAGGCCTTGCCCAGTAATTTCACGAACAGCCTTAATCACGTTGATTTTCTGAGCTCCGGCTGAAGTTAATTCGACATCGAATTCAGACTTTTCTTCAGCTGTTTCAGCAGCACCTCCGGCTGCTGGCATGGCTCCCATCATCATTGGAGCAGCCGCACTTACACCAAACTTATCTTCCAGAATATTCACTAATTCCGAAAGATCAAGCACGCTCATTTTTTCAATTTCTGCAACAATTTTTTCAAATTTTGCAGGAACTTTTACTTCTTTTTTTTCTTCAGTCATATTGTTTAGTATTTTAAATTATTTTAATTAATCAACTTACGCTTTTTGTTCTTTTATCGCATTAAGAACCTGAACCAAACCTCGCAAATTTCCTGCCAAAACATTCACGAACCCACTAACAGGTGCATTGAGTGTTCCAACAAGTTTTGCTAAAAGCTCTTCTCTAGATGGAATTTTTGCCAAAGCTTTGACTTCAGCGGCATCCATAATCTGTTCGCCAAGAAATCCTCCCAACATTTTAATATTTTCATTTGTCTTGGCAAATTTATCGATTATTTTAGCTCCAGCCACTTCATCAATATTAGAAAGAGACAAAGCTACCTGTCCTTCCATTGTTTTTGTGCTTATTCCTTTAATTCCAGCGTTTTTAAGCGCTATATCAAGAAGCGTTTTGCGAACTACCACATAATCTACTCCTTCAGCTCTTAAAGCTTTTTTAAGATCAGTTGAATCTTTTACTTTAAGTCCTTTAAAATCGACAAAAACAGCTGTTTTTGCAACTTTAATCTTTTCGGTCAAATTTTTTACGAGTTCAATTTTTTGTTGTTTTGTTAACATGATATTATTTGCAATTAAAAAATCTGCGTTTCCACAGATCGACCTTTGTTACCAAAAACATTAAAATGTTTCTGATATTCCTCGATGGGTATTACGCTTTTTTACAGCCTCCCATTGTCTGCGGACTTACTATATTAAATTTTCCAAATATCTTATTTAACAGCTTCCTCAATCTTAGGTTCTTCAGGTTTTACTTCTTCTTTAATTTCAGCAATTATTTCTTTAACAGTTTCAACTTTAGGCTCTTCAGTCTTTATTTCTTCTTTAATTTCAGCAACAGGATTCTCGGATTTGGTTTCCTCAACTTTAGGCTCTTCTGTCTTTGCTTCTTCTTCAACTGGCTCAGCTGGGATTTCCTTAGTTTTTGGTTTTTCCATTTTTATTGACCGCTTCTTTCCTTCAATAACACCTTCTCTAATAAAAAGATTATAAACACTATCAGAAACCTGGGCTCCTTTTGCTATCCATTCCTTTATTTTTTCTGCCTTAAAAACAGCTTTTTTCTGATGTGGATCATAATTTCCAAGCACAGCAACATGACGCCCTCCCGGAGCGACAGTGTGTTCCTGTAGCACAATTCTGAATTGAGCTTTATTTTTTCTTCCAACTCTTTCAAATCTAATTGCTAACATATTTTATATTTTTGCTGTAAACAAATTATTGAGTATCATCAATACTCCCTTCTTTGCCCTTATTTAGGCCGATTTTTAGTACTTATCCAGTATATCCGAATTATAAATTTTGTCAAGAATTTAATGCAAAAACCCCTATTTTAGGGGTTTTTATTTTATTAAGAATAAGCTTCTTATTTTCAATATTATTGAACGATTATATTTTTAAGCATTTCCCAGATGTTATCCGTGTTGAAATGATGCTCTGGTTCCCAACTCCCTTTTAGATTTTCAGGAGCAGGTTGATCGGTTTCCACTGCCCAAACAAGGTAGTAAATATTACCATCAGAAATAATTCCATTACAAGCAATTCCAGAACAAGCATTTTTGAATATTTCATTTTTTTCATCTTTCATGTTATCGAATCCGATATTTTTTCCATTTTTGTAATCATCGAGCATAGCCGGAGGATTCTTTTCAAATTTAACAGTAAGGAGCGTGTTATATTCTGTTTCCAATTTATTATCTTTTATATAAATTTTATCTGATTCTTTTTTCTCTATTTTCCAATCAGGAGGCAGCTTTATTTTTATTTCATCAACAACCAGATAGCCTTCTGCTTCAGATGCCTGATTAACTTTTGATTTTTCAGAAATTATTTTTGTTGCCTGATTATTTTGGCTTGTTTGATACTGAGAACAGCCTGATAAAACAACCATTCCTCCCGTTAATAAAAAAATTGAGATAATAATTTTTTTCATTTTTTTATTTTTAATAATTATTTTTAACTAGATAATAAAATATTGACTTTCTAAATTAAAAACTGCTAGTAATTAATATATCTCCGTCCAAATGCCTGGGCCTACTGGGCCGGAACATTTCTTGGTTCCATAGGCGTTAGAAATACATCCATTATTGCAGGTTTTGCCTTTGCAGGTGTTTTTTTCACAACCATTTGAGACGCAGCAGGCGCCGTCAGTTTTGACGCCATCCATAAGCTTGCAGCCATTATTACATTGCTTGCCTTGGCAGGTTCTTTGTTCGCAGTTATCTGCCTGACAGCAGCTCTGGTTGGTATAGGAACCATTTAAGCTTCCATCCGTGCATTGTCTAGTTTCTTTGACACACTCTGATCCATAAGGTGCATAGCTGTCTTTATAGGCGTCGACTGAACTGCCGCTAGCTACAGTTGTGCCCCAAGGCGTGGTGCAGGGACAAGGTGCTACGCTGCAGTTTTGGTTGGTGGCTGTTCCGCTCAAGACTCCATTGGTGCAGGTTCTATTTTGTTTGACACTATCACAGGATGATCCGCAGGCTACTGAACTTGAGGAGTAGGCAGTGATAGAACTGCCATGAGCCACGGTTGTACCCCAAGGTGAAGTACAAGGACAAGGTGCTACGCTGCAAGTTCTGTTGGAATATGAACCAGTTAGTGTTCCATTAGTGCAGGTTCTGGTCTGGCTGGTGCAGGATGATCCACAAGGAACTGAATTTGATTGATAGGCAGTAAAAGAAGAACCGCTAGCTACTGTTCCGCCCCAAGGTATAGCGCATGAGCGTAAACAGCTTTGATACGTATATGAACCGCTAAGTGTTCCATTATTGCATGTTCTTGTTTGACTGGTGCAGGTTACAGCTGAACTGGACAAATAAGCAGTTACTGAGCTTCCGTGAGCTAGGGTTCCTCCCCAAGGCAAGGTGCAAGGGCAGGGTGTTACACTACAACTTGAATTAGTATATGAACCACTAAGTGTTCCATTGCTGCAGGTTCTAGTCTGGCTGGTGCAGGATGATCCACAAGGAACTGAACCTGAAGCGTAGGCAGTCACTGAACCGCCATGAGCCACGGTTCCGCCCCAAGGGAGACTGCATGAAGCTGGGGCTGCTACATTGCAAGTTTGATTAGAGTATGAACCACTTAATGTTCCATCAGTACAGGTTCTGGTCTGGCTGACACAGGATGACCCATAAGGCACTGAACTTGATTGATAGGCAGTAAAAGAAGAACCGCTAGCCACTGTTCCGCCCCAGGGCAAAGTACAAGAACGTGTACAAGTTTGGTATATATATGAACCACTTAATGTTCCATTGTTGCATGTCCTTGTCTGACTAGTACATGTTGCAGCTGAATTGGAAAGATAAGCAGTAATAGAACTGCCATGAACTACAGTTGTGCCCCAGGGTGAAGTACAGGAAGCACAGGCTGCTACACTACAACTTGAATTAGTATATGAACCACTAAGTGTTCCATTGCTGCAGGTTCTAGTCTGGCTGGTGCAGGATGATCCACAAGGAACTGAACCTGAAGCGTAGGCAGTCACTGAACCGCCATGAGTTAATGTGCCTCCCCAGGGTAGATTGCAGGCACAAGCTGCTACACTACAACTTGAATTAGTATATGAACCACTAAGTGTTCCATTGCTGCAGGTTCTAGTCTGGCTGGTGCAGGATGATCCACAAGGAACTGAACCTGAAGCGTAGGCAGTCACTGAACCGCCATGAGCCACGGTTCCGCCCCAAGGGAGACTGCATGAAGCACAAGCCTGTGTATAGCAACTTTGATAAGTATTTGAATTACTCAAAACTCCATTATTGCAAGTTCGTGTCTGACGGTAATTAGCACAATCTAAGCCACAGGCAACTGAAGGATAATAATAAGCATAAACTGAGGCGCCGTTTGATATTGTTCCTCCCCAAGGCAAAGTGCAGTAGGCAGGAGCAGTAACTGTAAAAGTACCAGCACTGCAGGAAGAACAGGAACATAAATTTCTTCCATCCCAGCTACTTGTTAATTGTAATGTATAAGTTCCCGGAGTAGAGGGAGCAGGAAAAGTTTGAGTACTTTCAAAATAAGGAAGATAGCCACTGCCAGGTACTGCTTGGTTTGATCCAGTAAAAGATCTCTGAACTCCACCTATAGTGCCATATACTGGTTTATGCCATTCCTGCGAGCCTGTACCCGTATAGGATATATCTTTCAAATAAACTGTTACGGTTCCTCCTGGACTAACAGAACTGGTTATTGTTCCTGTAATTTTATTATTCCAAAGCGTTATATAGCCGAAGCCAGAACCAGTAGGAGCAGTTTGATAATCAGAACAAGAAAAAGAACCAACCGCGGCATTTACTGTTTTTATGGGAAGAAAAATTCCACAAACAAGAACAAGTGATAAGACTGAAAATAAAGTTACAAAACTGATTTTTGTATTCATTTTTTTAATACAATGCAAAATTATTAAAACAAATTTACATTGAAATTATTAAAAAATAATATTTTCTAGCTTAAATTATATCATAAAAACAATAAAAAACAAAAGCCCTTATGAAAATAAGGGCTTTGTATATATCAAAAAGCTCAAGACCTAAAGAACTGCTTCTTTTGCAGCTTTTGCCAAGCGGAACTTAACCACAGTTTTTGCGGCAATTTGGATCTTTTCTCCAGTTGCAGGATTAACTCCTACTCTAGCTTTGCGTTTTGCTTTTACCATTTTTCCAAAACCTGGGAGAACAAATTCTCCATTCTTTTTTACTTCTCCGTAAGCAAGTGCTGAGAGATTGTCAAGAAATCCAGCAACCTCTTTTTTTGCCAAGCCTGTTTTTTCAGACAAAGCTGTCACAACCTGTGACTTCGTCATTTTTGCCATAACTTTTTATTATTTAATTAATTATTATTAATTTTGCATGTGACTCATGCATACTTTGATTATACAGCTTTTTTTAAATATTTGGAATAGCTTATTTGCCTTTTTGTCAATAGTCAGGAAATTTTAACCCATACAGGATAAAAGGATTATCTATTTTTTTGGAATAATTTCTCCACTCTGATCAACCTGGTCAATCTTTACTGAAAGCAGTTTTGAAATTCCATCCTCTCCCATTGTCACACCATATAATAGAGCTGACTGACGCATAGTTTCGCGGTTATGAGTAATAGCTATAAACTGGGTCGAATCAGAAAGATCCTGCAAAATTTTTCCAAACCTTCTGGAGTTAGCTTCATCAAGTGCAGCTTCAACTTCATCCAGGATGGCGAATGGCGGTGGATTATATGAGATAACGGCAAATAATAATGCTAGAGCCGTCAAAGACCTTTCTCCACCAGAAAGCATGGGCAGATTGGCAATTTTCTTGCCCGGAGGGCAGGCATAAATGTCAATGCCAATTTCATATCTTTTTTCTTCTTTTTTTTCTTCCTCATTTTCAACTTCTTCAATATTTTCTTGATTTTCGTTATTTTTTTCTTCATAAACGCCACGCGGAGGAATTTTAATTTTAGTCAGATAAGCATTGCCACCTCCAAAAATAGTCCGGAAATATTTTGTGAATTCCTTGTTGATCTGTTCAAAAGCTTTTTCAAACTCGGAATTTATACGCTGATCCATCTCTTTTATAACAGCTTCTAATGATATTAAAGCATCAGCCAAATCTTTGAGCTCCTGGGTAAGAAAATCGAAACGGGCACTTGTTTCGTTATATTCCTGAACAATCATCGGATCAATTCCTCCGATTTGTTCCATTTGCATCTTCAAGCGCTCTATTTCATGTTCCAATATTTCTTTTTCTACAGATTGGCCGTCATATTTGAGTTCGCCTGGATCCTGTTTGAGAGAATTCTTTATTTCATTGGTTAAATCCTCCTCACGAACCTCTATCTTAGCTAATTTTATTTTTGCTTCATTAAATTGGTCTTTTAGGCCAGAAAGTTGCTCCTGTTTGTTTCTGGATTCACGTTCTAATTGGAAAAATCTTTCTCTCAACTCCTTTGCTTTCTGCATTTCTTGGTTTATTTCCTTTTCTGTTTTTTCAAGTTCGGTTTTTAATTTATTTTCTGAGCTAAGTAGATCTTTTTTCTTATTTTCCAACTCGTTGATTTTATTTTGAATTTCCTGCGTTTCTTTTGAATTATCCTTTTTTACTGAAACTTCTCCTTTTCCTGATTCTTCATATAAATCATGCAACTGCTGTTGGATAGCCCGTGCATGCTCTTTAATATCTTGCAATTCTTCTAGGCTTTCTGCTCCTTCAACTTCTTTTATCAATCTTTCCTGTGCTTCACGGATATGTTTAATTTTTTCCTGAACATATTTGAGATCAACCGGAATAATTTCTATTATTTTTTGGCTGGCCATTTTTTCTTTTTCAACTACAATGCGCCCCTCTGAAATAATAAGCTCTCGTTCGATTTCATTTATTTTTTGCCTTATTTCCGACTGTTTTTTCTCTAACTCATTTTGTTTTTTTGATTCCTGTGCATCAGCCGATTCCTTACTTAGTTCATCATTTATCTTATCTACTTCCCTCTGCGTATTCATCATTAAAGCTCCAAGGCTATCTTTTTCCCGTGAAAATTGTTCCTGTTCTAACTGAAATTGGTGCCACAAAAAAGAAAATAGTTTATTTTGTCTTTCTTTGAGTTTCTCTGCAATTTCTTTTCCTTGCTGGGCTTTTTGCGCCTGGCGCTTAAGCATCTTTAGATGAGGTTCTATTTCGCGTATAAGCCCACTTACCCTTTCCATGTTTTCTCTGGTCCAATCAATTTTCTTAGCTGCTCGCTGTTTTTTAATCTGATATTGCTTCACTCCGGCTGCATCTTCCAGAACACTGCGCCTATCTATGGAAGATGCATTTAGAAAAGCATCTGACATGCCTTGATTGATAACACAGTAACTTTCTTTTCCTATGCCGGCTTTGGCTAATAAATCGACAACATCAATAAGTCGAGTCTTACTGCCATTAATAAGATATTCTGATTCTCCACTACGGTAAATCTTCCTAGATATTTCGACTTCAGAAAATTCCAAAGGAATACGCTTATCTTTATTGTCAAAATAAAGAGAAACATGCGCACTAGACAGTCTGGCTTTTGTTCCCGAACCAGCAAAAATAACATCTTCTGATTTTTTGCCACGAAGCGTTTTCATGGACTGTTCCCCCATGGCCCATTTTATTGCATCTGCCACATTAGACTTTCCTGATCCATTAGGTCCGACAATAGAAGTTATGCCTTTGTTTTTGGAGTCACTATTAAAATTTCCCGCTGGCAAAAATTCCAGTGTGACTTTGTTGGCAAAAGATTTAAATCCTGATATTTCAACTTTTTTTAAATACATAAAAAAATTAAAGCACAAAACCAAAGAGCCATTTTTATAGCATCTTTCTAAAACAGTTAATTATAATTTATTATATTGTACCATGTTTTTTAATTTACAAAAAGGAGGTCAAAATATAAAAAGCGCCTACATTGAAGCACTTGATTATTGGAGTAAATCGGGAGGGAAATATAATCATATTAATGATTAACTTATCCCTCCTTAAAATTTTTAAAAAGCGGGCTGGAAACACTTCTTAGCTTCTCCGTTACTGAATCGCAGCTCTTCCTGTCAAAAGAGCTTTTAATTGATTTAGAACATTTTTTGCTGCTTTTGTTTTTTCAATTATTCCCACCCCGCTTATTTTTAAGTACTTTATTCTAACTAAAAAATAGCAAAAACAAATAGATTGTCAAATCATTATTCTATAAAAAGGCTTATATAGGGAAAAATTATTTAGAAATATATTCAGCCGTTTCTACTAGCCTATTGGAATATCCCCATTCATTATCATACCACCCGACTATTTTAACCATTTTTCCCTGAGACATAGTCAGCGGCAAATCTACAATAGCGCTATGTGGATTCATTTTATAATCTATAGAAACTAATTCTTCTTTTGTGACATCCAAAATACCTTTTAACTCTCCCTTGGAAGCATTAGCAAAAGCTTCATTAATTTCTTCTATATTTTTCGGATTTTTGACTGTACAAATAAAATCAACAATCGAAACAACAGGAGTTGGGACTCTTAAAGCAATGCCGTCCAGCTTTCCTTTGAGGTGAGTCAGAACCTTGCCGACCGTTTTAGCAGCTCCAGTGGTTGTCGGGATAATACTCATAGCTGCAGCTCTGGCGCGTCTCAAATCTCTATGGGGCAGATCCAATAAGTTCTGGTCATTAGTATAGGAATGGGTAGTTGTCATAAAACCTTGTTCAACTTCGCATAAATCATCAAGAACTTTTATCATTGGCGCCAAGCAATTGGTAGTACAAGATCCGTTAGAAATAATTGATTCATTTTTATACTCCTTCTCGTTTACACCCAATAGGTACACTGGCGTTTCGTCTTTTGGCGGAGCTGACATAACAACTTTTTTAGCACCAGCATCAATGTGCTTTTGCGCTGAGATTTGATCAAGAAAAACTCCCGTGCATTCAAGCACCACATCAACTTCCAATTTATCCCACGGGAGATTGGTTGGATCCTTTTCAGAAAAATACTTAATGGGTTTGCCATCTATTATTATTTCATTATTTTCTCTGTCTGCAGAAACTCTCCTAACATATATTCCGTAAGAAGAATCATACTTAAGCAGATGAGCACTTGTTTCTATATCAGTAAGATCATTAATTGCGACTACTTCCATATCTTCTTTTTCAAAGGCAATCTTGAATGAAGGACGGCCTATTCGTCCAAAACCATTTATTGCTATTTTTAACATATTTTTCAGTTATTTTTTAAAATATTAAATTTTAAGCTTATTTTAATCTTATATATCTAACGCGTTATGCAACCCATGCAAGGATCATATGCCCGAATAAATGCGCGAATCTTTTTTTCTTTTTCTTTTTCACTAACATTTTTTATCCCAGGAATAAAAACCGAAATATCATCTTCAAGATTAGACAAGAACTGCGCCGTTGGCGTAATAATATTAATATTTTTTATATAACCCTTAGCATCTATATCAACCCAATAATACAATGTTCCTCGCGGATCTTCAATAGCTGCCGCTGCTCTACCTTCTTGGACAGTGTATTCTTTAGTTAGTGCACCTGTAAAGTCTACATTAGCAATTTCTCTTAATAATTTTGTTGATTCCTCAATGCAATGTATGATTTCAGCTGCTTTGTATAAAATATTATGAAATGGATTATAGTCCATTTTGTTAAAATTCAATGATTCTAAATATCTTTTTGCATTATTTGAAAGCTTATCATAATTATTATTGACCCTGGCAATAGCCCCGACCATATAACTCGTTTTGCTGTCCGGATTGATTCTTTTAATAATTTCCTTTGGACGGTGAAAAGCATAAAAATTGTTTTCAATATCATTTTTGCTTACATATAATCCCTTATTAGAAACAACGTCTCCATCATACATAGCGTATTCTCCATTACTTTTAAGACAAATGTATTCTGTTGGCCGACTAAAATTAGGCAATTTTATATTTTTAAAAAAATCAGCTATTTCTATCATTGCCGGCAGTATTTCTTCTCCTTTTGATATAAGATTTTTTATTTCATTTTTTGTTGGAACTTTTTTAAACCCCCCAACTTCATTTGTCAGTGGGTGTATTGTTCTTCCACCTATTAAATTTATGATCTCAATTCCATATTCTCTTATTTTTTGAATTTTTTTTGTTTCTTCACTGTATTCATCAGCTGATTGTAATTCATTTTCAATATTCATAGAATGAACTACCGACAGAATAAAAAGATTGAAAGAATGAGAATAAATAAATTGGGCACATTCTATAATTTTTCTAAACTTTATTGTTTCTTCACTAACCTCAATTTTCATGGCTTTTTCAATAGCCTTAATGGATGCCATATTATGAGAAACTGAGCAATTTCCGCAAATTCTTTGGACAATAGTAGGCATTTCTTTGTAGTACCGGCCTATTATGACATTTTCGATAATACGAGAATCCCTCAATAATCGCAATTTATGGCTCCTCAGATTACCTTTAATAATTTCCGATATAATATCGGTTTGACTTTCGATATTCGCGATGTAATTTATGTTTAGAGACATATTTTTATTTTTTTTCCTTTGCTTCTATATCATCCCTTAAACCATATATCTCAGATATATTTTCGAATTCTTCATCATTTATTATGTTTCTTAAAGATTCACGCACCTCTTTTATGTTAGTTGAAGGACGCAATCCCCGACAACCTTGGCATGGCATATTATAGCTAGGACACACAGCATCACAACCGCCCAAAATCATTGAACCAAAACACGGTTTTTTATCTAAAAGCAAACACCTGTTTCCTTTTGCTCTGCATTGTATGCAAACCGATTTATCCGGAATTTTTGGAAAATCTTTGCTAGAAATTGCACTTTCTAAAATAATTGGAAAATATTCTAGAAATTCTTCTCCGCTAATCGGACAACCAGGGAAAGTAAAATCAACTTTTACAAAATTATCAATTTCTTTAATTGGCTCATCTTTTATGCCGTGTATATATCTATAAAAGTGTTTGGCTGATTGTTTTTGTTCACGATAATTTTTTATTTCTGGAATTCCTCCCATTGCTCCGCAATTTCCTAAAACAACTAATTTTTTGCTTTTTTCCCTGAGAGATATTAGTGTTTTTTTATCTTCTTCCGTTATTGGGTTACCTTCAACAAAACCTATATCCAATATTAATTCTGAGTTACTATTAATTTTAAACAAATCAAAATCAACAATTTCAACATTCTTCATGATATCAATAAATTTTTTTCCCAAATTAAGCAAAGCAAATTGACATCCCTTACAAGATGACAGGCTCACAATGGCTACTTTTTGTTTTTTCATATTTTTCAGGTATTGCTGTATGCATTATTTTTCCGGACTTATTTTTATGAATGATCAACACATTCAATTTTTTCTTTTCCCGGAGCTTTTCCTTCACTGCCATAATAGCGGATCCTTTCTTTGACTGCATTTTTTACAGCTTCTTGAGCATCACCCAAAACTTTCCTTATATCAAAAGATATATCATTCTGCTGGCGCGCCATTTTAACAATACTATTTATAAAAGACAACCTTATGGCTGTATCTACGTTGAAACAACATACACCGCGTGCAATTACTTCCTTTACTTTACCGTTTTCCCAATCGGACGCCCCATGTAAAATAAGCGGTATGGGAATTTTTTTATGAATAGCTTCAAGTCGTTCATAATCCGGTTCCTTGCGTTCTTTAAAGAATCCGTGCGCATTACCGATAGCCACAGCTAAAGCGTCTATGCCTGTACGGCAATAATAGTCTGCAGCCTGATCGGGATCAGTCATATATTTATCCCAATCAATTTCACCAGCCATTGAAGTTTCACCAATATAAGGAACACTCCCTAATTCTCCTTGAACACATACATTTTTTTTATGATACAATTCAACAACTTTTCTTGTTGCAAGCACATTATCTTCATAGGCTTTCCTCGAACCATCATACATTACCGAATTAAAGCCTATCACATCAACACAACGTTCAATTATTTCTAAATTTCTACCATGATCGAGATGGATACCAATTGGAATATCAGGGGCATAAAATTCTGCACAATTTTTTATTAACTGAAATATGGCACGACCACCTGCATATTCCAATGTTTTCTCAGTCACTTGAATAATAACCGGACTATTCATTTCTTTGGCAGCATCAATAATAGCTCTTGTAGTTTCCAGGTTTGTCGTATTAAATGCTCCGACTGCATATCCGCCTTTTTGAGCTTTGTTTAAAATTTCTTTAACAGATGTAATCATATGTTTTTGTATTATTTATTTATCAATTGTTTCAGCCATTTTAATGAAATTCAAAGGATTAAGGCTTTCTTTTCCGACTAAAACTCCGTCCATGCCCGGCTCTATGCATGTTTCTTTTATATTTTCAGGAAAAACCGAACCGCCATAAATAATTTTTACTTTTTCGGCAACTTTTAATTTATATTTTCTAATTAAAAATTTTTTTATCAATATTTTTGCACTCATTATTTCATCAATTACTGGCAAACGATTGGGATTATTTGAACTTATGGCCCAGACCGGTTCATAGCAAATTATGACATCAGCTATTTTTTTAGTATTTATGTTGTTTAAGCAATTTTTTAATTGTTCAAAAATTACCGCCTCTCCACTTCCATTTTTCTTTTCCTCGGCATTTTCACCAACACAAAGAATAACTTTCAATCCATTCTTCAGAACAGCATGAATTTTTAAATTTATCTTATCATCATTTTCAAAAAAATATTTTCTCCGATCACTATGCCCAAGAATTACATATTCCCCTCCCATATTCTTTATCATCGGCACAGAAATTTCTCCCGTATATGGACCTTTCTCTTCCCAAAAAATATTTTGAGATCCGATTGAAATATTTTTTGCTTTCAACTCTTTAACAAAAGATTCGACATGGACATATGGGGGGCATAAAACAAACTCGGCATTTGTTATTTTCCTTTTTTTTAATTCTTTTTTAAACAATTCAAAATATTTTTTGCGTTCAGCAGAGCTCAGTAGGTTCATTTTCAGGTTTCCAACTATTATCTTTTTCATAAATTTTTATTTTTATTAAAAATACACAGTCAAGCCTAGAACTATTATCCCCGAAACCATTGTTCCGAAAAGCATAAGAGGCAGTGATTTTTTAAGCACAATGCCAAACACAAAAGAAGCCAGGGCTGCTGTCATTCCGCCCAGAAACGGAATCGGTGTCGCTGCCAAAATAAAAATTGCCCATTCTCCGTATTTTTCCATTTTGCTGCCCGTTCTTTTGCGCGTGTGTTCAAAAAGCCATTTGAAAAATTTGGCAAAAAAGGATATATATCTGGAAAGCAACTTAGATATTGGATCCAACAATAAAACTATGATCACCATGGCAAAATATGTTCCAGCTACGGAATAGAACCAGGCAGCTGCCGGCGTTAGGTTATAAATTTTCACTGCCAATGGGATTGAGGCACGCAGTTCAGTTATAGGAATAAGGGCAATTATAAAAGTTGCGAGTTCTTTGGGAAAATTGGAAAAAAAATTTATTATAAAATCATGCATGAAATATATTTTAAAGTTGTTTTCTGAGAAATTCCGCCGCTATTTCCGGTTGAATCGTAGAAACTTCAATGCCGGTTTCCAATTCAAATCCCGCCCAAGTTGCGGTATGCGGCAAAATTTCAATATGCCAGTGAAAATGAGCATAGTCTCTTCCGTCGCATGGCGAAGTATGGATATAAAAATTATATGGTGGATCATTAAGAGCTTTATAAATTGATCCCAATCCTTTTTGAAAAACCTCCGCTAATTTTATTTTCTGATCATCGGTAATCCTTTCAAAATATGGGCTGTGTTTTTTCGGCATAACCCAAACTTCAAATGCGGCTCTTGAGGCAAAAGGACAAAATGCAATGAATTCTTCGTTTTCAAAAACTACCCGTTTTTTTTCAATACTTTCATATTCCGCCATTATGCAATATACGCAATGTTTATTGCTCCTGTAGTATTGCTCGGCTCCATCTAATTCCAACTTTATATAAGGTGCCACTACCGGAATGGCCATAAGCTGTGAGTGCGGATGAGATATTGATGCGCCAGCCTCTTTTCCATGATTATGGAAAATTGCAATATAATTTACATTCCTTTTATTCATCAGATCTATAAATCTTTCTTGATAAGCATCGAATACTTCTGCAACTTCAATGGTATTCATAAGAGCCAGCTGTCTGTAATGGTCTCTAGTAACTATTATTTCGTGATAGCCAGCTCCCGGCATAGCAAAATATGGACCTTCTGCCAATGATTTTACTAAACTAACACTGCAAAAAGATGGATATTTGTTGGGAAAAACTCTGAGTGTCCATTCGTCATCAGACTTTTTATATATAAGCACATCTTTTTCTTGCCCAGAGGCTACTGGATCTTCAAAGAGACATTTTTCTATACCTTTATCATCTTGAATCCTTTGAAAAATAGCAAAATCGTCCGGACGTTTAGCCCGTCCTGTCGCAATAACAACCCAATCGCCAGAAACCAGATCCTGTCTGAGTTCAGATGCCGCAATATTTTTCTTTTTTATCTTTGTTTTAGGCACTTTTTGTTTTTTATCCTTATTAAATCAGATCAATATTAAAAAATCTGAATTATTTATTTGATGGTTTAATTTTCTTAATTTTATAGTTTCCAGCAATTAATCTTCCTTTTGTCTTAAATAAATCAATTAATACTTGTATAAAACCATTTGGTCCGGTTAGGCTTACTGTTGAACCTTCTTCATTCAGCCAACGTACCGGCATTTGCTTTATTTTAAATCCAAGTTTTTTGGCTAATATTATTAATTCAAAATCAAATCCAAACCTATCAACAACCATACGCTTAGAAACTTCATGTGCTGCCTTATTGGTTAACATTTTAAACCCACACTGTGTGTCTGGAAAACTCCAAAGTCCAAGGACTATGCGTATAAGCCAATTACCTCCTTCTCCCATAATTTCCCTATACTTGGGCTGGTGAACCTGTATAAAGGAACCTTTTATTTTCCGGGATCCAATAACAACATCTGCTCCTTTTTCTAGTTCGGGCAAAAATTTTTCTACATGAGTTATTGATGTCGATCCATCTGCATCGAGAAAAACCACATATTTACCTTTCGATTCAAGAAGACCCTGCCTAACCACATAGCCTTTGCCATGATTTTCTTTATTATTGATCAGCCGGATGTTTTTTATCTGATTAGAATAATTTCTGACTATTTCAGCGGTATTATCAGGAGATCCATCCACAACTACAATAATTTCATAACTGTAGTTGTTGACTGATAGAAACTTTTCTATTTCCAGAAGATTTTGACCGATGCGCTCCCCCTCTTTGTAGGCCGGTATAACTATTGATAAATAGGGTTGGTTTTCGTTCATTATTTTTTTAGTTATTTTGTTATTTAATACACTAAACTTATCTTTATTATAGCATAAAATCCCAAAACTTTAAACTTTCAATGAAAGTTTTAAATTTTGAGATTCTAGAGATTCTGGTCCAGCCATTCCTGTAAAATAATTCTAGCCGCTTCTTTATCGTCTGACTGGCTTATATTCTTTTTTCCGTGTTTTTTTATGTTATCCTGAGCTATTTTAGTTGTAAACATTTCCTCCTGAAACATTACCGGCAGCCCAGTTTTTTCTTTAATCATTTCAGCAAAATCAGATTTTTCTTCTGCACTCTTAATGTCTTTATTATGAGTTGTTATGCCTATGATTATAGTTTTTACATTTTCTTTTTTTACAATTTCATCCAGTTTTTCGAAAAAATTTTTGTTATTTAGAAATGTGTCCAAAGCAAAAGCCATCCGCGTTTCTTCATCGGCTATAGCCAATCCTATTTTTGATTTACCGAAATCTATGCCCAAAATGTGCCCTATCAGAGCCTCATTTTGACCAGCTATTGACATTTTCATAAATTTATGCTAGTATTGAAGGCTAGTAAAAAATAAAATAATTGTTATTTAAAAATGGAGGAAATTATGAATAAAAAAGACTTTAGAGATTTTAAATGGGCATTCTCAGTAGCCTTTGGATTATTTTCTTTGTATCTTATGTACTTTGGATTTAAAGCCATATGCTACACTTACATGGAAGAAAAGTGGCAGGGTTACCTATTAAGCAGCCCTCCATATGTGGCCTGGCTAATGTTCTTTATTTTTGCTCTCTTGGCTATATTACTGTGGCCAAGACAGGGAAATTATAAGCTAAAAAAATCTAAGGAAGTGGCAAAAAAATAAACCCTCTGTGCCCTTCCGCCCATGCCCCCTTGGTAGTCATAGACTATTGAGGGGGTTTTTATTTAAAAAAACTTTATCGCCTTTTATTTCTTGTGCTCTATTTTGTTAACACTTCCACTCCATTTTCCGTAATCAAAATCGTGTTTTCATAATGCGCGCTAAGTTTTCCATCAGCTGTAGAAAAAACCCAGTCATCTTTTCCTAAAACCGTTTTATAATCGCCTTGATTAACCATTGGTTCCAATGCCAATGTCATTCCCTTTTTTAAAACAACATCTCTGTATCCATTTTCAAAATAATTCAAAACCTGGGGTTCTTCATGAAGTTTTTTTCCGATTCCGTGCCCGACCAAGTTCTTGACCACTGAAAAACCTGCCGCTTCAACAATTTTCTGCACAGTCTTAGAATATTCGCTGAGATTGGCACCGTCTTTTAATTTAGCTACGCCTTTCCAAAAAGATTTTTCCGTAATTTCCATAAGCATTTTAGCTTCGTCACTGATTTTACCAACTGCAAAAGTGCGCGCCATATCAGAAAAATATCCATCTATTTCAATACCGATATCAATTTTAAGAAGATCACCTTCATTTAATGTCCTACTTGGATTTGGAATGCCGTGCACAACCTCATCATTCAGAGAAGCACATATCGTAGCTGGGAATAAATTTATGCCCTCTCCATAGCCTTTAAAAGCCGGCTTGGCACCACGCGCAAAAACAAGCTCTTCAGAGAGCTTGTCCAGTTGCAAAGTGTCTATGCCAGGCTTGATTTCTTTTTCCAACTCTTTCATGATTTCCGCCAGCATATGACCAGCTTTTCGCATAATTGCAATTTCTTGTTCGGTTTTAACTGAAATGCCCATATTTATAAATTTTCTATAATATCCTTAAAAACTTTTTCTACGCTTTGCCTGCCATCCACCTCAACAAGCATATCTTTTTTCCGGTAATATTCAATGACAGGAACAGTGACTTTTTGAAATGTATCAAGACGTTTTTTAACACCTTCCGGAGTATCATCAAAACGCTGCCTGATCTGATCGCCACACTTTGGACAAGGCATGTTTTTATTTTCTATATCTTCACCTAAAATAAATTGCTTATTACACGAAGGACAGATGTAACGTTTGCTTATTCTTTTTATAGATTCCTCACGCGACAGAGTTATGGATATAGCCCTATCTATAGACCTGTTAATATTTTTCAGCATATTTTCTATGAGCGTAATCTGACTTGTAAGTCTTGGCGCGCTGTCCAATATTATACCTTTTTCGGCTGGAACTTTTTTAAGCTCGTTGCCAAGAACTTCAACCATTATTTCATCAGGAATCATTTCCTTTTTTTCATTTAAAATGCTGATTTTTTTGCCTAAGGATGTATTCTCTCTACCAATTTTACGAAAAATGTTTCCCGTTTCAATATGCACAAGGTTATATTTTTCGGAAATTTTTTCTGCTTGTGTCCCCTTACCACATCCCTGCGGACCAAATATTATAAGATTCATTTTCGTCTCAAATTTTATTTTTTAAAATCCTTCGTAATCTCTCATTACTAACTGACTTTCTATTTGCTTTATTGTCTCTATAACAACTGCTACTACTATAAGTATGCTTGTACCTCCTATCCTGATAAATTGTATATTTGTCAGACCTTGAATAACAAAAGGAAGGACTGCAATTGCTCCTAAAAAAATTGAACCCGTCAGAGTAATACGGTTCATGATTTTATAAAGAAAATCTGCCGTTGTTTTTCCAGGACGTATACCAGGAACGTATCCGCCTTGTTTTTGAAGATTCTCAGAAATCTTAACCGGATCAAACACTACGGCTGTATAAAAATATGTAAACATGACAACTAGCAAAAAATAAAGTCCACCATAAAACCATTGGTTCTGAAAAAGATTATATATGAATTCGGCACTATTAGCGACGAATTGATTATTAACCTTCATCAAAAAAGAGGCTATCATTCCGGGAAAGAGCATTATGGACATAGCGAATATTATTGGAATTACGCCTGCTTGATTTACACGAAGTGGAAGATGCGATTGCACACCTCCATAGGTCTTATCTCCCCTAATTCGTTTTGCATAGGAAACTGGAATATTGCGTTGCCCTTCCGTAACCATAACTATCCCAGCTATAGTTATAAGAGTTGCTATTAAAAGAGCAGCATATATAAAAATTTGAGTTGAATCAAAAGTCAGTAATACTTGTGAAAAACCAGATGGTAATGAGCTTACGATTCCGGCAAATATTATGAGCGACACTCCATTGCCTATTCCTTTTTCGGTTATAAGTTCACCGAGCCACATAAGTAAAATTGTACCAGCTGTAGCTACTATAACAATAGTTGCAACATCATAAACAGATGTCACCTGAAGGACATTTTGTGAACGCAGAAGCGTAATCATGCTGAATGTCTGCAATGCTGCCAATGGAACAGTAAACCATCTCGTCCACATATTAAACTTTTGCCTTCCTGCCTCGCCTTCTTCTTTATACATTTGTTCAATGCGAGGAACTACCATAGTTAAAAGCTGCATAATGATTGAAGCTGTAATATATGGACCAACTCCAAGCATAACAATAGATATATTCGAAAGACCTCCTCCTGAAAATATATTCAGCATTCCGAGAAGCTGATTGCTTTCGAAAAGACTGCGCAATTGATCAACATTAACTCCTGGTAGAGGAATGTTTGCTGCAATTCTAAAAATAACAAGAATAACCAATATAAAAAATATCTTATTTCTAAGTTCTCGTACTTTGAAAATTTGCGTTATTTTTTCTAACATAAGAAAGATTTTAAATCCCCTTTATGAATTAGTTTTTTCTCTTAAAGTTGTCAATTAGCTAAAAAATTATTTTTCTGAATTTTGTATTTTCCCGCCTGCTTTAATAATAGCATCTTTAGCGGTTTGTGAAAGAAAAATTCCACTTGAAATTGTAAGTTTCTTTTTAATTATTCCTGTAGCCAGAATTTTGACACTATTTTTTTTATCAGATTTTTTTATAAGTTTTGATGATATCAGGCTTTCCATAGAAACTATATCCCCATCCTTAAATGATTTCTCAAGAGCATCGAGTTTCACTACATTTTTTTTAAGACTAACAGATTTAAATCCTCTAACTTTTTTCAAACGCATGATTAAAGAAGATCTTCCTCCTTCAAAAAGTGGATCAATTGGTGCTCCTGACCTTGCTTTTTGACCTTTATTTCCACGACCTGAATATGTTCCTCTTTTACCGCCACGGCCGACCGTTTTTTTAGTCTTGCGTTTTTTAATTTTAAGTTGGTGAATTTGCATAATATTATCCTGAAAAATATTTTATTTATTTTCTTCTTTACTTTCTTTGATTTTTGGTTTTTTTAAACTTTTTAAAGCTGCAACCGTAGCTCTAGCTACATTAAGCTTATTTGAGGTACCAAGAGATTTTGAAACAATGTCTCTTACTCCGGCTAAATCAACTACTGCGCGTACAGCTCCTCCTGCTATTACACCACGTCCCTCTGATACTGGCTTAAGCATAACTTTAGCGCTTCCTAATTTCATTTTAACATCATGAGAAATAGTGTTTCCTGAGAGCTTTACTGTAATAAGTGATTTTTTTGCGTCATTATAAGCTTTTTGAATAGCATCAGAAACATCAGCTCCTTTTGCAACACCAACGCCAACCTTCCCCTTTCTATCACCTATAACTAAGGTTGCACGAAAACGGAATCTGCGTCCTCCTTTTACCACGCGGGTAACGCGAGCCAAATCAAGAAGTTTCTGTTCGAATTCTGGCTTTTCTCGGCGTATATTTTTTTTATTATTTTTCTTATTCATAATATGAACAATTCAATCTTGTTATTTATTGATTAAAATTTTAACCCACCCTCTCTTGCACCTTCTGCTAAAAATCTTATCTTACCATGATATTTATAGCCTGCACGATCATATACCACTGATGTTATCTTAATCTCTATGCATTTTTTTGCTATAAGTTTTCCAACTTCCTTTGCACCATCCATAGTATTTTTAATTTTCTTTATTTCCGAAAGACTTGCACTAGCAAGGGTTTTACCTTTAGCATCATCAATAACTTGCGCATATATCCCGTGCAGACTTTTAAACACAGCTAAACGGGGACGTTCAGCGGTTCCAAAGACTTTTGCCCGAACTCTTTTTTTCCTCTGCAAACGGCTTGATTTTTTTTCTGTCTTTATCATAACTTTCTATACTTTATATTTTTTATTTGGCTGACTTTTTACCTTCTTTTCTGCGTACATATTCTCCAACATATTTAAAACCTTTTCCTTTATAAGGTTCTACTGGTTTAAATGCCCTGATATTTGCCGAGAATTGGCCAACTTTATGCTTGTCTATACCTGATATAGTCATAGTGTTGCCTTCTATCGAAACATCTATGCCTTCAGGCACATCAACTACAACTGGGTGTGAAAATCCTAAGGCTAGATTAATTTTTTTGCCAGCAACTGACATGCGAAAACCAACACCATTTAATTCAAGTTGTTTCTTGAATCCCTTCGACACTCCTTCAATCATATTTTCAATAATTCTAGCTGTTGTTCCCCAAATTGCAGGAGTATCTTTGCTTTTCCCTTCTTTCTCGATAATAACATTATTTTCTACAACTTTAACTGAAACATTGAAATTATGTTCGAATTCAAGAGCACCTTTAGAACCTTTAACAGTAACTAGATTTTTATCTATCGTTACTATTACATCCTGGGGAATAATTAATGGTTTTTTTCCTATTCTACTCATAATTATTATAAATTATATAATCTTACCAAACTTCACAAATTATCTCTCCTCCCAATCCTATTTTTTTGGCATTTTCTCCGGTCATAATCCCTTTTGATGTTGATATCACTGAAATACCATATCCATTTTTAACTCTTTTTATGCCATCTTTTTTAACATAAATCCTTTGGCCCTGGCGGCTAATTCTTTTTATCTCCCTAATGGCAGGGTTTTTTTCAGTGTTAGAAAGCACGTCATATTTTAGAATAATTTTCAACATTGAAAAATTACCTTCAGTCTTTTTTTCAACTGATTCTATAAAATTGCGTTGCTTTAAAATTTCAGCAATAGACATTTTCAACGCTGAAAAAGGAACTAAAACTTCATTATGTTTCGCTCTTTGTGCGTTTCTAATTCTTGTAAGCATGTCTGCTATTGGATCTAACATATTCTTTATTTAATTCAAAATTTAAAACTCAAAAATCTATTATTTATAATATTAATTGCACTTTTTTTTACCAGCTGCTTTTTTTAACTCCCGGCAGTTCTCCTTTACTGGCTAATTCTCTAAAACAAATTCTGCATATATCATAAGCACGAATATATCCATGCTTCCGCCCGCACCGCCAACAACGGCGCACTATGCGTGTTGAAAACTTTGGTTTTTTTTCTGCTCGAGCGTATGTGGATGTCTTAGCCATTTTATTATCCTTTATTAATTATCATTTTTTATGGGAAAACCCAATAATTTAAACAATTCCAGCCCCTCTTTTTGTGAATTTGCATCTGTTGAAATAGTTGTCTGTAATCCAAAAGTATATTTTACTTTTTCAGGAGAAATTTCTGGAAAAATCATATGCTCTTTTATGCCTATATTGAGATTACCACCATTATCAACTGATTTTATATTAATTCCCTGAAAATCTCTTGTTCTCGGAAGAGTTGCACTAACTAATCGATCAATAAATTGCCACATTCTTTTTCCACGTAAAGTCACTTTTACTCCGACTTCCATGCCTTCTCTTACTTTAAAACCAGAAATAGCTTTTTTTGCTTTTACTTTAACAGGCTTCTGTCCTGTAATCGCAGTAATTGAATTTACGACTTCTTCAATTTTATCGTTTTCTTTGGCTATTTTTCCAATTCCAACATTAACAATAACCTTTTTAATCCTAGGCACTGCCATAACATTCTTATATCCGAAATTTTTCTTCATTTCAGATATAGCTTTATTAAAATATTTATCTCTTATTGGAATTATGTTCATATTTTAGAAATAGTATTAAAATTCTTTACTACATTTTTTACAGATACGCAATTTTTTATCATTAACAAACTTATATGAAACTCTGGTTGTTTTCCCACATGCAGGACAAACAAGAATTGCATTCGAAACATCAAAAGGCGCCGGTATTTCCACGCGTTGACCTTTTTCTCCCTGCCTGCGAGGTTTTTGATGCTTTTTTATTATATTCATCTTTTCAACGACAATTTTATTTTCAACAGGAATGGTACGGATAACTTTTCCTTCTTTTCCTTTATCTTTACCTGTTATTTTCTTTACTATATCGCCTTTTTTAATTCTCATATAATTTATATTTTCTTCAATATTATTTTTATAGTACTTCCGGTGCTAATGAAATTATTTTTGTATATCCTTTTTCTCTCAATTCCCTTGTAACTGGTCCGAAGATTCTAGTTCCTTTAGGTTCTTTTCCTTCTAAAATTACGGCAGCATTTTCATCAAAACGTATGTAAGACCCATCTTTTCTGCGTAGTGCCTTTTTCTGACGTACAATAACTGCACGTACTTTTTCTCCTTTTTTAATCATACCCCTTGGTTCTGCTGATTTAACACTGCAAACAATTATATCTCCGATAGAAGCATATCGTCTGCGTGTACCGCCAAGAACCTTAAAGCATTCTATTATTTTAGCTCCAGTGTTGTCAGCTGCTTTTAATCTTGTTTCTGCCTGAATCATATAATTTTATCGAATTTATAATATATTTTTCTTATACAAATGTTATGCTACTATATGACTTTTATCTTTACTTATGGGTTTACATTGGACAAACTCAACTGTATCACCTTTTTTAAATTTATTCTCAGGATCATGAACTTTATATTTTTTCTTTGCTAAATATTTCTTTAAATATTTCGGATGCGTTTTCATGGTACGGACAGCAACAATGATTGTTTTATCCATTTTATCACTAATAACTATTCCTTTTTTCTTGGCTATTTTTTTATCCATATTTGTGATTTCCTTGTTATTTTTCAACTTCTTTTATTATCGTTAATATTTGAGATATATCTTTTCTGATAGTTCTGTATTGCCTATGATTTTTCAATTGTTTGGCGGAAATATCAAACTTAAGCTTAACTACCTGTGATCTTTTTTCCTCAACAAGTTTTTTTAGCTGTTCAATATTCATATTTCTAATTTCTTTGATGTCCATATTATTTATCTTTAACCAAAAATTTCGTTTTTACATTTAGTTTGTGAGATGCTAGACGCATTGCTTCTCTAGCTAAATCTTCTGAAACTCCATCCATTTCAAATAAAACTCTGCCTTGTTTTGTTTTAGCTACAAAATGATCAACACTACCCTTACCTTTACCCATAGGAGTTTCGTCACCCTTTTTTGTCATAGGCTTGTCAGGAAAAATTCTAATCCAAATTTTTCCTCCACGCTTTATGTATCTTGTCATAGCACGACGAGCTGCTTCTATTTGACGGGCGGAAATTAAACCTGAGGTCATTGCTTTAAGCCCAAAACTTCCAAAACTTATCGTATTTCCTTTGGTTGCAACCCCGCGGATGGCTCCGCCTCGGTGTATTTTTCTGTGTTTTACTTTTTTCGGCATTAACATATATTTGCAAACTTATCTAATTTTTAATTGAATTCATCCTAATATATTTATCATTGATTCATAATTACTCACGTTCAAAAATCTCTCCTTTATAAATCCAAACTTTTACTCCAATTGCTCCATATGTTGTAAAAGCAGTCGCTCTAGCAAAATCAATATCAGCCCTAAGTGTGTGTAGCGGCACAGTTCCCCTTGAGAGCCATTCTCTTCTGGACATTTCAGCCCCACCTAAGCGCCCAGATACTTCAATTTTAACTCCTTTAATGTTCTTATTTTTTTCAACCTGATCTAGTGACGATTTTAAAATCCTTCTAAATGGAATTCTTTTTTCTAATTGTTCTGACACATTTTGAGCAACTAAAGAAGCATTTTCTTCAAATTGCCTAACTTCTTGAGCTTCGATTTTTAAATCTATCTTTTTACCGGCAAAAAATTTATCTTTTACGATTTTGATCATATCTCCAATTCCGGTCCCCCCCCTACCTATCAAAACTCCCGGGCGAGATGTTTTGATTATCAAATTTAGAGTATTAGCATTGCGTTCAATTTCAACATCAGCTATTGCAGCTGTTTTCCATTTCTTCATGACAAAACTACGGATCTGAACATCCTCTTTGAGTTTTTTCTTATAATCTTTTCCTGCAAACCATCGTGATTTCCATGTTGTGGTAATCCCGAGGCGCAGACCTGTTGGATTAACTTTATGTCCCATGATTGATTTTCTATACTAATTAATAATTCACACTACTTTAATATTTTCCATATAAAACCTACAACCATACTATTTATTCGTATTTGATTTTTAATCTTTAACTATACTGATTTCCGTTGAAAAACTTTTTTTAAGAAACCTTTTTCCTGTCCTTTTTTTACTGTCTCGCTTTTCGGTAACATCTTTTCTGCAGAAGATTTTTCTGTAGATTTTATTTCTTCATTTTGCCTTTCTTTTTCTTCTTTTTCAAGCCTCTTTTCATTTTCTTCTAGAATTTTCTTTTTTTCTGCCTCACGTTTTGCACGTTCTTTTTCCAATTGTTGCTTAGATTTCCTATTTTTACCCTCTACTCTTTCCTCAATCTCCATTTTAATATGACAAGTGCGCTTTAAAATAAGAGTAGCTCTTCCTTGCGCCCTAGGTAGCCATCTCTTCAGTCTGGAACCTTCTTCTACAGTTATGTTACTTACAAACATATTATCTCTGTCTAAACCAAAATTGTTTTCTGCATTTGCTAATGCGCTAATCAGAAGTTTTTCCAATATTCCGCTTGTTTTTTTAACTACATGCTTAAGTTGAACTAAGGCTGAATTTGAGTCCATACCTATAATACTGCCTGTGACTAGACGTACTTTTCTCGGAGAAATTCTTAAATTTTTTAGCGTTGCCTTAACTTTCATAATATTTTAAAAATTCTAACATCATAATTATTTTTTCCCTTTCCCATTACTTACTGCTTCCTCTTTAGCTGCTTTAGCTGCTTCCTGCACCTTTTGTTTTGCAGCCAGTTCCAATTCTTTCTGCATTTTTCCTCCATGTCTTGTAAACTTACGTGTTGGGGAAAATTCTCCTAGCCTGTGGCCTACCATTTCTTCAGTCACATATACAGATATAAATTCCTTTCCATTATGTACACCAAAGGTATGCCCTATCATTTCAGGTGCAATAACACATGCTCTTGACCATGTCTTAATTATTCCAGCTCCTGGTTTTGCATCAGTAACTTTTTTGAGCAACCTTGGATCTACATATGGACCCTTTTTTAGACTTCGCGACATAATTTATTCAAAAATGAATTCTTATTTTTTAGATCTTCTTTTAACTATAAACTTATTACTATATCTTTTTTTCTTCCTTGTCTTTTTTCCTAATGCTGGTTTTCCCCATGGTGTCTTGGGATATTTAAGTCCTACTCCCTGGCGACCCTCTCCTCCTCCATGCGGATGATCTATGGGATTCATCGCACTTCCTCTGACCGCTGGTCTTTTCCCTTTCCACCTATTTCTTCCGGCTTTTCCAATCCTTTCCGCACTATGTTCAAAATTACTTACTCTTCCGATTGTAGCATAACAATTCTCACTAATTAAACGCACTTCACCTGAAGACATTTTAATTTGAGCCATTTTTCCATCAATAGCCATTAGCATAGCTCCGCTTCCAGCGCTTCTTATAATTTGACCGCCTTTACCTGGCATCAACTCAACGTTTGAAATAATTGTTCCATAGGGTATATTTTTCAATAATGTCCTATTACCCTTTTTTATAGGAGCATTGGCTGATGTTAAAATTTGATCTCCTGCCGATATTTCTTCTGTTGCTAAAATATATCTTTTATCTCCATCTTTATATGAAACTAATGCTATAAGGGAACTTCTATTAGGATCTTTCTCAATAGCCACTATTCTTCCAGAAATATCGAATTTTTGCTGTTTGAAATCAACTAATCTATATCGCCTCTTGTGACCTCCCCCTTGATGTCGGGTGGATATTTTACCATTAGATCTGCCTGATTTTTTAATTATCGGTGAAAGTAAATATTTTTCCGGTTTTTTATCGGTCAAATTATCCGGTTTCACAATCGACATATTTCTCCTTCCGGCTGTATTTTTCTTATATATTTTTATCGCCATATTTTTATTATACTCCTCTAAATAATTCTATTTTAGCTCCTTTTTCTAAAGTTACTATCGCCTTTCTGACAGCAGATTTACTACCTCCATATCTTCCATATGATCTCCATTTAGGCTTTAGATTAACTACGCTAATTTTTTCAACTTTAACTTTATAAAATCCTTCAATTGCATTTTTCACTTGTTTTTTTGTTGCATCTTTAGAAATCCTAAAGGTGTATTTGTTGTCAATAATTCCATTATGAGATTTTTCTGTAATCCAAGGTTCAACAAGAACATTGCGGGCTACTTCTGAATTATCACTAATATAAATATTATTGTTTTTTGCAATAACCTCTTTTGGTTGTTTTTTTTCCTTTTTTTCTGCCATAAAATTTTCTACCTATTTTTTATATTTATCCTCTATATACTTTATTGAATCTTTGCTGACCAGCAAATACTTATTATTCAACAACTCCATAACATTTAAATCCTTAGTCATTATATTTTTGATATTTCTAATATTCCTACTGGCTAATATTAAATCCTTTTCCTTATCTAAAAAACTAACCAATATTTTTCCTTTAATATCTAAATTTTTCAGAGCTTCAGCAAATATTTTTGTTTTATTTTTTTCAATTTTAAAACTGTCAACTGCTATCAAATTGCCATTATTAAGTTTATCACTTATTGAAACACACAGAGCTTTGCTTTTCATTTTTTTGTTCAAAGCTCTCTTAAAATTTCTATCTTTAGTTGGCCCAAAAGAAACGCCTCCACCCTTCATTACAGGATTTCTTTTTTGACCTTGTCTTGCATTTCCAGTACCTTTTTGTCTAAATGGTTTTTTCCCACTTCCAGCCACTTCTCCTTTGCCTTTTGTGTGAGCTATAGAGTTTCTTTGGTTACCTGAAATAATCATAAAAACCTGATGAAGCAATTCATTGTTTAATTTCAAACCAAACACAGCGTCTGAAACTTCCAGATCCTCTATTTTTTTACCTTCTAAATTGTATACTGCAACCTTTGCCATAATTATTGGATATAATACATTTACCCTCTTATTTCAACTATTCTCCCAGAAACACCTGGGATTCCCCCTTTTATTGCCAAAATATTTTTCTCGACATCTATATGCACAATTTTCATATTTTTAACTGTTGCTCTTTTACCTCCAGTTCTTCCCGCCATTCTTTTTCCTTTAATAACATGCTGCGGCTGCTGTGCACCGATTGATCCTGGTGCTCTAAGATCATGCTTGTGACCATGGCTTTTTGGAGCACCTTTGAAACCGTGTCTTTTTACAACACCTTGAAAACCCTTAGCTTTTGAGATTCCGCTGACTTTCACTATGTCACCCACCTGAAAATTTTCTACAGTGATTTTACTACCAACCTCATTCTTAGGATCTTCTTCCAAACGAAATTCCTTGCGATAAACCTTATTTTTGGTTTTTAAAATTTCTAATTGCACTCCATTATAACCATTTTTTTCCTTGTTTTTTAGGACGGAAACTGTATTTGGTTGACACTCAACAAGAGTCACATTTAAAGCTCCTTGATTTTTATCATACAATGTGGTCATTCCTATTTTTTTTCCGAGTATATATTTTGCCATAATTTTCTTTGAATTTTTTTCTAATAAAAAACTAGCTTTTCAGCCAGCATTTGTCGGAATACTTCCGACTTAGCTAGTTGAGTATCCGCCCTAAACGGACTTTAACTAGTTTACAAATAATCGCGAGATTTTAAACAAAATTAAACTGCTTATGCACCCGCAATTACTTGTGTCACATTTTTATTTCAATATCAACTCCCGCAGGCAGATCCAAACTTGTCAGGTTTTCCACAGTTTTCTGGTTAGGATTCCATATATCAATGAGTCTTTTGTGTATTCTCATTTCATATTGATCTCTTGCATCCTTATAAACGAATGTTGATTTATTAACAGTCATTTTATGGATCTCTGTAGGAAGCGGAACAGGACCCGTAATACGAGATCCTGATCTTTCTGCTGTCTCAACAATCTTCCGCGCTGATTGATCAATAACCTTATTATCATACGCTTTGATTTTGATTCTGATCCGATTTGATAATTGTTCTGAATCTGTTTTTTTCCCTACCATCTAATTCTAATAAAATAACAAATTACTTTTTAAAATTATTTCATTTACCCTTTTAAAAAAATATAAAACAATTTTTTCGATAAAAATACTCGCCCGGGGTAAACATTCGCAGACACAATTTTAATTATGTCTGCTTGGTTTATCCAAAACTATTTGATAATTTTTGTCGTTGCACCAGCTCCAACTGTTTTTCCTCCCTCACGAATCGCGAAGCGCATTCCTTCTTCCATAGCCACAGGAGAAATCAATTTTATAGTTAAATGAATAGTGTCTCCAGGCATAACCATCTCAGTTCCTTCTGGCAAAATGACCTCCCCAGTCACATCAGTCGTTCTAACATAAAATTGAGGTTTATAGCCCTTGAAAAATGGAGTATGCCTTCCGCCTTCTTCTTTTGTAAGAATATATACTTCTCCTTCAAACTCAGAATGAGGAGTAATCGAACCTGGTTTTGCAAGAACTTGTCCACGCTCAATATCTTCTTTTTTGATCCCCCTTAGTAAAAGTCCGGCGTTGTCTCCAGCCTGTCCTTTATCAAGTGATTTATTAAACATTTCTATTCCAGTCACAACTGTTTTAGCGCTTGGTTTAAGACCAACGATTTCAACTTCTTCATTTATATTTATTGTACCACGTTCAATTCTTCCTGTTACTACTGTTCCGCGACCTTCAATTGAGAAAATATCTTCAATGGGCATCAAAAATGGTTTCTCAGTATCGCGAACAGGATCTGGTATTTGCGCATCTAAAGCATCAATTAGGTCAAATATTGGCTTAGCATCAGCGTCATCAACTGATTTAGTTTCAAGAGCTTTAATAGCTGAACCACGTATAATAGCAGCATTTTCCCCGTCAAATTCCTGTTTAGTTAGAAGTTCACGAATTTCTGCTTCAACTAAATCAACTAACTCAGGATCATCTACCATATCAACTTTATTTATAAAAACAACAATTGCAGGCACACCTACTTGGCGAGCAAGTAAAATATGCTCTCTCGTCTGAGGCATAGGTCCATCAGTTGCGCTAACTACGAGAATAGCACCATCCATTTGAGCTGCTCCGGTAATCATATTTTTAATATAGTCTGCATGCCCAGGACAGTCTACATGAGCATAATGACGTTTATCAGATTCGTATTCGCAGTGGGATGTAGCAATAGTAATTCCACGTTCCCTTTCTTCAGGAGCGTTATCAATTTCATTAACATTTTTTTCCTTGGCAAAACCTTTTAAACTCAGACAATGAAGAATGGCCGCGGTAAGAGTAGTCTTTCCGTGGTCAACATGTCCGATTGTCCCCACATTTACATGAGGTTTTGAGCGATCAAATTTTTCTGCTGCCATAATATTTTTTTCGCTAACGCTTAGGGTTTTAATAGCCCTCACGTTGCGTAATTAATTAAGATAATTTATTTTAAATTTTATTTATTTACTATATAATAAATTTCTTTTTTAAGCAAACACAAAAATTCCTTTTAAGGAAAATTCGATACATGATTCATTCTACACTACTATAAAATCTTGTCAAGAGAAAAAGCTGCATTTAAAGCCCTGCTTTTCATAATATTTGTTTTTGCCTTAAAAAAGCCTTTTTTATGTTTACATTGGTACGTGCTATTTTTAGAACAATTGCTTTAGTAATATCTTTACACATACCTATTTGACATTAACAAAATATTTTATTTTACTTATTATAGTACCAAAAAAAATAAAGGAGGGTTTTATGGAAAAAAGCGATACTGTTTTTATAGCAATACGACATGGGAGTTATGATGACAGTAGAAATTTAAGTGAAAGGGGTCGGGAACAGATGATAAAAGTTGCTCAGCAAATAAAAGAAATGAATGTTAATAATTTTCCTGTGACCCTTATTTGTTCAACGGCGCCAAGAGCCCAACAGGGAGGGCAACTTATTGCAGAAGAACTGGGTATTCCTGCTGCAATGGTAATTTTTAAAGAGTGCCTCTGGGAAGACAATGGCCATTTCCCAAATATTGATGAGGTCAAAAAACTTCTGGACGAAAATCTTCGTGAAAATACTATTCTTCTCGGAATATCACATCTTGACCTCGTTCCGGCACTAGCTTCTCATGTAGCAAAAAAATTTGGTCATAAAGGTTATTTAAGTGAAACAAGCTATGGTCAGGGATGGCTTGTAAGCAAAGCGATTTATCACCCATTTCCCAAGTGATAAAAAAGGCTTTATTGTTAAATACTTATAAAGAACAAAATTAAAAAGGAGCACAAATAATTGTGTTCCTTTTTCTATATTCAAAAAGTCATGATTTTTTACTTTAAAAAACAACCTCATGTGAAGTTGCTTTTATGAAATATTTAAGTTTATTTCTTCGTGATTATCCCCTCAGCTACATTTTTTGGGACTTCACTGTAGCGTGAAAATTCCATGTAGTAACTGGCTCGTCCCTGAGTCATGCTTCTCATTTGTGTTGCATATCCAAACATATTTGCCAATGGAACCTCTGATTCAATTTCTTTAACTCTCGCATTACCTTCTCCACGATCATTGATCTCTTTTATCATTCCCCTTCGTGAGTTTATGTCTCCTACTACATCTCCCATGAATTGTTCTGGCGTTGTAACTACAACTTTCATAATTGGCTCTAAGATAACTGGATTAGCTCTTTTTACAGCTTCTTGCACAGCCATAGACCCAGCAATTTTAAAAGCTGCTTCAGAAGAATCGACTTCATGGAAAGATCCGTCATATAATGTAACTTTAACATCTACCATTGGATAACCAGCTAAGACTCCATTTTCTAAAGCTTCTTTAACTCCAGCATTAACTGGCTTAATATATTCTTGGGGAATAACTCCACCTTTGATTTCATCAACAAATTCATAACCCTTACCTGGTTCTTGCGGTTCAACTTTTAGCCAGCAATGACCATATTGTCCACGTCCTCCAGATTGACGAATATATTTTCCTTCCGCCTGCGCTTCTGTTTTAATCGTTTCCCTATAAGCAACTTGCGGCTGACCGATATTGGCTTCAACATTAAATTCCCGTTTCATGCGATCAATAATGATATCTAGGTGAAGTTCTCCCATTCCAGAGATAATTGTCTGTCCGCTTTCTTCATCAGTTCTAAGACGTAGGGTTGGATCTTCACCGGCCAATTTTCTGAGAGCCATTCCCATTTTCTCCTGATCAGCTTTAGTTTTTGGTTCAACAGCAATATCAATAACTGGTTCTGGAAAAGTAATATTTTCCAATATAATCTGGTTTTGTTCATCGCAAAGAGTATCTCCGGTTGTCGTATTTTTGAGTCCAACAAGCGCGCCGATTCCACCCGCAGAAATTTCCTGAATTTCTTCGCGGTGATTAGCATGCATCTGCAGTATGCGTCCGATCCTTTCTTTTTCTCCTTTGGTTGAATTTATAACATATGACCCAGCCTTTAATGTTCCTGAATAAACACGGAAGAAAGTCAGCTGACCCACGAAAGGATCTGTAGCAATTTTAAAAGCTAAAGCTGAAAATGGTTCACTGTTATCGGCTTTTCTTTCAATTTCTATTCCATCTTTCGGACTATTCCCCTTAACTGGAGGAATATCAATAGGTGATGGCAAATATTCTACAACTGCATCTAGAACTAACTGAACCCCCTTGTTACGAAGAGCTGTTCCTGTAAGCACAGGTACAATTTTTACGTCAATAACCGCTTTGCGAAGCGCCGTCTTGAGTTCTTCAATAGAAATTTCTTCTCCATTCAGATATTTTTCAGTTAGCGCATCATCTGTTTCTGAAATTTTTTCAATCATCTTTTCTCGCATTTCTTTGGCTTTTTCCAAAAGCTCTGCTGGAACTTCATTCTCTACAACTTTTTCTCCCATATTACCTTCGAATGTGTAGGATTTCATTTTGATAAGATCAACAACACCACTAAATTCACTTCTTTCTCCGATCGGAATTTGAATGGCTACTGCATTCGGAGTCAAACGATTCCAGATTGATTTCATGACAAAATTAAAATCAGCCCCTTCCTTATCAATCTTATTTACGAAACACATGCGCGGGACATGATATTTGTCAGCTTGGCGCCAAACAGTTTCAGATTGTGGTTCTACTCCTTCTTTTCCGTCAAAAATAACCACTGCGCCATCAAGCACCCGCAGCGATCTTTCTACTTCAACTGTAAAATCCACATGTCCGGGAGTATCAATTATATTAATTTGATGCTCTTTCCAGAAACAAGTCGTAGCCGCACTGGTAATTGTAATTCCACGTTCGCGTTCCTGTTCCATCCAGTCCATTGTTGCTTCACCCTCATGTACTTCTCCGATTTTATGAGTAATTCCAGTATAAAATAAAATACGCTCTGTGGTTGTTGTTTTCCCGCCGTCTATGTGAGCTATAATACCTATATTTCTCAGTTTAGAAATGTCCTTGGCCATACTTAATTAACTTTTACTTTTATATTAAAAAAGTTCTTGTATAAAAATTATGCAAAATGAGCAAAAGCTTTGTTGGCTTCAGCCATTCTGTGCGTATCGTCACGCTTTTTTATTGCACTTCCAACTTTATTTGATGCATCAATAAGTTCATCAGCCAATTTTTCTGCCATTTTTTTACCTTTACGTGAACGTACAGCAGTCAATATCCAGCGAATTGCAAGAGTTTGCCTTCTTTCTCCGCTAACCTGTATTGGCACTTGATAATTTGCTCCTCCTATTCTTTTTGATTTAAGCTCTAAAAGTGGCGAAACGTTTTTAATTGCCTGTTCAAAAATATTAAGTCCGCCCTTTTTAGTTCGATCATGAATAATATCAAAGCAATCGTAAATAATTTTTTCAGCAATATTACGCTTTCCATTTTTCACTAAATTGCCTATAAAACGACCCACTAAAATATTTCCATATCTTGAGTCCGCTTTCCACTTTTTCTGAAATGTTCTTTTTCTTCTTGCCATTTTCTTCTTAAATTAAAATATTATTCAGCTTTTATTTTTGGTTTTTTAGTTCCATATTTACTACGGCTTCTGTTTCTTTTATCTGTTCCGGCACTATCAAGTACTCCGCGAACAATATGATAACGCACTCCAGAAAGATCTTTAACGCGTCCTCCTCGAATCATAACAATTGAATGCTCTTGGAGATTATGTCCAATTCCTGGAATGTATGCTGTTACTTCCATGCCATTTGTAAGTTTTACGCGAGCTATTTTTCGAAGCGCTGAATTTGGCTTTTTAGGTGTTGTAGTACCAACCTTAATGCAAACTCCGCGCTTAAAAGGATTGACTGTTTTTTTTGGTTTATTTTTAAGCGTGTTAAAAGTCATCATTATAGCAGGTGATTTTGTTTTTTTGGATGTAGATTTCCTTTTTTTCTTCATTAACTGATTTATTGTTGGCATATTCTAAAAAATCAAAAACTTAAAGTTTAAAAATTAAAACCTAGGTGCTACAAGTAGCATCTTCGTCTTATATAAAAACGGCTTTTTGAATAGCAAAATTATAATAAACGATATTTTAAAACGTGTCAATATTAAAATAAAACGGGATGCCCACTTAAAAGACATCCCTATTAATTATTTAAATTAACGAAGAAAGCGAGGACTGGCGAATTTAACTTTAATATCGAGAAAATTAAGATTTTCATCCCGAAATATTGTTCCGGTCAAATATTCTCCAGCAAGAATCCCAGGAACCCAAAACTCATCCCCTTTGATCATTTTATGAATAGGAAGATTCCTAAAGGAAAACCATTTTGGGTGCATTTCTTCAGTGCACTTACCTCCTCCTGAAAATTTATCAATGGTATAGACATGAAGTGTTTTTGGTTCTTTTCCTTTTATATCAATAAAAAATTTAGCTTTCTTTATAAGATCCGTTTCTTTAGCTATTATTACTGCTTCCTGTTCAAGTTCAAGAATCTGTCTTTGGCAAGGATTCTCATCACCTTCTTCCATATTTCCTCCGAAACCGGAAAATAGATTTTTCCATGGATCTTTTTGTCTTTCTCCGAGCAACACAAATTTTTCGGATACAAAATCAATTATAGGAAAAACAACAACCATTTCTTTGTTTCGCATCACTCCTTCCCTCCTTTTTAATGTACTATTTTTATATTTATATTGCTATACCGAAAAATATATTCAACATAGTATTAATAAAATAACCTAAAGGCGCTGAAAAAATTATAACGCACAAAATTAACAACATAAAACCGTATTGCTCCATCATCATTATAGTTTCTGTCTTAAATGAAAAAATAGTAAAAAGCAGTTTAGAACCATCCAGTGGCGGAAAGGGGATGAGATTAAAAAAGGCTAGAAGCACATTCCAAAAAATTACAATCATTAAAAAAGCGAAAAATATTGAACCAAATGATCCTGAAACTATAGCAGATATTTGTTCCCATGAGGCAGTTTTTACTCCGTTAATTATGGCTGTTTTTACTGCCATGGGAATAAAAATAATCTTAGCTGCAATAGCAGCAACAAGAGCAATAAATATATTTGATCCTGGACCACCCAAGGCTACTGCCAGTGGCCCCCATTTATGATCTTTAAGGTTATATGGATTATAAGGAACAGGCTTTGCCCATCCGAATGCAAAACCTGACATAACAAACATCGCTACAGGAACAATAATTGATCCCCATATATCTACATGCTTAACCGGATTTAAATTTAATCGGCCTGCATATTTTGCAGTAGGATCTCCAAGCCAAAGCGCTACAAAGCCATGAGAAACTTCGTGTATTATTATTGAATACACTAATATTGCAATGTAAAAACCTATAAATATTATAGAATTTAAATCCATATTCTTTCAAATTATACAAATCCACTCTTGCCAAAACCCTTTGTGCATGATACAATGAAATGCGTAACAAATCAAATTATTATTATAAAAAAACATATGAGTCGAGCATGTAATATATGCGGCCGCGGAACAACTTTTGGAAATTCACGAAGCCATTCAAATATAGCTACCCGAAGAAAATTTGCAATCAATATTCAAACTAAAAAAATTGACGGCAAAAAAGTAAAAATTTGTACAAAATGTATAAAAACCAAAAGTAAAAGCAAATAAATATTTCTATTATTTTAAGAAAAATTCCTTCGCTCAGAAGCTTAGGAATTTTTCTTTTTTGGATCCAAAAAACATTTAGTCAGATTTTTTGCCCAACATATTCACTATAAAAATAAAGTATACTCCTGAAAGTCCAACCAGACCATATACAATTCTAGACAATAATGACATACTGCCAAAAATGGCGGCCACTAAGTCAAAACCAAATAAACCTAACAAACCCCAGTTCACAGCCCCTACAATTACAAGCACGAGAGCAACCCAATCCAACACATTTAATTTTTTCATAAATATCACCTCCTCTAGTTTTAATACTTGCAGACAATAATACAAAATATCTATGATTTTATAACAAATTTTCTCAAAATAATGTTTTTGACGTCTTTTCAAAAGTCATTTTTTTGTATATTTCCCGAGCAGTTTCAACATCTCTTTTACAATATTCAAGAATATCATTTATTTTTCCTTGTTTGTAGAATTCAGCAACTTGTGATCCATCAATTCCATCTTTCGGTGAGGGTACGCCAAGTGCTAAAGCCAAATATTCCAAACCAACACCATTATTGCTCCATTTAACCCACTCTTTCATAGTATCGAAAATCGGATAATTTCTGTATCGCGCAAAATTTATTTCATAAGCCGGCTTTACTCCGAGAACTATGGAACGCTGATAAATAAATCTTAGATCGAAATCCATGACGTTATGACCGACAAAAATAAGTCCGTAATCTGGATACTGTACGTTGCGCGGAGCTATACTGAGCGCATTCACTAAATCCCAGAATTCCTGCAATGTCTTTTTTTCATTATTTTCATTGTAAAAATTCTTAGGCTTTTCATCATCCACTGCATAGCCAATGCAAAGTATGCGACCATAAGCGCCGTCAAAACTGGTCTTGACCAGAAAGTCATCGAATTTTTCCTGGCTAAATTCATCATGCTTTTTGTCAAAAAGAATTTTTAAAGTTTCTTTTTTTTCTTCATCTGCTGGTAAGGTTTCAATATCTAAGAATAATTTATGCATATTTTTTATAAATATATTATATTAAAAAATGAATAACTTAAGCGAATTATCAATAACTTTAGAAAGCTTTCTGCAGAGCTTTTATTTGCTTTTTTATTTTTTTGTATTCTGGAATATTATGCATTACTAAATTCCAAAATTTTTCAGAATGATTAAATTCCCGAAGATGGCAAAGTTCGTGAACAATAATATAATTTACACATTCTTCCGGCAAAAATATTATTTTGTAATTGAAATTCAAATTTCCCTTGGAACTACAGCTCCCCCATCTTGTTTTTTGATTTCTGATAATTATTTTTTTATATTCAAATTTATAAACTTCATTAAGTTTCTCGATTTTTTTTATGACAAAATCTCTAGCATATTCTTTAAGTTTAAGATATTCTTTCCTATTTTGCTGAAAAAGCAGGTTATTGTTGCTGATTTTTTTTATTTTTTCTGTTTTCTCTAAAATCCATTTGGAATTTTGCCGGATAAAATCGTCTGCATTCCATAAGCCTAAGCGCCAGGGCAAGGTTACTGTACAATTTCCATCACAAGATATGGCTATTTTTAATCTTATTGCTTTTCTATGCCTGCGAATTGTATACTTAATTTTTTCATTATTAAGAATAATATTTTTAGTAACAATTGTATATTTATTTTTAGGTTTTAAAAAAGTCATATAAATTTTTCGATAATTTTTTGCTTTACTTCAACTGGTAAAAGATTGGCTTCAGAAAGTTTGGATAATTCTACCCATTTCAATTCATAATGATTTTCTTCGCTATTTCTTTCAAGTTCTTCTCCGCCAAAAGTAGCCTCGCCTTTTATGTTTTTTGCCATGAAAAAATAATTATGCCATCCATTGCCTTCATTTTCCAAAAAAAGATAGTCAATTTCAGCATTCAAATTTGTTTCTTCTCTCAATTCACGGATAGCAGCAATTTCCGGAGATTCTCCATTTTCAATATGTCCGCCCAGCACTGCAAAATATTCAGAGTTGTTTCTTCTTCGATATATGAGAAGTATTTTATTGTTTTTTATCACAATAACTGCTGCGCGCTGAATCATAGTTTTATTTTTAATGTCGGGATGCCGGGAATTGAACCCGGTCTACATCCACCCCATGGACGCGTACTACCGGTATACTACACCCCGCCTTATCCAAGCTTTAGCTAGGATTCGGCGTGTCAATGCCCACGAGAATAAAAGCAAAGCTGGCTTATGCCTAAAGCATATCAGAATTGGAGCAATAAAAAAAGCTCCTATAAATTGGAGCTTTTTTATATTAAAAGCAAAGTTATTCAATTATACCGTCCAGATTTACATCATATAAAATTTGATCCTGTACTAATCTGTATTTTAATATTTCATTTTCATTAAACCAAAGAGCGATTTCTCTTTCTGCTTCTTCTGGACTTTCTGAACAATGAACTAAGTTTCTTACAGCCCTTCCGTCAATTCCAGACAAGGCATAAGAATCTATTGTTAAATCTCCACGAATAGTTCCAATATCTGAAGACAATGGTTCTGTTCCACCAACAATCTTTCTGACAATTCCAACCGCTTGATTGCCTTCAACAATCATTACTATGACAGGACCTGAAGTCATAAAAGCTACTAAATGACGCAGAATGTCCTTGCCATATTCAATGGCTGGTTTTTCCACTGGTAGCCTTTTGGCTTCAATTTCTTTAGCTATATTTCCTCCCTTTTTTTCAAACCATTCATCATTCTTATTGTAATGTTTCCATAATTTATCTTCATCTAATACAACAAGCTTCATAGCTGTGAACTTTAAACCCGTTCTTTCGATTCTTCTTATAATTTCTCCTATTAATGATCTTTGTATGCCATCAGGTTTTATGATGACAAATGTCCTTTCTTTTATGGCTGGATTTTTCATATTTAAAAAAATTAATCTTTATTAGAATTTAATTTATCACAAAAAAAATCAGTTGGCAACTTGCATGCATTGCGCTTCCGCATTTGCGCATTTATATACAATATCCCCTATTTCATCAGTCCGGAAAATTTTTATTTTATGCTGCAATAAACGGTTTAAAACTTCCTGATTCGGATGACCATATTGATTATTTTTACCAACAGAAATAATAGCGTCAGCTGGATTTACAACACCCAAAAAATTATTTTCAGTTGCATATTTTGAACCATGATGTGAAACTTTTAAAACTTGAGCATTTAAATCTTGACCTGAATTTATAATTTTTGTTTCCTGAGTATTTGGAAGATCGCCAGTAAAAAGAAATTTGTTTATGCCGTAAGTTAATTTAACTACAACGCTGTTGTCATTGCTGGCTCCATCAATCGTATCAGTAAGCGAATCAATTGGAAAAAGTACGTCGGCAGTAACACTGTCAGACAATTTTATGCTTATACCTTTTTTGGCCTCAATTTTTTGCGATTTTTCTTTTGCAATTTCTTCTTCAAGTTTTTTATATGTCTCTGATTCGCTTTCTGCATTTGTCTTAAAAATCAAATCTACATGATATGAATTCAAAATTTCAATAAGCCCTCCTATATGGTCCTGGTCTGGATGAGTTGCAACTATCATTTCGACATTCCGATCCCAAAATGGAATATATTTTCCAAGCTTTTCCAAAAGCAATTTTCCATCTTTACCACCGTCAATAAGAATTTGATTTTTTCCTTGTGAAATCAGAATGGCATCACCTTGGCCAATATTTAGAAAAACTACCTGCAAATTATTTTTTTGCACTGAAAAAATAATTCCAGTTAAAATTAAAAATAATACAAGCAACCCAATTATAATTCCATAAATTATTTTTCTGTTATTTTGCATGTGCGTTTTTTTAAATAATATATCCCTCCTAATAAGGAACAATAATATATTATAAACCACCAAATATTAATTTTTTCTATTTTTATGCTTGCCCATGGCAGTCCGGCTAATATCTGCACAATTTTTATTTCATACAACAGAGGAACGAAAGCCAGCCAAGCGAAAACCAAGGATACTCCATAGAAAATAAATCCGCAGATAGATGCAAGAAAAACCAGCAACATGGAAAGTGGAATTATGGGCAAAATCAAAACATTTGCTAAAAGCGAAATTAGGGACGTTATATGAAAATTATACGCGATAATTGGCAAAACAAAAATCTGAGCACTGAGCGACATTGCGATTATTTCCGAAATTCCCAAGGCTTTATGTTTTTTGATGAAACTTTTTTCCCAAAAAGTGGATGTTTCTACAATTCCTAAAGTTGCTAAAAAAGAAAGCTGAAAGCCAATATCCCATCTCAGAAGCAATGGATTAATCAACAGCATTACTGTTGCCGCAAAAACAATGGCGTTTTGGGAGTTAGCTAATCGTCCGTTTTTCATAGCCCAAAGCAATATGCCTCCCATAACTCCAGCCCTGACTGCTGAAGAAGGAAAACCGATCATAATTACGAAAACAATTATTCCAATAATTGCAAGCCAAACAGCGTTTTTTCTCCACATTCCCAGCCAAAGACCAAGAAAGATTAAGTACTCTGCGATAATTGTAACGTTATATCCAGAAACAGCCACGATATGCGTCATACCGGTTCGAGAAAAATCATTTTGTATTTCCTTAGACAATTCACTGCTACCACCGAATAAAAGTCCGCTTGCTAAAGATCCTTCAGGCTGCGGGATAACAGCACGGATATTATTTTCAAAAAGGATTTTTATTTTTAGAATATTGCCCAAAAGAATATTTCCTTTATTTTCACCTATTTTTTTTATTTTTGTTTTTTCACAAGAATAAAAAACGTCTTCTTTGGCCATGTACATTCTGTAGTCAAATTCTTTATTTCTATTTTCTATTTTATTGACAATGCAATAAATTTCCATTTCATCGCCATAGAAATATTCGGGATATTTTGGAATCTGGATTAGTAAAGAAATTCCTGCTTTATCAGAAAGCGAATCTTCTACTTTTACTATTAAATTATGACCAAAAGTATTCGGAGAAACTTTTTCAACAATTCCTTTCCCATAAAATTCAACATTGTCAAGCAGCAAATAATTTATTTTTTTAAGCTTATTATCCGTGTACCAGGCTCCAAACGTAAAAAATAATAAAACAAAGGGAACTACGATTATTATTTTATTTTTATAAAAGACCCCCAAGAATATTATAGAGAAAATCAGCAGTAAGAAATATACACTTTGATTTAATTCAAAAAAAGAGCGGATAAAAATTCCTACTAAGAAAGAAATTAGGACAATAAAAAAGACGCGTGATTTGGTCATGCGTCAATTATATCAATTATTTTTATTTTTGCACTTTTCCCTCCGACAATTTTAATTATTTTTTTCGGAATTTTAAAATATTTAGCCAAAACTTCTATTAGCATTAGGTTAGCCCGTCCATTAATCGGCGCAGCTTTCAATTTTACTTTATATTCCCCTTCGGAAATTTGTACAACCTCATTCTTGGAGGATCGTGGGGAAGCTTTTATGTATATACGCATTGATATATAGCTAATCTTAAAGCATAAAATATTTTATGCTTTATGCATTTAATTATTCTCTCTTATCCCTATTTTCTTGAAATTCTTCTCAATTGATTTTTTTATTTTTTTCAAATCCAGCGTTTTACCTTTAGTTTTATTTTTCAATTTCGGATCTAAAATAATTTTTTCCCTGTATTCCTGCAAATAATAAGCCTCTGCCCCCTTGATCCATTTGGCAATTTCCAGAAAATCTTCTTCGTTGTGAATTCCCGGCACAGCTGTAGTTCGAAATTCATATGGAACCCTGCTATTCAATATCAGATTAACGCTTAGTTTTATTCTTTTTTTATCAACCTTCATTCCTACTGTTTTATCATATTTTTTAAGCTGATTTTTAATATCCATAGCCACAAAATCCAAAAGCTTCAAGTCTAAAAGTTTTTTTAGGATATCCGGCCGAGTCCCATTAGTATCAAATTTAACTAAGAATCCAAATTCTTTTATTTTTTTTATGAAATCAATAATATCCGGCTGGATTGTTGGTTCTCCTCCGGTAATGCATACTCCTTCAATTTTTCCTTTTCTTTTTTTCAAAAATTCAAAAAATTCCTTTTCTTTTTTCTCTGTACCTGAAACAAAATTTGATCTAAGCACTAATTCAGGATTATGACAGAAAGGACAGCGAAAGCTACAGCCTACAGTAAAGAGGGTGGTTGCAATAATCCCCGGATAATCAATAAGCGTTAATTTTTGATAGCCTCCGATTTTCATAAATAAAATTTAAAGTCAATTCAGGGCAATACCCCCTAAGATATTGCCCCGCTATCTTTTTTCTTTTTATTTCTAACAACAGGCCACATTGTCAACAGCATATTCTTTCCTGTCTTTAAATTCGGCTTGTTTACCCTTATTCCACTGCTGCACTGGGCGGATATAACCCACTACCCTAGAGTAAATTTCTGTTTTCCTAAAATTGTGCAAAGCTGGATCTTTTTGGTGGCAATTCTTGCATTTATTGTATACTTCATTATTAATTTTATAAGGCATATACTCTTCATTGTTTTCTATTATGCGACCGCAGTCATGGCATATATATTTTTTCATATTTTTTTTATTATTATTTTTTATTAATATCCCCTTAGCTTATTTCTGTAACTATAAATTCTTTCCTATCCTTAAATTCGGCTTGTTTACCCTTATTCCACTGCTGCACTGGGCGGATATAACCCACTACCCTAGAGTAAATTTCTGTTTTCTGTTCAACCACGCATTTAGGACAAATTGGCTGTTCTCCTGGAAGGTAACCGTGTACCGGACAGATGCTGAAAGTAGGCGATAAAGTAAAGTAAGGAAGTGCATAGTTTTCTGCAATTTTCCTTACAAGTTTTTTTACCATTCCTATGTCCCAAATACGTTCTCCTAAAAACCCATGCAAAACTGTTCCTCCTGTATATTTTGTCTGCAAATTTTCCTGCAGATCAAGAGCTTCGAAAATATCTTTTGTAAATTGAACAGGCAGCTGTGATGAATTTGTATAATAAGGTTCCAACCCATTGTTTTTAACAGCATCATTATTAGCGAAAATAACTTTCGGATATTTTTCTCTGTCTATACGTGCTAAACGATATGCTGTTCCTTCAGCTGGAGTTGCTTCTAAATTATATAAATTACCTGTTTCTTCCTGGTAGCTAACAATCCTTTCGCGCATATGCACAAGTATTTCTTCAGCTAATTTCTGGCCATCTTTAGTTGTTACATCTTTCCCAATCAAATTCATTAGGGCTTCGTTCATGCCTACCAAACCAATAGTAGAAAAGTGATTAGCCCAATATTGGCCACGACGCATTTTTATTGCATCAAGATAAAACTTGGTATATGGATATAAACCTCTTTCTGTCAGGCCCTCGACTAACTTTCTTTTAGTTTCCAGACTGTTTTTTGCTAAATCCATAAGATCATCAAGTCTTTTGAAAAATTCTTTTTTGTTTTTAGAAAGATATCCTAAGCGCGGCATATTAATAGTAACCACACCTACTGAACCTGTCAGAGGATTAGCACCGAATAATCCACCTCCGCGCTTATGAAGCTCTCTGTTATCTAATCTTAATCGACAGCACATTGAACGCGCATCATCAGGATCCATGTCTGAATTTACGAAATTCGCAAAATACGGGATTCCATATTTGGCTGTCATTTCCCAAATAGCATCAAATCTATTATCATTCCAATCAAAATTTTTGCCTATGTTATATGTCGGGATGGGAAAAGTAAAAATTCTGCCACTGGCATCGCCTTCTGTCATAACTTCCGCAAAAGCACGATTAATCATATTCATCTCTTCCTGAAAATCAGCATAAGTTTCTTTTTGTGCTACTCCTCCTATAATTACAGCTTCTTTAGCTAATGTTTTTGGAGGCGTAATATCCATAGTTATATTTGAAAAAGGAGTTTGAAAACCAACGCGTGTAGAAACATTCATATTGAACACAAAAGACTGTATTTGTTGCTTGACTTCTGTATAAGTCAATTTATCATAACGTACAAAAGGAGCTAGCAAAGTGTCAAAATTAGAAAATGCCTGAGCTCCAGCAACCTCTCCTTGAAGAGTATAAATAAAATTAACCATCTGTCCCAAGAGACTACCAAAATGTTTAGCTGGTTTACAGGCTACTTTACCTGGAACACCCGTAAAACCACGACGGATTAGATCTTGAAGGTCCCAGCCACAGCAATAAGCCGCGATTAGTTGCAGATCATGAATATGGAAATCTCCCCCTTCATGTGCTTCTCTTATTTCTTTTGTATATACACGATTCATCCAATACTTACTGCTAACTATGGATGCTATGTAATTATTAAGACCTTGGAGAGAGTAAGCCATGTTAGCATTTTCTTTGACTTTCCAGTCTATTTCTTGAATATATTTATCTACCAAACTTACGGCTTCATCTAGAGATTCTTCTGTTTCACGGATTTTTCTGTGCTGTTCGCGGTAAAGGATATAAGCTTTTGCAGTTTCCTCAAAATCAAGAACCATTAAAACCCTTTCTATAACATCCTGCACTTGTTCCACGCTGGGAATGTAACCTTTTTTGTAATTCTTATTTAAAAGCCGTAAAACTTTTTCTGTTACTTTTTTTGCATCTTTAGCGCTTCCTTCTCCAGTTGCGACAAAAGCTTTACTTATAGCAATTATGATTTTTTTCTTATCAAAAGAAACTACGGTTCCACTGCGCTTTACAATTTTCTTGATCTGATTCTTCACTCTTGTTTTTTTCACCTTTATTTCAGCTTCTTTTGTTTTTTTTACTTTTTTTTGTTTTTTCATATCATTTTTCTCCCCTAAGAATTATGTAGGTTACAAATAATTTTTTTGTTTTTTATATTATAAAGATAAAAATTTAAGTCTCCAGCTTTTCCGCTTCTTTTCGGAAGCTATCTGCACTTTTGAAATCTTTATATACACTGGCGAAACGCATATAAGCCACATCATCTATTTCCTTAAGTTTTTCTAGAACTATCTTACCTATTTCTTTACTAGTGATTTCACTTGATTCTTTAGCTTGAATCTCGTATTCTATGTCACCAACCAATTTCTCGATTTTATCTTCACTGACTGGTCTTTTTTCGATAGATTTACGAATACCGATTTCAATCTTACTACGATCATATTCTTGTTTACTTCCGTCGCGCTTAATGACAGTCAATTTCATAATCTCCATTTCTTCATAGGTACTGAAACGAGTTTCACATTTTTCGCATTCTCTGCGCCGACGAATGGCTTTTCCGTCATTAGTGTCGCGGGAATCAACGACTTTAGTCTCGCTATGTCCGCAAAATGGACAAATCATATGTTTATTTAGTTATTTTAATGATTTAATAGTTTTTACACTATATATTGTGTACTATTAATTCATTATACCACAAGTCAAAAATCCATGCAAGACCCAACCTTTATGTAAATTAATAATGTCTAAACATATTACTTTTTATTTTTATTGTAAAAATCACAACGGCATGAATTTAACATAAATAAAAAACAGGAGTTTATTGCTCCTGTTTATATATTTATTGTATATAGTTACTTTTCCATTTTTCTTCTTATAAAAGCCGGGATTTCCAATTCATCCTCATTATTATTTTCTTTAGATTCAGCGGGAGAATTGCTTGAACGTGGCTGTATTTTCTCTTCAATTATCATTTTTGATTCAAATATATTTTTTGAGGGAAAAGTTACGGTTTCTTTAAATTCACCTGTTTCTTCTTTTTTATTATTCGTTTCTATGTTTGTTCGATTTGGTAATGTCTTCTGAAACAAAGATTTACTGCTAGCCTGTTCGGCATCAAAACCTGTGGCGACAACAGTCACATTGATTTCTCCTTTTTTAACTTGATCATCAATAACTGCTCCAAAGATAACTTTTGCATTAGGATCTATGCTTTCTGTTATTATATTTGCAGCCTCATTTATTTCAAGCATTCCTAAATCGCTTGAACCAGAAATATTAAATAAAACTCCTTTTGCTCCATCAATAGACAATTCTAAAAGAGGACTATTAATTGCCATCCTAGCTGCTTCAGCCGCTCTGTTTTCTCCACTGGCCGTTCCAATTCCCATCAAGGCACTTCCTGAATCTTGCATAATTGCGCGAACGTCAGCGAAATCTACATTAACAATTCCTGGCTTAGTTATAAGATCTGAAATACCCTGTACACCTTGTCTTAATACATCATCCACTATTCTAAAAGCATTAATCAGGGTAGTTTTACGATCAATAATAGAAAGTAGTTTATCATTTGGAATTGTTATAAGAGTATCTACCCTATCTTTTAAATTTTGCAGTCCTTCTTCTCCAATAACTCTCCTCTGTGCTCCCTCAAAAGCAAAAGGTTTTGTTACAACTGCTACAGTAAGTGCGCCGAGCTCTTTAGCTGTTTCTGCAACAACAGGCGCTGCACCAGTACCTGTTCCTCCACCTAAGCCACAAGTCACAAAAACCATGTCAGCTCCTTTAAGAACATCTTGTATTTCATCTCTATTTTCTTCTGCTGCTTGACGCCCAATCTCAGGATTCATTCCTGCACCCAAACCTTTGGTTAGATTTTTCCCAATATGAACTTTCTCTGAAGCTTTTGAATGATGTAAAGCCTGCGCATCAGTATTAATTGCAACAAATTCAACGCCCTTTATCTTAGAATCAATCATTCTACTGATAGCGTTATTTCCTGATCCTCCAACTCCTACAACTTTTATCCTAGCAAATGTTTCAATATCTGGTTTTATTTCCGCCATATTTTTTTAGTGATCAGTGGCTTATAGCCAATAATCAAAATAAATTTAAAGTTATTTTTAACCGAAAATGCAACCTTTTATTTTTATTTACCCATTAAAATAGCTAATTTAACAAAAAACCCACAAAACACTAACGAATGGGAATATTTTTATATTTGTTTTAGTAATTTAATTTATCACAATTACCTATTTTATGTCAAGAGTCAATTTTAAATACTTCTTGCCTCTAGGGCAGAAATTTTTCAAATAAATTTTTTATTCTTTCAAAAGTTTCTCCACCTTTACTGGAAAAAGGATCGAGCTTTTTTAATTTATTAGATAATCCACCTTCTTTATATTCTCTCTGCTCTTGATTCCACAAAACAAGACCTAACACCGTAGAAAAAGAAGGGTCATCTACTTTGTCCAATATTCCTCCAAATCCTGATGGAAATCCTACCTGGACTGGAAGTCCTAATTTTTCTTTTGCTAAATCTATGACATGTACCATCTTAGCACCTCCGCCGACCAAAACTGCACCTGATGGAAGAAGTTCTGATCTGCCTATTAAAATTAATTCTTTTTTTATTAACAAAAATATTTCTTCAAGTCTAGCTTCGATAATTTCTGCAACATGATAACGCGATATTATACCTTCTTCATTGGAGCCTATTTGTGCAAGATCTATTCCTTCTTTTTTGCTAATATCTCGAGTAACAGCGCTGCCATATTCAAGCTTTATTTTCTCTGCCATATCTATTGGAATTCTTAGTCCAATTGCTATATCGTTAGTTATATGTCCTGCTCCTATAGGTAAAATTGCAGTATGGATAAGATCTCCTTCTTCATATACAGCCATAGATGTTGTACCTCCTCCCATATTGATAAGCACTACGCCAAGTTCCTTTTGTTTCTTGCTAAGTACAGATTTTGCTGCAGATAAAGGTTCTAAAATAACATCCTCTATTTCAATATTTGTCTGATATAAACATTTACTTATATTCTTTATATTAGTAGTGCTATTTTCAATAACTAGAGCATCAACCTCTAAACGAACTCCTTTCATGCCTAATGGATTTTTTATATTATCCTGATCATCAAGCCTATATTTTCGGGGAATTATATGAACTATTTCCTTGTTTATTGGCAATGAAATATTTTGGGCTTCAGAAATAACTCTATTGATGTCATCTTCTACTACTTCGCCATCAGCCCTACCTATAGCAATAACCCCCTTAGAATCTTGAAATTCAATGTCACAGCCTCCGATGTTTACAATAGCTTTTCTAATTTTAATTCCTGCCATATTTTGGGCCATTTCTACTGACTCATTTATTGATTTCGCAACATCATCTGGATCAATAATGACTCCTTTCCTCATACCCAGAGAAGGGATTGAACCAACACCAATAATACGAAGCTGATCCTCTCCTTTTAATTGCTGGGATATAATAGTTCGAATATTAGATGAACCTATATCAATGCCTACAATAATAGAATTTCTATCTCTGGACATAATTTTTAAGCTAAATAGTAATTTTACAGCTTAAGCGACAATATTCTTTTATTAATATTAATATTGCCCTGCGATTCATTATATATAAATATTACCTTTATTGCAAAGCAAATAATAGCTTGGCCATGTTTATGAAAAAAATAAATTGCTAAAATAAGGATAAAAAATTATTACACCAATGACTACTGAAACTATGGAAGATATAAGCACCACCGCTGCCATGAGATCTTTTATAAGACGCGCATACGGATGGATTCTTGGTTTTAAGATGTCGACTACGCGCTCAAAAACCGTATTTACTAATTCCAAAACAAGAACCCACATAATCATTAAAATTAGCACTATAATTTCCCAGCTCTTTAAATTGAGAGCAAACATGAGGATCATTACAAAAACTGCTACCATAATTTCTATACGGAAATTTTTTTCTTTTTTAGCAGCGTAAAATAATCCATCTAAGGCATGCTTCATGCTTTTTTTGAACCTATTCCACTCTTCCATAATATTTTTTATTTTTTATTATTTAAAATTATCTTTAATTTTATTTTGTATAGTAAACATTTTTATTCCATGTCTAAAGCCTAAAATATGCAATATCCCATGCGATAAAACATCGGATAATTCCATATTTAAATTTAGATTATTCATACGAACATATTTCCTTATATAATCATAGCACAAAATTAATTCACCTAAAAATAGCTCTGCGTCTGATTTTTCCTTTATGGTTCTTTTTATTTTTTCTATGTTTTTATATTCAGAAAAAGACAAAATATCAGTCACTTCATCCCGTTTCCTATACTTCTTATTTAATTTTCTTATTTCTTTAGGCGTAACTATGGCTATACTTATTATAATATTTTTGTTTTTTAGGAAACCATAATTCAAGCTACTAAAAGTTTTTTTCACTACAGATTTTATAAAACTTATCTGAACAAAATTGCTCGTAATATTATTCACCTCTATATTGGTTTTCATATCTTAATTCAATACTTTTCTTAAATTTTAGCAATAAATTTTTCTAATTTTTCAATAAATTTGTCCCTCGCAACATCTTTAGTTAATAATGCTAAGGTAGCAATTGGTTTTAAGCCAATAATTTCTGCAATCTCTGAAAAAACCTTAACATCTCCCGATCCTCCCATCGTACAAAATATAGCTATTTTTTTAAAACTATTTTTTTTCTCTGTTATATAGGTTCTCACTGGAGCCGAAATACTCCAGGCCCAAATTGGTGTTCCTATGATAACAAGATCAAATTCGGCCGGATTTTTTAAAGATTGCTTTAAAATAGTAAGCTTTTTTTGCATAGCATCACGTCCAGAAATAAGATACCCTTTAATTCCATCCCTATTTATTGTATCTTTTATTTCTTCAACCTCTGCGCCTATTCTTTTAGCTACCGCCAAAGCTATCTTTTTTGTTGTTCCTGTTCGAGAATAATAAATAATTAATATTTTCATGATTTTAAAATTATATTTATTTTTTATTGTCTGATGGTGGATTAATTAAATCAAAAGGGAAAAATATTTTTTTATTTTTACTATAATTTTTTACACCTCCCGCTTTCACACAAGCATCGATTTGAAGCTTTTGAATAGAAGCAGCTAATGGAAATTTAATGACATTAGAATTCTTATTTACCTCATAAACACATTCGTTATAAATATTTTTCTCATTTCTTGGTTTTACATAAAAATAATAAGCAGATAAAATAATAATGATAAAAATGGTAGCAGATATTAATATGATTAACTTATTTTTACTACTAATTTTTTTCCATATGTTATAATTTTTAATTCGAATATCTTGATTTGATATATTCATAGCTACATTATATTCACCCCTCAATCGCTCTGACCTTTTTTTTGCTTCAGATACAAAATTCATCCACATAATTATTAAGATGAAAAATAAAACCGCCATAATAAAAGCAGCCAAAAACATTCCTGAAAATCCAATTAGTTTTTCTCCTAATATGTGGATAAATGGGTCGATTATTATTAAAACAAAAAATCCAACCATAAATTGCCATATTTTTGTTAACTTGAGTTTCATTCTTTTTGCTTCTAATTATATTTTTATTAATACTTAGTATAATTCTATGTCAAAGAATTGTTTTTATCAAATATTCTGTCAAATTAGAAAGGCTGATTAGTTCACCAGCCTTTTAATAGAATTATTTAGTAATAAATATTTTTTTTGACTCAAGAATTTTTCTGATATTTACTCCTAGTTTTGTCTTTTTATTAGATACCCTGTATTCAATAATATGGATTCTTCCATCTTTAATATACACAGTAGCTGCTTCATCTTTGAAGCCAAAGGTGCAATGGCTGCCCCTAAACATACTGCTCTTTGTCCCCCAACATCTCCCAGAAAAGCCTAAATTTTTTATCTCTTTTAAAAATTCCTTAAGGGCAATACCCATAAATGCTTCTTTTTCCTTCATTTCCTTTGATGTCATTTTATCCTCCTATACATTATTTTTGTTAAAAAACAAATAAAAAACCCCTCGGGGGGGTATTTTCTAATATTAAAATTAGTTTCAGTTTTTTATTCATTTTTTTGTCTGCTTATCCAGTTCCTGGTCCATTATAATCTTATAAAAATATCCGTCAAGACAAGTTTAGATATGAAAAAAGGGGCGACACTATTTAGTGTTGCCCCTCAAGAAAATATTTTGCTGAAAGTTTTAATATGGCGCTCTTTGCACTTCGCTTTTTTCTCTCTTTTTTTTCTCACATTCCTTGGCAAGTTTCATCTGTTTTGCTTTTTTCCGCACAATCGGATCTAAGAATTTAAAAATTTGAAGCGTGTAATTGATTTCCTCATAAGCAACAAACAGGAGATTGAAATTATGTTGCTTTTTATACAACATTTTTACGAAGGATGAGGTTACTTTCCACACATTAATAGGTGTGCCTTTGTATTCTTTGCGTTCATGTTCTGTGGATAAATTTGCATCCACAAGAGCTTTATACAAAATTTCATTAGTGTTAGCATCTCCTCCCCCTTTAATTCCAATGTAAATCCCACCAAACACAGTTTTTCGCGACCTTCTTTGCATAAAAATTACCCCCTTTAATATAGCTTTATTTATCAATTTATGTTAAGGTTCTTTTTTAACCAATGCCGTCAGATCGTTATACTACCAGCTAAGATTAAAAAATGCAAACATAAAAACACCCCAATGAATTGTCGAGGTGCTTTTATAAAATTGAATATTTATAACCTATTGTAATTCCTCACTGACAATCCTCTTTACAATATTTCCATCAGCCTTACCTTTAAGTTTTGCCATAGCTTGTCCCATCACCTTTCCAATTTCAGATGCGCCAACTGCACCCATAATAGAAATAATTTCCTTAACAGCTTTCCTAATTTCATCTTCACTTATCTGTTCCGGCATATAAGTTTTTAGTATTTCCAGTTCCATTTTTTCTTTCTCGGCCAATTCCGGACGTTCACCATTTATGTATTGCTGAATACTGTCTTTTCTTTGTTTTACTGAACGACTAATAACTTCCAAAATTTCTTCATCACTTAGTCCAGAGTCTTTTTTCTTTTTTTCAATCTCAAAGTTCTTTATAGCACTATCCAAAAAACGCAACGTGTCTCTGCGAACCGTGTCACCAGAAAGCATTGCATTCTTAATATCTGAAGTTATTTTTTCCTTTAGATTCATAAGCTTTATTCGCTCATTTTACGCTTGATATTTTTCAAAGCTTCATCATCAAACTTTCCAAGCTTTTTTAATTTGTCAATTTCTTTTCTTATTTTAACTTTGTACAAAGCTTCTTGTCTTTTTTCTGGTTTACTCTTTTCTTCAGACCTGAATCTGGTTTTACGGGCACGGACTAAAATACCGCTTTGTTGGATGCGGCGAGAAAATCTCCTCATCAGACTTTCTGCAGTTTCTTTGTCTTTTTTTCTAACTTCTATCATAAATTCCTCCTCTCTATATTTTAACCAAATATACTTATATATAATTTATCATGTAGTATAAATAAGTTCAACCCCTATAAAAAACATTGAACAACTATCAATACTTTTGCATTAAATTATAATTTTTCTGATTTCTTAAAAGATTTAATTATTCTCCTTCATGCGAAACAATTACATTGTTTTTCAAAATTTTCTTAACAGCTGTTATTAATTTTTCTTTAGTCACGGTTTCTTGCGTACCACTCACCATGTCTTTAACTATTATTGTCTCGTCAAGTGCTTCTTTTTGCCCAACAATAAGAGTGATTTCAACACCCAAACGATCAGCTAATCTGAGTTGTGATTTTAGACTTCCCCTACCAAAACTTTCGGCTGTAAGAATACTATTTTTTTGCAATTCAGCGAATACTTTAAGGCTTTTTTTCTTCGCTAACTCACCAAGCTGTGCCAGAAATACGCGTGGTTTTGGTTCTATGTACATTTTTGCATGTACTCTTTTCATTTCAAATATGATCCTATCCATTCCAATTCCGAACCCAACAGCAGGAGTGTGCTCACCTCCAAATTCCTCTATTAAATAATCATATCTTCCTCCTCCACCTAAAGAATATTTTCTCTGTTCTTCATCTCCAGACCAAATTTCAAATACAGTTTTTGTATAATAGCTAAGGCCTCTTACGAGACGCGGATTAATAACATATGGCAAATCCAATTCATCTAAATATTCCAAAAGACTCTTAAAATGTACCCGGCATTCACTACATAAACGATCAACTGATTGGGGAGCAGTCGATGCAACCTGAATGCATTTATCTTCCTTGCAATCTAGAATGCGCAATGGATTTGTTTCTAATCTTTTTTTACAATTTTGACATAATTTCTGCTTCTTGGATTCAAAATAAGCTACTAAAAGTTCTTGATATTCCTTTCTACACTTTGGACAACCTATAGAATTAACTTGAAATTGAACATTTTTAATACCAAGCGTTGTAATAATGCGGTGTGCTAATTGAATAATCTGAGCATCAAGAATCGGATCTTGCTCGCCAAATGCATCGAAATTAGCTTGAAAATGCTCCCTATAGCGACCTTCTTGTGGACGGTCATAACGGTATACTGGTCCAGTTGAAAATAATTTTACTGGTTTTGAAAGAACATTCATACCGTGCTGTATATAAGCACGTCCTATGCTAGCTGTCATTTCGGGTCTTAGGGCAACACGGTCTCCTCCTTTAGTGTTAAAGATATACATTTCTTTATCTATAATATCGGTTCCCTTGCCAATTGAACGTATGAAAAGATTAGCATATTCAACAATAGGAGTGTCTATTCTCCCGAATCCGTATTCGAGTGCTATCCTGGAAAGCACACGCCTAAGCTGATTCCAATATGATTGATCGCCAGGCAACAAATCACGCATGCCTCTTGGTGGCTGCATTAAAATTTCTTCCTCTATTTTTTGACTTTTCTGTTTCTTAGATGAACTAACTGATTTTTTTAATGATGCATTTTTACTTTTCTTTTTTTTAATAGTCCTTTTGGTTTTCTTTCTTTTCAACATATTTTTCTAAAAATTAAAGATAAATATTAATGCTATAATATTTCAGCTTTTGAAATTGGCCATGCCCTAATAAAAACCTTGCCGATTACATCGCTTTTATGAACAGCGCCCCATGCACGTGAATCATAGCTGGCTTTTCTATTATCTCCCAATACAAAATATTGATCTTGCTCTAATTTAACCTCTGAATCACCTACAGTAAAAACAGTCTGAGAAAGATATTCGCTTTCATCAAGAATAAACCCCTCTGGATTTTTATCGTTATATATTCTGATTTTGCCATTTTCAACTTTCACCTTCTCTCCGGGAAGTCCTATCACACGCTTAATAAAAAATTGTTTTTGATTTAAAGGATAACGAAATACAGCAATATCATATCGTTTTAATTCCTTGAAAGATCCTGCCGAAAGAACGCTAACACCTGCAACCTTTATATCAGTTTCTTTATAGCCTAGTTCATTTATAATAAGATAATCTCCATTTTCAAAATTTGGTTGCATACTTGCGCCTTGCACAAAAAATGGCTGAAAAAGGAATACCCTAATAGGAACAATGATTACCAGTGCCCAAAAAAATACTTTTATAACTTCCCAAAGAAAATTGCCAACACCGTATATTTCTTCATTGTTTTCGATTTTTATATTGTTCTGATAATTCATAAATTATTAAAAGATTATTTCATACTAGCTAATAAACACCAAATAAATAGCGTTTTTAGAGGATAAAACAAAGCAATAATAGCACGTATTTTTGCTTAATGCAAGGGTTGTTTTATAGCTTAAAATAAGTATTTTTTGACATTTAGCCTTTTATTGGGCTATCATTAACACATATTAATACCTTTTGTTGCCCTTTCTCTATGGATAGCATTAAAAGAAATCTTTTTAAAGATTCTCAAAATTCACTAAAATGCTTAAAAAATAATACTCGCAATAATCAGGGCAAGGAAGAAGTTTTTATTTCCTGCGATGAATCTGAAGTTATGGATAAAAAGGAAAAAGAATTTCGTACAATAATTATATTTAAAAAAAGCATTGCTTTATTGGCAGTTTTAGTTTTAATATTTTCAGTATCATACGGATTATACTTCTCTTGGAAAACATATACTATAAGTAAAAAAATCAATTCGGAATATTTTTCTGCAGAGAAAAAAACTTTGTCGCAATATGCACGTGCAATTATTTCTCCAATTATTCCAAGTAGTCATAATCAATTAAAAGGAGAAGAAAATGGACGTATAAATATATTACTATTGGGAACGGCAGGAGAGCATAAGCCCGGGGGAAATCTTACTGATACGGTTATTATTATGAGTGTTGATACGAAAAATAAAAAAGTAGCCATGTTTTCTTTGCCGCGCGACCTTTATGTTAAGATCCCGGACACGCAATCCCACGCGAAAATAAACAGTCTTTATCCAATTGGGATAAAGATGAATGAGGGAGTCAATATCATAAAAAAATCTGTCGAAGAAATTACAGGAATTGAATTAAATTATTATTTAGTAATTAATTTTGAAGGATTCAAGAAAATTATCGATCAGATTGGCGGAATAAACATAATTTCCCAGCGAGACATTTACGACACCCAATATCCTGGACAAAATTATAGCTATGAAACATTCTCATTATCCAAGGGTTTTCATGTTTTAGACGGAGAAACTGCTCTGAAGTATGTTCGCCAAAGACATGGCGATCCTGAAGGTGATTTTGGCAGAGCTAAAAGACAACAGCAAGTTATCCAAGCGGTGAAAAATAAATTATTTTCTGTAAAAACACTTCTTAATGTTATAACGCTTAATAATATCCTTAACACACTTGAAGAAAGTATTAAAACAGATATTACTTTTGAAGATATTGATGGATTTATAAAGCTTAGCCAGGAAGTTGATATGCAAAACATCAATAATATAGTTGCAGATGCTTGGAAAAAAGATAGCTTATTGAAAGTATCCCATGTAACATTAGGAAACGCTTCAGCTTTTATACTCATACCTCGCATCGGAAATTATAGCGAGATCCATGATTTAGAAAAAAATATTTTTAATTTAGATGAACTTAAAAAACGTCAGGATGCAATAGTTGAAGAAAAAGCTAAAATAGGTATCATAAATAACAGTGGAGAAAGTCAATTAAATACAAAAATTAAAAATTTATTGACTGAAAAATTAAATATAAAAAATGTTTACTATATACAAAAATCACAAGATATAGTAGTTTCACAAACAAAAATAACAGATAATTCAAATGGTATAAAAATATTTACACTAGATGAACTTATTAAAAAACTGCCTGCAACTTTATCCAATGAACCTATAGATACGACAACTCCCGCATATGATATTATAATTACATTAGGTAGTGACTTGGCTAATATTTATAAATACGAGGAAGATACGATGCAGGATTTGGAAAATGCTGAAGATAAACAAGAAATTTTTTATATAAATAATACCAAATAAATAATTATGAAAATTATCATAGGCCTAGGAAATCACGGCAAAAAATATTTAGGAACACGTCATAACATAGGTTTTGAATTTCTGGATAATTTTAAAGAAGAACTGGCTTTCCCTGAATTTGAATTTAATAAAAAATTCAACGCTGAAATTTCTGCAAAAGAAAAAGTTATTTTAGTGAAACCGCAAACATTCATGAATCTTTCTGGTGAAGCATTACGCAAAATTTTGGATTTTTATAAATTGTCTGCTGATGATATTTTGGTTATCCATGACGACAAAGATATTGCGCTTGGAGAATACCGCCTCGCAGAAGATTCCTCTTCAGCTGGACATAATGGCGTGCAAAATATCATTGACAACCTCGGCACACAGAAATTTAAAAGGATTAGAATTGGCATTGGAACAAACACAAATTTGCCTGCTGAGGATTTTGTTCTGCAAAAATTTTCCGATAAAGAAAAAGAAAAAATTGAGAAAGTTTTAAAAGAAATAAAAAAGTTTTTGTCGAAAATTTTTAAATAATGAAGTACTTAAACGCTTTAAATAAAATTGACGGGCTCGGATGCAAGAAACTGAAACAGCTCATGAATTTTTTCAATTCCTCGGAAATAGTCTGGGAAGCCGATTTTTCTTCCTTGGTTAAATCCGGCATCGGCGAATTAGTAGCCGAAAAAATTGTTACCCAGCGCCCAAATATAAATCCAAATGAGGAGTGGGATAAGCTTAAAAAAGAAAACGTAAAGGTTTTCACTATTCAAGACGAAGAATATCCGGAACTTCTCAAGCAAATACCTGACAGCCCTTACCTTATATACATGAAAGGTAATTTAAATTGCCTTAAACTTCCAATGGTGGCTGTTGTCGGTTCGCGTAAATTGACAGAATATGGAAGTCGAGTTACAAGAGTATTTGCCAGAGATTTAGCTAATAATGGAATTTGCGTAGTCAGCGGGCTAGCTTTTGGCATTGACTCTGCTGCTCACCAGGGCGCGCTTGATGCTAAAGGAAAAACTATTGCAGTGTTAGGTAACAGCTTAGATGCAGAAAGTATTTATCCGCGTTCTAATTTCCAACTAGCACAAGATATAATAGAAAATGATGGGCTACTTATTAGTGAGTTCGCTATGAAAACCCAGGCAGCCAATTGGACATTTCCGGCACGCAACAGGATTATGGCCGGAATGAGTTTGGGTACACTTGTGATTGAAGCTGCTTTAGAAAGCGGCAGCCTTATTACTGCTAATCTGGCACTAGATTATAATCGCGAAGTTTTTGCTGTACCGGGATCAGTTTTCTCTCCGCAGTCAGCAGGCACACATATGCTGATAAAATCATCGGGAGCTAAATTAGTATCCTGCGCTACTGATATCTTAAGTGAATTAAGAATAGAACAAGATATTAAACCGGCTACAGAAAAAATAAATTTAGAACTGACAGAAGAAGAAAAAAATATACTTTCCGTACTGTCGCATGAAAAAATATATATTGACAGAATAACTAAACTGACTAAACTTGAAACAGCGACAGTTTCTTCTACACTTTCTCTTTTAGAAATAAAAGGGTTAGTGAAAAATATAGGAGGACAGCAGTATATAAAATTATAATTTAAAAAAATAAATGAAACTTGTAATAGTAGAGTCACCTACTAAAGCCAAAACGATTTCAAAATTTCTAGGTAAAGGATTCACCGTAAAATCATCTTTTGGCCATGTTCGCGATTTGCCAAAAAGCGAAATGGGAATTGATATTGAAAATAATTTTGCTCCTCATTATATTATTCCGACTAAGTCGCGCATAAAAGTAACTGAACTTAAAAAGGCCTCTGTCAAAGCTAAAGAAATAATTTTAGCATCTGACGAAGACCGAGAAGGAGAAGCAATTTCCTGGCATCTGGTTGAGGCTTTAGATTTAGAAAATAAAAATAAAAAACCATATTCCAGAATTGTCTTTCATGAAATTACTAAGAGCGCTATAGAAAAAGCTCTGCAAAATCCCAGAAAAATAGATTTAAACCTCGTTGATGCACAGCAGGCGCGCCGCGTGCTTGACCGCTTGGTCGGTTATGAACTTTCTCCGTTTCTTTGGAAAAAAATACGCAGGGGTTTAAGCGCTGGACGCGTGCAATCAGTGGCCTTAAGATTAATCGTGGAACGTGAAAGGGAAATAGAAAAATTTAAAGCAGAAGAATTTTGGACTATTAATGCAAAGTTGCAGAAACATAACGAAAAACAAGAGTTTGATGCCAACCTTACGGAAAAGAATGGCAATAAAATAGAAGAAAATGTAACCCTGAAGCTTTTCGCCGGAGATTATAAGACAAAAAAGAGCATAATCACTGATAAAAAATCAGCTGAAGAAATTGCTACAGAAATAAATCAGGCAAAATTCGCTGTTTTCTCTGTTGAAGAAAAAGAAACCTTGCGCAATCCAGCTGCACCATTCACGACCTCGACTTTACAACAGGCAGCTATCAATAATTTTGGTTTTTCCGCTAAACAAACTATGGCCACCGCGCAAAAACTTTACGAACAGGGATATATTACCTACATGCGAACTGATAGTTTGAATTTGTCATTGGAGTCACTCGTGAGTGCACGTAAAGTAATTGAAAAAAAATTTGGAAAGAAATATTCACTTTCAAGCCCGCGTTATTATAAAAATAAATCTAAGTCAGCACAAGAAGCACATGAAGCCATACGTCCGACAAACCTAGAAACGTCTCCTGATAAACTTGAGTCGGATCTGGAATCAAGCCAATACAAATTATATCGTTTAATTTGGAATCGTACCATTGCTTGTCAGATGCAAAGTGCCAAATTAAATTCAGTTAAAGTTGATATTGAAGCAAAGGGAATAAAAAATAATTATTTGTTTAAGGCAACTGGTTCAATTATAGTTTTTGATGGATTTATGAAAGTCTATAATGGAAAAGCTGCGAAAGCAGAATCGTTTTTACCTAAACTCAAAGAGGGGGATATTTTGGATATTAAAAAAATTGAAACCCAACAAAAATTTACTTCTGCTCCTCCAAGATATAATGAAGCAACGCTAGTAAAAGTCTTAGAGGAAAATGGAATAGGTAGGCCTTCTACATATGCTCCGACAATTTCTACCATAATTGAACGTAAGTACGTAGAAAAGAACGAGGAAAAAAGATTATATCCTGTGGAAATTGGTTTACTAGTTAACGACATTTTAGTTGAACATTTTCCAGAAATAGTCAGCATAGATTTTACTGCTACCATTGAAAAGGATTTTGACGAAATTGCCGAAGGGCAGAGGCAGTGGGTTCCAATAATCCGTGAATTTTATGAACCTTTCCATAGCCACTTAGAAATTAAAATAGAAACGGTTGAAAAAAAGGAAGAAAAAATTGATCAGAAATGCCCCGAATGTGGAGGAGATTTGATTATAAAATTTGGACGCTTTGGAAAATTTATTGCCTGTTCTAATTTTCCAACCTGTAAATATACAGGGAAAACAGAAGAAGAAAAAAAAGAAGATGAGAAAAACTCCGGGATTATTTGCGATAAATGCGGAGCTTTAATGGTAGTAAAACGAGGGAGATTTGGATCTTTTTTAGGATGCTCAAAATATCCTGAATGCAAAAATATAATGAAAATAGAACAAAAAACAGGATTGAAATGTCCTAAGTGCAAAACTGGAGATATAGTAGCCCGTAAATCTAGAAATGGAAAAATATTTTATGGATGCAATAAATATCCGGAGTGTGATTTTGCCATGTGGAATAAACCTACAGGTGATTTTTGTCCTAATTGCGGACAACCACTTGCCTTTGCTGCTAAGGGAAAAATTAAGTGTTCTGGCAAGGGATGCAAATTTGAAAAGTAAATTAAAATCCGCAACCAGCGGATTTTAATTTTAAAACTTGCCACTTGTTTATTGCTTATTTATACTATATATATCAATTAAATTCATATAAAAAATGAAACCGTTAATTTTAAAAGATATTTTAAGCATTCTTAGGGATCCTACAGAAGAAAAAGTTAAATTAATAACTAAGGCTTTTAACTTTGCCAGCAAGGCGCATTTGGGACAAAAGAGGCGCAGTGGTGAAGAATATATACAGCACCCCATTGCAGTAGCAAAAATACTGGCAGAAATAGGTATGGGTTCAAAGACCATTGCTGCTGGATTACTTCATGATGTTCCGGAAGATACACCAGTGACATTGGATGAAATTGAAAAAATTTTTGGCAGAGAAATTTCTGGAATGATTGATGGAATCACAAAATTAGGAAAAATAAAGCTGCGTGGATCTCATGAGGAATATTTTCTGGAAAATTTACGCAAGATGTTTATTGCAATGGCTACTGATATCCGGGTAATAATAATCAAATTGGCTGACCGTTTGCATAATATGCAGACACTTAAATATAATCCTTCGGAAAAACAAATACGTATTGCCCGCGAAACCATGGAAGTTTTCGCACCAATAGCCAACCGGCTTGGGATGGGAGATATTAAAAGCAGACTTCAGGATCTTGCTTTTGAATACCTTGATAATGAAAATTTTACATTAGTAAAGAATTTAGAAGAAAAAAATTATAAACAGCAAGAAAAATATGTCTACCAGGCCATTAGTGAACTCAGCGAAGAGATAAAGAAGGAAGGGATAAATATAATAAAAATAGATGGGCGAGCTAAAAGCCTCTACAGTCTTTTTCTAAAGCTTAAAAAATATGACATGGATATCAGTCGCATTCATGACTTAGTTGCTGTACGAATTATAGTTTCTGAAATTGCCGACTGTTATGAAGTTTTAGGTATAGTACACAAAAAATACCGCCCAATGATTGGACGAATCAAGGATTACATCTCCCTGCCAAAGCCTAACGGTTACCAATCTATTCACACTACAGTTTTCGGACCAGATGGAAAAATAATTGAAGTACAGATTAGGACACTAAAAATGCATAATGAAGCAGAATTCGGAATAGCTGCTCATTGGATTTACAGCGAGCAAAAAAAGAAAAAGAACTGGAAAGATTATATAACGTTTAAAAAGAAAGAGGTAATTCCAGAAAAGGAAGTTGAATGGGTCAAACAACTCCGTGAATGGCAAAATGAAATAGGACGCGATGATGAAGAATTTATGCAAAGTCTAAAAATTGATTTTTTTAAAAACCATATTTTTGCCTTTACGCCTAAAGGTGACATAATAGACCTGCCTGAAGAAGGAACACCTATTGACTTTGCTTATGCTATTCATGGAGAAATAGGTAATCATGCTACAGGTGCTAAAGTTAATGGCAATATGGTTCCGCTGGATTATAAAATCAAAAATGGAGACGTTTTAGAAATTTTGACTTCTAAGGATCGCAAAAATCCCAATCAGGACTGGCTGAAATTTGTAAAAACTACCGTCGCTAAATCGCACATCAGGAGAGAACTACGGAAAGAAAATATTATAAAATAGATTACAAAAAACAACCCTGCGTAGGATTGTTTTTGATTTTGTTACTTAACGTGTTAAATAATAATTTTTTATTTTCTTTGTGAAAGTTTTTCTAGAAGTATTTCTAGATCTTCCTTGGAATAATATTCAATGACGATTTTTCCGCCGTCGCCGGCCTTAGAAATTTTAACTTTCGTGCCCAATATTTCTACCAGCCTATTTTCCAATTGTTTAATCTGCGGATCGATTGAAACAACCCGCTTATGTGATCTAACTGAAACTTCCCGGCTTTTATCTTCAATTTGCCTAACTGTTAAATTATTTTTGAGAATTAGTTCATATAAAGCCCGCTGTTTTTCAGAATTTTCAATTGACAAAATTGCTTTGGCATGACCTTCATTTATTTTTCCTTCCACTAAACCTTTCTGAATTTCAATTGGGAGACTTAAAAGCCTAATCTTGTTAGCTACTAAGCTACGGCTTTTACCTATTTTCGTGGCAATTTCTTCCTGCCCCATCTGAAATTCATCACTTAATTTTTGGTAAGCAATTCCTTCTTCAATTGGATTCAAATCATGGCGTTGCACATTTTCTACAATTGCCAATTCAAGTTTTTGAAGTTCATCGGCTTCACGCAAAATAACTGGAATCTTTTTAAGCCCAATTTTATGAGCAGCCTGGAATCTTCGCTCCCCAGCAATAATTTCATAGTAATTTTCTTTTTTAGTAGCAATTAGGGGCTGTATTATGCCATGTATCTTTATAGATTGTGCTAAATTTTCTAACTTATCGTCATCAAATTGCATTCTCGGCTGGTAAGGATTAGCAATTACTTGATTTATATCTACTTCAACTATATATTTATCTCCCCGAATTGAATCAACCGCTGGACTAGAAATAGTTCCAGAAAATTCTTCCATATTTTTGGGCCTAGATTGTTTGTTAGGAATAAGCGAAGAAAGCCCTCTCCCCAAACCAAATTGTTGTACCATAATATATTTTCTAAATTTTATATTTATATTGTAAATTTTTTGCTATTTTTTTCTTCTTTTTCTAAAATTTCTTTGACTAAATTTTTATAAGATCTCGCCCCCTTTGAAAGACTGTCGAAATTCAAAATTGATTTTCCATAACTTGGAGCTTCAGCTAACCTGACGCTCCTTGGGATTACACTATCGAAAACATGCCCTGGAAAATGATTGCGCATTTCTCTAACAACTTGCTTAGCTAAACGATTGCGCTTGTCATACATGGTAAGCACAGCACCCATTATCTTTAGATTTGGTTGCAAATGTTTTTGTACCAATTCAATTGTCTGCAATAACTGACTTAAACCTTCCAAGGCATAGTATTCCGTTTGAACTGGAATTAAAATTTCATCACTTGCAACAAGTCCGTTAATTGTAAGCAATCCTAGGCTTGGCGGACTATCAATAATAATATAATCATAATCAGTGCGAATCTGTCTAAGAACATCATAGAGCTTGAATTCCCTATTATCAAAATTTACTAATTCAATACCTGCACCTGCTAGATCCTGAGAGGATGGCAAGATATCGTGTCCAGAACCTTCTGCTTTTATAATTATATTCCTTGGATGTTCTCCGCCAACCAGAGAATTATATAAACCTTTATTAAGATTGCGTACATCAATACCTAGGCCTGATGAAGCATTTCCTTGAGGGTCAAGATCGACCAAAAGTACCAGTTTTCCAGCACTTGCTAGGTAAGTTGCGATATTGATCGCTGTCGTGGTTTTTCCTACTCCGCCCTTTTGATTTATGAGTGAAATTATTTTAGCCATAACCTAATATTATCACATTGACAAATGACTTTCAAATATCTATCATTAAGAAGTTATTATGGCTTAAATAATGCCCGAGTGGTGAAATTGGTATACACGCACGACTCAAAATCGTGTGGCGCAAGCCATGAGAGTTCGAGTCTCTCTTCGGGCACAAAATCCCTAATTTAAATAGGGATTTTATGTTTGAATAATTTTTTTATTTTACTATTATAAATTCAATATTTTCTTTTTCGCTGTCCAATGCAGCATATACTAAAAATATTTCTTTATCTGCATATTTGCTAACTAATTTTTCCTTGGCTTTTTGGAGCTCAGATATATGGAATTCTTGTTCAGCATCAGCATTGCCTGCAAATTTTTTTGACCCGCCATAGGCGCCACAGTCTTCGTGATTGATAATAATAATTTTATTTACATGATGCAGCTCAACCGGCACGTTGATACATTGTGAAACAATGTCTCCTTCCTGGCTTTCATTGATGGCTTTAGCTGATCCAGGTAGTGAGGGAAAATCAAAACTTTTAATATTTAGCTCTTTTTCAATAAATTCAGCAGTTTCTTTCCAGAACCTGAAATCTATGCATGATAAAACCACTGCTTCACAATGGTGTGTATTTTTAAATTTAAATAGTGTTTTCATATTTTTTAAAAAAATATTTTATAAGTTTAGTTAATTTTCATTCCTTGCCTGCTACGATGTTTTTTAGCAACCTTGACACGTGCCAGTTCTTTTTCAATTAAAGATGCTATTCGTGCATATTCAATTTCGCTCATAGCAACTTTTTCTTTCTTAAGTTCTTCTGCTCTTTTTCTGGCCGTTTCTTCAGCGCGCTGGAGATCTATTTCTGAAGCGCGTTCAGCCGTATCGGCTAATACAACAAGTGTATTTTTATTAAATTCAATAAAACCTCCTGAAGTTGCCAGAAATTTTTCATTTTTTCCCATTTTTAGCCTTATTTCTCCGGGTTTAAGAGAAGCTATATAGCTACGATGATTGGGAAGAATTGTAATCTCTCCATCAGACACTGGCATTGTTGCTTGGTCAACTTCATCTTCATAGACAATTTTCTCTGGAGTTATAATTTTAAAATTTATTTTCATATTAGTAAATTATTGCTTTTTGACTTCAGCTATATCTCCTTTCATATAAAAATCCTGCTCAGGAATATCATCCAGCTCTCCGCTTAAAATCATTTTAAATCCTTTAATAGTATCTGATAATTTTACATATTTCCCACTGGCACCAGTGAATTGTTCGGCCACAAAGAATGGTTGTGAAAGATATTTCTGTATTTTTCTGGCCCGAGTAACCATAATTTTATCTTCATCAGAAAGTTCTTCCATGCCTAAGATTGCAATAATATCCTGTAAATCTTTGTATCTTTGCAAAACTCTCTGTACTCCGCGAGCCACATCATAATGTTCCTGCCCAACTATGTTTGGATCTAATATTGTTGAACTTGAATCAAGAGGATCAACTGCTGGATAAATTCCAAGTTCAGTGAGACCTCTTGAAAGTACAACTGTCGAATCTAAATGACCAAAAGTCGTTGCTGGTGCTGGATCCGTTAGGTCATCAGCTGGAACATAAACTGCCTGCACAGATGTAATTGATCCATTTTTAGTGGAAGTAATTCTTTCTTGAAGTTTTCCCATTTCTTCTGCCAGTGTTGGCTGATATCCTACAGCTGAAGGAATTCTTCCTAAAAGAGCTGAGACTTCGCTACCAGCTTGTGTAAAACGGAAAATATTATCAATAAACAAAAGAACATCTTTATTTTCTTTATCCCGGAAATATTCGGCCATAGTCAGAGCCGAAAGTGCAACTCTCTGACGAGCTCCTGGTGGTTCATTCATTTGGCCAAACACTAAAGTTGTTTTATTAAGTACACCCGAATCTTTCATTTCATGATAAAGATCATTGCCCTCGCGTGTTCTTTCTCCAACTCCGGCAAAAACTGAAAATCCTCCGTGTTCCTGGGCAATATTGCGGATAAGTTCCTGAATTACAACTGTTTTCCCTACACCAGCGCCTCCAAACAATCCAACTTTTCCACCTTTTACAAATGGACAAATTAAATCAATAACCTTTATGCCGGTTTCAAAAATTTGCGCTTCCGTAGTCTGCTCAGAAAATTTAGGAGCATCACGATGAATTGGAGAAGATTGTTTCTTTTTGATATTTTCTTTTCCATCAATCGCTTCTCCGAGCAAATTAAACATTCGCCCCAATGTTTCTTGCCCAACCGGAACTTGAATCGGTGCGCCAGTTGCGGTTACTTCCATGCCTCTTTTAAGACCCTCCGTCGCACCCATAGCCACAGCACGGACTTTGTTGCCACCCAAATGCTGAGCAGTTTCTAACACTAATTTGCTATCTTTACTAAGAGTTATTTCCAACGAGTCATAAATTGCCGGAATTTCTCCAGAGAATTCCACATCCACTACTGGCCCAATTATTTGATTGATTTTTCCTTTATTCATAATATAAAAAATTAAAATTATTTATAGCAAAAAATAAATTACTCTAACGCCGCTCTTCCTGCGCTGATCTCCGCTATTTCCTGTGTAATCTTTCCTTGTCTTATCTGATTGTATGCTAAAGTCAGATCTTCAGACATTTCTGCCGCCGCATCACTAGCATTCCTCATGGCCATCATCCGCGCGCTTTGTTCTGAAGCTTGTGATTCCAAAATTGCATGAAAAAGCTGCATTTCAATAAGGCGTGGCAATATAAACTCCAGAACTTCCCTGGGACTTGGTTCAATTTTATATTCCAAAATTGGTTCTTCTAAGCCATACTCTTTGGCTAGCACATCCATTTCCGCGATTTGTTTTTCTATATCAACTTTAGAAATAGGCAACACCTGACGTATGCACGTCCTTTGTATAATTGTAGAAACATAATCAGTATAAACCACAACTATTTTGTCATACTTTTTCGCCAAATAATCATTAGCTACGATTTTAAAAAGAGGTTCTATGTCTCCAACCTTAGCAAAAGCTCCTGCGTCAGTGAAAGAAGCAATTATATCCCTGCGCAATTTGCGTACTATATTCTCTCCTTTCTTTCCGACGGTTATAAAATCAATTTTTAAATCTTCATTTTTGATTATTGACTCTATTTTTCTATTTCCAAACCTGTTAATCTTCAACCTCTCTGGATTTGAAATTTCTTCTTTTATTTTTTTAGATATTTGCGTATTAAAAGATCCGCATAGACCTCTATCAGAAGCAATAACCACCATTAATATGCTTCTTACTTCACGTACATCCAAAAACCCTTTTGTATTGGAAGATTCAAAAGCTCTAGCTAAATTGGTCAGAACACTCCAAGCAGCATGCGCATAGGGTCTGACATTAAGCACGCTAGCCACAGACCTACGCATTTTGGCAGCAGAAACCATCTCCATGGCACGGGTTATTTTCCTTGTAGAATTTATTGATTTTATTCGACGTCTTATGTCTTTTGAGCTAGGCATTTTATTGTATTATTGATAGATTTCTTTAAATTCTTTAATCGTTTTCTCAAGCGCATTTATAACTTCCTCTGTTAATTCTTTTTTATCTTCAATTAATTTGATTAAATTTTTAGCCTGCGCATCTAAATACTTATGGAAACCATTTTCCCATTCTTTTACTTTTTCGACAGCCACATCATCTAAAAATCCATTAGTCAACGCATACAAAATTGCAACCTGGTGTTCGACAGCCATCGGTTCATATTGCCCTTGTTTAACAATTTCGATTGTTCTTAATCCTCTTTCGATTTGTGCTTTTGTTTTTTCATCGAGATCGGATCCAAATTGGGCAAAAGCTTCTAGCTCTCTGAATTGCGCCAAATCCAATCTCAATTTTCCAGCTACTTTTTTCATAGCTTTAATCTGCGCAGATGAACCAACACGTGAAACTGAAATTCCTATGTTAAGTGCCGGCCTTACACCTTTATAAAACAGATCTGATTCCAAAAAAATCTGCCCGTCAGTAATGGAAATAACATTGGTCGGAATATAGGCTGAAACATCCCCAGCCTGCGTTTCAATAATAGGCAGCGCTGTCAAGCTTCCTCCGCCAAAATCATCATTAAGTTTCGCACTTCTTTCCAGGAGACGTGAATGCAGATAAAAAACATCACCAGGATAAGCTTCACGTCCCGGCGGACGTTTTAAGATAAGAGAAACTTGTCGATAAGCCCAAGCGTGCCTAGAAAGATCATCAAAAATTATCAGCACATCCTCACCTTTATCCATAAAATATTCTCCCAATGCGCACCCCGAGTAAGGAGCAATATAAGAAAGCGCTGCACTGTCTGATGCACCAGCTATAATAACTGTGGTATATTCCATAGCACCTCTTTTTTCAAGCTCACCAACAATCCTGGCAATTTTTGATTCTTTTTGACCAATCGCAACATAAATACATTTCATATTGTGCCCCTTTTGGTTGATAATAGTATCAATAGCAATGGCTGTTTTTCCGGTCTGGCGATCACCGATAATAAGTTCGCGTTGTCCACGTCCAATAGGAATCATAGCGTCAATGGCTTTTATTCCCGTCTGAACAGGCTGATTGACTGATTTTCTGGTTATAACTCCGGGAGCAATTTTTTCAACTGGATAATATTTTTCAGCCCTGATATCGCCCTTACCATCCATGGGCATCCCCAGAGAATTAATAACACGACCAACCATAAAATCGGAAACAGGAATAGAAAGTACTTTGCCAGTAGCCCTTACTTCATCCCCCTCTTTAATTCCAGAGAAGCTTCCTAAAATCATGACACCTACATAGTCTTCTTCAAGATTAAGAGCCACACCGATTTCTCCATTGGGAAATTCAACCATTTCTGAAGCCATGATATCGCTAAGCCCTGAAATGCGGGCGACTCCGTCACTAACTTCGATAACTTTACCGGTTTTTTCAATTTGCATTTCGACCTTAAAATTTTCTATCTGCTTTTTAAGTTGTTCTACAATAAAATCTTTATTCATATTATTTATAATGAAATGAAAATTAATTACTCAATACTTTTTTAATTTTTTTCAATTTGCTGGATACACTTCCGTCTAAAATTTCGTCTCCTATTTTTATAATTATTCCTCCTTTTATTTTTTCATCGATAGTGTTTTTAATGATAACTTTTTTTGCTTTGCATTTATTTTTTATAAAATCCTCAATATCTTTCAATTCTTTGCCCAGAATTCCAAACTTCGTGGTGACGCTTACTTCCACGATTCCATGTTCTGAATTATAAAATTCAGAGAATTTTTCAATTATTTTTTGTATATTTTTAAATTGTCCCTCTTTTTTCAGAATTTCAGCAAAATGCGCAACAATACCGCTGATTTCTTTTTCAGTTTTATCTGCTGTAATCTCCGATAATGTTTTAGCATATTGCTGAATTGTAGCTTTCATTTTATTTTAGTGCCTTTTCTATTAAATTCTTATCCTTTTCATAATTCATTTTCTCATCAATAATTTTCTCTGTCGCAGCCACAACTAGTTCTGCCGCCTGTTTTTTTATTTCCTGGAACATTAGTGTCCTTTCTGATTCAATTTTTCTGTTCGAATCGGCTATAATTTTCTCTGATTGTTCTTTAGCAGAAGCAATTATTTCCTCTTTATTTTTTATGGCTATTTCTTCTGCTTTAGCTACAATTTCTTGAGCTTGTTTTTTAGCTTTAATCAAAATTTCTTTTTCCTTTCCAGAGATTTCAGACAGTTTTTTTTGTGCATCTTCAGCATCTTTCAAGCCTCTTTCAATTTTTTTGGTTCTTTCATCAAGCAATTTTAATACTGGGCCATAAGCAAATTTATACAATACAAATAACAATATTAAAAAATTAACAATTTGCGCAATAAGCAGTTTGGCGTTAATTCCGAGATTATTTAACAGTTCCATATTTTTATAATTATTAGTTGATAGTTTACAGCCCGCAATATTACGAGCTGCTGACTATAAACCAATTAAACAAATTTAATAATGAGAGCCACAACCAGTGCATAAATAGCTATAGCTTCTGTAAAGGCTATAGCCAGAATCATGGCTGTCTGAACCTTTGAGGTAGCTTCCGGATTGCGCCCAATTGACTCCATAGCTTTTGAAGCTAAAAGTCCGATTCCAATGCCAGGTCCAATTGCTCCCAGCCCGATTGCGAGAGCAGCACCCAATGATTTCATTGCTTCTGCATCCATACTTTTTATTCGTGCATCATCTTTTCTTTCTCTCTTATGGGAGAAAAGATAAAGCTCGATTATAAATTAAAAAATTAACCAATTTTAGTGTGCCACTTCTGTCACTGCCATTTTCAGAAAGACCAATGTCAACATTGCAAAAACCAGTGCCTGGATAAATCCGACAAATAATTCCAAAAATAAAAAAGGAAGTGGTACAAAATATGGAACCAGATTTAGCATCACAATAAGCAACACCTCTCCAGCAAAAATATTTCCGAATAAACGAAAAGAGAATGAAATTATTTTTGCAATTTCACTGATAAGTTCCAAACCTCCGACAAATGTTCCTATAAAATATGGCTTATGGAATGGGTTTACAAAAAACTTTCCTGCATATTTAGCAGCACCAATAGCAGCAATACCCATGAATTGAATGGTAAAAACGGAAATAAGAGCTATAGCTAGAGTAACATTAAGATCAGCTGAAGTACTGCGGATAAATGGAACTAAAACTGTTTCTCCATGTTTGTTAATTTCATTTATTCCAATAGTTCCAAGTCCAGGAATTATCTCTATCCAATTAGATAAGATGATAAATATAAAAATCGTAGTGACAATTGGAAAAAATTTTTTTGTCTGTTCTCTGTTTTGTGTCACACTGTCTACCAAGTCTAAAATAGCCTCGACTATATATTCAAAAACATTTTGAAAACCACGCGGAATAAGCTTAAGCTTATTCCGTAAAACAAGCGAGGTAATTATAATCAGCGTACTAAGCAAAAAAGTCATCACTAGTGTGTTAGTAATCGGGAAACTGCCAATGTGAAAGAGTGATTCTGCTGATAATGAAATCTCCATTATTTTTTTATTCTTTTTTATTATCTTTTAAGTCTTTATTTGAGGATTCTTGATCATTGATTATCGCCATCAATTTCTGATAAACGATGTAGAACGTAACTATAATTGAAATAAACAATCCTGCTAAAAGCAACCACGGAGATGTTTCAAGTTTTTTATCCAATATTCTTCCTCCCAGAGTAAAAACTGCAAGTGGGATAGAAATTGAATATCCCAACTCCCATGCGAAACCAATTGCAGACCATGAATCTTGTTTCTTACTTTTTTCCATAAAAAACAACGGCCTTTAGCCGGTTTATTTGATCAACCATTAGTATCTATTATCTCTCAAAAGCCCAGTAAAGTCAAGCATAAAAAATTTTTATATACCAAGCAAATCCTTAGAGTTTTTGGTCGTTATTTCTGCCACTTCCTCAACAGAAATTTCCTTTACTACAGCTATTTTTTCAGCCACAATTTTCACAAAAACCGGTTCGTTGCGTTTTTCTCTTTCGAGCGGACGCGGAGTCAGATATGGGCAATCAGTCTCAATAACAATATTCTTTAGATCTATTTCTTTTATCAATCGATCATAACCTTCACCATACGTGACAATTCCATTGAGACCGATTTTATATCCAAGTTCAATAAATTTATTAGCTGTTTTATAACTCCCGATAAAACTATGCAATATACCTTTCTTTTTTACTGGATGTTTTTCCAAAATTTCCAACAGATCATCATATGCATCCCAACAATGCAACATAACTGGCTTACCAACTGAATTGGCAAGTTCGATAAATTTTATAAAAACTTCTTTCTGTTTATTTTTCAAAAATTCAACATCATCTCCCTCTGTAAAATGATGGTAATCTAAACCGATTTCACCTATAGCCACAACTTTTTCGTTTCTAGCTAATTCTAAATATTTTTCTGCATCATAATCCTCGCCATTGGCTTCTATTTCTATAGTTGAATCCAATTCATCGGAGTCTATATGAACTGTTTTTTTATTAAGATGAATTGGATGAATTCCAACGGCTGCATATACTCCCTTCAGTTTGTGTGCATATTTAACTGCACGCTGACTGGTCGAATACTGCGAACCGACATTAACAACAAGCACTCCTTTGTTGAGTGCTTCTTTCAGAACTTCTTCGCCATCATTTTTATAGGCATTGAAGTTTACATGCGCATGACTATCAATAAACTGCATAATTTATCTATCTTATTTTGTTTAAGTTTCCATTTAATACAATTGGTTTCATAGCCATAATTTCGTCCTTATATGATAAATCAGGAATGTCTTGCAAAATAAATATCTTTTTTCCTAAGGCGTGTGCAAATCCCATTTCCAGAAAAGAACTTCCGCTAATATAATTTTCACGACCCTTTTTTAGCGAATTATTAACCACTAAAAGCGCGTCGCATTTTTTCAGTTTATCAAAAAAAGATGTCCTGTTTTTAGTTCTTTTTTTTTCATTTATTTCCTCTAGCTGATCCAAATATTCAAAAGTAGGAATGACTTTATGTTTACGCTCCTCTAACAATTCCTGCATCTCTATTATGTCTGGCAACATATAAATATTGCCACTAATTGCTATCTTCATATTATTTATACAGGTTAAATTTTATCTATTGCCATATAATACAAACAATATGAATTCTTATTTCTTAAACTACTTTATTCTTTGGAAAAGAGGCTCAACCTGCTTTGTTTCCAATGCTTTTTTGATTTTTTCTGATGTTTCAGGCAAAAAAGGCGCTAGAAATTGAGATATGAGATGAAGATCTGAGATTAATTTTTCCATAACTTCTTTAAACTTATTCTCGTCATTTTTAGAAAGTTCCCATGGTTTATTATCTTCAATATATTTATTATCTTCTTTTACAATATCCCATATATATTCCAACGCCTTATTTATCTCTAAATTTTTTAAGAAATTAGATATTTTTTCATTAGGACTTGATCTGAAATCTGAAATTTTAAATTTAAAATTTTTAGCAAGTTTTATAACTCGTGAAGTTAGATTGCCTAGTCCATTTGCCAAATCAGCATTATATTTTTCTACCATCCAGCCCCAATTAATATCCACATCATCCCCAAAGCTATTAAGGATAAGCAAAAGATAGCGCGTGCCATCGACATCGAATTTTTCAACCATTTCATAGGGTGAAATAACATTTCCTAATGACTTGGACATTTTTTGCCCATTACTGGTTATGAAACTGTTTATAAAAATCTGCTTGGACGGAGGCAGTTTATTTGACAAAAGCATCGCCTGCCACATAGCTGACTGCTGGCGAATGTTGTCCTTGCCGGCTACTTGAATTCCCGGCCACCAAGAATTAAATTTCTCCAGATCATCTGGCCAACCAATAGCCGAAATATAGTTAACTAGAGCGTCAAACCAGACATAAATTACATGGTTTTCATCGCCTGGAACTGGTACACCCCAAGGCATCTTTTCTTTTATCCTGGAAATACTGAAGTCCATGAGACCCATCTCTACAAATTTTTTAATTTCATTAAAACGATGTTTTGGCACTACAAATTCAGGATTTATTTCATATAAATCCAACAATTCTTTCTGAAAAGCTGAAAATTTAAAGAAATAATTTTCCTCCTCTACAATTTGAATTTTTCTGTCAGGATGCAATGGACAGCAATCGTCAATAAGCTCTGAATCTGTCTTCTCCATCTCACAACCTATGCAATATTTAGTCTTGTAATTTTTCTTGTAAATATAACCATTGGCATCAGCCTGTTTCCAGAATTTCTGGGCTGCCTGAATATGATGTTCATCGGTTGTACGAATAAAATTATCGAAGCTTAAATTTAAAATATTTTTCAATTCTTTGAATTTTTCTACCTGTTGATCGCAATAGGCCTGCGTATCAATGCCTAGCTCCTTGGCACGCTCATAAATTTTAGCCCCATGTTCATCTGTCCCGATATTGAAAAAAACTTCATGGCCTGAAAGTCTTTGAAATCTTGCCCAGGCATCTGCCCTAACCACCTCCCAAGCATAACCAATATGAGGCTGAGCATTAACGTATGGTAAAGTAGTTGTTATGTAAAGTTTATTATTCATAACTCATTAATTAAAAAGCCGCTTGTAATTCTTAGACCAATAAACTATGCCATTGTAATAATTTGCATAGAATGTTCCCAGATAATTGATTGAAGCTTTTTTAATTGCAGTTTTACTGTCTGAAGTTGCTCCAGCTTCCCTCAATTTTATAGCCATAGCCATAACACCGTCAGTTAAATCCCATGGATCCGGCGTTTTATGCCCAGTCTTGGCAGTTATCCTTGATTTATATCCTTGCCACGTGTCAGACATGAATTGTGGGACACCCATAGCTCCTCCTTGTCCGATATAACCACTTGGCGAACAGGAAACTTTTTTACTTTTACTGTATCCTAAATCGTCCACTAAATCATAAAAAAGGTCCCTCCTTTTATAAAGCAATGCAATTGAGTTCTTGTATTTTGATCCGTATTTCTTATACCTTGCAATTGCCACTTTTTCAACTTCTTTATAAGTACACTGTCCCGTATTGGCCCCTAAATTCGTTTCCATTTTCAAAAATCCATAAAGAACCCCCTTTGGAACTCCCGTCTTATCACTAGCATATTCGACCGCTTCTTTAATGTCTTTAGCGTTGAATGATTTTCCGGTTAAAACATTTAAATCGCTTTCCAATTCTGCTAATTTCGCCTGTAATTCTTCAATTGTTGCTTCTTTTTCTGCTACATCTGATGCAGCTTCTGCTTTATCTGCAAGTAAGCCCTGCTTTTCATCAATTCTTTTTTCTAAAACATCCTCATGTTTTTCTTTTATATCGGCTAGCTCAATTTTGTCTTGTTCAACCTGTTTTTTTGTTTCTGAAATTTTATTTGTCATATCCATAATCTTATCTTCAAGAGTCAGGATATTATCAACACTAGAAAACATGCCCGTGAAACTTTCTTCAGATAGAACCACTTCCAGAATAGCCTTATTTTTTATATAATAAATTTTTTGTAAAAAACTTTTCAGTGCTTCTTCACTCAATTTTATCTGATCATTCAAATTTACTATTTCCATTTCCTTACGAGAAATTGTTTCTTTAACTTTATTCAAATCAGACTGGGTCTTATTTATGGCTGATTGAGTTGAATTAACTGCGCCTTGTATTTGTGAAAGTTCCTGTTGGCTTTTTTGCAGGGCTTTTTGTTCTCTTTCGATTTTGTCTTCAATTTCTTCTTTTTCTTCTTCAATATTGGATATACTGTCTGCTGCATAAACAACAATGACTGGAGCCTGCCAAAAAGAAATCTGGGACACTAAAAATACAGGAACTGTTAAAGCCCAGGCCATTATTAAAGCCAATTTTTTTGTTTTTTTATTCATCTTCCCTTATTTTAGCACAGAAAAAGGCATAAGCAAACATAAAGCATTGCCTTTTTTGAGATTTTATTTTATACTTATTCAGTTATGCTGATTGATGACGTAAAAATTGAAATAACTGCCGGGCATGGCGGAAAAGGATGCGCGAGTTTTAACAAGAATCTTATGAGTCTTGGGCCTGCTGGTGGAAGCGGCGGTAATGGAGGAAATATAATTTTCATTGGTGTTTCTGATCTTAATGCGCTTGGCCAGTTCCGCTATAAAAAGCAGCTTAGCGCTCAAAACGGCCGCGATGGCAAGGGCCAGTTTTGCGATGGTCCAGATGGTGAAAATTTAGCCATAAAAGTTCCTATCGGAACTGTTATCCATAATCTAGACACCAAGGAAGATTTAGAAATAACTAAAGTCGGACAAGAAATTTTGGTTGCCAAGGGCGGCAAAGGCGGCCGCGGAAATTTTCTTTTCAGGTCTTCAACCAACACAACTCCGGAAGAATTTGAAGAAGGAAAACTTGGCGAGCATTTCAATTTGCGTCTGGAGCTAAAATTGATTGCCGATGTTGGATTTGTCGGACTTCCCAATGCTGGAAAATCAAGCCTGCTCAATGAGATCACCAATGCCAGCGCCAAAGTCGCCAATTATCAATTCACCACACTTGAACCAAATTTAGGCGTCTACTATGGGCTTATTTTAGCTGATATTCCGGGACTGATTGAAGGAGCTTCTGAGGGCAAGGGCTTAGGCATAAAATTTTTGCGGCACGTTGAACGCACAAAAATTCTTTTTCACTTTTTATCAGTTGAATCTGAAGACCCAATCAAAGATTATAAAACCATAAGAAAAGAATTGGAGAAATACAACCCAATTTTACTTAAAAAACCGGAATATATTTTCATTAGCAAAACCGATATTGTTTCGCCGGAAGAGCTTAAGAAAAAAATTAAGAAGCTGGAAAAAATTTCTTCCAATATTTTGCCAATCTCAATCCATGACTGGGATAGCATCCAAAAAGTCAAAGAATTGCTGAATAAGATTGAGAAGGAAAAATAAAAACACCACTTGATTTATTTAAGCAGTGTTTTTATTTATCTTAATTTGGAAATTGCACAAAATATATCATTCTCACAAAAACAAATAAATTTGCTTTTTAAATCTTTTTAAATTTTTATATCGTAAGATCGGAGCAATGTTTCCATTTTTTCTAGTTCAGAGCTATGCATTTGATAAGTCGGCCCAGTCGTAACATTAGGATCGCGATTATCAATCCGATGCAGTCCAGTTGAAATAAAATTCTTCCATTGACCATCTGTTTTTTCCATAAGAGAAAACTCATTTCCCTCCAAGGAACCCTTTGAATTACGTCTAATAGCATAATATCGAAGTTTGCTATCAGGTCCCTGACATAAAAAAATCTTACTACCCTCAAATTGCTCTGAAGTCATTGGACCCTGCAATACTTTTCCGAATATTTTTTCGGCACTTTCTATATCTTCTGCAGATGGCATTGGTTTTTCTTGTTGCACTTCATTCTTTTTCTTTGATGATCCATCTATCTTTTCCCAGATAGAATTCCTTTCTTCTTCTTTCATCCCACCTTGTTTTCTCCACATCAGCTCTTTTAATTTAAATTTATCTAAGCTACTGATTGTTCCATTTTCAATTTGACCAACTAATTCATTTATTTGATTCATTTCATCATTATGAAGTTGTTTCATTGTTTTTTGGTATGATTCTTGGTCATGATATGCATATTTTAAAAAGGGATTTTCTTGTTGCGCTTCATTCTTATTTTTATCCTCCTCTCCTCCATTTATTTTTTTTCGTATTTCCTCAATTTTTTTAGTAGTATCTTCACTATCTTTCGATTTTAATTCTTCTATAGTTGTAATTTTCTCCCCTGTTTCCTCTTTTTGCGAACCTCCTTCAATTTCTTTCTTTTTTTCTTCAATCTCCTTTAATTGTTTTGCAATCTCTATCATCTCATCGGCAGATTTTGCTTGGTTTAATTGTTCTTTTAAATTTTTGGAAGTCTCTTCGAGCTGATTTATATTTTTAGCTTTTTCAAATTCCTTATTTTCGTCTTCCGCTTCTTCGTACATTGTTTTTTCCGAACCACTTTCCTTTAACTCGCCCCTCTGCATTCTTGCTTGATTTTCAGCCAAAGCTTCATCATAAGCGGCATCATGAAGTTCTTGTTTGTTGCTCTCGATTTCTTTGAGTTTCGTGGCGATTTCTATCATTTCATCGGCAGATTTTGCGTTACCTATCTGTTGCTTTAGATTTGCCTCATCCTCTTGGGTTTTATCATAAGATTCTCTTGAATAATTTCCTTCAATTTTTGACATATGTTTGTTTTTTAAAATTAATAAAAAAAGACGGTCACCCGTCTAAAAAGCTAACAAAATTATAGAAATAGAGCTTATTTTTAGCCTATCTAAGTCGATTATAGCACATATTTCACTAATTGTCCATTTTTTATTCATGATTATGCTTTTTGCTTGGTTCGAAAAAATGAAGAAACGTGTTGACTAACCAAAGCACAAGACTGAAAGCCAACGCCCACCAAAAATCTTGCACGTGAAAACCATCGACAATCCGGCTAGTTAGCAAAACCAGTCCGGCATTAATTACGAAAGTAAATAAGCCTAATGTTAATATTTGAAAAGGTAATGATAATAGGATTAGAATCGGCTTTATTATGGTATTTAAAAATCCCAAAACCACAGCCACTACCAGAGCCACAAAAAAACTTTGAACAAAAATTGCTTCTGTCGGCAACAGATAGGCCGTTATAACAATAGCTACCGCTGACAAAAACCAATGAATGATAATTTTCATATTTTTATATTTATCTTATTTATATTATACAACTTTTTTAAAAAATCTTGCACAACCTTTTCTGTTTGCTTAGCATTCCTGGTTTTCATAAGTTCCATGCGGAGTTCTTTGGCGCCGTCAAAACCCCTAGCATAAGTGGCGTAATGTTTTTTTATTACATCATAGTTTTTTATTCCTTTTAGCTCTTTCTCAAAAATTTTCACATGTTCTATCATAGCCTGTAGCCTTTCTTTGACAGAAATTTTTTCTATTTTTATTTTACGGTTAAAAAACCAAGGATTTCCAAGTATTCTCCGCCCAACCATAATACCGCTAATTTTCGCTTTTCTAGCTTTCAAGATTCCATCTTTAATGCTTTCTACATCACCATTTCCTATAATTATGACTCCGAGCCCCTTGGCAATTTCTGCAGCTTGCGCAATCGCATCCCAATCTGCTTTGCCGGTAAACATTTGCTTTTTTGTCCGTCCATGAACTGTTATTGCCGCCGGTTCTTCGGCCAATAGTTCAGGAAGCCACTTTTTAATTTCATTTTCATTATATCCAATTCGGGTTTTCACGGAAACAGGCAAACTACCAGCTCCTTCTTTGGTAGCACGTATAATTTCTCTGGCTCTTTTCGGATTTTTTATAAGCGCCGCGCCAGCTCCCTGATCTACTATGCTTTTGTCAGGACAACCCATGTTTATATCAATACCATCAAAACCAAGTTTGCGGGCAATTTTTGCGCATTCGCGGAAATTTTCTGGCTTGGCTCCAAAAAATTGGGCGACAAGCGGATGTTCATTTTCAAAAAAACGCAAAGTTTTCATTAATACTTTTCTTCCTTTTTTGTCTACCAACCCATCACAAGCTACGAATTCGGTATACAGAACATCAGGTTTGCCATATTTAACAAGCATCTGCCTTTGGGCAATGTCAGTGATATCATGCATTGGTGCTAATGCAAAAAAAGTTTTTTTTTCTTTCGCTAATTTTTGCCAGAAATTTTTCATATCTTTATGTTACCAAAAAAACAAATAAAGAAGAAATTTTATAGTAAAAAGAGGACTAATGTCCTCTTTCCAAACCTATGACAAATAACTTTGTTAATTTTATGCTGTTAGTAGCATGATTTCTGAGGTTTGTTTTTGTTTTTGTATTAAATTGTGCTTATTGAGCTTAGAATAAAACAAAAACGGGGTTCACCCGTTTCTGCTCTATCTATTTCAATACGTTAATTATACACCCAATCGAGAAAAAAATCAAGCCTTTTAAATGTATTTTTTGTTTTTTAATTTATCCGGCAAGTATTGTTGTCCTGTGCTGTCTTCAAGTGGTGTATATTTATAACCTTTTCCATAACCTAATTTTTCCATAAGTTTTGTCGGCGCATTGCGGATGTGCATCGGCACCGGCAGATTTCCATATTGTTCAACGTCCCTCTTGGCTTTTCCGTATGCCATATAGGCGCTTACGCTTTTCTTGGCATTGGAAAGATATATTACCAATTGCGCTAGATGCACGCTACATTCCGGCATACCGATTTTATGGCAGGCATCAAAGACACTATTAGCTAAGACCACAGCAAAATTATCCGCCAAGCCAACGTCCTCGGAAGCAAAACGGAACAGTCTCCTGGCGACATATCTTGGTTCTTCTCCACCCTCCAGCATCCGTGCCAGCCAATACAAAGCCGCATTGGCATCTCCGCCGCGCATAGATTTATGCAGCGCTGAAATTATATTATAATGTTCTTCCCCAGTTTTGTCATAATAAAGATGCGATTTCTGCAATATTTTTTTTATGAGTTCCGAAGTTACATTTGTATTCTGCTGAGTAGCTGCTTCCAGAGTATTCAACGCCATGCGCGCGTCACCATTAGCAAAAGCTGCAATATGAGAAATAACTTCCTTGGAAATTTTTATTTTTTGTTTGCCAAAACCATTTTCTTTGTCACTTAAAGCATGCTCAATAATTTTTTGGATATCTTTAGCTTCCAGTTTATTCAGAACCAGTACACGCGATCTGGAAATTAAAGCTGAAATTACTTCAAAGCTTGGATTTTCTGTCGTCGCTCCGATTAAAGTTACAACCCCATGCTCCACATGAGGCAGCAATGCATCCTGCTGAGCCTTGTTCCAACGGTGGATTTCATCAATGAATAAAATAGTTTTGATATTTTTTTCTTTGTTTTCCTTGGCAGTTTTAATCACAGCCATTAGATCTTTTTTTCCACTGGCAACACCGCTAAGAACCACAAATTCTGAATTAGTTTCATGGGCAATGATTGAAGCTAAGGTTGTTTTTCCGCTACCCGGAGGTCCCCAAAAAATCAGCGATGGAACTTTGTCATCCTGAATGGCTTTTCGGAGGAAAGAATCTTTTCCAACCAATTCTTCCTGCCCGAAAAAATCCTCAAGTTTTTTGGGACGCATCCTGTCCGCCAATGGCCTTGCCTCGCCAAAACTTGGTGACGGCGGAGCATATTGAAGATTGTTCGATTTATTAATCATAGGAAGCACCTACATCCCCACACCAATTAAGCAATTACACATTCTCTTTTTATATAAGTACCACATATTTCATTACTAAAGCAAGCTAAAACAATCTTTGTTTTTTGTTTTAAATTAGTGTGGAGATATACACTGTAATACTCCCTGTAAAAGTAAAGAGGGTTCTTTTATTGCTGTGGCAAAGGGCGGATTTGGATATTTTGGGCAGTAATACTGCCATCAGCATTCGTTTTTCCATTGACCATTACATCTTGCCCGGCATTCAAATCAGAAAGTGACCCATCGATTGTTTTTCCGACTATTGTTGAGTCAGAAAAGAAAATTATTTTAGAATTTCCCTTTCTGTCTTTTACTGTAATACTCTTATCATCTTTGGATAATATTTCTCCGCCCATAAATCCGCCTTCACTCATATTGCCGCCGCCCATGCCCATTCCTGGCCTGTTTTGCACCGGAATCTGTCTATTGCCGCGCTGCCCTCCATTAAAACTTCCTTTTGTGTCAAACTGCCCGGTTTTCTCTTTTTTAATTTCATACTTCATCCCGGCATAAAACATACCGACTCCCACAGCCACAACTGCAATTGCTGCAAGAATTATAATTTTTTTGTTGTTCATTTTTTTAAAATTAATTTTTTAGTTTTAAATTTCTATTATTCATACCTAAGCGCTTCTATCGGACTGAGATTGGCAGCGCGGCGGGCTGGGTAAAAGCCGAAAATAATCCCGACTCCAGCTGAAACTCCGAATGCCAACAAAATTGATGAGAGTGATATGCTAGTCGTCAGATTGCTGACAAAATGAGCGATAGCCAAAGACATTATCCATCCAACAATAACCCCCAATATTCCTCCGATAAAAGTTAGCGCTACCGCTTCAGCCAAGAACTGCAGGTTTATATATTTTTTCCTGATGCCTACAGCTTTTCTCAGTCCGATTTCACGAGTTCTTTCGGTAACAGTTGTCAGCATCATATTCATAATTCCGATTCCTCCGACTAAGAGCGAAATGCCGGCAATAGAAGAAAGCAGCATTGTAAAAGTTCCGGTTATGCTGGTAGCTGTAGCGATAATATCATTCTGATTCATGATATTAAAATCAGCATTGTTCGGATCGGAAATTTTGTGGCGCGTCAAAAGCAAAGTGGAAATCTGATCCTGCACGGCAGCCATGGAATTCTGATCGGCAGCTGCCACACTTATATTATTAAGATAATCATTTCCTGACAGATAGTGCTGGGCTGTAGTTATCGGAACATAGATAACATCATCTTGATTATTAAATCCGCTTCCGCCCTTGGAAACCGTCATACCTATCACCGTAAAATCCATTTTATTAATGTTTATTGTTTTTCCAACCGGATCAGCATTTTCTCCGAAAAGATCGTCCCTGACAGAAGGGCCAACGACAGCTACTTTGGATGATCCTTTGAGCTGTTGTTCACTGAAAAACGAGCCACTGTCCATACTTACATTTCTGATTGTCAAATAGTCTTCTGTGGTACCGATAACCTGCGTGTTCGTATTGTTGCCTTTGGCAGTCACTTGATAACGCCTGGAAATTGACGGCGCAACTGCTTTGATATTTTCAATTTCGTCTTTGATTGCATCAGCGTCTTCAACTGTGAGCGTTTGAATACTTCCTATTCCTTGGCTTACTCCACCAACTCTTTGCGAGCCAGGACTTATCATAATAAGGTTTGATCCGATTGCCTCAATATTTTTTTCGATTGAACTTTGCGCGCCTTGACCTACTGCAACAAGCGCAATCACCGAAGCAATTCCAATCACAATACCTAAAATAGTGAGGCCTGATCTCACTTTGTTTGCAGCCAATGACCAAATTGTTTCTTTAAACAAATCTTTTAGCATCGATTTATGAATGAAATTAAAATTTTAATTTCATTTTATTTTATCCTATTTAACATCATCCTTCTCAATCATTCCATCACGTATATGGATTATCCTGTTAGCATAATTCGCAACATCTATTTCATGCGTAATGAGAATTATAGTGTGTCCTTTTTCATTCAGCTCCTTTAGAGCATCCATAACAAGATGACTTGTTTTCGTGTCCAAATTTCCAGTTGGTTCGTCAGCAAGAATTATGGCAGGATTATTAATGAGCGCTCTCGCTATCGCGACTCTCTGCATTTGTCCTCCAGAAAGTTGATTGGAAAGATTCATGAATTTTTCTTTCTCCATACCCGCATATTCCAAGCATTCGCGCGCGCGCGATTCTCTCTCTTCTTCACTAAGCCCGGAATACAGCATCGGAAGCATGACATTTCTAAGCACAGTTGTTCTTGGGAGTAGATTAAAAGATTGGAAAACAAATCCTATTTTATTCCTTCTCAGATCAGAAAGTTCATCATCATTAAGACGAGAAACTTCATGGCTGTCGAGAAAATATTTTCCGCTGGTCGGAACATCGAGGGCTCCGATAATATGCATCAGGGTTGACTTTCCGCTTCCGGAAGGACCTACAATAGAAACAAATTCTCCTTTCTCCGCGTGGAAAGAAATGTTGCGAAGAGCAACCGTTTCAATTCCTCCATTGTTATAGACTTTTGTAATATTTTTACAATCAATCATAGAAAATTAGTCAAAGCGCCCTCCTTCGCCCAAACCTGGGATTCTAACACTACTTCCAGATCTTGAACTTGGAGAAGATGAAGATGAATTTACACTATCAGAACTGACTGTTTGTGTAATAATATTTTCTCCTTCGCTCATACCGCTTATTATTTCCGTTTGTACATCATTCGATAAACCAATTTCTACTGTTTTTCTCTCCGGAGTTTCTCCTAAAAGCACTTGCACATAAAAACTTCCATTTTGCGTTTTCACTGAGCTGTTCGGAACAAGAAGAACATCCTGTTTAACGTTTGTGATTATGGCAGCAGACACACTCATCTCCGGTTTTATTCTTTCATCGAGCGAATCAAGTCCTATAGTCACGTTATATGAAACAACTCCTGAGCTCGAAATACCCAAGGAATCTATCTTCTCCACTTTGCCAGTTGAAGTAAGACCATCAATGGCGTTAAATGTGAGCGATACTTTTTGACCAATACTAACATTGGCGATATCAACTTCATTAACTTCAACTTGCGCTTTCAGCGTGTCCATGTTTCCAATTATTATTGGTGCGGAAGAATTACTATTTGACGAAAGTCTGCCTAAATCATCTCCGTTTTTTATATTAACCGCATTAATTGTTCCTTCTATCGGAGAAACAACTTTTCTTTTTGAAGCATCAGTTAAAGCATTTTGGTATGAGCTCCAGTTTGTTTCTACATTTTTTTCCGCCACTTCTAATGAAATTTCAGCAGCTTTATATTTATATTTTAAAGATTTTTCCTCTTCCGAACTTGCATCTTCATAATTATTTTTAGCGTCTCTTCTGTTAGCCTTAGCTGTTTCCAGGGAAGATTTTGCCTGAAGATATGAAGAATAAGCTTTATTGGCATCAATTCCCAGATCGTTATTTTCAATCATAAAAAGTAGCTGGCCTTTTTTAACAGTATCGCCAACGCTTACTGCTAAACCATAGACTGTTCCGGTTATAGTTGGATCGACTGTGGCGCTATCGTCAACAATAACATTTCCGCTAGCAGAAATTGAGGTTGTTAACGTTCCTTTTTCTGCTACAGCCGTTTTATATGTAACAGATATTGAGGAAGATTTTGATTTGCTGTACCAATAATAACCTCCTCCGATTATTACGAGTGCTATAGCTAACCAAAAATATTTTTTCTTAAATTTCATCTGATTGATTGTCAAAAATATTAAAAGTTATGGATGCATGTTTTCAAAAGGCGAAAAATTTTCAGGTGGAGGTAAATGCTCTGGATTGTTTTTCCCCTGCCGATTAAAACGCTGATTGCGCGGAGTTTTTCCGTCCCAGTCTTCCGGAAAAGTTCTTATTGAAAACGCACTTATTGAAAAGTCATTATTTTTTTTGCCTATAATTCCTACTTTATCGCCCACAGAAAATTCAGATGGATTATTTTTCTCTGTTCTATCGTTATAAACTATCTTCCATTCTTCACCATCAAAACTTTTTATTGAAAATTCATTTGTCCCAATGTTTATAATTTCCCCACCAATGAGACCGTCCCCAGGTCTTGTCCAGCGTCCTTCCCTAGGAGCGACCAATCTTTTTAAATTAGGTGTATTTTTTGAAAATGCTCCGTGCATTTTATTGTCTATCTTGAGAAAATGACTAATAAAAGCCAAGATGGAAATTATAAGCACAACCAGGCTAGTTATAAAAAGTGTACTGTGCCTATAACCTTTATGGGTTCCCCTGAAAGCTTTTATGCCGAAATAAAGAGCCGCCAAAGAAAGGATTATCCATAAATAAGGAGCGGTAACAGTAATAATTCTGACAAATTTAAATAATTCCATGTGGCGTATAAATCTTGGATCTATATCAGAAACATTCAAAATAGCTAGCGACAGAGATAGTGCTCCTATAAGTATCATCACTACCATTAAAATCCAAAACAAATAGCTTTTCCATTGCAACTTTAATTTTGATTCGGGAATAATGTGTCCTTCTTTGATTTTTTCTATGATTTTTTTAGAGATGTCTTTCATATGTTTAATTATTTATTCCAAATTTATTACTGGCCTCTTTAAGAAGCATTTTTCTTCCGCGGTTTATAAGTGCCGCCACCGTCCCCTTGGGTTTCTGGATAATATCCATTATTTCCTCATAATTTTTGTCTTCCAAAAACCTTAGCACCAGCACTTCTTTATATTTATACGGCAGCTCGTCTATTATCTTGCGTATGATATCCAGATGATTTCTTGCTTCCGCCTGTATATGCACATCTATGTCTGACTGAAAAAATTTAAGCACATCATTTTCTTCGAAATACATAGCCTGTGGCCGCGCCTGTTTTTTTCTTATGGCATCAATCGTTGCATTCCTGGCTATTTGATATATCCACGAAGAAAATTTTAAATCATTATCAAATATATTCAAGCTTTTATACGCTTTTATAAATGTCTCCTGTATAATGTCTTCTATATCTTCATCGGCAAAATAAGAAATTCTTTTAATATAGCGAAACAGGCGATCTTGATATCGCAATACGATTTCACTGAAAGCATCTGGACTTCTTTTTGAAAACTGAACCAATTCATTATCTGTCATTTCGGCTGATTTTTCTGGCATATAAATTTTAGCTTAACCAACCGGTTAGTTATACGGCTAATTAACTTTTTAGTTTGCAATTCTTAATGTTTCTATTTTAGCACAGATATTAATTGAAAACATAAAATACACCTTTATTATTAATGCTTAACGATTTGACAAATCTCTTTGTTTGGTTGACAAATGAGAGCACGTGTTGTACGATCCATTTAAAACATTTAGGAAAGGAGGTTAAAAAAAGCATTAATATTAGTAGTTTAAAATCAGAATAAAAAAGGAGTATTTTATGCCAAAAAATGCAATAGTAGCAGTAGATTTCTCTAATATAACTTCAGCTTTTGAAGATATTAGAAGAAAGTCTGGTTTGGATCCAAGAAGTAAACTTGATTTGGAGAAGCTTGTCAATATTGCAACGATGGGCTCAAATGTTGCCTCAAAAACAGTGTATGTAGAAACAAGAAGCACGGATGACCAGGTTGGCCAGCGAAAATTCTTGTATCAGTTCTCCGTTAAAGGCTTTAACGTTGTTACGAAAGAAGTAAAACGTATATGGACCGGGGTCGGTACAAAAGAGAAGGCTAATTTTGATGTAGAAATTACGACAGACATCAGCGACAGCTTCTGGCGAAGAGATTGTGATGAAATTATACTTCTTTCCGGCGATTCAGATTTTGAATATCTTCTCAGCAAAATAAAAAAAAGAGGAGGAATCAGCGTAACAATCGTGTCTTCAGATGATACAGTTTCAAGAGAACTGAGAGCATTGGCCGACAGACTAATTCTTATTGGCCATGATGTAAAAATGGAGGAAATATCTTTTATAAACTCAAAATCTGCACAATAGCATAAAAATCGAGGTGAATAATGGCAAAAAATCAAAATGAAGAAACGGCTTGCTTGCGTTTTCTCATAAAACAAGCACAAAAATGCCCACGATTATCTAGAACAGAAGAGAGCGAGCTCCTGGAAAAAATATGCGAACAAAGAAATGAAGGCGAAGAAAAGAAAAAATTAACGGAGATGGAGAAAAAAATAGTCGAATCGAATATGGCTTTTGCCATTTTTTTCGCCAGAAAAAATTGGAATAGTGGATTAGCAATTGAAGATTTAATCCAAACGGCAAATATCGGATTAATCTTGGCTGTTAAAACATTTAAGTCTGATTGCGGTTGCGGGTTTGCAAGATGGGCCGGGTTTTACATCAAGACCAGGATAGACGTTGAGTTGGCTTATCAATCAGATAATATTTCTGTTTCGCGCCAATTAAGGAGGGCAATAATAGAAATTGAAAAAACTGAGAAGAATTTTTTGCAGAATTACAAGCGGTTACCAACTCATGAAGAGCTGGCAGAGTGTTTGGGCCTTACTAAGGAGAAAATCTCTGAAGTACAGGTTATAAGGAAAAGAGGAAAAACATTCTCCTTTTCTAAACTAGTCAACGAAGATGATGACTCGACGATCGATTGCGTTATACCAGACTCTAAAAATATTTCTTCCGAAGAGACAGTGCAAGACAAAGATATGGCTGATCAAATTCATAAGGTTTTGACTACATTGAAAGCTAGTGAAGAAAAAGTCATCAGATTACGTTTTGGCCTAAGATAAGAACAAGATACTATTTACAAAAACCATGCAATTAACAAATTGCGTGGTTTTTTCTTTTTGTATTTTATTTTTTTAAGTTTATGAAGTAATCTGTGCACAATGTGAGCAGCGTTTGGCCTCAGTGGGAATTTCACTCAGACATTCCGGGCATTTCTTGGTAGTCGGATCTGCCGGCGCTTCTTTGCGAGAACGCGCAACAAGCATATTCATCGGTTTTATTATAAAAAAGAAAATGGCAGCCGCAACTAATATAAATGAAATGAGAGCATTAATAAAATGTCCAATCATAAATTTGCTGTCATTGATTGTAAAAATTAAACCAGAAAAATCAGGTACTTTAGCAATGGCTGCAATCATTGGAGTCAGCAAATCAGACACAAGAGCTGAAACTACTGACCCAAAAGCGGCACCAACTACAACTCCTACGGCCAGATCAACGACATTTCCGCGAAGAAGAAATTGTTTGAATTCTTTTAACATAATTTTTTAAAATTAATAATTATTTTTAAAGCTAAATAAAAAAATATTTATTATTCTAAGGATATTTTTGCCATATTCTTACTATATTTAAAATAGCATGTTTTTTGTCCTTTGATAATTTCATATATATTCTTGAATTTTTATACCTCCATCGTTAATAGTTATATAACTACATGGAGTGTCATCCCAACAGCCCGAATTAAAATATTTTATTTTATGATTTTTTCTTTGAATAGACTTATGTGTATGTCCACAGAAAACAAAATCGGCTCCATTTTCTTTACCATAAATAATTGCAGAACGGGCTACTTTTTCAGAAAGTCTTAGCCAACCTTTGCTTTTTTTCTTAAGATAATGACTAAATTTTTTTTCATTAGAATCAATTCTTTGTATAAAATTATAAATTTTATTCGCCAAATAACTAATCATAGCATTATTAACTAAAAAACGGTCGAATTGATGTCCATGTATGGCAAGATATTTTTTCTGCTTATAATGCCAAACGTATGTTTCATATATTTTGGCATCCATTAGAGATTTAAAAATATTTACCAATCCCTCATCATGGTTTCCAATAACCCACCTGACTTTCTTATTTTTAGATATTTTTCCAATATAAGTAAGCAGATTCCAGCATTCTTTAGAAAGATTGCGGAAATCCATGTTGTCAAAAACATCTCCCAAGAGTATAAGCTTTTGGAAAGAATAATTTTCCAGCATTGCCAAAGTTTTTTCCGGTTGGCTCACTTTTGATCCCAGGTGAAGGTCAGAAATTATTATTGTATGTGTTTTTGTTTTTTTAGTTTTTTCTTTTTTCATCTATTACATTTTATCACTTATGGGCATTATTACAATTTTAGATAAAAATATGGTTTGCAAGATTTACTAAACCAAACAAAATAAGTTTATTCCAAAAAAACAAGGAATATATTTGGTAATTTCAAATCTTTCTGTTTGGTGATATAGTATTTATATGAAGAAATGGACAAATATAATCCCCAAGGGTAGCGTGATACTTGCAATTACATCTTTTGCTTCCTATGTTCTTGGATTGGCGCGAGATCACTTTTTTGCGCAGACTTTTGGCGCTTCAAGACCATTAGATGCTTATAACGCTGCTTTTCTTTTTCCTGATCTTTTATTTAATATTCTTATCGCCGGAGGGATTACTGCTGCCTTTGTGCCAATACTTTCAGAACTTTTGCACTCAGACAAAGAAAAGGCTAAAGAATATGTCAATTCCATAATAACAGCCGCTACTGGCATCATGTTTATAATCGCCGTAATTATTATAATATTTGCAAATTATATAAGTGTCATCGTGGCTCCTGGTTTTAATGAAGCTGATAGACTTTTAGTAGCAAAGATTGTACGAATTCTGGCACTGTCTCCTATCTTTTTTGCAGCTTCCAACGCTATTGGTGCCATGTTGATAACTCAAAGGCGATTTCTTTTTTATGGAATGTCCCCAGTTCTTTACAATTTTGGGATAATTCTTGGAACATTATTTTTGGCTCCATTTTTTGGTATAACGGGCGTAGCTGTAGGCACAGTTTTTGGGGCTTTTCTTCATCTTTTAGCAAGATTTGGTGATGCTTGGTGGCATGGTTTCAGATTTAGAACAGCATATGATTTCAAATCCGCTCCTTTTCGTAAAACCATCAGAATGATGATACCCAAGATGTTTGGACATCCTATTGAACTTGCGACTTTTTGGGGTTTTACAGCTATAGCTTCAATGCTTCAGCCTGGATCAGTAACAGCAATAAGCTTTGCGCGTAATTTTCAAAGTGTCCCGATAAGCCTTATTGGCATAACTATTGCCACAACCAGTTTTCCTTTGCTAGCTAACGCTATTAATGATAACGCTAAGGATAATTTTTTAAAAACACTAAAGAATTCTTTTCTCTTGATACTTTTGGCAAGCTTATTATCTGCATCCATTATTTTTTTAATTCGTGATGAACTAATAAGTATTTTTTTGGGTGGTGGAGCATTCGAATCTTCTGACATAATCCGCACATCTGCTGCCCTTGGAGTATTTTGTCTGAGTATTCCTACCGAGTCATTAGTCCACCTTATGGCCAGAGCTTTCTATGCAACAAAAAATACAACCATTCCAGTTGTAATCAGCATATTAGGAATTATAATCGCTATACCAGGGGGATATTTTATGAGTTTTCATTATGGATTAGTAGCTTTGCCATTCGCTTTTTTCCTGGGTAGTGCTTTTGAATTATTAATCCTATTGATCTTACTTCCACTGCGTTTACGTAAGATAAATAACGGCCACTAGCCTGCTATTATCACAGCTTTTTTCCCATTATACACATCTCCATTATTCCAATCATGAATAGCATTCATTATTATTCCTGTTTTATACCTATAATTAGCACCTTTTCTGGTTCCCGGTTCATTCGTTATAAAATTATCATTCTTATCATAACCTTTAATTACCAGCATATGATATAGCGGGCCAGGACTACGAAAATTAGGATTTTTTAATTCTCGGCCAGCCAATGGAACTACTACGGCTTTCCCTTCAGCCAAAGCAATTTTAATTTCATTCACGCTTGGATTATAAACTATTTCAATCTTTTGCAAATTATATAACTCACGAAGAATAGTTGCTGTTTCTTCTATGTTTGTGTCTTTGTGATATCCAAATTTTTTCATTTCGAAATCCATAATAGAAAGAAGTTTTGCATCAGCATCGTTAGAATTGAGTATTGGGCTGTTTTTTAAATAACTAGCTGCCATTAAAACCGATGCTTCTTCACAGAAATCTTCATAGGGATAGACCCAATTCTGGTTTGGCGCTTGCAGAACAAATGGTATAGATAGATTTGTTTCTTCAGGCAAAACAATCTCTTTTTTAGGTGATGCTTTTTCATCTAATTTTATTGATTTATCTGAAGCTTTTTTTTCATTTTGAGTCGGGATTTTTACAGCTTCATCATAAGTGTGAGCAGGTGGCAAGGGAGTTGCAGTTTGTTTTTTACTTTCCAAAAACGCCAAAAACCAACCGCCGCCTCCGGCTGTGATTATCCAAATAATAATAATGACTAGAGTTAAAACAATGCTACCTTTTTTATTTTTCATTTGTTTTTTTTCTTTTCTATCTATTGCTGTTTATTTATCGTTCAAATAGAATTTACTGATAAAATAATAAAATACGAAATAAGACAGTAGACTTGCAATAATGATAGTAAATTGCATTTTTTCTTGACTAATAACTTCCGGCGAAAAAGTTCCTGTTTGAAATAACAAAATCAATTCAAGAAAAACAAGCAGTGTTGTGGCCGTAATAACAATAACATTGGGCTGATCTATGGAAAAAAATTTTTTAATAAAATTTGAAACCACCATAATAAGAATCCAAGTTATAAATATATTTGCCAATATCCTGATAACAAACAATATACTCATCATAGATTTATAACTTATATCAGTATCAGATATTATGCTGTTGAAAACAAAATTACTCAAAATTGCAGAAATATAAATAGAAGGAACAATTGTGATAAAAAAGAAAACCAACGATGCTTTGAAATTACTTAATGTGTTTTTCATAATAATATTCAAAAAAATTATTACTAGGTTTATTATAACATAAATTCTATCATCCTACTCTGGTATAAAAAATAACCCCATAAAAAGTGTGTTTTATTTGGTTCAATTTAGTAAAAAAATTATAACTTTTAATTATAGATAATTTGGTGAATTATTGGAAGAATTTAATTTAAGTTGGATATAAAAACAGAAAACCCACCAAAGCAAGTTTCCTTGCTGGTGGGTTATATTATAATAAAGTAACTTTACTTAATCCTTCAGACTCACATGAATTATGGAGATGCCTCCAAGATCAGGAAAACCGGCCCCGAGCAGATTTTTGCTCATCTTGATGACTTTATAGCCATCTCTTATGCCGGTGCCGCAGTCCCAAACGCCAAATCTTCCCCTTATCGAATTCCACATGAGCTCATTGGAAATCTCAAAATTTTCCCTGATAGTTTTAAGCTCATTATGCTTCGGCTTGAATTCCGGCGACTCCTGCTCGTTTTTTTCTTTCATCTTATTGAGCTGTTCTACCAGTTCTTCTTCTTTTTTACCGCAGAAATCTGCGTAAGCTAGCAAGCCTTTTTCGAAAAGACTCATATCGCCGATTACCTCTTCATTCTCCTTTACGGCTGCTCCAACGCTAGGAAAAACTCCTTTGCCAATAAAGCCCAAAACATCAGCCAAAAATGAACCCTTTACCGCTTCGATTGCTTTTTCCAAGTTACTACCTCCTAATTATAATATTTCTGATCCATAATGAATCAGATTTTTTATTATACATAAATTAAACTTTATGTCAACAAGCAATTAATAAATTAAATAAAAAAAGGCTTAAATAAGCCATTAAAATATGATGCCCATACTAAAAATTGAGCACTTTTAAGTGAGTAAAGTTTTGGAAAATTTTGGAAGAATTTAATTTAAGTTTGATATAAAAACAGAAAACCCACCAAAGCAGATTTTCTGCCGGCGGGTATTATTATCCAATGATTCTTTCTTCCGAGAAATGACGAACGGTTATACCCTTGTCACCAGCCTGAAGGTTAAGTTGACTACCAGGAATAACTTGAAATCCGTTTTCATCATCAGGAGTTTCCTGACAAATAACTTCTCCTTCAATGGCTATACAGCAACTTCCGCCGCCCATTTCGCCAATATATGAACCAGAAATATCAGCGAATTGGCCTGTTTTTATTTCCACATCATTTCCGTAGCCATACTTTGTGTGCCAACCGAATGCAATTAGATTAAAAGAAGTTTTGTTAATGATTCTCATTGTTTCCTCCTTTTTAATAGAACAATTTTTGTATAACAAAAAATCATATACCCAGGCTATATTTTTGTCAATATATAATTCGCTAATTATAAAAATTTAGAATTATGAATTGAACAAATATAAAAAACAGGGCTTTAAATAAGTCCTGAAAATCGTTGCTCCCGCTAGCTAATATGTTCAGAAACTTGAATTTAGGAAGACTTATGCAAGAAATGGAATTGTTGCCAGCATTTGCAGAGCTATAACAGGACATCACAGGACAAATCAGAGGAATGCTATTTGTCTTCTTGCATTTTTTTACGTCTTGGAGTTCTTTTTGCTAATTCTGGCACGCCGGGACCGGGAGTAATATAGCTAGTCGCTTTAATGTTTGGTAATTTTTGAATAAGTCGTGCCATTGGAATTCCTGTTCGTTTATGCTCCTCTACTAAATCAGCGATGACTGAACCTGATATTGTAGTTCCGGGATCAGCCTCGACAAGCGTAGAGGTATGAAATTGAGCATTTTCTTCATCGTCAGCCTTTACCATTTGCTCAAGAATTTCTTCTGGAGAAAAATTATCAAGAAGTTCTTGCATTCCCGCACCGTGAATATGTTTATAGCCTAGTCTGGGAATTTTTCCTTCACTCAATGCAAATGAAAAAAAATCTTCATCGTGAAAAGGAATATGGAAGCCGGCATAGTTTATTATTACATTGCCAGCTTTCTTCATCTGAAAATGATAGTGAGGCATTTTTCCTTCTCGTTTGTCTTGATGTCCTTGATAATCAGACCTAGAACAGGAAAATGACCATTCTAAATCTTTATAGACCACTGTTAGCTCAATTTTTTTTGAAGATGTTTTTTCTTCAACTAAATCGTTTATATTTTTAAGGGGTATATCAGTATTTGCCACCCAGCGTAAATATGCCTCCATTCTACGAAAACTATATTTTTTATATAGCAAGGGAAAGTGTCTTTTCTTAAAGCCATTCGGTTTTAAAAGCCAATGAAAACACGGTTTCTTTTCAGAAAAATGAGAAATAGAATTTCCGCAGAAACTACATTTTCCTTCCGCAAGAGCTTCTTTTAATTCCTTAAAATCCTTTTCCGCCTTGGCATATTCTTCATCACCTTTTTTTCTAAGCTCCTCATCGCTAATACCTTCTAGGTATTTATTTACAGAAGCATTTCTTTTTTCAATTTCAGATAAGTCCATTTTATTAAAATATTATGAGTTTCTTTTATAAAGTATATAAAAATTAAAAATTTATCACAAATTATATGAGGTTTACGAAGAAACTATTACTGCCAAGAATTCAGAGAAGAGAGAACGCCAAGCTGGAAAAATTCGTAGTTAAAAGCATCAACAAAGAGCTGAAAAGTGTAAATTTAGACTATAATTTAGTTCAAATGCAATACTTCTTTGAAAGCGTTTTTTTAAACAAAAGCGAAAGAAAAAAATTTCTAAAGAAAATTACTGAAAGTAAGAAAAAGTAATGAATGTTCAGCTGCGCGACAGCTTATTTAAGCCATTTTTTGGCTTAAAAATTAAATTTATAACAAAATAACTACACCTTGACAAAGTCTATTTTTGTATGATATTGTATATATAAGCCTTAAAAAGTTAATAAAGTTTTGATTTAGCTCAATATAAGACTTGGAACGTTAATACTATAAGTCGCCCTAGGGCACTACAGCAATCTTAACCTGCATACAGCCTTTGAGATAACAAAGCATTCAACTTTAAGTTGATTAGCCTCTGTTGTCTCTTTTTTTGTCTTCAGAAGCCAGCAATTTAAAGTTGCTGGTTTTATGTTATCTGACAAGGAATTCTATGAGAAATTAAGCAAAAAGACGCTTTCTAACAAGGAAGTATTTGAAGCAAAGCACAATTTTGTGGGATTTTTTGACTTGCTTTTTAGAATTGACAAACGAATAAATGAACAACAAAAGGAAAATAGCTCAAATAAGACGAATAATGAAAATAACGCAAAATTATGCTAGACACAGTAATCTTGAATTTTCCACTTGATAAGTTTGATATTTGGACGCCAGAAATGTTTTTTCCTAACGCGAAAGACTTTTTATCTGATGCCGGATATGGCAAAGCCGTTAACAATCCTTCAAAGGAAGAATCAAAATGGGAATATTATCCAAGAATGACACTCTATAGACGACCTTCAAGAATGGGAATAAATATCGGTTTAAGAGTTGAATTTTCAGTTCCAAAGTTACTATTTCAGAATAATCTAGACGAAATTAAAGAAAGTGATTTTGAAGAAGTTATCCTCAAATTACAGGAAAAACTAATCAAAAAAGGTGTCTATATTATGCGAGATAATTTAGCGGAAGCTACTGTGTCCGGATTTCACGCCTCAAAAAACATTGAGTTAAACGGCTACATAACAGCTACAATGGCAATCAAAGAGCTTTCCAAAATACAGCTAACAAAGAGGTTGGATCTGACAAAGACGGATTTTCGCAACGGCGGTCATTCACTTCAGTATTATTCAAAATCTCACTCCCTAGTTTTCTACGATAAAATCGCCGATATGGGAAAAGACGAAAAAAGGTCAATTGACCACGATATGAAAGGAAATCAAAAAAGTTTGTTTTGTCAGATAAACGAGTGGCGAAGAAAGACTGACATTGAAATTCTTAAAATGGAGGTTAGGCTTTCGCAAAAAAGAAAAATGGACACGGTTTTGGAAAAAATAGGATTTGGCAAAAATCCAAACTTCAGAGATATTTTTAAAAAAGATGTTTGCCAAAAAGTTTTGCTTGATTATTGGAATACGCTTGTCCAAGAAAGAAACCTGCATCTCTTTCAGCAAAACAAAAGCAAGAAAGATGAGCTTATGGAAATTTCTGATTATATCGCAAATCAAAATGGAAGACCTACAAAAGCAGTAGCTCTGTATGCTATCAAAGATTTTTGCAAGAGCGAGGGTGCAGAATTGTTTCGTCAGATTATAGAGGACAAATTCGGAAAAGGCTCTTGGAATAATGTAAACAAGCACTTGAAAGAATTAAATGCAATAGCATTAAATACAAACGCATTGTCGCCAGAGCTTTATTTGAAGGATATTGAAGAAGGATTAAAAAAATTTGATGTCTTTAAGAAAGAGCAAATTACGAGTTAATTATTTAATTCTAAATAAATGAGTAAAAAAAATTTAAAAAAGAAAAAAGTTGAACTCACTGATGAGTTGCTTGATGAAATTTTTCAAGGACGAACTGCTGAAGAAATAAGAAAGGAGCTAAAGAAAAGAGGCTTGGAGGACGAGATTACTGTAATAGGAAAGTATGATTATTGCGATGCGTGTGGTGGTTGCAATGATCGTAAGGACTGTTTCTTGTAAAGAAAAGTAAAGTATCTTATAATTAAAAAATAAACATATGCAAGAAAAAGAATTTTACACAGCTCAAGAATTAGCTGATATTTTAAGGGTAAATATAATGACTATTTATCGCTACATTAAAGCTGGAAAAATTAAAGCTTATAAATTCGGTAAAGAGTTTCGTATTAAAAAGAACGAGTTTCAAAGTTTTGTAGAAAATGCATCAACAAAATAAATCTATGAGAAAATTATCTTTTGAGGTCAAATATAATAAAGGAAAAAATACAATAAAAATCGTTCACGATGATGTATTAAAATTTCTTGAAAGTCAGCCAGAAAAAAGTATAGACATTATTGTAACAGATCCAGCTTATTCAGGAATGAATAATCATTTAAGCTTGGGGAACGGAAGAATTGTTGGAAAATATGCCGAAAAAGGAACAGTAAATGGAAAATGGTTTGAGGAATTCAAAGATACAGAAGAAAATTATAGAAATTTTTTGCTATTGTGCAAAAAAGCACTGAAAAGTTCAGGTCATTTATATATAATGTTTGATTCCTACTCCCTTCTTTCGCTTGGTCCAATAGTAAGAGAACTATTTGATGTGAAAAATATTATTTCCTGGGATAAGGTCAATTTAGGAATGGGACATTATTTCAGAAGGCGACACGAATTTATTATTTTTGCAACAAATAAAAACAACCGTAAGATAAAGAGCCGCTCATTTCCAGATGTTTGGAGAATTAAGAGGGTTCATCAAGCAAAGTATCCTACGCAGAAACCGGTTGAATTATTTGACATAATGTTAAGTGCCAGCACTTCACCAAACTTTGTTGTCTGTGACCCATTTTTAGGCAGTGGCTCTGCAGCAATTTCTTCAATCAAACATAATTGTAATTTTATAGGCTGTGATATCTCAAACAAGTCTATTGAAATATCGGAAAAGAGAATTAAAGAATATATTAAATTTAAAAAAGATATTCTTCAAAAAAATTCCTCTATTCCAGATAACGAGAAAATATTTTGGTAAATAATAAACGATAAGAAAAAAATAATTATGGCTCACATAACAGATAAAAAAACAATATTTTTCGTTACCTCGCCTAGGTCACCACACAAACTGGTTGATGAGATAAAATTTTTATCAGAAAATTTTGAAGGTCAGAAATGGAATTCAGAGACTCAAAAAAAGTTTTATTTACAACTAGCTAAACAAGATTTTTTTGAGGGTTCAGCAACTGGAGATGTCGCTTTTAAGGCTAGAGATAGAGTAAACAGAGCTCCTAAATCTCTTGGATTGATTGACTTAAAGCCAGTTATCAAGCTTACTGAAGCTGGAAAAAAATATGTTTATGGAAACAGACCGGAAGAGATATTTTTAAGACAGCTATTGAAGTTCCAGCTTCATTCGCCTTATCATAAAGATAAAAATAACACATTTAGAATAAAGCCCTACCTTGAGTTAATGAGACTTATTTATGAATTAGACGGTTTAAGCAAGCATGAGATAGGGCTATTTGTTATTCAACTTACAGATTTTGCTAAATACAATAATGTAAAAAATAAAATTATCAATTTCAGAGAAGAAAAAAAGTTATTGCGAACAAAAAAGATAAATTATAAAAAATTTATCGCCTTGCAATTTGAGAAAGAGCTGACTGAATTATTCAAGGAAGACATTGAGCAAGGAAAGTTATCAATAAGGGAAAGTAAGGAACAAACTTTAGATAATTTTGTTAAAACTAAACGAAGTAATCATCTTGATTATGCCGATGCCTCTATTAGGTATCTTCGTGCTACCGGACTGTTTTCGTTAAATCCAAAAACATCAAAAGTATACATTCTCAAAGAAAGAAAAAATGATATTGAATTTATTCTAAAGAATATTGATAGGGATATATTTGCATATAAAGATGAAGAAGATTATGAAGCGAATTTGTTTGATGCGAGCAAGCCATTGCTTCTTGTAGATAATAAAGACTTGATAATTTCTAAAATTACACAGAAAGATACAAGAGTTAGTGTTTCGGCACTCAAAGAGAAGGACACGGAAGACTTGAAAAATATCTATGAAAGCCTAATCAAAGAGAGTCTTGAAAAATATATTGAAAATGAAAAAAGTAAATTACGAAATTATGAAGAATATAATGATATACTTGAAGTTTTTTCAGGTATTGTAAATAGAGAAAATATAGATCCATCTCTTTTCTTTGAATGGAATATTTGGAGAGCTTTTACAATGTTGAACGACGGAGATATTCAAGGAAACTTTAAAATTGATGACGATGGTATGCCATTATATACAGCTCCAGGCAACACACCCGATATAGTTTGTAAATATAAAGATTTTGATGCAATTGTTGAAGTCACTCTATCATCAGGACAAAAACAATATGAAATGGAAGGAGAGCCTGTAGCAAGACACTATGGTCAATATAAAAAAAGCAATTCAAAACCTGTATTTGGAATATTTGTAGCTCCTAATTTGAATAATGCTACCATTGCTCACTACTACGGTTTGTATCGCATCAACATAGAATATTATGGCGGAAAATCACAAATAATACCTTTAAGTTTAGAGGACTTCAAATGTTTATTAAAAAACGCCCATAGCTCCGCAATTAAACCGAAAGCAGATGATTTAAAAAATTTGTTTAATTCACTATCTAATCTTGCGTTGAAAACTGAAAATGAAAAAGATTGGTATCAGCAAATTTCGCAAACAGTCCAAAACGCATTCGTAAAATGAAAGCGATAATATTAGCTAGAGTTTCAACAGAAGAACAAAAAGACGCCGGAAACTCTCTACCAGCTCAAATTCATAGGCTTAAAGAATACTGCAAAACAAAAGGTTTTGCAGTTTTAGAAATCTTTAGCTTTGATGAAAGTGCCTATAAACAAAAAAGAGACGAATTTGATAAGGCAATTGATTTAGTAAAGAAAAGCAAAGATAAAATTGTAGTCTGTTTTGACAAAGTAGATAGATTTACGCGAAATGTTTTTGATAAACGCGTTCCACTTTTATATGATTTAGCAATGCAAGATAAAATAGAATTACATTTTGTTTCAGACAACCTTGTTATCTCTTCAAATATATCGGCAGCAGAAAAATTTCATTTTGGAATAAATTTAGGTCTGGCGAAATATTATTCTGATGCAATTAGCGACAATGTAAAAAGAGCTTACGAGCAGAAATTAAGGAATGGCGAATGGATTGGACAAGCCTATCTGGGATATAAAAATATAACACTGGAAAATGAAAAAAAGCATATTATCATAGACAAGGACAAAGAATTTCTAGTCCTAAAAATGTTTCAGTTGTATGCCACGGGTAAATTTTCAATGAAAAAGCTTGCACAGGAAATGAACGACAGAGGCTTGAGAAGTAGGAGCGGAATGAAGATGACAACAAGCCAAGTTCATGCAATTTTAAGAAACCCGTTCTATTACGGCGTAATGAGAGTTAAGGGTAAGCTATATCCGCATAAATATCAACCTATCGTTTCAAGATATTTATTTGAAAAAGTCCAAGAAGTTATAAACGGCTATAATAGGCAAAATTTCAAACGAACAAACAATCCATATATTTTCAGAGGATTGATAAAATGTTCACATTGCGGATTAGCAATTACGCCAGAACTTCAGAAAGGGCATGTTTACTATCATTGCACTAATTATTACGGGACTTGTCCTGATAAAGGAATAAAGTGGTTGAGAGAAGATGAATTAGTGGATCAAACTAAAGACCTATTTCAGAGTTTAAAATTGGAGCCAGAAGCCCTTGATAGGCTCAAAGATGAGCTAAGAACTATTCATGATGCTGAAAAAGTGTATTATGAGAAAAATAAAGCAACTATTCAAAGAAAAATAGGCAATATAGATGCAAGGTTAAAGGTTATGTATAGAGACAGACTTGATGGACGTATTACTGCGGACGAATATGACAAAATGGCTATTGAATACACACAAGAAAGAGAAAACTTAAATACACAACTTCAGGAACATTCGTCCGCTGATAGAGACTTCAGTCTTACAGCAAATAAAGTATTAGACTTGTCGCAAAGGGCATTAGAATTGTTCCAAAATTCTGAACCACAAGAAAAAACCCAACTATTGGGTTTCTTACTTCAGAACCTTACTTTAAATGCAGGAAAGCTTTCATTTGAGGTAAAAGCTCCCTTTAATGGCATAATGGAATATGCCAAAACTAAAGAATGGCTCCGGCGGTAGGATTCGAACCTACAACCAAGGGATTAACAGTCCCCTGCGCTACCGTTGCGCTACGCCGGAATATGTTTTATTTGATTTTGAAAAATGTTGCCTAAACAGACAACGAAAACATTGTATCAAAAATATTCTAATCTGGCAAGGTTCAATATTAGTAGTCTTTAAGCTTTCCTATTGACCTATGCTGCCTGATTTTATCTAGAGCTTTAGCTTCAATTTGACGAATGCGTTCTCGAGTTACTCCGAATTCTTTTCCAACTTCTTCTAGGGTGTGGGTTACCCCATCTTCAAGTCCGAAACGTATTTTCAAGATTTTTTGTTCACGTGGAGTAAGTTCTCTTAAAACTTCTACCACATGATTTTTTAAAAGTTTTCTGGAAGCTACCTGATGAGGCATTACAGTTTCAGTGTCTTCAATAAAATCTCCAAGCACACTGTCATCATCACTGTCACCGACTGACGTTTCCAAGGAAACAGTTTCCTGGGAAATTTTTTGGATATGTCTGATTTTATCCACTTCTAAATTCATTTCGGCAGCTATTTCCTCCGGTAAAGGTTCCCTTCCTAATTCCTGGACGAGTCTGCGCGTAATCTGGGTATATTTATTTATAGTTTCAACCATATGTACCGGTATGCGTATGGTTCTGGACTGATCAGCTAAAGCGCGTGTAATTGCCTGGCGTATCCACCAGGTGGCATAAGTAGAAAATTTGTATCCTTTTCTGTAATCAAATTTTTCTACTGCTCTGAAAAGACCTATATTTCCTTCCTGAATAAGATCAAGCAAAGACAAATTATGAGAACGTCCGACATATTTTTTCGCAATACTGACAACTAAACGTAAATTTGACTCAGTAAGTTTTTGTTTGGCCGCCAAATCTCCTTTTTCATTAGCTTTAGCCAATTTTATTTCTTCTTCTGATTTTAAAAGTGGAACCCGTCCTATTTCACGAAAATACATTTGAACCAAGTCTGATGAACTGTCCTCAACTCCTTCTCCCAGGATAATATCGGCATTTTTATCCTTTTTACTCTTTTCATAAGCTTCGACCTCTTTATCAGTATCTATTTTCAACATATCATCAGAAACGACAACTTTTATGCCGGCAGTTTCAAGTTTTTCATATAAATTTTCCAATTCATCCAATTCTTCTTCGATTTCTGGGATAAGATGGATTATTTCATCTTCAGTCACAAATCCTCGCTGCTTTCCGCGTGCAATCAACTCAGCCACTACATCCATGCCTTCTGGCTGAATTTCTTTCGATTTTATTGTTAATTTTTTATTTTTAGATTTCTTTTTAGTCAGAATATCTTTTTTCTTTGATTTTGTTTTTGATTTTACTTTCTTAGCATTTTTAGGTTTTTTCTTTAATTTTATAGATACCTTTTTCCGTAAGGATCTTTTAAGTTTTCCTGATTTTATTTTTTTAGCCTTGCGTATAATATGTTTCTTTAACACTTTCTTCTTGCTTTTCTTTTTTTGTGTTCTTTTCATAATTTAAAAAATATATTATGGAATATATTCCTATTCCACTGAAGATTAAGTTTCAACAAACAAACATCAAAAACCGGGCTGACCCAGTTTTTGTTTTCTATTGAATCTCTTGAGAAAGTTTAGTAAACTCGCTCATTAATTTGGCAAGGGTTTCTTTATCGCCCTTGTTTTCAGCTTTCTCGATTTCCTTTATAATACTACGGATTTTTTCTTTTTGCAATTCTCTATTATATTCAACCATATATCCATCTGCTAATTTTTTAAGCTCTTCCTCTGTTTGTTCGACTATTTCTTCCTGTGCGAAGCGGTACTTTGTTTCAAAATAAATCCTGCGCAGTTTTTCCACAATCTGGTCATCTTCAATTATTGTAAGCATTTTATCGAAAGAAAACTCAGCCTCTGGACCTTTCTTAAGCACGAACCACAATAGTTCATCATTTTTAATACTTTCATTTTCTCTTTCTTTTTCAAATATTCCTTTCCATATTTCGCTACTGCTTAAAATAACTCCTATTAATGATTCACTTATTAAATCACTGCGTTTCTGAAAGGATGATTTTTTTTCTGTCTGTTCGCTTTCATATCCAGCGTATTCCCTGGGAATAGCAACAACTTCTTTTAATACATTGTTTATTACATTTTCTTCCACATCAAGCTCATGCGAGATTTTCTTTACCCAATGTGATTTTTCTATTTTATTTTCAATATGTGAAACATGTGCCAGAATTTCTTTGGCAATACCATTCTTGCCACTGGCTGAATTTTTATCATATTTTTTCAAGATTAAATTGAAAAAATATTCCATAGCTCCGACTGATTCTTTAACCGCTTTTAATAAAAGCTGCGGGTCTTTTTTAACCACATCAGCCGCATCTTTTCCATCAGACAAGGCGACTATTTTTACCTTCATGTCTTTCTCAAAACACAAGTCTGCACTTTTCTCTGCAGCCTGTTGCCCGGCACTGTCCATATCAAAAAGCATGGCCAGATTCTGGGAATATCTTTTAAGCATTATAATCTGATCGGCAGTCAAGGCTATCCCAGAAACTGCAACTGCGTTTTGAATTCCTGCTTGGGAAGCCGCAATAACGTCCATATTCCCTTCCACTAAAAGCGTATAATTTTTATTTTTTATTTCATTCTTCGCATGCGAGATACCATAAAGAGCCTTGCTTTTATGATAAACTGCTGTTTCTGGAGTATTCACGTATTTTGCCTGTGATTCATCTCCTCCTGGAGCTACCCTGGCCGAAAAACCAATCACATTTCCAAAAATATCCTGAATAGGAAAAATTATCCTATCCCTAAATCGATCATAATAATTAGCTTCCAGTTTGTGGCTTTTAGCTTCGTTAGACTTTTCTACCAAAAGACCGGTTTTATTTATTTCATCAATTTTATAACCTCTTTCTATCAAAAAATTTAGGATATTTATCCACCCCTCCGGAGCATAACCTAAACGGAATTTTTTAATGCTTTCTTCGGTCAGCCCGCGATCGTAAAGATATTTTAGTATTTTGTCTTTTCCTGCTCCTTTCCAAAGCTGTGTTTCATAAAACTTAGTCCCAAGTTCTAGAATTTCTAAAATTCTTTTTTTATTATCTGTATCTTGTGATTTATATTCTTCCAGCTCTACTCCGGCTTTTTCTGCCAGCATTTTCAAGGCTTCTCTAAATTCAATACTTTCTATCTCTTGAATAAAAGTTAAAACATCCCCACCCTTAGTACAGCCAAAGCAATGAAAGATCTGTTTTTCTTCATTAACCGTGAAAGAAGGAGTTTTTTCATGATGAAAAGGACATAAGCCTTTCCAGTTTGCGCCTGCTTTTGTTAGACGGACATATTCGCCGACTACATCAACGATATTAAGTCTCGATTTTATTTCTTCTACATTTTTATTCATATTTTCAGACTAAAGAACTTTAGAGAAAAAAGCAAACAATTAGCGGAGAGAGAGGGATTCGAACCCTCGATACCGTTTCCAGTATGCCACCTTTCCAAGGTGGTGCACTCGACCACTATGCGACCTCTCCTTATTTTTGGTTTAAAAGTTAAATTAATTTCATTTTTTCCCCTTGTGGCGTGTTCCCAGCAATTCTGATAATTTCCTCCTTTTTATCCAGATTTTTTGCCTTCATCATGGCTTCCAGCATTTGCTTGGGTTTATCCTGGCTAGTATAATAACCTTCAACACCCCAGAGGAGGGATAGCTGATTATATGTCTTTTTGTTATTAGTTGCAACTAGAAGTGGCTTTTCTAAACGGAAATGGGAAATGAGGCGTGCCGTAAATCCAGAAAAACTGGCCACCGCAATGCCCTTTATTTTCTTATCTTTTACTAATTTATATGTATTTTTTATGAAAGAATTAAATTCTTCTTCATTTCTTAATTTAAGCAAGTGATCGACATTATCATAAGGAGAAGCTTCCGTGTTTTCAATAATTTCCTTCATAATCTTTACGCTCTCTACCGGATATTTACCACTGGCTGATTCTCCACTAAGCATGACGGCATCAACATGATCGATGACTGCATTAGTCACATCACTGACTTCGGCCCGTGTTGGACGCGGATTTTCAATCATAGAATTCATCATCTGTGTCGCCATAATTACCGGCTTCATATTTTGCAGGCTTTTACCCACGATTTCTTTCTGAAAAACTCCGACCTTACTTTCATCCATTTCAATTCCCAAATCCCCACGAGCTACCATTACTACATCAGCATGAGCAACAATATCTTCTAGATTTTTAATAGCCTCCTTGCGCTCGATTTTTGCTACTATTTGCGGAAGATTTTCAGTACGTCCGAGAATTTTTTCAATTCTACTTCGAAGATTTTCAATATCCATTCCGGAACTCACAAATGACATGGCTACAAAATCAACTTCATTTTCAAGAGAAAAATCCAGATCCTTTTCATCTTTTTCGGTAATTGGATCAATATGTAATTTTGCATCCGGAATATTAATACCTTTATGATTTTTAATAATTCCTCCATCAATAACTTCTGCTAATAAAATATTATTATCTTTTTCGCGAACAACAACTTTCATTAATCCGTCTTCAATTAAAATCTCATTACCTACTTCAATATCATCAATAATGTTTGGTATGTCCAATAAAAAGCATTGTTTATCTTGTATTCTATGTCTTACATCTTTGACTTTTTCAATATCACTTACTGCAATTTTATCGCCAGTATTTATTTCAACTTCAGCCTCCACTAATGTGCGTATGCGCGGTCCTTGCAAATCAGCCATTATTCCTACTGGTTTTTGCATTTCTTCTGAAAGTTCACGGACGATCTTGATAACGTCTCTATGCCACTCATAACTTCCATGTGAAAAATTAAGACGTGCCACGTCCATACCAGCCTCAATCATATCTCTTATTACTTCCTTTTTATCAGAGACAAGCCCTAAAGTAGCTACAATTTTTGTGTGTTTTTTCATATAAGATATTTTTGTGTTTATACAGTAATATTATAACAAAACAAGCAACCCGGAAAGGCTGCTTGCTGTCAGAATGAAAAAACTTAGTTTTTATAAAGTTCTTTAACCTGAAATAAAATGTACCAACCAATAATTGCTCCTATAATTCCGCTTATGATACCTGCTACAGAAATTATACTTCCAATCAAGCTTACGATACTGGCGTAAAAAACCAATTTCCATCCTCCCTTGGTTCGCTTAAATAATCCCGGTACAGCAATAAGTTCCATAACAACTACCACTATAGAAATTACGAGGGAAATAAGAGCAAGAAATCCGAATCCATGGCCAATCGCATAACCAACCATTGCAAAAGGAGCTAAAACAGTAGAAAGACCCAATGCTAATAAAATTCCTGGAATTGCAATAATAGCAAAAATGATAATTAGATACGGAGCAACCTTAACAATAAATTCTTTGCCACCAGCTGGAATCGCAAAGGGAGCCTTTTTTACTAAATATTCTTCTAAAAAAGCTTCGAATTGTGAAATATCTCCTTTCACGCTTTTTTGTTCAACTTTTGGTTCAGACGCAGGCGCAGATTTTTTAGCTTGTTCTTGAGACTCTTGTTTTGGAGCCTCTGTTTTTTGTGTGTTTTCTTCCATAAGTTTAATTTTTAAAAGATTATATTTTTAACTTATCTTTTTATATTCTATCATATTTACTAAAATAATAATAGCTATTAAAATGTCCCTATTTTAAGCCAATTTGCTCTATTTCCCTCATGATTTCTTCAGGAATCGGATTTTTTTCCGGACTCACTCCAGGATACCGCCAAGCTGAAATTATTGTGATTTTTTTATTTGAATTTATTTTATTTTGTAATTCTTTTAATTTTGAATTCTGCGTTGTTACTTTATTTTTTATTTTTTGATTTTTCGTTTGGTACATTACCCAAACTTCCTGACTCCATTTTTCTTGTTCGCCATCATCGTTAAACGAACGATTCCATATTGAAGGTTTTTTATTTCTTTTAATATTTCCAACTGGAATCATAACTGCTACTGTATTTTCTGCAATTCCGGTTTCAATTCTTTGCGGTTTTCGAATCACACCCAAAACTTTTTGCTCAGAAAGCCCGTAATAATGCATTTTTTCCTGGACGTGCTGCGTCCAAAAATATTTATCCGTATTTTTCGGCTTTTTCCATTGCATATCCTAAACAGACATTCCCCGTAGAGCCTTTACTCTATCTTCAATAGGAGGATGGGTTAAGAATAATTTAGAAACTTTTTTCCCCTTAAAAGGATTAGAAATATAAAGATGGGCTGTGGCACGATTGGCAGCCTCTAGCGGTTCCTGATCAACTGAAATTTTTTCCAAAGCGCGCGCCAAGCCTTCAGGATGCCGCGTAAGAAGTGCTCCTGAAGCATCGGCTAAAAATTCTCTTTTTCGTGAAATAGCCAATTGCATTAGCATGGCTGCAATTGGAGCTAAAATTGAAAGAACAACAGCTATAAGTATCAAAATTGCACGTAGTTGACTCCCTCCCTCACTATCACGTGATTTACCGCCAAAAAAAGCCCAGTGACGAAACCAATCAGCTAAAAGAGTTATAAAACCAACTAAAACAACAATGACTGTGGAAAGAAGAATGTCTCGGTTACCAATATGGGAAAGTTCATGCGCAATTACTCCTTCTAGCTCGACCTTTTCCAATTTCTGTATTATTCCGGTTGTCAGACAAATTACTCCATGTTTCGGATCCCTCCCTGTTGCAAAAGCATTTGGAGCACTGTCTTCTATGATATATATTTTCGGCATCGGTAGCCCAGCTGTAATGCAAAGATTTTCCACGATATGAAATATTTCCCGATTATTATCATGGCTTATTTCTTTAGCCCTGCTCATTCCCAGCACTATTTTATCACTCCACCAATATGAACCGAAACTCATTAAAATTGAAAATATTACAGCACCATAAAGAATAGAGCTGTTGCCCATCGCTCCCGCGAAAACGTACCCAACTCCAATCACAAACACGAGAAAACCGGTGATATATATCCAAGTTAAACGGATATTTTTATCCGCTTGATTATAAAGTGTAGACATAATTAAAACTCGACTTTAACAGCTTCTTTTTCGCCTTCTTCAGCTTCAAAAAATTCACGCTTAGTAAGATTCATCATTCCAGCAATAATATTGCTTGGAACTGTTTCGATCTTAATATTGAAGTCTCTAACATTGCCATTGTAAAATCTGCGAGCAGCCTGAATTTTGTCTTCCGTATCAGTTAGCTCTCTTTGTAGCTCTAGAAAATTTTGATTGGCTTTAAGATCTGGATAATTCTCAGCCACTGCAAACAATGATTTTAGTGTTCCACTCAGCACATTTTCCGCTTGTTCTTTTTGAGCAGGAGTTTCAGCTCCCATAGCAGCTGCACGAGCTTCAGTAACTTTTTCAAAAAGCTCTCTTTCATGTGTCGCATAACCCTTAACAGTACTAACTAAATTTGGAATAAGATCATATCTGCGTTTAAGTTGAACATCGATATCACTCCAAGCCTCATCTACGCGATTTTTTAATGTTATCAGCCCATTGTAAATTCCGATACCTGCTACAACCAAAAAAGCTGCAACGATTAAAATAATTATTCCAATACTCATATTTTTTTATCATTTAAAGTTGTAAAGAAATTTATATTTACCGCTTAAATGATTGGATTTATTAATATATTTATTATACCACCAACTTAAAAATCATGCTATAATTTAACCAGTAAGAAAATAATACAAAAAAAATATGAAATTTATTACTTCCTATGCCATTTTTCTTATTCCTGTTTTTGTCGGTATTATTACACAAGCCATCAAATTTATAATTTATAGCACAAAACATGGTTGGGATATTCGTTACCTTTTTACTCATGGACACATGCCATCGGCTCATACGGCCTTTGCAATTTCTCTAGTAACATCAGTAGGCTATTTTGAAGGTTTCCACTCTGGTTCATTTGCTGTAACTTTTGCACTAGCATTTATTATTATTGACGATGCGACAAGAATACGCATGTACCTGGGAGACCAGGGACGTTACCTTAATATGCTCATACAGCAACTTAATTTCGATGAGAGCAAGTTTCCTCGCTTGAAAGAACGAACGGGGCACAGAACTAGTGAGGTTATTGTCGGTGCAATTTTAGGATTTGTTTTCACTTTAGTTTTTATAAGCCTGCTAGCTTAAACTTTCTAATTCTTCCTCTATAATTCTCCTATCATTCCAAGGAATTCTTTTTTTACCAACCGCCATGGTTTCTTCCGCCCCTTTGCCAGTTACGATAACAAAATCGCCCTCTTTCGATAAAATCAGGGCTTTTTTAATTGCTTCTTTTCTATCTAAAATTTTCCAAAACTTTTCTCCTTCAATTTTGTTTCTAATCCCTGAAGCAACTTCATCAATTACTCTAATCGGATTCTCATTATATGGATCTTCGTTAGTAACAATTATATAATCAGCGTATTTTGAAACTATTTCTCCCATTATCGGCCTCTTGCCGCGGTCTCTTTCACCGCAAGAACCAAACACGGCAATAATCTTAGATCTTGAGGTATTGATATGATTTATTAATTGGTAGAGTTTTTCTAAAGAATCCGGAGTTACCGCATAGTCAATAATAATATTAATCTTTCTTTTATTCGGGATATTTTCCATTCTACCTGGCACTAGTTTTATTTTTTCTAAGGAATTTTTTATTATTTCCATGTTTATTTCTTCAGAAATGCCCACACAGATAGCCGCCAGTGCATTTTCTATATTAAATTCTCCTAGCAATTTTAAATTTATTTCTGTATTTTTAACCGAAAATTTAGTTCCTGATGGATTTAATGATATATTTTTCGCTAAAATATCAGCTTTATTGTTTTTTAATGAATAAGTAATTTTTTTGCCAGTAGAAATGTTTAAAAATTCTCCCGGATTTTCCATATCTAAATTTATAATTGCATTATTGGCCTTTTTAAATAATTCTGATTTAACCTTTCTGTATTCTTTCATTGTCTTATGGTAGTCTAGGTGCTCCCTGGTGACATTAGTAATAACAGCAGTTTCATATTTAACACCCCATACTCTATATTGATCAAGGGAATGCGAAGAAGTCTCCAAAACCAAATATTTACAACCTGCCTGAACTGATTTTTTTATAAATTTCTGTACAGCAAAAGAAGAGAGTGTTGTAAATTTTGTTTTATTAACCCATTCTTCACTGCCTAATTTAAAATTTATGGTTGAGGCAACTGCCGTTTTAAACCCATTTTCTTCTAAAATTTTAGCAATCATTTGCACAGTGGTTGTTTTTCCATTGGTTCCTGTCACGCCAATTATTTTTATCCTATGCGATGGAAAGCCATACAAAAAATTAGCCATAATCGCCTGACTCAGATGATAGACATTTTTTATAGATTGTGGGATTATTTTTTTCATATCTATGCTAATTATAACCTAGGTGTAAATAAAATGGAAAATGGCTTGCAGAATAATCAACAAGCCATTATGTTTATTTATTTTTATAAAAAATTAATTCTTACCATTCATAAGCTTAACTTGGGCACGTACGCCTTCTAGTAAACCTTTGATACCGCTCCTTAACATTCTTAGAATATTTTCATATTCGGGGTATAGACCACTATTTATGATTCTCTCCGACATAGGTAAAACATGGTTAACCGTTTCAACATCATATTTTACAAGTCTTTCCCTTTCAAAATTTCCAAACATGCTTCTTCGCATATTTATAAAGCGATCCACATGTTTATTGACCACTAACCTGGTGATTTCTTCTATCAGACTAAAATACTCTTTAATTTGAATAGGGGTCATTTTTTTATAAGGTTTGGTGGTAATGAAAGTTTCTTCCACAACTGTGTCATTTTTAATTTCCTTCAGAAGATCTTCTTTGGTTATGATGATGTTTTCTTGGTCTCTGCATTCTTCAACAATATCATGACATATGCCATCAGAAAGCATGATTTCATCTTCCATATTGTTAATAAGCAGAACATAACAAAGCTCATTTGGATGCCCAAAATATGGAGTTCCATCCTGCCTGAAATGATTTCTATGACAATATTGAGCAACTTCATATGAACGCTTGAAAACAGGAACATTATGATATTTTATATAACTCCAAACAAATTCTTCCTTTGAGATATTGAGCGCCATAAAGGTCACCCCCTTTCTTTTTTAGATTTAAAGTACTTTTTTAGGTAATGATAAACTTACTATAAAAAAAATAAAAAGTCAACTAATTCTAGCTTTTTATATTAAATAAAAAATACCTTAATTTTATTAATTATTTTTTTATATATGCCAAAAAATAAACTAAAAATCTTATAGAATAAGTACTTTCGATTTTTTATTATAATGTCATAGCTTCCTGGAAATACAGTTGGCTGGGTATTTGGTGAAAATCCAAGTTTGAATTTTGTAATGCCTTCCCATCCATTCGACATTTTTATTCCTCCAAAATCATAATATTTACAACCACTATTTTTAGCATCTAAAATAGCTTTCCATTGCAAAAGATATGGCGCCATAACATTTCTGTGCTCATTATCAGAGGCACCATGAAGAAAAATTGCAGTATTTCCAAAAAAAACAACCAGGTTAGCTGCAATAATTTTACCTTCATATTCTGCGCAATAAAGTTTAAGCATATTTTCCGGAATTTTTTCAATCATTTTTTTGTAATAATTTTCAAGATGAACAGAAATTTTATCACGCTTTGCAGTAATTTTAACTAAGTCACAAAAACGCTGGACATATTTTTCTTCTCTTGAAATGAAAATTTTCAATTGCTTCTTTTCTGCTAAATGTATGTTGTAACGGGTCTTTTGTCTCATTTCTGCTAAAAGCTCTTCTTCTGTTTTTAAGATGTCAATAATGAAAATTTGCTTTGGTTGCATGTTGTGAGGTGCCATAACTATAACATTTTTTTTATTTTCTCTAAGCAACTCCAGTATTTCATTATTTTCAGGTTCAATCCTAATCCAACTGGCATTTTCTTCCTTAGCTAATTGGATAATTTTTTCAATATATTTTACATTTTGTCTTAAATCCCCCTTTTCTAAAATTGGTCCACGAGGACAATAAAAATACGCCCCAATTATAGGCAACCTATGTTTGATAATGCTTGCTGAAAAACCGCTTTCTTTAACAATAAAAGTTTTTTTTCCAACACTTTCCTGAAACATCCGCCATTCCGGCGATTGCAGAAAATTTTCATTTTTTTTATTCTCATCCATAGAATTTATTATAGCAATAAAATTGTATAAAAGAAAAGAAGGCTTTGATTGATTAAAGCCTTCTAGATAAAAACTTTCCAATTCAATAAAAATGCTGCAATAAAGAAGAAATAGCTTTACAACAAAGACACTGAAACACCTATTGAGCGTATTGCATCTTTATATCTTCCTAAAGCTCTTATATTTTTTATGTTTTCTCCTAATGCTGGTATGTCACAGCCTAAAGGAACACTAACATCGTCAGAAAAAAATGATATGTCATAAGAGTCCAGACCGCCATCCTTAAGCCCCGTCACTTTTCCATCTTTGCATTCACAACCATCGCCAGTTGGGCAAAACAATTGCTCTATTGTTTTTTCATCTTTTATATTGCCGTTTATTTTTTTTATTGCTAGTTGAATTCCACTGTCTGCAGCAGCATAAGCCTGAACAGAAAAATCAGTAGAACTAGCTGATTTCTTTTCAAGCATTGTTGATATTGACATGGTAGCAACAATTGCCACCATCATTGTCAGGATGATAAGCGAATAAGCGAGAATTGATCCTTTATTTTTCATAAAAAAATATCTTCTTATTGTTTGCATCTTAATTTTATTTTTTTTATAAACCATAATGCAAGTTTTGTTTTTTTATTATAGCATGTTTTCCTATTTTTTGCCTAAATTTTTCAAGGCAATTTTAATTCTTTCCCCGACATCTTTAACTTCTAGTGAAACACCTTTTAATGTTTCTCTTGCATCAGAAATTGAATAACCCATTGAAACTAGAGCCTCTATAGCATCACTATCGGCAGTTATCTGGGTCTTCTCACCCAATGAAACGCCTGCGACTTTATTTTTAAGTTCTAATATTAGACGGCTAGCAATTTTTTTACCGATACCAGAAACTTTAATCAGCAACGATTCATCATCATTAAGAACAGCTGTTTTTATTGTTTTTGGATCGGCGATTGTTAATATTCCCATAGCTGCCTTCGGACCGATCCCCGAAATGGAAATAAGAAGTTCAAACATTTCAAGTTCTTCCATATCAAGAAAACCATACAAAGCTAGGGCATCTTCGCGAACATAGGTGTGTGTATAAAAATCTGCTTCTTTTTTCCCTGCAATAATACCGAGGGTATGTGATGTCACAAAAATTTTATAGCCAATGCCGTTGACATCTACAACAACATAGTTGTCATGCAAAAATTCAATTGTACCTTTTATCTTAGAAATCATAATAATATTTACTAATTAAGGAATTGATATGTTTTTAGAAACAGAATCTGTCTTGCCTTTTTCATCCTTAACCGTAGCCTTTATTTCTAATGTTGATCCCGACTTACCGGAAGCATCATAGGATGTTTTATATGGACTTGATTTCATAGAATCAATCTCGTCTCCATCCACTAGGAACCTTACCTCATCAACATTAAAAGGAGAATCAATTTTTGCTGAAATTGAAAGTTCATACCCATCCCTACTGACAGAAATTGAGATTTCCGGCTCTATTTCTGCAAAATCATTTTCTGTGCATTTTTCCTCTGGGGCTGGTTCATTCTCGTTTTTACTATTCTTTTTAAGCCAATCTTTAACTCCTTTTTCCCAATTTTTAAATTGAGGATCATCCTTTGGATTTTCAGGATATTCTCCGCGAGGATCATCTTTTTTGACATAATACAATATGGTATGCGCATCAGAAAAATCTTTCTTTTTAACATATGATTCGGGACATGCATCGCTTGCTAAACAGTATTCATCGTCTTTTCCAGGAATTTCACAAACTTTAACGTCTTTTTGTTCATTAATCTTACCATTTAAAATATCTTTACCAGCATCTTCTTTTTCATATTTAGGGAACTGCTCTATAGGATAATTTACCAGAACTTTATCCATAAAATTTCTCCATATTGGAGCTGCTACTATAATACCATCGGCTCCCATTTTCATTGGTGAATTGTCATTATTTCCAGCCCAAACTCCAACCGCAATTGAAGGAGTATAGCCTACTGCCCAGCCATCTCTGAATTCATTTGTTGTTCCTGTTTTTGCAGCTACTGGACGATTATCAAACCTAAAGGGGTTATTTGAACCGAAAACCGGGGCACGCAAATCATTTGTTGACATTATATAATCAAGCATTCCTATATATTTTTCTTCTACGATACGTTGTCCATCCGATGATTTATATTCCTCCAAAATTTTTCCATTTTTATCATGTACACGCGTTATAAACGTCTGCTTTTTATAAACACCACCACGAGCTAGTGAGGCATAGGCATTAACATGATCGATAAGTTTTACTTCTCCGCCACCCAATACTAGCGATAATCCATACCGTTCTGGCTGATTAAGCCCTGTTATTCCTAAGTTTTTAGCAATTTGTATAGAATTTTTAACCCCAGCAAGATAAAGAGTTTTTACAGCAGGAATGTTAAGCGACATAGCTAGCGTATTTTTCATTTGCAATGAACCATGAAATTTTCCATCATAATTTTTCGGCTTATAATCTTCCTGCGAAGAGTCACTGGCAGTAAAACTTGTTTCTGTATCATAAAGGAGGGTTTCCGGAGTGTATCCTTTTGTAAAGGCTGTTAAATAAACATAGGGTTTAAATGATGAACCTGGTTGTCGATTACGAATTGACACATTATCTTGAGGCTCAAATTTACAGTTTTTTCCAGAAACGCATCCCTGTGGTTCTGATTTTCCGAAATAGTTTTTAGATCCAACCATAGCTAAAATTTGCCCTGTTTTCGGATCTTCAGCTACTAATGCCGCGTTATAAGCATTATTTCCAATATTTTTTGCGGTTCCTTCAGCAATTGCTGATTCGGCCGCTTGCTGCATATCCCAATCTAAAGTTGTATAAACTTTCAAACCTCCTTGTTCAACAACTTGTTCTCCATATTTATTAACTAGATAATCTTTAACATACATAACAAAATGAGGAGCTGCTATATTGTCTTGTTTGGGACTTATTTCCGAAAGGATATCAACACCTTTAGCTTCATCAGCTTGCTCTTTTGTTATATAGCCCTGGTCAGCCATTTTTTGCAATGTCAATTCCTGACGTGCCTTTAATTCATTAACGTGCAGGCCAAAGGGAGAATAATATGTCGGCGCATTTGGCAAAGAAGCAAGAAGAGCAGCTTCCGGTAAATTTATTTCTCGAGCTGATTTGTTAAAAAAAGTTTGAGCCGCTGCTTCAATTCCATACGCACTTGAACCATAAGGAATCTGGTTTAGATACATTCCTAAAATTTCATCCTTTGAATATTTAGTTTCAATTTCTATGGATAAAATAACCTCCTTAATTTTTCTAGTTAATGTCTTTTCATCTGTAAGAAGAGCCTTCTTCACGAATTGTTGAGTAATTGTAGATCCGCCCTGTGCAGCACTTCCTTTAATAATGTCTTTAAGGGCACTACGAACAATAGATGAAATTTTTATTCCGTGATGAGAATAAAAATCTTGATCTTCGAGAGAAATTGCAGCATATTTTACTGTATCAGGAATTTGTTCAAATGGTATTATAGTGCGTTTTTCTTCCCCGTGTATATCATAAAGCAAGTGCTCTCCGGTTTTATCATATATTTTTGTAGACTCGATAACAGGACGCGTTTTTACTGAGGTCGTACTAGGTATGTCTTTGGCAAAATATATAAAAATACTTGCTATAAAAATCAATATTGCCCCAAAAACACAGAGGGCAATTTTCCCTGCAAGTTTCCATCTTTTTTGGGAGGAAATACTTTTAAATTTGTTCGGTATAAATATAGGTATCATTTTAATAAAAAATTAAAATTTTATTATTTAGGTGCTTTTCGAATTAACTTAATTATACATAAAGCATCTTATTTTTCAAGAAAATCACCTATTATCCTTAATCTTTTTTTGCTAATAATTTTTTTATACAGGGACATATATTTTTCAGCCATAATAGAACTGTCGAAAATATTTTCTGCAACTTCTCTGCATTTTTTCCTATCAAATCTTCCGGCTAGTTTAGCGGCTTTAACCATAACATTTAAATTTTTAGATAAGCAGGCAATTTTAGGATTATTAAGGATTTTCGGCGTTGGGTTTATGGGTGTTCCTATAATAGGCGTTCCGCAAGCAAGCGATTCAGCTATAATTAAAGGACAAACTTTTATGTTTCTCCTGATAGGGAAAAGCAGTGCCTCAGCTTTTCTTAAATGTTTGAAAATTTCAAGCTGAGAAACTTCACCCATAAATACAATTCTATCATTTAAAAAAGGTTTTATTTTATGCTTAAAATATCTTTTCCTATCCAAAGACTTCCCAACACGTCCGAAAATTAAAAGCTTTTTATTTGCTTTATTTGCTATTTTAATAGCTATATCTATACCCTTTGGTTCAGTAAGCCTTCCAACAGTCATAAGGTATTTTCCTTTTTTAAAAGAAGGTTTTATTTTTTTTATTTCTATTCCGTTTTCTATAACCGCATCGACAGGCAAATTATTTCCGTGAGAAGACGACAAGGCAACCGCGTAAACACCGTTTTTCTTTATCTGAGATAGAATAGGTTCAGTAATCTTATTATGAAATGTCAGCAAACAAGGTTTTTTTATATGTTTAGAAACCAAATAAGCGTCTTTTTGAGAATTAAGATGTATAATGTCAAATTTTTGCTGGTGATTTATAATTTCCATCTGACTTTTTATTCTCAGCTCTTCAACCTTTCCAATTTTTTCTGATAAAGACATGTTGCAAATGCTTTTTTCCAATGTTGCTATATGTTTAGTATTGATCTTCCAATCACTCGGAGCAAAAAGTACAACATTGACTCCTTTTTTTTTTAGAGCATGGGCCATGTTTTTTGTAGCCACTTCCGGACCACCTATTTCCGAAAAAGATGGAGCAACTATAGCTACAGATAGCTTGTTTTTTTTCATTAGGCTAAATTAATTATATCTTCGAAGCTTTTTCGCTTAATTTTTTCGTCACCTAAAACCGTTATAAGATCTATGCCAGGTGTAGTATTCATTTCAACAAAATAAGGCTTTCCTGAATTTGAAAAAATAAAATCCAAGGAATATTGCGCTTCAGGGAAAATTTTTAGTTTTTTAATTATTTTCTCTGCAATTTTAACTACTTCTTTGGGTATATATTTCACAGGAACAAGAGTTCCACTTGCACCCTGATGTAAATTCGTGAATAAAGAACCCTTTTTGGCAATACGTGAAAGAGCATAGCTTAATTTGTGATTCATAAAAACTAAACGCAGGTCCGAAATCTCTTTCTTTTTTGAAAAACCGGGAATTCCTTTTTCGCTAACAATAAATTCCTGCACAAGCACTGGGTACTGGTATTTTTTATTTATTGCTTTTTCTTTTTCATCAATAACAATTCCGTGCCCGCCAGATCCATAAAGTGGTTTTATAACTATTTTTTTTGATTTTATTTTAGAAAACATTTGAATAAGTTCGCTTTTGTCCATAGCCACAAATGATTTTGGCATAAACTCTCCAAAAATTGCATACTGAGAAAGTTTACTGTTGACCATCACTCTAAACAATGGGTTATTGAACATTTTAACATTCTTAGCTATGTGCAATTTTTTTTCAAAAGACTTAAAGTCGCGCTTTCCTCCAACCTTATCATATACAAGATCTGGCCTTATGTTTTTTTCAATTTTTATCCATTTTTTGTTCCGAAAGGCCCAGGATTTTATAAAAACATTCTTCCGCAAATCATACCAATTGATTGAAGCTCGATACATCTCAATACCTTTTTTAATGCCCATTTCATGCCATTTTTCAAATGAATGCCGGGTAATTTCATTTGAAATAGGTATCTTGCAATTCCAATCATTTCCCCAATATATAACTACTACATTTTTTATTTTTTTATTTTTCATATAATTTATTTATTCACATCTATTAGAAATTTCTTCAGATCTCTTTTTCCAATAATGACAGGACACTTAAGATTTTCTCTTTTTACTAAATTTGCTTTTGATGTTATTTCTATATCATCCATAATAAAACTTACTTTAATAACCGGTCTTATTGATGAGCCGCTAGAAGAAAAAATAACTGCGACATCTTCCAGACTTGTAATTTTTTCTTTATATTTTGCTAGGATATCTTTCTTGATTTCAGATTCATTCTCTGGAAGTATTTGATATTGTGATAAATCTATTTTAGAAAATTCATCAACTGTTTCGCCAAAACCAATTTCTTTTGCTAGCTCATAATCTATAGATGTTGAATTAGCTCCAGTATCTATTTTGGCATCAACTTCAATTTCTTTTCCGTCTTTATAAATAATTTTTATTTTTTCTATAGTACCGATAACTTTTCTCCCAGAAATGTCCTCCAACTCCTCTTCGACTTCCCCTCCAAATAGGTCTCTTCCTACACGAACTCCTCTTTCAGCTGACTTGATTTTAATTCCTTTTACTCTTTCCAGCCGCTCTCTTAATCCTGATAAATTTGCAATCTGTATGGAAAGCCCTGGACGTGCATTTATCTCTAAGAAAACTGGTCCTCTTTCTCTATCAATGGCAATATCAGCACCTAAATATCCCATGCCAGAAATTTCCTGTGCCTTGACAGCTAAAAGCAAAATTTCTTTCCAATAAGGAATTTTTATACCTGAAAGCAGGAGTCTGGTTCCTGGAACATAGTCAATAATTTTACCTTTTCCCAAAACTGCTGTAGTTGTTATACCTGATGCCAGGTCTATTCCTATTCCTATTCCACCTTGTTGCAGATTAGCTTTTCCTTTTGATTCTTTGGTTGGAAGACGAAGCATTGCCATTACAGGAATACTGTTAAAAACAATTACACGAATATCAGGAACTCCTTTGTAGGCATAGGGCTTAAAGAGTTTAAGAAGTGCAAGCCTTTCTTCAAAAAATGCAACATCAGGAAGATTAGAAAGTGAAAATGATCCATCTAATATGTTCAGTACATGGCTTTTAATATCTTCAACTGTGATTGTAGACCCATCAGCTTTAATCCAAATGTCACTTTTATTTTTCTTTTTTCCATACACAATTAAAATTCCACCGCCACCAAAACCTCGGCTGGGCTTCAAAACAAAAGAGTTTGGCAATTGATCCCAGTTAAAATCATCCAATTCCTCAACTGATTTAATTTTAGCAATAAGTTCTGGCACGGGAATACCTGCTTTTTTTAATATACGCTTGCTCATGATTTTATCATCAGCAAGGCGTTTCGCATTTTTGCGATTATATTGACGTATATATTCAAGATTGCGAGCATTCATGCCAAGCAACTTATGTGCATTTTTTATATAATCAAACATTTTTCTACTTTATGTTTTTTAAAACTTCTCTAAATCTTATATACTCGCTTATTCTTAAACCATTCCATTTGCCAAGTAATATATTGACCGGTATCGTAAAAAGAACTAACCACGGAAATGCTACTATGCTTTTTATAAGAAATGGCCAGCTTGCTAAATAGTAACCGGCTATTGAAATTATTAAAGTTTCTGCAGCAAGAATTAAGGCGACTTTATTTCCTTTTTCTATTTGGGTAGCAACAAATTTTTCTACAATTGTAATCATTATCAATATAGGAAAAATTGAAACAGAAGCTAAGCCTGTTCTGTGCATAGAGCCTCCAAAACCAAGCATTATCAAAATTGCAACAGCAATTATGCTAAGCATTATGGCAACTCTTGGCAGATATAATATACGCAGTTTTTTAAGCATGAAGCGCATAAGCATACCCATTAAGATAACACTTATGAAAATTACGAGGCCATACCTGAGTTGTGGCATAGCTAAAAAAGCAAATGTTATAATAGCTGGCGTATAAATTCCAAATGCCTTAATACCAATAACTTGACGAAAAAAAGCTATGAGAGTGACAACGATAGGCAGCATTAATAATAAGATGACAGTATCAAGAGGCACCCCTTGATTAACAAGGTAGCTTATAAAAGGATTTATGTTTTGCATAATTTTATTCTAATTTCTAGGAATTTGAATTAATTTTAAATTCAAATTCGTATTTATTTACATTTTATTGATTTCATTTTTCTACTATTCAAATGACAGAGAGCAATTGCAATTGCATCGGCTGTATCATCTGGCTTAGGAATGTTCTTAAGCTTTAATACCTCTTTAACCATCGATTGAACCTGCTTTTTTTCCGCCCGTCCATATCCTGTTAAAGCCTGCTTGACTTGGAGCGGAGTATAACCGCATACGTTAACACGATTTTTTTCCAAAGTCAAGAGTATAGCTCCTCTGGCCTGGCTGACTTTCATGACTGTTTTTACATTTTTAAAGAAAAACAATTCTTCTACAGACGCTTCATCTGGTTTATATTTTTTTATTATCTGCTCTAAGTCGCTAGAAACCTCAAGAAGTCTTTCTGCGGTATTATTTTTGGGTGAAGTTGAAATGTGTCCATAAGCCACAGATTCTACATTCCCATTTTTTTCGTCTAAAACTGCCCAACCAACAGTTGCTGATCCGGGATCGATACCGAGAACTCTTAATTTCTCAATATTTTTTGATTTTTTTTTCATCTGATAAACAATTAAAGATTGTCAAAAATTTCTTGTACATCATCATGCTCATCCAATTTTTCCCAAAGATTTTCATAAGCTGTCTTAGCCTCAGGAAGAAGTTCTATTTTTTGCAACGGCACATAGATCAATCCAGCACCTTCTATTTTAATCCCATTCTTTTCTAAGCTTTCTTTGACATTTTGTAATTCCGTTGTGGCCGTATAAATAATAATAAAATCTTTTTCATAAGCCATGTCTTCTGCTCCAGCTTCAATAGCTGCTATTTCAATTTCATCTGAATTTCTATTTTCATTTAAGATTTCAATACTGCCTACTTGTTTGAACATAAATTTGACACTGCCTTCACTGCCTAGTTTACCTCCCCCTTTAGTGAATAAACTTTTAATTTCACTGAAGGTCCGATTGCGATTATCAGTAGCCGTCTTGATCAGCATTGCCACATTGCCTGGTCCATAGCCTTCATAAATTACTTCTTCAATTTCCGATCCATCTTTGAGTTCGCCTGTGCCTTTTTTAATAGCACGTTCGATGGTGTCTTTTGGCATATTGACCGACCGCGCCTGATCAATAGCTAAACGCAAGGAAAAATTATGATCCGGATTGCCGCCACCTTGTTTGGCGGCAATAGAAATAAGCCGTCCATATTTGGTAAATACGTTCGCTTTCTTGGCATCGTTAACGCCCTTTCTTTGTTTGATTCCTGCCCAATGCGAATGTCCGGACATAGATTTATTTTTTATATTTTATACAAACTAATATTATCACTCATAAAAATCTATTTCAAGGTAAACATCTTATAATTTTGTAATAATCTGTTTTAAATATTGTATTAAGCTAAAACGGACATAAATAGAAAAGTTCTTTTAATTTTAAAGAGAAAGGAGTTGAAAAATGAGAGAAAAATTGGAAAGACTAAGATCTATTTTAAACTCAATTATTAAATGGATTCCCAATGACATCAAGCCTGAATACGAAAAACTTCTGCCTTCAGAAGCAAGGTTTCTTAATTTTGGAGAAAAAATGAATTTATATTCTTTTGCCCAAAAAGCTCACGATTACATACCCAAAGATAATTGGCACTCAATTGGAGAACTTATCAGAATAGTAGATGAAATAACCACGTAATATGGCAAGAAGGTTTAGCGTAACTTCTATTGTCCTGCCCGCCATAGCTTATGCAAGTGAAGGTGGGCTTTTTTGTAAAGCTCGTAATTATTTATGATTTTTACTTAGAGAAAATAAAAGCATCTTTTTTAGATAAGCTTTTTTCAGTTTAGGAAAAAGTTTATTATAAAATTTAATTTTAAATTTATTACCGTAAATAAATCTTTTATAAAAATAATCATGTAATGAGATTGCCTTGGTAGTTCTGCCGTGAAAAAATAAGTACCATCAATTTCTCTGACTGTTTCTTCGCCTAAAACACGCGGATAATTATTTGATAATTCTATTTTGAATATTTTTTTATTGTTTGAAACCAATTTATTTTCTCTTTCAAACATCGGCTTTGAAATAATATCTGCTTCTGAAATATTTTCCATATCATCACTTCCATTTATATTTATATCTTCCTGCTCGCTATTTATTGCTTCCTGATTACTGCTTTCTACCTGCTTATTACTACCAACCCATATCCATCCGCCTTTACTTTTTGTATAAATTTCTCCTTCCTTAATAGAGTCATTTTTCTTTTTATATTTTAAATCATAGGCAACTTTTCCGTCCGGATAGCGAAGTTCTATTTCGTTTTTCGTATTATTCAAAGTAAATTTGGAAATTTCACGGGTAATTTCTCTGCTTTTTCCAGCTTTAATTTCAAAATCGATCGAAATAGGATGATTAATGAGTTTTTTCCAGCCCGTCGCTATACTCCAGCCATTGAGGTTTATTTTCTTCTTAGATTTGTTCTCTACCGTAATAGTTTCATTTTCCGTATCGCTACCTATGGGATTAGCATTAACCGAAATAATTTTAACTTCCGGATGTTTCATTTTCACGACTTCTATAGTAAATTTTTCTATCCTGTCTTCGCTGCCCTCTGAATATTTTACACTGCCTTCATATTTTCCAGCTTTTTTATATTTATGTTTTGTTTTTTTAAGATAGCTCTTATGTCCGTCTCCAAAGTCCCATGTCACTTTAGCTTTTTTGGAAAGTCTACCAATTTTAAAATTAGCATACACATTCACATATATATTTTCGTCAATATCCGGCTTTCCCTTGTGAATTTTTTCAAATTTATTTTCTTCTCCCGGAGTCAGAAACTTGCTCCAATGCCATTCATTCCCATCAAAGCTATATGAAATACCCTTTTTACTGCCAGAATACGAGACTTCAAAAATATCTTTTTTATTTGGGTCAAAAAGCACTAAATTTTCATCTCCACTATTGTTTAGCGCAAATTTAAAATCTGATTTATAAATTACAAAATATTCTTCCGGCTCCATGTAATCGGCTGATAAAAAAACATATTCGCCTGATTTTGATGCGTCATGTAAAGACCAACCCTTAAGATTAATTTTTTCATCCGAATTATTGTAAAATTCAATATATTCTTCATCACCGTCTTCTGGATTAGGCAATAACTCACTAATTTGAAGCTTATTTGAATATTCAACAGACACAGGATCTTCTTTTTTGCATAAAGACAATTCTGCTTCATTTACAATTGAAGAGTTTTTAGGTAAATAATTTATCTCCGTTGAAAAATCACCATCCGCATCTTTTTTAAGAACTTGGGATTTAAGTAAGTTTTCAGAATAAAAATAGCTCCCAAAAAATGGATTTGAATTAATTCCCCAGGTTATTGAATCAGTAATTTTATCGTCATTAAATAAGGCAATGCTATAGTTATCCGATAAGATAGATACTGTTGACTGATCAGCTCGTACTGTTTCAGAAAATCCTGAATTGCTCCAGAGAAAATAGCTTTTTGCTTTAATAACTGTTCCATGACTTATAACCTTTATTGATGATTCGGTTCCAGAAGCCGTTCTTTTTATTATTTTCCAATCGGAGATATTAATGTCATTACAACTTGGATTATATATTTCTATGAAATCATCGTTGGCATTATTTCCTTTAGTTTGCACAGCGCTTATTATAGGATTTTCGTTGGCAAAACATGAATAATTAAAAACAAAAAAAGCTGCCGGTATAATTAGCAGTATGCAAAAAAAATATGCTATTTTTATTTTTCTTTTTGTTTTCACCCGAATTTTATTCAGTTTACTTTCCTAATTTGCTTTGAGCATTTCCTCTATTTCATTTTTGGAATGTTCTTCACACTGCTTTTGCAAGCTCATTATAAGATTTTTAATATCATATGGATTAGAAATCGTAAGAAAAATAAATTCCCTTTCTTCTCCTGCTGTTTGAACTCTTACATCACCGTAATTAAGAACAGTAGGTATGAATCCAACAACTTTCGTGGTAACATCCTGGATTTTTTGGAATCTAAGTTCACTAACTTCACGGGAAAACATCCCTTTTTGTTCTATATTTATAATCCGCTCAGATGTTATTATCCAAATATCGAAATAATAATCTATCCAAATCATGAATCCATAAAGCCAAATTGCAAGTATAAAAAAATTTTGAGCAAAAAGAATGACTGATTTGTCAACTTTTTCAAGAAAGTTTGGAAAAAAAACAGGAGCAAAAAAAGAACTAGCCACAAAAGCAGACGCTACTAGAATTAAAATGAAGAATTGCTGAAAAAGATAAAACCAGTTGCGGTGAAGAACTTTGATAATTTTTTCATCTTGACGTAAATCTTTAAAATTATATTTTGGAAATCCATCCATAATGGAAAATTTAAAAAAATATTTGTTAATTTGAATAAAAAACTATTTTATAATATCTGAAAAAACATTTTCGAGCGGTATTGAAAAAAACAATGCAAGATTTGTAAATAAAAGGACCGCTGACACTGGAACAAATATTACAAGTGTTATTATTTTAGAGACCTGGGTATATGAATAAAAAACAATATGAAAAACGATAAAAATACTCATTAAAAACATAACGAAAAAGACAAGAAAATATAATATCTGAAAAATTGCAATCATAATTTAACAATTTATAAAGTTATTATATATTATTTTTCACCAAAAATAAAGAAAATTAAAGCAATTTTTCTTGACTATCTTTTGGGATAGGAAAACCTAAATGTTCATAAGCCAGATTAGTTGCTATCCTTCCTCTGGGCGTACGGGCTAAAAATCCTAGCTGGATTAAAAATGGTTCATAAACATCTTCTATAGTTTCAATTTCTTCAGATGTAGCCGCTGCAATTGTTTGTATGCCTACCGGGCCACCGTTAAATTTTTTTATGATAGTTTCTAAGATGTGACGGTCGGTCGGTTCCAAACCCAATTCATCTATTTCCATCATAGCTAAAGCCTTTCTTGCCACAATTGAATCTATTATTTTATGATCTTTTATTTGGGCAAAGTCACGCACTCTTTTTATCATCCTGTTGCCTACACGTGGCGTCCGGCGGCTGGATTTAGCTATTTCTTTAGCACCGCTTTCATCTATGTTCACACCCAATATTTTTCCGCTACGATTAATAATCTGCTTCATCTCATCTTCGTCGTAAAATTCCAAGCGATGGATAGCTCCAAATCTGTTTCGGAGTGGATTCGAAATTGATCCAAGCTTAGTTGTTGCTCCGATAAGAGTGAATTTTGGAAGATCAAGCTGCAATGTCCTGGCAGAAGGACCCTTACCAATAATCACATCCAGCTTATAGTCTTCCATAGCAGGATAAAGAACTTCTTCGATAAGCTTATTTAACCTGTGTATTTCATCAATGAAAAGAACGTCGCCATCCTGTAAATTTGTCAGTATTGATCCTAAGTCTCCTACTTTTTCAATAGCAGGACCAGATGTTACTCTTATTTTTACTCCCATTTCATTGGCAATAATATGCGCCAAAGTAGTTTTTCCTAACCCAGCTGGTCCATATAATAAAACATGTTCGATTGGTTCTCCTCTTTTCTTGGCAGCATCAAGGAACATTTGCAGATTTTTGCGAATTTTCTGTTGTCCTACATATTCCGAAAGTCTCTGTGGACGAAGTGTCGTATCTAAATTTTTGTCCTCTTCCTGCTCATTTGAGGTTGTAATCATATATTTTGAAAAAAATCACTTATTCTGGCGTATTATATAGTATAGTTATAGTAAGCTATCTTATTGCCTTTTACGCTAATTTTCGCTTTCTATAAGTTTATTTTAGCACGGCTTGACCCCTAAACCAAGTTTTCGACATTTCCGTTAATATTATACCATGATTACAAAATTTAGCGTGGAGTTGACAAAAAAACAAAGCTGTGCTAAACTCTAAAATCAACGAAAAAATACTTATCTCTTGTTGTTTTTATTGACCTGTAGGCAGTTGGGGGCTTCTATCTTTTGTCCTCAATTTGGGAACTTTTTTGCCAAGATATGGGCTTTGCGGTTTCGGCTGCGGAGTTCCTCGACACTGTTCCTTCCCCGAAGGATCCGTCTTTTGGGACTTGTCTACAGATCAATAAAAACAAAAAACAAGGGAGGGGGAGAAAATGATATTTACAAATGAGGGATACAAAAATATAATCCGGAAGTTCATGCCCGGATTTGATTTTAAGAAAGAACGGAGTCGAAAGGAGATGAACTCAATTAGGAGGATCATTGACGTGAAAATAGACCGAGAGAGAAAAGAAAAAGGAGAAAATTTCAGACTCTCTTCCGTCAAGGAGAAAGCTCTGGCTCCCGGAATGAAAGTAAATATCAAAGGAGAGAAATCTCCAATGACCATAAAATCCATCGGCAAGTCTGGATATATCCAATTTGTCGAACGGAGAGGATCATTTAACCCAACCTGGGCTGAACCTACCAAGTAGAACAAAGGCAGAGCGAGATATTCGCCCTGCCTTAAATCTTTTATGCTTAAAAAAGGCAGATGATTGAAAAATCCCTGCCTTTTAAAATTGTCGAAAAAATTGTATTTTATATTTTCTAAAAAGCTAATGAAGCTAACGCCTAAAAAGCTATCTATACTACCCTGTCCACTTCATCAAAAGTTGTTTCGCCTTCCAGAACTTTTAAAATTCCATCTTGTTCCATTGTTATCATTCCATTTTCCACTGCTTTATCTTGAAGCTGTGTGGCGGAAGCGCTTTGCATAATCAATTCTTCTATGTCTCGATCGATTACAAAAACCTCGCTTATTGTTGTTCTGCCTTTATATCCTACGCCATTACATTTATCACAGCCTTTTGGTTCATAAACACTTTCTATTGGTGGAATAGCCACTCCAGATTTGTCAGACACGTTCTGAAGTATTTTTTTGACTTTATTCTTTTCTTCTTCCGTCATTTGTCTTTTTGTTTTGCAATCACAAAGCTTACGCACAAGCCTTTGCGCCATCAAAGCATTGACAGCTGTTGCTAAATCATCACTACGTACTCCCATATTAATTAAACGTTGTATAGAACCAGCCGCATTATTTGTATGTAGAGTAGAAAGGATAGAGTGCCCAGTCAGAGCAGCTTGAACTGCTATATTGGCTGTTTCTTCATCGCGAATTTCACCAATCATCATAATGTCGGGATTTTGACGCAGAAGCGCGCGCAAAGCGGTGCCAAAAGTATATCCTTCATTATCATTAACAGAAGTTTGAAGTATACCTTCTAGCTGATATTCAATCGGATCTTCAACGCTTATTATTTTCACTTCAGGTTTATTTAAAATCTTCATAATGCTATAAAGTGTCGTGGTCTTGCCGGATCCTGTAGGCCCTGTGTTTAAAAATATTCCGTTTGGTTTTCTCGTCTCTTCAATTATTTTTTCCATGTTTTGCTTGCGAATACCGAGTTTCTCTAAATCAAGAGCAACAGATGATTTATTTAGAAGCCTCATAACGACTGTCTCTCCATACCCCCCAAGTATTATTGATACACGAACATCTACTTTTGTTTCAGTTATATTTTTATATGGTTTTTCTAATGCAATAGTAAAACGACTATCCATGACTCCTCCCCTTATTTCAGAAGAGAATCCGCTTAAAAATTTTATATTTCCCAACAAACTGGGATACTCGTTAATTGGAATTTCTGCAATTGTTTGCAAAATTCCGTCCATTCTGTATCTTATTTTTACTACTTTTTCTTCGGGTTCTATGTGTATATCTCCAACATTAAGTAATAAACTGCTAGCAAAAATATAATTAGCCACTTCTTTTTGATTGGAGTTTTGTAAGAATTTACCTAAAGATTCAATTGAGGTCATGTTTTCTGAAACTAGTTTCAGATCTTCTTCGTGAATTTCAACTGACCTGGATAGCGACTGCTCCATTAATTTTGTATATATTTCTTCAAGAAATTCTGTCTGGCCTGTTGCATGCCAAACCTCTTCCATGGAAGTCAGTCCTTCGATAGCTTTTAAAATTCCATCCTGCGCCATTGTTATCATTCCATCTTCCAGCGCAGCCTGTGTTATTTCCCTTTCACTACCCATTTCCAAAATAAGTTTTTCTATTGGTTCGGTTATCGTTAAGATCTCGAAGATTCCAATGCGTCCTTTAAATCCAATATTGTGGCATTTAGAACATCCGACTGGACGATATAGTTTTTCAACTGTTTTTGGTATTTCTACTTTTGCCTTAGGTGAAATTATAGAAAGAATCTTTTTAATAGAATCGATTGTTTCACGCGCCGGAGCATATTCTTCTCTGCAATGTGGACAAAGCTTGCGTACAAGCCTTTGCGCAATAAATGCATTCACTGAAGGTGATATTAAATTAGGTTTTATACCAAGCTCTACAAACCTTGGTATTGATGCCGGGGCATTGTTTGTATGCAATGTAGAAAGAACAAGGTGACCGGTTAAAGCTGCATTAACAGCTATATCTGCTGTTTCATCATCACGGATTTCACCTACTAAAATAACGTCTGGATCTTGACGTACAATGGCTCTGAGCCCTTCTGCGAAAGTATAGCTTCTTCCTTTTTCAACCTGAGTTTGAGAGATATTTTTAACTTCATATTCAATTGGATCCTCGATTGTTATAATTTTAACTCCTGCGGTGTTGAGCTTATTAACAAGAGCATAAAGGGTCGTAGTCTTTCCACTGCCAGTAGGCCCTGTTGTTAAAATCATGCCATGCGGTTTTGAAACTTCCTTTTGTAACCGTTCATAGGCTAATCCCCTCAATCCCAAATCTTCAATTCCCAACATTATGTCAGCCTGACTCAAAATACGCATAACTATTGACTCTCCGTGATTTCCGGGAATTATATTGGTTCTTACATTTATTTTGCCATTTTCTATATCAACAGAAAAATGGCCATCTTGTGCAATATCACGTACATTTATTTTCATTTTACCCATCATTTTTATACGTGACAAAATGAAATGATAAGTGTCTAATGGAAAACTAGCTATATCCTGAAGTTCTCCATCTATGCGAAATCTCATACGTACTTCTTGTTCACCCGGTTCAAAATGTATGTCACTTGCCTTCATCTTTACGGACCCTGCCATGATTATAGAAATTATCTGAGAAGTGGGAATTTCATTTATACGTTTCTTTAATTCGAGTAAATTTCCAAATTCTTTATCAAAATCATCTAAATCTTTGCCACTGAGAGATATCTGCATTGATTCCAGGTTTTCCAGAAAAGGTATAGCAGCATATCTTTTCCATATTTTATTAAAAGAAGAATTCGAAATAACATACAAATGAATTAACCATCCGTTTTCATTTTTAAGTTTTTCTATAAAAGATATGGTTTCTTGACTCGTAGGATTGACAACCCCGATTCTGTGTTCTTTGCCAGCTTTCTGAAAAACTATCATTTTGTACCTCCTTGATTCTTCTTCACTAATAGAACGCATGTCATCTGAGCTCACTGGAAAAATATTCAAATCGACATAAGCAAGCCCACATTCAGCAGCTAGCTGGGATGCGATTTCCTCTTCTGACTGGCCACTCATTTTTTTCAGAAGCTTCCCGGTTTGTGTTTCTTTTTCCTTGTCTCTAATTAATTGTTTATCAGAAACTTTTACCATAATTATTTTTTGTTTAAATATTCCTATTCCGTTCAAGTTTAGTGTAATTGTACTATAAATAGACAAAAATTACAAAAAATAATCATAATAAAAAACCTACCACAAGTAGGATTAATCCAAGAGACATCTATTATCAATTAAAAAATCATTAACCAGGAAAAAGTCCTTTAAGTATTTTTATTGCTGATCTGCTATTTGCATTCTTATCTTTTCAACTATGCGTTGGCCAGCTTCTACTGTATCGACAGCCTCCTGCTTAAATTGACATGTGTCACCGTTAGCAGATATTTCTAATGTTTCAGCTATCTTTTTTAATTGTTCTGCATTGTTACATTTTATAATTCCGCAAACTTCTCCAGGCATTTCATTGTAAAGAACCATAAAAATTTTACCTGCAGAGTAATTGTCTTTAATTTTATCAAGAATAAATGTAATATCATCCGGATTACTGCGACTCTGTACAAAATCTTCTATATATACAGGTGCCCAAGCCAGACTAATATCATCTTCCCAATATAAACGTGCCATTATTCTTCCCCAGAGCTTCAAAAGATGCAATGGCTGGGTTTTGTATAAATAGCGAATTATCTTTTGTTGGTTTGCGCCTTTAGCCATCAAGGCCGCAGATATCTGTAATGATTTCGGAGTAGTGTTTTTCTTCTGAAAACTGTTTGTCGCATCAATGATTCCGGTCAACAGGCTTTCTGCTATAGTTTCATCCAAATTTTCCGCGTTAATTTTTTGTATTAGGTCAGCCACTATCTCAGAAGTTGAAGAAGCGGTTATATCAACTATATTAAGCTGTCCAAAATTATCATTATCGGCATGATAATCTATATTTATAACCGGAACTTCATAAAAAATGTCTGGATTTTCTTCGTAAACTTTTCCTAAAGATTCTTTGTCTGGGCTATTTAGCACGATCACAAGATCATATTTGAATTTTGCAGGAATGAAAGAAAAATCACGCGGATCAATAGAGCCTTTTTCCGGAGTAATAAAAATATTTAATTGTTGATTATTGCGCTCAGTACGTACGTTAGTTATTTTATTGAATTCAGTATTGAATGAAAGTACAAAATCACGCGCACCAGCTAGACTGCTTATCGTTTCTTCTGGTTTTGTTAAGAAAGAAAAACGGTCAAAATTATTTTTAATATCAGGAGTTACTACAGTTGACTGAATTCCCATTTTTTTCAGAAAGAAATATATTGCCCAAGCTGATCCTATCGAGTCACCTTCTGAACCACGTCCCATAAAAATTAAGATGTTCTTGGCATTATTCAAAACATTATTAAGTTGTTGCGCGCTATCAAGACTCATATGTTGAACTTTTTATATAAAACGATAGTTGCTGATTAAATTAGCATGGTAATATAAATTAGCAAGCTTATTCGATAATGTCAATAAAAAACTTCTAGTCTTGACAAAATATTAATTTTTGAGTTTAATAGAAAATCACAAGTTTTTTAAAATATAAGGAGGTTTGGGCAATGAAAAAACTTTTTACTATTTTGCTGGCAGTTTTATTATTCAATGCGATTAGCGGCTGTGCCGTACAAAACAGATATGTAACTGACTCGTACGGCGTCAGGCAACAGGCCGTTTTGACTATTGATCCTTCGGTGGTTGGTGCTGTTGCCGCGTTACTGTTCCTTGGTGCTGTTAATGATGTTTTTTTTCATCATTCATATAGTTATCCATATACACATCATCAGGGACGTTATTATAGACACTATAGGTATTAAAGGAACCTGCCACGGCAGCTTTGACAAAAATTTGTCTTAGCTGCCGTTTTTTATTGCTTATTTTTCTTTTATGTTATATGTTTTTGCTATATGGCCATTACATCATTTGTTACAACTTCATCAGTTCAGACTAAAAAGATTGGCGAAATATTAGCTAAGGAACTTCGTGGCGGAGAAATAATCTGCCTTTCCGGAGACTTAGGTTCCGGCAAAACTACTTTCACACAAGGAATTTTAAAAGGACTTAAAATTAAAGGCCCTTTTACCAGCCCAACTTTTAATATAATAAAAACATATAAAATTAAATCAAAAATTATTTATCATATTGATGCTTACCGTATTGAAGCTAAGGATTTATTAGAATTAGGCTGGAAAGATTTCGCTGGGAAACCAAACTCTATCGTCATTATCGAATGGGCGGAAAGAGTAAAAAAAATAATCCCCAAAAATTCTCTTTGGATTAATTTTAAATGGATAAGAGATAAGGAAAGAAAAATATCCCTAAATGAATAGAGTTTGCCACACCCATTGACAAAAAGCATGAATAGTGCTAATGTTTATGGTCTTCTTTAAAAATAAAATAAATCAAGAAAGGAAGTGATGCGCAATGCTTGAAAGAGTCAATGATTCTGATTTAAGCGAAAAAATACAAGAAATGATTTTAAAATTGATTGATCCTATGGAAGAAGGGATGATAAATTTTATTTTTGTCACTGATGTTCCTTTTTTAGGATACACCATTTTTAACGAAGGGTTGGGAAAACATTTCATTCTTATAAACATAAAAGTTAAAGAAATGATTTGTGAAGAAGCGGCTGTTGAAATTGTATATGCAATGCTTTCACATGAGATCGGACATGTAATAAAAGATCGTGAATCACATGAAACCAGTTGCATAGAAGCAGACAAAAAAGCACTAGTGCTTTTGGGCAAGATATATAAAAACCCAAAAGAAGTTTTGTTAAAACAAATTAATTATGCAGAAAAAAAATCTCTGGAAAGCAACGCCACAAAAAGAGAAAAGGAAATGACAATTTCTCTTGCCAAAAGAAGGCGTAATGCTTTAAAAACTTGATTTTTTTCAAAAAGTATGCTACAATGGTAGCATAGACAAGAACGGGTGAGTTTTCCCCGTTCTTTTTTATTTATAATAATTAACTATTTTGGCAAAAACCAAAAAAAACTAATATGGGAAAAGAAGACATGTTTTTAAAACCTATTCCACCAGATTTAAATGATTTTGATGATTTAGATATCAAAGAGAAAAACGAGGCGGAAAAAAAGGAAAAAATAAGGACCATTGGTCCTGATGGGACAATTATAGAATCAAAGAGTATCAAGGAACAGATTGAAAAAATAGAAAATTGGGACAGACAATAAAAAAATAAATTGATCTAAAACTTGAAGCGGGTTAAGTGTTTGCACAGCCCGTTTTTTGTTTGAAAAAGCTTCTTTTGAATGTATAATGAATATATGGAAAAAAAGACAAAATTATCCCAAGGCGGGAAAAAACTTATTTTAATTGATGGGAATGCGATTATTCATCGTTCCTATCACGCTTTGCCACCTCTTTCCACCAAAAAAGGCGAACTAGTCAATGCTGTTTACGGATTTTCTTCGACCCTCCTTAGTGTCATAGAAAAATTCAAGCCGGATTATGTGGCTGCTTCTTTTGACCTGGCAGGACCGACTTTCCGCCATGAAAAATTTGAGAAATATAAAGCTAACCGTGTAAAAGCCGATGATGAGCTTTATGCCCAAATCCCACGAGTAAAAGAGGTCGTGGAAAAATTCAATATTCCCATTTATGAAAAAGCTGGATTTGAAGCCGATGACATTATTGGAACTGTTGCAAAACAAGTTGAAAATAATGAAGAGCAAATTGAAACAATTATCGTGACCGGCGACATGGACACGTTGCAGCTTATCGATGACAAAACAAAAGTATATACTATGAAACGCGGCCTAAGCGATGCTGTTATATATGACGAGGAAAAAGTTTTCGAGCGTTATGGCTTAAAACCAGAGCAGCTTATTGATTACAAGGGACTTAGGGGTGATCCATCAGACAATATCCCGGGCGTCAAAGGCATAGGCGAAAAAACGGCTGTTGATCTGCTTAAAAAATACAAAGACATTAATGGGGTTTATAAAAATATCAATGAAATTAAGGGTGCAGTTAAAGAAAAACTGGAAAGAGATAAGTCCAACGCTATTCTAAGCAAAGAATTGGCCACCATAACCCTGGATGCGCCAATAAAATTTGATTTGGAAAAATCCAGGCTGCATGATTTTGACCGCGACAAAATAGTAAAACTTTTCAGCGAGCTTAATTTTTACAGCCTTATTAAGAGACTTCCTGATTCTGGCAAGCAGATTAAACCTGAATATGCAAATGGAAATACCGGAGTAAAAGATTTCAAATATTTTATTGCTGATGAAAAAAATATCGCCGAGATTATTTCCGAACTGAAAGATGTCAAAGAAATTACCATTGCCACAGAAATTAATAATGGAATTTTAAATGACATCGCCCTTTCCTACAAAACCGGACGCTCGGCTTATTTCCCTATTGATAATATAAATCCGGAGATAAAAAACATCTTGGAAAATCCTGCCATAAAAAAAATTGGCTTTGATTTGAAATCCATATTCAAACAATTATCTAGCGCAAATATAAATCTGCAAAATATTTATTGGGACGTGATGATTGCCGCCTATGTCCTGAACCCGGGAGAAAAAATAACACTGGAAAAGCTTGCGATGTCAGAATTGGGAGAAGAAATTGATTTTGGGAAAAAACAAAAAATTCAGTTGTCACTGGTTGCCAGTGAAGAAGATAAGGAAAATGCTGCCATGGAAACATGCAAAAAAGCTGACTATGCCTTGAAGCTTAAGCTTTCTATGGAAAAAGAAATGGCTCGCATCAGCGAAGAACAGAAAAAAAATAAACATGTGCCAGGAAATTTAGAGAATGTTTTTTATAATATTGAGATGCCACTGGTGAAAATACTGGACAAAATGGAACTCGAAGGCATTGAAATAAATACTACTATTTTCAAAGGCATTTCAGAAAAAATATCAGGTACTCTCCAAAATCTTGAAAAATCAATTTATGCTTTGGCTGGTAAAGAATTCAATATTAATTCACCACAACAGCTAGCAGAAGTTCTTTTTGTTAAATTAAAACTTCCGACTTTTAATATAAAAAAAGGTAAGACCGGTTTTTCTACTGCAGCAGATGAACTGGAAAAATTAAAAGACAGTCATAAGATTATAAAAAAGATCGAAGAATATCGGGAACTTTTCAAATTAAAGACAACCTACCTAGACACAATACCTAAACTTGTTGATAAAAATTCTCGTATCCACACCACCTTCAATCAGGCAGTGACTGCTACCGGCCGACTTTCTTCAGCCGAACCAAATTTACAGAATATTCCGATTAAGACAGAATTGGGTCAGTTGCTTAGAACTGCTTTTGTTGCCAGAGACGGGTATAAATTAATCAGCGCTGATTATTCTCAAATAGATCTTCGTTGTGTAGCTCATGTTAGCAATGATAAAAAACTTATTGAGGCCTTTCATCGCGGAGATGATATTCACAAGCTGACTGCAGCAGAAATTAATAAAGTAACTCTTTCGCAAGTTACTGAGAAAATGCGTTCAGGCGCTAAAGCTCTTAATTTTGGAATTATCTATGGTATGAGCGCCTATGGTTTTTCACAGTCAGCTGGGATTTCAAGGGAAGAAGCGCAAAGATTTATAAACACTTATATGGAAAAGTTTGGGGATGTAGCTAGGTACATGAAAAATACTCGCGAATTTGCCAGAAAAAATGGTTATGTGGAAACATTGCTGGGACGACGCCGAAATATTCCGGAAATCAATTCACCTAACATGCAAGTTGCCAATGCTGCTGAACGCATGGCTATCAATATGCCAATCCAGGGATTAGCTGCCGATATAATGAAAATAGCCATGATAGGTGTTCATAATGAATTTTCTAAAAATGATAGTGTTAAAATAATTCTGCAAATTCACGATGAAATAATTCTTGAAGTTAAAGAAGCTATTGCTGAAGAAGTTGCTAAAAAAGTTAAAGAAATTTTGGAAAATATCATCAAGCTCGAAGTTCCTCTCGTTGCCGATGTCAAAATTGGAGATAATTGGGGAGAAATATAACTTTAAAATCAATACTTTTTACAACTACCAATAAATCATTTAGATATTGACAAACATAGTATTTTATGCTATGTTTATTTGTTCTTGTTCTTTAAGAACAAAATAAAATATGAAAGGTGGTGAGCAAGATGCGTATTATCCGTAAACCGTGGTTTATGAAGCTGGGTTTGCTGTTTTTGTTCATTTTCTTTACAGGATTGCCGCAATCTTGCTGGCAACTTCATAAAGAGAATGAGGCTAAAGTCCCAGATATACCGAGAGAGGAACTTTTTAAAAGACAACAAATTCTTCATAAATACATGGAAGAAAAAGTAACCAAGGCAAAAGAAAAAAAATCTCGTGGAGAAGTTTATACAGTCACTGATTATTTTAGCGATCTAAAAGATTTTTCCCGAAAAGGTAAAGAGATGGGCATAGATGGTCTTGGGACAGTTTCTGGTGTATCAGAATTGAATCAGATCAGCCGAGATAGTTTAAAAACTAAAAAAGATTATGTCGCCTTGGAAAAAGCACGGGAAGATTACAAGGAATTTATTGATCCTGCTCGAATTCCAAGAGAAAAAGCTCAAGATGAATTGAAGGCTCTTGGCTGGCGCGGAGTTTTAAAATGGTTTTTGTTTGTTTATTTTAGATTTATGCCATTTGCTTTCATGCTGTTCGTTATTTGGGCGAGCGAAAATAAGGACAAAGAAAAAAGCATGTTCCCTAGACCGTTGAGATTTTTGCTGATGCTGATTTCTTACCCAGCAGTAATTGGTTATATTTTTATCCAGTGGGTGAAGAAAAAGGAACGGCATTATTTGGTTGAAGCCGAGTACAGAAGAACCAAGCAAAATCTCTTTACTTATTTATCAAATGAAGAAATTCAAAAAATAAAAGAGTTCAGAGAAAATGCTTTATCTCTACGTTCTTGGAGAAACCAGCTGGCAGAAGCAGGTTTAACACCGCGACACGGATTGGCTCTGGCATTAATTGCCACATTACTGATCAGTTTCATTCCGAATTTAGTGCAGGCGGAAACAAAAGCAAAAGCCAAAAACTTTTTGCCCGAAACTGCTTGGGAACAAATTGCGGATCAAGGTCAGCACTTAGCGCGGATGAGTATATCTAGCGATAACCAAAGTCAAAAAAATGTTGGCCAGCAAGATGTTAATTCACTGATTGTTGAAACTTTTAATCTGCAAGTTGTTTTATCTTGTAGTATTAATAAGATTCAGAAAAATTTATTGCGGCTGAAAGAATTCTGCCGTCAAATCGATCATGTTCCAATTTTTTCGGTTATTCAGTGCAAAGTTAAAGTATTAAATTTAATTACTGAATAACCGGAGGTTTCCTCCGGTAAAGGAGGAAAATATGAAAAAGTTTTTCATTTGGATATGTGTAATGTTTTTGACGGCAGGTTCAGCTCTCGCCCAGGATGCAAATTCCGAAAAAATTTCCGGATCAATCGATATTAGAATTAGTGACTTTGTCTATCCGGAGAAAGGAGAAAATATAACTGGCCAATCTTTGAACGCTTTCTGGAAATACAAACAGTATTCCGGTTTGCTGGAAACCAGTTATATCAGCGAAAGTCACTCGTTCACAATTAAGCCCTCAATCCAGTTTTCCAAAGGACCGTTGTCGGCTTTAGTAGGATTGTCCACTAACGATACAGGCAGTGATTTTTTCCAGGTAGGAATTTGGTATGCAGATAGTTTCGGGAAATTCAAGGTTTTAGTGGATGCCCGAAATTACTTCAGCATAACAAGTCAGGAAAATGGATACATCGATAATTTTGTGCGAGTTATGTATCCTATTACCGATAAGCTTTCGGCTGGAATTGATTTCGGTTATGATCATTGGTGGGAAGGAAACGAACACAATTGGTATTTCTTCGGCCCGAGGGCAGTCTACCAAATAACCAAAGATGTAAGCATTTACATTCGAGTTTCTCGCGAATGGAATGTTAAAAAAGTTGCGGTAGAAACAATAGCGGAATCAACAACAGTGACCACAATGGAAAGGGAAACAGATATAACTGATAAAATTCGGTTAGGTCTGATTATCGCCTTCTAATTTCAACCCCTCTCGTGGGCAGTCAGAACTTATGACTGCCCACTTTTTTTATTTTTTATATAAGTGTTATACTTTGTATATCTCTAAAAACCATAAACGACCAACTAAAAACTGATTTATGCCAGAACTACCCGAAGTACAAACAATTGTTTCGGATCTGAATAAAAAAATTGTCGGCTATACGATAGCTGATTTTTGGAGTGACTGGCCAAAGGCCATCAGAAATAAGACGTTAGCCAATTTTAAAAAAGAAATAAAAAATAGAAAAATATTGGGAGTGCGAAGAATTGGAAAAAATATTTTTATTGATTTATCAGATAGAAAAACTTTATACATTCATCTTAAAATGACCGGACACCTGCTGGTAAAACCAGAAGAAAGAAACAAGAGACAAAAGACGAAAGACAAAAATTATTTTAATGATAAGGTAAACAGCTATATTCATCATATTTGGAAAATTAAAAAAAATAAAAATAAAATTAATTTGGAATTTTCTGATGTTCGAAAATTCGCTAAAATTGTTTTAGAAGATACAGATAGAATCAACAACCTTAAAGAAATAAATAAACTTGGCGTAGATGCAACCAGCAAAGAATTCGCTCTGAAAAAATTTAATGAAATTCTAGATAAAAGGAAAAATAAGTCAATTGGTTTAGTGCTTATGGAACAGGAACTTATTGCAGGAATAGGCAATATCTACCGCAGTGAAATTTTATATTCAGCCGGAATTTTACCGCAAAGAAAAATTGCATCCTTATCAAAAAATGAAATTAATAAGATATATAAAGCCACTTTAATTGTGCTTAAAAAAGCCATAAAAATGCGTGGAACATCTGACAGTGATTATAGAGATACAGACGGGGCTCCGGGAAAATTCCAAAAAGCATTAAGAGTCTACCGTCGAGCTGGAAAAAATTGTATTAAGTGTGCTACAATAATCAAGCGAATGACTTTGGGCCAAAGAAGTGCTTTTTATTGTCCAAAGTGTCAAAATTAATAATTTAACAAAAAAAATAAAATGGACAGGAAACAAATAGCCATTATAGTGCTTATTGCCGCAATTATCGTTGGCGGAGTTTTTTATTTTGCTAAGGGTCGGCAAATGTTAAGAAGCAAAAAAGGTAAACAAATCCAAATAACCAATGTTCCCGAATCCACCGAGCCATCAAATCAAGGCGATGTCAGTCCCATCACAGGGATTGGCTGCGATAACTGGAATAAAAGGACATTTGCTGTAATGCAACCAGCTGACGTTCCTGCCCGTCCTCTAGCCGGACTGTCACAAGCTGATATGGTGATCGAAATGCAAGCTGTTTATGGCAGTATCACGCGTCTCATGGGAGTATATGGATGCACTTTACCGGAAGAAGTTGGCTCTCTCAGGAGTGCAAGACACGATTTTGTGCATATCGCTAAAAGCCTAGATTCAATTTATGTGCATTGGGGAAGAGCTGATATAGAGCAATTCAGGGATGTGCTTAATAATGGAATTATTGATAACATGAATTGCAATAATGATGCCGGAAAATCAGCAGGACAATACTGCTTCAGAAAAGAAGGAATGGAAAGAGGAGTTGATTCCGGCTATGCAAAATTTTCGGAAATTTTAGTTGGAGCTAAATCTTTTGGATATAGCACAGAGAATAAATTTGTAGGATATCCGCACCAAACAGAGATTGCTTTAGACCAAAGACCAAATGGCGGCAATCTTAGGGTTGCCTACGCTAAACCTTATGATGTTGAATATGATTATGACAAAGCCAGCAATTCATATCTTAGAACCTGGGGAGATGTGGCTGATACTGATCGCAACACTAAAGAAAGAATTGCACCAAAAAACGTGGTAGTTATGATCGCCGATGCTGCTCCAATCAAGGTTGGAGAACAATATGTTAATGTTCAAGTTGGAGACCCATGGTTTGACACTATTGATTCAGGCTCTGCTTTCTACTACATGAACGGCCAACAATACAAAGGCACTTGGAAAAAAGATAGAAGCAAAGTTGAAAGCAAACTCATGTTTTATGATGAATCAGGACAAGAAATAAGATTCGTTCCCGGACAAATTTGGGTTAACATTATAGACCCGGGACAATCATTAAGGTGGACTCCTTCTGCGTAAATATGTTTATTTTTCTATACGGCGCTGATACTTTCCGTTCATTAGAAAAATTAAGCGCCCTTAAAAATAAATATCTGGAAAAGAACAGCTCAGGTACTGACCTGAGCGTTCTTGACTATGACAATGCTTCTGCAATTAAAAACTTATCTGATATCCTGTCGGCACAGGGACTTTTTTCCACTAAGCAATTAATAATAGTTAAAAATATTTTGCTCAGCGGATCAATTGAGAAACAAAAAGATGTTTTAGAATTTTTAAAATCACGAGATGAATTAGAAAATGATAATGATGCGATAATTGTTTTTTTTGAGAAAGACAGCCCGAAGAAAAATAGTTCCTTGTTTAAATTCTTATCTGCCCATGCTAAAAGTCAGGAATTCTCTCCCTATGACGGAGCACATCTCGCAAACTGGGTATTGGCTTACGCCAAAAAAATATCCTCTGATGTTTCTTTTTCCAGAAATGCTCTTAATATGCTTTTAGCCGCTACTGGAAATGATTTGTATGTTTTAAGCAATGAGATTACAAAACTTATAAATTATAAGGGCAGCGGAATTATAAAAGAAGAAGATATCGAGCTTTTGGTAAAATCCAAAATTGATTCAACTATATTTGAAACAATTGAAGCGCTTTGCAGTGGAGATAAGAATCGTGCCTTAGCACTCCTGCATGAACAATTGGAAAAAGGGGAGGATATTTTTTATATTCTTTCTATGTACGCCTACCAACTGAGAACTATTTTGAAAATTGGCGATTTTTTGTGGCAAGGGATCTCCAATACTTATGATATAGCCAAGACCTCTAAACTTCACCCTTATGTTGTCCGAAAAACACTTCCACAAGCCAAGGTTTTAGGTGAAAAAAAAGCTAAACAAATATTTTGTGACCTTGCTCAAATAGATCAGGACGCCAAAATCGGAAAAATTGACCCTGTTCTAGCTTTAGATATTTTTATTGTTTCCCTGTAAAAGTTTTCTTCTTTATTCTTCTCTCCTGATTAAATAGAGGTGTCACGATTTGACAGAGAAATTTAAAAACATCCCACTTAATCGGGATGTTTTTAATATTTTGAAGATTATTTTTTGAGAGCGACTTTTTTAACTAAGGCATTAAGTCTGGATTTCTTTCTGGCGGCTGTGTTTTTTTTAATTACCTTTTTTTGCGCAGCTTTATCGATGGCCTTGATTGCAACCTTAAGAGATGCTTGCGCCTCATCTATTTTTCCCGCTGAAAGATATTCTTTGGTTTGTTTCACAGCATTTTTTAGGACACCTTTAATTTTCCTGTTTTTGAGTGTCTTTCTTTCAGTTACGCGCATGTATTTTTTGGCTGATTTTTTGATTGGCACTTCAGTTTATGAAATTTCGCATCCTGAGAGCATTAGGAGGGCGAAATTTACAAAAATTATTAATTACAAAACTTCTTACATTATTAACATAATAATTATCTTTTGGCAATAGTCGCATTTTTTTACAATAAAATCCCCATAAGGGGATTTTATTTCCATCTTTTGAATTTACATTTAAAAAAGACAGATTTATTTAACAGCTTCTTTAAGAGATTTACCGGCAGTGAATTTAGGAACTGTCATGGCTGGAATTTGTATTTTTTCTTTTGTCTGAGGATTGATTCCTTCACGGGCAGCTCGCTTAGAAACGCGGAAAGTTCCGAATCCTGTCAAAGTTACCTTGTTTCCCTGGCGGATTTCGTTGGTGATTTTTTCTTCAAGAGCTTCTAAAAAGCTTTCTACTGCCTTTTTTGAAAGGTCAGTTTTAGCCGCAATTGAGTCTATAAGAGCATCTTTGTTTATATTTGCCATATTATCACCATCCTTTCTATTTTTACCCTTATTAAATTATACTGCATAGTCACTAATCCATTAGATATTTAACAGGGTTTATTTTATTTATTGGTTATTCAGCTTACATTATTATACTATTTATCCCGCAAATAAAGCAAATAATGTTATACACATTACAAAAAAGCGGATTCTAGATTATAAATTTCTATCTAGCATACTCTACGCTCCTTGTCTCTCTAAGTACGTTTACTTTTATTTCTCCGGGATATTTAAGATCCTGCTCAATTTTATCAGCAATTTCTCTGGCTAATTTTAATGCACCGAGATCATCGATTTCTTCAGGTTTAACAAAAACCCTTATTTCTCTCCCCGCTTGAATTGCATATGTTTTTTCAACACCGGCAAATGAATTTGCAGTTGACTCTAGTTCTTCCAGTCTTTTAAGATATTTTTCTAAAGTATCTTTTCTGGCTCCTGGCCTACTGGCAGAAATCGCATCAGCTGCAGCAATAATAAAAGATTCTGGAGTTTCAAAAGGATAATCTTCATGGTGTGATTTTACCGCATCAATAACTTCCTTAGGCATATTAAATTTTTCCATTATTTTTATGCCAATCTCAACATGGGTTCCCTGTATTTCGTGATCAACAGCTTTGCCTATATCGTGCAAGAGACCTGCTTTTTTTGCAACAGCAACATCAGCCCCCAGTTCTGCAGCTAATGCTCCAGAAAGATGTGCAACTTCCAATGAATGAAGGAGAACGTTTTGTCCAAAACTTGTTCTGTATCTTAAGCGACCAATAAGGTTAACAATTTTTGGATCAAGCCCAGCTATACCTAAGTCATAAGTGGCAGCTTCTCCTGCTTCTTTAACCTTGGTATCAATTTCTTCCTTAGCATAATCTACAGCTTCCTCAATTCTAGTAGGATGAATACGCCCATCATTGATAAGTTTTTCCAAGGCTATACGCGCAATTTCTCTTCTTACAGGATCAAATCCGGAAATAACTACAGCCTCAGGAGTATCATCAACAATTATTTCGACTCCTGTAAGTTTTTCAAGAGCTTTAATATTGCGCCCCTCTCTTCCAATTATTCTCCCCTTAACCTCATCTGAAGGTATAGAAACAGTTGTAGTTACTACTTCTGCAGAATGAGATCCGGCATATTTCTGAATAATACTTGTCATTAGAGTTTTGGCTCTTTTTTCTATGTCTTCTTGCCCTTCTTTTTCTATTTTTGCAATACGCTGGGCAATTACTTCACGATTTTCCTCTTCTGTAAGTTGAAGCAGTATCGCTTTAGCTTGCTCTTTGGAAAGACCGGCTATCTTTTCAAGCCTATCAAGCTCTTTTTTTCTTGCATCTTCTGCTTCTTGTTTTATTTTTCTTACTTCTTCAACTTTCTGTTCAAGCATTTTATGATTTTTTTCTATCTCATCGGTTTTCTGATCAATTATGGTTTCACGTTTTTCCAGTCTTTGTTCAGTTCTTAATATTTGATCTTCACGTTCTTTTTCCTGTTTTTTAGCCTCTTCAAGAATTTCAACTGCTTTATTTTTGGCATTTAAAACAGTTTCCTGCGATTTTTTCTCAGCTTCTTCGACCATTTTTTCAATTTTTCCTTCAACAGTATCTAGACGTTTGCGCGCGATAATCTGTCTTCCCACATAACCAATAAGACTACCGGCTACTACGCCGACAATTGCAAATAATATTGATATTCCCATAAGTTTTCATTCGACACGAATGAATTGCAACACAAAGTTAAAGCAAGCGCTATGCGCTTTACGACTGAATGCAAGTTTTTTTTGTTTCTGAAGTAAAAATAGACTTCATGATAGTGCAAAATCGTGCTTTAATGTCTATTCTGTGTTATAAATCATTTCGAGCCGTTCAAGTTTTTATATATTATAGAAACTAACAATCAACAAGTGCGTTACTATTCAGTTGATTGATACGCATATATTTTGACGCAAAGGCGTCCATATGCTTTACCATGCTAACGCAAAATAAACTTTTTGTCAAAAAATTCTATAAATGCTATTATAAGTAATGTAAAAAAATATTAAATATTTAATTTTGGTAATCAATATATGTCAATGAAACCAGTTGTACTTGTCGTTCTTGACGGATGGGGAATAAGTAATAATACCAAAGGAAACGTCCTAAAGGAAACAACACTCCCTACTATAGAAAAACTTAACAATAATTATCCAACAACGACTCTCCAAGCATCAGGCATTTCTGCTGGACTTTTTTGGGGAGAGTGCGGAAATAGTGAGGTCGGACACATAACCTTGGGTGCAGGAAAAATTGTTTATCAGAATCTGCCACGCATAACTCTTTCTGTGCAAAATAGATCTTTTTTTTCTAATCCTACATTATTAAAAGCCATGGAATCAGTTAAAAACAATGATTCCAATCTTCATATAATGGGACTTGTAGGACAAGGGAGTGTTCATTCCTATCTAGACCATCTCTTTGCTATTTTAGAAATGGCAAAAGAAAAAGAGCTTAATAACAAGGTTTTTATCCACGCCTTTACTGATGGACGGGATTCTCCGCCCACTTCAGGAGTGAAAACAATAAAAGACATACAGGATCATATAAAATCGCTAGGTATAGGTAAAATTGCTTCACTTTGTGGAAGAAATTGGTCAATGGATAGGAATAACAATTGGGATAGAGTTGAAAAAGCCTATCGATTAATAACAGAAGGCAAGGGTGTTCAAATTTCTGATCCTACAAGCTATTTAGAAGATTCTTACGCTAAAGAAATTAGCGATGAATATATAGAACCCGCAATAGTTATTGAAAATGGAAAACCAATAACTACAGTAAATGATGGTGATGCAATTATATTTTTTAATTTTCGCGAAGATCGTGCCCGGGAACTGACTAAAGCATTTGTACTTCCGGGTTTTGAGAATTTTAAACGCGAAATGTTAAAAATAGATTTTGTGACTATGGTAGAATATGAAGCAGATCTTCCGGTAGAAATAGCTTTTCCTCCAATAGTGCTTGAAAAAGGCCTCGGGGAAATACTTAGCAAAAACAAACTTAAGCAACTCAGGATCGCTGAGACAGAGAAATATGCACATGTTACATATTTTTTTAATGGAGGAAAGGAGGAACCATGGCCAGGTGAAGACAGAATACTTGTACCGTCTCCCGCAGTTTCAAAATTTGATGAAGCCCCAGAAATGAGTGCTGCAATTATAACTGAAAAAGTGATAGATGCAATCAAAAAAAATACATACGATTTTATGCTTATAAATTATGCCAACGCTGACATGGTCGGACACACCGGAAATGAGAAAGCTTGTATGGTTGCTGTCCAAACTATAGATGAAAATCTTTCACGTTTAATCCCGGAAGTTCTGAAAAATGGAGGATGTTTGCTTATAACAGCTGACCATGGGAATATCGAAGAAATTAAAAATTCCCATACAGGACAGGTTGACACAGAACACTCTACTAACCCCGTCCCTTTATGGTTTATAACAGCCAATAATCATCGCTCAAAAAGCCCAGAAGAAATAGCGCGCCAACAAAGTGAAGTTGGTGGACTTCTTAGTGATATTGCACCTACTATTCTTGAAATTTTAAATATCGAGAAACCACCTGAAATGAATGGAGAAAGCCTATTGTCAATATTAAAATAGTACTTAAAAAAATTGTGCTAAAAAAATCTCCCGCATGGGAGATTTTTATATTCATGAAAAACAATAATTTTTATGATATCACCTTATCTACAATCCCATATTCCTTTGCTTCTTTAGCATTCATAAAATAGTCGCGGTCAGTATCTTCTTCAACTTTAGCAATTTTCTGTCCAGTATGTTTTGCCAAAATCTGATTCAGTAAACTTTTCATTTTAAGAATATGTTTGGCATGAATATCAATATCTGAGGCTTGCCCTTGAGCTCCCCCCATTATTTGGTGAATCATAACTTCAGCATTTGGCAAAATAAAACGCTTTCCTTTTTTTCCTGCCGCTAGAAGCATGGATGCAGCCGAAGCTGCTGTTCCAATGCATATTGTCTGTACGTCAGAACGGACATATTGCATAGTATCATAAATTGCCAACGCACTGCTTACAATTCCTCCTGGGGAGTTTATGTATAGCTTTATATCTTCCTTGGGATTTTGCTGGTCAAGAAAGAGAAGTTGAGCAATTACAGAATTCGCAACATTATCATCAATGGCAGTTCCCAAAAAAATTATCCTGTCCTTAAGCAAACGGGAATAAATATCATAAACTCTTTCTCCGTAATTAGTTTTTTCAATTACGGTGGGGATAAGATACTGGCTTTTCATAATTATTGTTCCTTATTAATTATAAATTCCAAAAGACAAAAAAATAAAAAGATTTTATATTTTTTCCAACATTTCTAAAACCTTTTCATTTTGCATCATTCCCTTGATATAGTTATACAATTTTCCCAAATCAATATTCTTTTCCACATCTTTAATTTTCTTATACTGCGCCAGAGTTTTATTCATTTCAGCTTCTATTTCTTCACTGGCAACTTTAATTTCTTTTTCTTTAATTATTTCTTCAAGAGCTAATGCGGCTTTCACGCGCTTAATCGCCTGGGGCTCCCATTCATGCTCTAATTCTTCAATTTTTTTTCCTATTTGCTGTAAATATTGGTCAAAAGACATGCCCATACCTTGAAGTTGCATGTCGAACTCATTGATCATTTTATGCAGTTCTTCATGCACAAGCAAATTCGGAAGATCAACTTCAGCAAATTCTATCAGGATATCTATAATTTCAGCACGGTGTTTATTTTTAAGTTCATGTTGCTTTTCTTCTTTCATCCCTTCAGCCACACTTTTCCGCATATCTGCCAGATCTTTAAATTTTCCCAATGACTTAGCAAATTCATCTGACAATTCAGGATATTTTCTTTCCTGAACTTCATTTACCGTCACCGTAAACTGAGCGGGACTGCCAGCCAAATTTTTCTCGTGATAATCTTTGGGAAAATTAAGTTCAAAATCTTTTGTTTCCCCAACTTTCATACCTACTATCTGCTCTTCGAATCCAGGAATGAAAACCCCTCTTCCAAGAATTAGCGGATGATTTTTACTAGAACCGTTTTCAATTGGAACTCCTTCTTTCTTGATTTGAAAATCTAAAATAACATTATCTCCGTCCTTCGCTTCACGCTCTACTTTTATGTGTTGCACGCGGCTTTTGGCAATATTATCGATTTCTTTGTTTATTTCATCCTCTGAAACATCAGCTTTTTTCTCGGCATATTTCTTATTTATTTTTTCAATTGAACTTTTCCATGGTTTCATTTTAACTTCAGGAATAACTGTGCAGATAATCTTGTATTCTAATTCATTTTCTTCAGCTAATTTTAAAATTTCAGCCTGCGGTTTTCCAATTGCATCAACCTTTTTTTCTTTTACGACTTTCGGATACGTTTCTTGAATCGCACGTTGGGCAGCAGCTTCAAGTAATGCGCCTCTGCCAACTTTTTTTTCAACTATATCACGTGGAGCTTTCCCGTTGCGGAATCCCTCTATTTTTATTTCTTTGGAAAAATCCGCAGTCGCCATATCAATATATTTTTTCCATTCATCCCATGGAACATGGACCCTGATTTCATTTTGAGAATCGGGAAGTTTTTTAATTTCTGATGTTATAGGCATAATATTATATTAACAATTGGGAAAAAATTATTTTTTGCAATTTCATAATAAAAAAACTAGAAAAAAGAAAAACAAAAAATAACCTCCGCATTAAAATTTTAGATAATAAATCCAGCAATTAGCAAGGCGACGATGTTCATGATCTTAATCATCGGATTGATGGCAGGACCAGCTGTATCTTTGTATGGATCTCCGACAGTGTCTCCGGTCACTGCAGCTTGATGGGCAAATGATCCTTTGCCACCATATTCCCCATCTTCAATGAATTTTTTGGCATTATCCCAAGCACCCCCGCCAGAAGTCATAGAAATAGCCAGAAAAACTCCTGTAACTATTGAGCCTACCAATAAACCTCCGAGGGCTTCCGGACCAAGAATAAAACCTACTATTATTGGAGCAACCACCGGAAGAATTGCCGGTATAACCATTTCTTTCAAGGCTGCTTTAGTCACAATATCAACGCTGCTGGCATAATCAGGTTTAGCTGTCCCTTCCATGATCCCTTTGATTTCACGGAACTGCCTGCGGACTTCTTCTACTACAGAGCCGGCAGCTTTTGAAACTGCGCGCATGCTGATAGAGGAAAATAAATAAGGTATCATACCGCCAATCAATAGCCCTGCTAAAACATTAACATTATCAAGCCCGAAAGTTATTTTTGCACCTTTCTCAATAAGTTCTTGCGAATAGGAAGCAAAGAGTACTACAGCAGCCAGCCCAGCTGAAGCAATGGCGTATCCTTTAGTGACAGCCTTTGTTGTGTTACCAACTGAATCAAGAGCATCAGTAACTTTCCTGATTTCAGGACCAAGCTCTGACATTTCAGCAATACCACCTGCATTGTCAGTTACAGGACCAAAAGAATCTATAGCTACAATAATTCCTGCCATAGAAAGCATGCTCATAGCAGCAATTGCCACTCCGTAAAGTCCAGCTAGCCAGAAAGAAGCCATAATACCAGCTACAATAACTATTATTGGCATAGCCGTTGATTCCATACCCATAGCTAAACCCATAATAACATTAGTTCCATGTCCGGATTTTGAAGCCTTGGCTATTTCCTTCACCGGACGATAGCTTTTTGAAGTGTAGTATTCAGTTATGACAACCATGCCAGCTGTTACCAAAATTCCGATTACGGCAGTTAAATAAACACTTATAAAATCCGTTCCACTTCCTTCCATTAAATATTTTGTTACTGGATAAAAGCCAACAAGTGCAAAAACAGAAGAAGCTATCAAGCCTTTATACAATGCTCCCATTATTTTTTCTCCATTATCTTTATCCTTATCACTAAGACGAACGAAGTATACGCCTAAAACTGAAGCTATGATAGAAACAGCTCCTATCGCTAAAGGAAAAACTACGGCGCCGCCAAATGCTGTGAAAGTTAACGACCCAAGAATCATTGCCGCAATAGCCGTAACTGCATATGTTTCAAAAAGGTCAGCTGCCATTCCGGCACAGTCACCTACATTATCACCAACATTGTCAGCAATAACTGCAGGATTGCGAGGATCATCTTCAGGAATGCCAGCTTCTACTTTTCCAACAAGATCAGCTCCGACATCGGCTGCTTTGGTAAAAATACCTCCTCCAAGCCGCGCAAACACGCTGATTAAACTGCCTCCAAAACCAACTCCAACCAAAGCTTTTATATCTCCATTCGTAAACCAATAAAAACCAGCTACCACAAGAAGTCCCAAACCAATAACCAGAAGACCAGTTACTGATCCAGCTTTAAAAGCTACATCCAATGCTTTTTTTAGTCCCGTTTTAGCTGCCTCCGTTGTCCTGACATTGCCTTTAACTGAAACATTCATGCCTATATATCCAGCTAAAGCTGAAGCAGCAGCTCCAATCAAGAAACCGAGACTGGTATTGAAATCCAGAAAATAATAAAGGGCTACAGCTACAACAATTGCCACATAGGCTACAGTTTTATACTGGCGGTTAAGGAATGCCTTTGCTCCTTCCTTGATGGCATTTGCTATATCAACCATTTTTCCTTCTCCGGCCGGCATTTTGTCGACTAACCAGCTGAGATAAAGAGCAAAAATGATCGAAAGCATTGCTGCGATAATCGCATAGATTTCTACTGACATAATTTTTATCTTATTCCCATTGTCTTTTTTGATACATGCAAGACAAAATAGAAATAGAATTTATTTAAAAAATTAATAAACTAAAAAATTTATTCTTCAACCTGTCCTTCTTCAATATTTTCCTGTTCTTCTTCGTTGTTTTGAGTGGCTTGCCCAATTACATCTATTTTCCATCCGGTTAATTTTGCAGCCAAGCGCACGTTTTGCCCCTGCTTTCCTATAGCCAAGGATAGTTGGTCTTCAGGAACTAAAACTTTGGCTTCTTTTTTATTCTCATCGATATCCACAGAAATAACTTTTGCCGGGCTGATTGACGCTGCAATAAATTTTTCCGGTTTTTCGCTCCATTCGATAATATCTATTTTTTCTCCACCCAGCTCTTCGATTACAGCTTGCACACGTATTCCCTTTTGACCGACACAGGAACCAATCGGATCTATTCCTTCTTCAGTTGAAGCAACTGCTATTTTTGTGCGTGATCCAGCTTCACGGGCGATTGATTTTACTTCAACTGTACCGGCAAAAATTTCAGGAACTTCCAGCTCAAAAAGTTTTTTCACCATATCTGCATGAGTTCGGCTAAGTGTAATTCCGGGTCCTTTAGGATCAGATTCTACTTTATATAAATATACCTTGACTCTTTGCCCGATTCTGAATATTTCTCCATGAACTTGTTCTGAAGGAAACAAAACTCCCACAGACTTGCCGAGGTCTATGTAAACATTTCTGCCTTCGATGCGCTGTACCGTCCCGCTTATAACTTCGCCTTCTTTTTCTTTATATTCAGAAAACATCGAATCTCTTTCTGCTTCGCGTATTCTTTGTATGATGACTTGTTTGGCAGTTTGGGCAGCAACACGTCCATATTCGCTTTTATCTTCAAGTTTTATTTCAATAACATCTCCGACTTTTGCGTTCTTTTTTATTTTTTTTGCGTCTTCAAGCACAATATCCCTCTCTGGATTGTAGCGCATCAATCTTTCTCCATCTTCCAATTCTCCTGAGACTTCCTCTTCATTTATCTCATTTTCTTCCCCCGGCTTGATAAATTCCCTCAAGGTTTCATCAACCACATCCTTCACTAAAAAAAACTTAGCCTCTCCTGAAACTTCATTGAATTCAGCCCTGATTCTTTGTCCGCGCTTGCCGTAATCTTTTTTATAAGCAGCCGCTAAAGCCGCTTCTATGGTTTCAATAACAACATTTTTCGGTATGCCTTTTTCTTCAGCAATTTGCATTATAGCACTTCCGAATTCCCCCAGCCTGCCGCTTGGGTTTTTGTTTTCATCTGTTATTTTTTTGCGCTTAGGCATAAGATTAAATTATTTTTAAAATTATTATTTCTTATTAAAAAGAGTCCGCATCCATGCGAACCCACTTCTTTCCATCCGTTTTAATATTAGCAATAATCCTCGCAAATGTCAATCAAAACGTACTGTTTCCTCCCAGAGCAGCCTGAATCGCCACAATTATGATATACCCAGAAAGACCCACGATAACGCCTAAAATAGAATACAAAGCATTGCGTTTTGCCTTTTCGATCTGGTCGGTGTCGCCGGATGAAGTAATATATAACACGCCGGATATCACAAATGAGATGAGCGCAATGGTTGAAAATATTCCCAATAGCCATTTTAATACGCTGGAAAGAATTCCCGGAATATCCTGAGAGTCTGGCAACCCTGTTTCATCAGGGAAACAAACCCCGCCGACAGGTGTAAAGCCTGCACCGCAATCTCCTTCACCATCTCCTCTAAGAGCTCTGCATGCACGAGTACACTCAGTATCCGTAGGAGAACAACCCAGTAGACAACTAGCATATTCAGCATCCCCAGCTTTTGTTATATCAACACTCACAAAAAACAAGCTTACAAAAGATATTGCAACAAAAAATAGAAAGATATTTTTTCTTGTTTTGATCATTTTTTTAGCAGATTATTGGTGATAAAAATAGGTCATTAAGAATTTTAGAATGTACCGCTACCCATTAAAAAGCTATCCACAGCTGCTATCAGGATAATACCGGAAAGGCCGACAATAATTCCTATCAGCGAGTAAATCATAGCTTTTTTAGCTCGTGCAATTCCGTCTTCATCACCTGCGGACACTAAATACATAATTCCTGAAATTATAAAGCCTATAACTCCTAAGACTGCAAAAATTCCCAAAAGCCAATTCAAAAGACCCTCGAGAATTCCGCTTATGGTTCCCGTAGGAAGACCATAATCATCTCCTATTTGCCATCCTTCTCCATCTGCGGCCAGAACAGACATTGGAAAAAGTAGAATTGTTGAAATAATAGTACCCAATGTTTTCTTTTTGATATTCATTTTTTTAAAGTATAAAAAATTATTATTATAATTTAATTATATCATAATCCTTAAATTATGTACACTTTGCAAAAAAGACGATTCCGAGGAATCGCCTTCTGCTTTTATATGCATACAAAAAATTTAGAAACTGCTGCCACCGCCCAACATTGACTGCACCGCTTTGATTATTATGACTCCCATAAGAGCCACGATAATACCTACCAACGAGTAAATCATGGTTTTCTTGCCACGAGCGATCTGGTCTTCATCTCCAGCAGCTGTAAGATATATAATTCCAGCGATAACGAATCCTATAACTGCTAAAATACCTACGATAGCTAAAAGCCAGTTCATAAAACCAGTGATTATATCTGTAAGGGTTGCATCCGGAAGATCTGCATCAGGCACATTGATAGCCAAAACTGCTGATGGAGCAATTGCGATTAAACTGGCGATTGCATAAAAAATTTTTTTAACTTTATTCAGCATAGTAACACCTCCCATTCTAGTTTATAAATTTTTTTATTTATTTTAAACTTTCCTTTATTCGTTTGAATCCTGATTAATTTAAAAAACTGCCGATAAATCTGATTATTATCATTCCTCCTAAGGCAATGACGATTCCCAGTATTGAGTATTTGGTGGATTTTTTTGCAATCTCTATTCTTTTATAGTCGCCGGCTGAAAAAAAATACATTATTCCAGAGACAACTAATGATATTATAGCAATTATTCCCATTATTGACAATAAAAAAGACAGAACATTCGCTCCAATTTCTCTTACTGTAGGAGCGTCTGTAATAACTCCTGCATATGCTGTATTTATGATATCCATAATTTTCAGCCTTTTAAATCAACAATGTTTCCTCTTATTTTTGCCTGTAAAGTTTGTTCTTCATCCGTTTTTTCTTCATTAAAATAAGCAGACGGCTTGATGACCCACGGTTTTATTTCAGATGCTTTATTTCCAAATGTTTTTTCTCTATCTGCTTGTGGCGTTGGGGTCATAAATGTTTTTTGCTGGCTAATCGTACTAGCAGGCCTTATTGGTTTTTCATTTTCTTTTTCATTTGAAAACTTTTGCGGAGAAGAAAAACTTACCTTGCCTTCATCCACAACCGAACCTCTTGAATCATCCTGATTTGAATTTACTATTTTTTGTTCCGGCAAAACGCTCGGCTCCGTCAAGTCCTTGAAGTTGGGAGAATATTTTTTATTTTCTTGGGGCGGCTGATATTTCGGAACTTGCAGATAATTATCTTCTATAGCAGCAAAGCTATTAGACTCTTCATTTTTTGAATACATATTTATTTCTGCTGTTTGTCCGCTCCGGCTTGGCAAATTTTCAGTTTGTTCATTTGGAAAAACCTTGCCTTCTGTGAAAATAATCCGTTGCAGTTCCGTATCGATGATTAAAGGAGTTTTTTCGTCCAGTGATTTAAGAATCAATGAAAGTTTCTGCCTTTCTACGGGCGTGAGTTTTTTCCCATTTTCGCTGTGAAATAAATAATTCGCCCTATCGACTGTACCATGCTTTCCGCTTCCCATGTTGTCATGGAAATCAGTAATCCAGTTTCTTATAGATGGCCTGACAGGCGTAGGAAAATATTTGAGTTTCAGCTGATTGATAGTAATGTTTTGTTCTCCCAGTTCCTTGTATTTTTGCAATGCTTCTGAAAGCGGCAACTGGATTCTTCTTTCTGTTTCGCTCTGGGCAGGACTTTTTTTGGCCGAAGGCTTAGCCGAAAGCATGATAAGTTTGCTTATTATGTTTTGTTCAAGAAGCTGCAAAGTCAAAGCTTTAGTATTCGGGGGAAGCAATATTCTTTTCTGCAATTCCTGTTCTGCCTCACTCCATTTTTTGCTTTGCGCAACGCTCCACACAACTTGAGGAAGAATGCTTCTGCCTTTCATATCAAGTCCTGCCTGTCTGGCTATATTGTCATAAATGGAAATCAGATCAAATCCCAAGAGAAAATCAAGGACATCCGAATGCATGGCACTGATTTTATACGGAAAAATTTCAGCATTTTCATATGTTGTTCTCCATTTTTCAATAAGGTCTTCTTTTATCTCTTCGGTTATTTCATCCGCTATTTTCCTTTCCTCATTCAAATCATACTGGCCGGCATTATTTTTGGGAGAGATGTTGTTTTGATTTGTATATATGACTGTCATTTTTTGTTTTTTAGAATTCAAAAATTACTCTGTTATCCCTGATATACCGCATGACATTTTTTATTCTGTCCTGATTAGTTGTGCTGCTTCTGCCCAAATCTTCATCCATGGATTTTGCAATTTCAAAAACTTCTTTCAGCACGTAGCTCTGGCTGATTGCTTTCATAAGCTCTCTTTTGTAATCAGCTGGAGCGTTTTTGGCTATATATTCAATATGTTTTTCATTAAGACCGGCAATGAAAGCGGGATAAGAAAAAGCAAAATAAGTCGGCAACAACACAAGCTGGCTATCAGAAGCAAGCACATACAGCGCAAGCAATTTCTTTTGTTCTATCGTGTCCTGTTCAAAAGAAACGTGCGGCAAAGAAAATTTATTCGTCAGTCTGTCTTTTATAGCATCTATATCCATAACAATTTATTAAAAAATATTCTTGACATTTTTATCTGTATATTAAACAAAACCAGCTCTCTGTTTTGCAGGTTTTGGTGGAGGAGGTAGAGGAGGTGGAGGAGGTGCCTTATGCTCATCATCCTTAATTTTTTCGCCTTTCTTCCTTTTCTGGGCGTTCTTATTTTCTTGAGCTAAATGAGCCCAGTGATTTTTTACAATTGACTCCATGTGAGATTTTTGGAAAGAATTCATTGCGGCCTTATGTTCATTAGATCCCTCTTCAAAAGTACCATTATCAACTAATTTTTGTGCCTCTATTTTTCCTTGTTCAATTGACTGCCTTATATTGTCCGCATTGTTTCTAATGTTATATTCAAAAGCAGCTTTTGCTCCTGGATCTTCTCTCATTTGTTTGTATCTGCCAACGAAATCATTTACCTCTGAATCTTTTGATTCGTCTGTTATTTGATTATTATTTTTAATAAAATCATTCATTTGTTGTGCAGTATGTCCAGTGTCTTCAGAATTCTTAATTCTCTCAGCCTGTTTTTTAGCTAATTCATCAAATTCCGTGTTCTGATATCCTTTGACTCTTGCCTTAGCATTTTCTCCAAACTTAGGTGTCCATTTGCCACCAGTAGCTTTTCCAATACCTTTTGATATTTTTTCACCTGCAAAACCAATTCCAGTATCTTCCCATTTATTGAGTCCTTTGGCGAAGCTTCCCCCAAAACGTTTCTTGTCAATCTCTTTTTGGCGTTCATCACGCTTTTCTTTATACATCTTCCAATTCTTTGCAGCCCAATTTCCGCCAGCTGCCATGGCTGTAGCTGTACCGGCAAATTTTGCAAATTTCTGTCCTGCCCCAACCACTGTATCCGCCCCTGCGATTCCCAATGATTTTGCTACTCCCATGCCCATCCACAAAATGATTATGGGAATAGCAAACATGGAAGCACTGGCAATCCATTCGCTTGCGCCAGGAACCGATGCAGCATTGTCAGCGGCCGACTGTTTAAATATATTTTCACCTATTGATTGGTTTATTTTGACAGCAACTCCTATGACAAAAATCATTATCGGACCAAAAAAAGAATAGCTGAAAAGATTTTTCCACCAGTCGTCTGCAAATTTACTGGTTGCGGGAAAAATGTAACCGACAAAACCTATCGGCGAAAACATAACCAGGATTACCAGGGCTATAAGCCTTATAGCAAAAAGAACTGCACAAACCAAGAGTGTTATTCCCAAAATAAAAGACATTATGATATTCATAACCTGATACATTAGCATCGTAGTTCCATCAGCATCATGGCCCCACAATGCCGAAAGTCTTGATTCATCCCCCAACTGGGCAAAAATTGCGTTTCCTGTAACTGCGCCAGTATTGTCACCAAACATAGAATTAACAAAATAATACATAGCTACATTCGCAACATCAATAAAAAAGCATGCAATTGGAAAACTGAAATTAACCAGCAGGGCATTGATGAGAATGTTGAGCCAGACTTTTTTAAGGTTCCATTTTTCGATCTGGAAAATAGTGCAGAAGGCGGAAAAAAGAAGGACTAGAATAAAAAACATATTGAAAGTATCCCGCACCATAATCCAGATATCCTTAACAACTGGATTATTGTTCAATAAACCTTTATCTCCGGAAATTAAATCAGGATTAATAACTGCTGAAAAAAGAGAAGCTGCCACGCCGATTAGAAAACTCATAACGCCTTGAATTGCACTCAAGATAAAGGATATGGCAGTGACAAAAACTGCACTTGCCCCATCAAGTATTCCCCCAAAAAATTTACTTAATAAACCCGGTTCTTCGGGTTTTTCAGGAACAGCGTCAGCGGCAAAGACCCCATGAACCGCCAAAAAAAAGACGCAAAGAAAAATGCATCCGGCGACCACAAAAGTTTGGAATTTTTTGTCCCGCAAAAGACTTGCCAGTTTAACCCTGGAAATTCCAAAAAATAATTTGATTTTGCAGAAAAATTTTTTGTTTTTCGAGATCAGATTCATTAGGATTCCAATCTAATTCTATATGTGAAAATTATAGCATACTTTCGTAATGTCAGGCAATAACTTTAATCAAAAAATAAAAAGCCCCTTTTAACAAAAACGGGGCTTTATTTATTTTCACGAAAATATTTTATATTTATATATAAAATTTAACTTTTTCAACCTGTTTTAACCAGCCAATTTTAATAAATGAAACCTTTAATAACTCTGCTTGAAGTTGAGATTGTTCTGCGACTTGTTTTTGCATAACCGACATAATTCATTTCAGAAACAGTAAAACTGTTTCCGCTGACTTTTTCAACATAAGCCACATGACCATAATATCTGTTCTCGGTAGTCACTACGATAGCTCCTGGTCGTGGAGTTTTTCCGGTTGCATACCCGGCAGCTTTTGCATGGTACAGCCATGTTCCAGCGTTGCCACCCCAGGGAACATAACGTTTCTGGGCGACAAACCAAGTGCAATATCCATATGGAAATCTATGACCAGTGCCGGCTTTCCCTGAAAGAATTCTGCCCGTAATCTGGGGAACTCCTCCTGCAGTATTCGCATATTGCCTCTTATTGATTAAGGATTGGCTGCTGCTTGGAACAGCTGGCTTAGGAGCTTCTCCCTGGCCATCAGGAATAATTATTTCTTCTCCCACTTTTATTTCTCCATTCGCTGGCAAATCATTAAAGGCTATTATTTTATCTTTTTCTGCTTTAAATTTATTAGCGATAGCATCAAGATTGTCTCCCGATTTTATGACATATTTTACTCCTGAAACAGGCAGAATGAACATAGTATCTCCTGGCATTATGGAGTCGGCATTACTGATGTCATTTGCCCACAAAATAGTATTAACCGAAACTCCATTTTTTTCAGCGATTGAACCGAGAGTGTCACCGGATTGTACAATATACATTTTAACCCCGCCCTCTTCTTCAGGATCTTTCATCGGATTGGCTCCGCCAGAAACCAGCATTATTCCGTCATCCTTTATAATGCTCCTGTTTGAATCATCTTCTTTTTTTTCTGGTTCAATGGATGTGTTTGATTTGGAAAGGGGAACAAGAGCTAAATCATTTTTTTTATTTACCTGTCCGCTTATTTTACTGCCATTCACCGCTGGAATGGTCTCAGCTGATGCATCCCAATAACCAAAAAGAAGTTTGCCATAATTATTGCCTGAGGCAACATTTGTTGCTGAAACAAGAAGTGAACTTGATACCACCACTGCAAAGGCTGAATAATTACGCAAAACGTGGAGCAGTTTTATGGTTCTGTGCTCCTTTATGAAGTTTGCTATTGAGCGTTGTTTAAGATGAATTTTAGTGTTTAAGCCCTTGAGGTCAATTTTTCTGATTGATTCGTATATATAAGAAAAAATGGATTTTTTGCTAATAAATAAGTCCTTTCGGTTGGTTGACAGGCTTAGAGAATAATGATAAAAAACCGCCTCATGTCATTACTCATCACCCGCAACCTTAATTTTTAACTGGTTTCAAGTATATACCTAGGGATATTTTTGTCAAAGATGTTTTGTCTTAAAATTATTTTTTTTCCTTTTTTTAAGCCATTTTTTGGGGTTATATCTTTTTTATATTTCAAAAAAAGAGTACAATTAGATCGTAAAAGGCATGAAAAGCTTTTTTATGAATAATCGGAAATAATTTATGAAATTAAAAAACCTTCTGACTGAATTTCTTGAATATTTGGAGATTGAACGTAACCGTTCGCAGAAGACTATTGAGAATTATCATCATTATCTCAAGCGCTTTTTGACCTGGGCAAAAATATCCGAACCCAAGGATATCACTGCTGAGCTTATAAGGAGCTACCGTTTATATCTGAACCGGCAGAAAGATAGCCATGGCAAGGAACTGAAAAAAGTTACTCAAAATTATCATATAATAGCCATCCGCAGTTTTCTGAAATATCTTGCCAAGCGCGATATTAAAAGTTTGGCCGCTGAAAAATTGGAAGTTGGTAAAAATCCATCACATGAAATTGAGTTTCTTGATAGTGGTGAGCTTGACCGCCTTTTGCATGCCGCAGAAGGATCAGACATAAAGTCCATGCGCGATAGGGCAATCTTGGAGCTTCTTTTTTCGGCAGGACTTCGTGTTTCTGAACTTATAAATATAAACTGCGACCAATTGAACATTTCCAGACAAGAATTTAGCGTGATTGGCAAGGGCGATAAAATGAGAATAGTTTTCATTTCTGATACTGCAAAAGAGGCGTTGGAAAAATATTTGAGCAAGCGCATGGACTTGGATCCGGCTTTATTTATTCGATTATCCGAAAAAGGGGGAATTGGAAACGAAAAAACAAAGCGCTTGACCCCACGTTCAATTCAAAGAATAGTAAAATTTTATGCAGCCAAAGCAGGTATCGTGAAAAATGTACATCCGCACACGCTAAGGCATAGTTTTGCCACAGACTTACTTTCTAATGGAGCTGACATCCGAAGCGTGCAAACAATGTTGGGACATTCTTCCATAACGACAACTCAAATTTATACGCACATTACCAACAAGCAACTCAAAGAAATACACAAGCAGTTTCACGGAAAAAAGAAATAAAAAAAATTAAATTTGTTCAAGCTTTGCAAATTCTGCCGACAATCTTTTGATTCCGGCTTTTTTAAATGCCACTGTAATAATGTCGCCAACAGACGAAACAACTATGCCTTCCCCAAATTGTTCATGTTTGACTTTCTCTCCCCCTTTGAAAAAATTCGCTTTTTTTTCTGATTTCTTCTTCTTTTTTAAAAGCGATTCAAATATCTTTTTTTCTGTTTCACGGCATGAGTTATGTTTTACAAGTTTTTCAGGTATATCGTCCAAAAATCTGGAAGGAGAATTCATCTGCGTTGAACCGAACAAATTGCGTTGGCGCGTGAATAAAAGATATATTTTTTCCTTGGCTCTAGTTAAGCCTACGTACATCAAACGCCTTTCTTCTTCCATTTCTTCATAGGAAAGCATGCTTCTGGAGTGCGGCAATATTCCTTCTTCCAAACCGACTATAAAAACCGCAGGGAATTCTAGACCTTTAGCGCTATGCAGAGTCATAAGATACACTGCATCTTGATTTTGGTCAACGTTGTCTGCTTCAGATGTGAGTGCAACCTCTTCTAAAAACGCTCTTAAAATATCTCCATACTCTGCTTTATTTTCATCATACTTATGCGCCACGGTTATAAGTTCTTTTACGTTTTCCCAGCGCATTTCACCTTCAACTCCGTCATCCAACAGCATTTTTTCGTATCCACTTTCCTTAAAAACTTTTTCAATAAAATCAGCTAATGTTATTCTCGGCTGGATTTCTTTCATTCTTTTTATAAAGTCGCAGAGCTTAGCTATTGCATCAATTTTTGAATTTACTAGTTGCAGACTTTCTGGAAATTTAAATTCAGATTCTGAAAATTTTAATCCGGCTTCAATAAGATTTAAATTTTTTTTCTTAGCGATATCTACCCACTTTTTGAATGTAACTAGACCCAGATTTCTTTTTGGTTCATTGATTATCCTCTCCAATGAAATTGTGTCACTATGATTTGAAATTAATTTAAGATAAGCAATCACGTCCTTTATTTCCTTTCGCTGGTAGAACTTAATGCCTCCGATAATTCGATAGGGTATTGATTTTTTTAGAAAAGTTTCTTCAATAACGCGTGATTGTGCATTGGTACGGTATAAAACTACGTATTTGCTATAAGGCATGCCTCCTTTTTTTATTTCATCTGCGACAAACTCAGCTTCGTCGCATTCATCCTCAGCCTCAAAAGAAGTTACCAAATGCCCGGCTTCTTTTTCCGTCCAAAGTTTCTTATCCTTGCGATTTATGTTTTTGGAAATAACACCATAGGCCGCATCCAGAATAACCTGGGTTGAACGGTAATTCTGTTCCAGATGTATTACTTTGGCTTCTGGATAATCATTTTCAAAATTGAGGATATTTTTAATGTCTGCGCCTCGGAACTTATAAATACTTTGCCAATCATCTCCCACAACGCATAAATTTCTGTGCTTCCCGGCCAACATATTTATAAATAAATATTGCGCCCGATTGGTATCCTGATATTCATCCACTAAAATATATTTGAATTGTTTCTGATATTTTTCCAGCACTTTAGGAAAATTCTGAAAAATTTTTACTATAAAAACAAGAATATCATCAAAATCCAGACTGTTGTTTTCTTTAAGATGTGATTGGTAGCGTTTATAGCACTTAGCCACAATTTCTTCGTAATATCCATGGGCTTGATTTTCAAATTCTTCCCTACTTATCAGCTCATTTTTAGCCTTACTTATGGTTGATAGAATTGCTCTTGGATTGAACTGCTGTGGATCTATTTCCATTTCTTTTAGAATTTTTTTCATTAAAGCCTGCTGATCCTGGTCATCAATGATGTGAAACGATTTTTCATATCCCAAAACTTCTATTTCACTGCGCAGTATTTTGGAACAGATTGCATGAAACGTTCCAATGGTTGGCAGATTCGAATTGTTATACAAACTATATTTATAATTTTTGTCTGCCTCGGGATATAAAATTCGCATGATCCTTTCACACATTTCCCCCGCCGCCTTGTTAGTAAAAGTCACTGCCAAAATATTGCGCGGATTGACTCCGTGATTTTTAATCAGATAGGCTACCCGATGTGTCAGTGTTTTGGTTTTGCCCGACCCCGCTCCGGCAATAATCAAAAGCGGTCCATCTGTTGTCATTACCGCTTCTTTTTGTTTTTCATTTAATTCAGAGACTATGCCCATATAAAATTTATTTTTATAAAATATTCTCTATTTTCCTCCAATCTTCCACTGTCAGTTCCTGAGCGCGAGTATTTTTCGAAAAACCAAGCGCGATTAATTTTTCTTCAGAAGTTTTTTTGTCTATTTGAAATCCATTAGAAAGATTATTAGCTAAAGTTTTTCTTTTGGCTGAAAATCCCGCCCGCACAATTCTAAAAAATTTTTTAACGTCCTGCTTGTTTCTTGTTTCTCGTCTGCCTGCCGGCGAAGCAGGTTTTTTGTTTCTTATGATTCTAATTACTGCACTATCCACTTTCGGCATCGGCTCAAAAGATTCTTTCGACACAGTGAATAAATATTCCGGCTGAGCATAGTATTGCACCGACACTGCCAAAATGCTCATTTTTCCTGCCTTGGCACAGATTCTTTCCGCTACTTCTTTCTGCACCATCAGAATCATTTCACTCGGTGGAAATTTGGTTTCTAAAAATAATTTAATAATTGGAGCAGTAATGTAATATGGAATATTAGCGACAACTTTATATTTAACTTCCTTAGCTTTCAGCTTCTTCAGCTTGTTAAAAATAAGCTCTGGAAGATTTATTTTTAGTATATCATCATGGATAATTTCAATATTTTCTTTGTTACGCAACTTGTTATTTAACATTTCAACCAGTCGGTCATCCAATTCAATCGCCATGACTTTTTTGGCAACCTCAGTCAGCAGTTCCGTCAGCACTCCTTGCCCCGGCCCGATTTCAATGACAACATCATCAGCAGAAAGTTTCGCACTTTCAATAATCCGTTGCAAAATTGCCTCGTCTTTCAAAAAATTCTGTCCTAAAGATTTTTTCGCTTTGATTTCCATAACTTTATGAACCTTATGAACCTTATGAACTTTATAACTTTATAAACTAATTGAGTACTTGCTCCACTTTGACTCCAATAACTCCCGCACCTAATGAAGCTATTTTTTCAAAAGCAACTTTGTCCAAATCAATAATGCGTCCTTTACCTTGCGGGCCATAATCATTGATTTGGACAACGACCGATTTGCCATTTTCCGCATTGGTCACCTTGGCATATGCGCCGCGCGGAAGAGTCGTGCTGGCAGCAAAAAGTCCCCCTTTCCAGGCATACCAGGTACCCTGTCCTTTATTAGCCTTGCCTAATTTCATATATGTTCCTTGCGTAACAATTTCTTCAATTGGTTCTTTTGTAACATTGCTTTCCAGAATTTTGCGCGATATTTCCTTATTGTCATGATAAACTACTTTATATTTTATTTCACGCGTGCCTTTTATTCCTTTTTGGGTGACTTTTTTAACGCGCCAACCTAATTTATCATCTTCATTAGAAATTGTTTTGAAATCGATATCCTGCTTTTTTATTTCTTCTTTTATGACAACATGTGTAACAATAATTGTCATTTCTTCTTTGACCAATACTCGCCTTGATGGATTCGTAATATCATCATCGGACAAAGTTATTTCTTTATTCTCCCAAACAGCTTGCTCGATAGTATCCAAAAGAGTATGCGTTTTAGTTTTTTTATCCGCTTCTTTAATTGTTATGTTTTTTGCTCGTTTGATGATTATATGAGTACCAGAAAAAATTTCTTTATTTTTATCAGGCACAATTAAATCATTTTCTTCCAGGACTATTTTTTGCTCGTTCATAAAATCTTCTACAGTTTTGGCCGCAGACATTAATTCAAAAGTGATATTGCTATCAGTCAATTCAATTTTCTTTTTTTCAGAATTAAAGTTTATAGCAATATCATTTTTATCTTTATTGAATATAAAGAAAAAAAGGATTGCCAGTCCAGTTAAAAAAAAGATGTATTTTAGTTTTTTTGAAATTCTTATCATTCCATTTTGAATCTGTATTGAATGGCTTCGGCAATATGTGCCGGCTGAATATTTTCACTATTTGAAAGATCTGCAATAGTACGCGCGATTTTTATTATACGGTGATAAGCTCGGGCACTAAGCTTTAGAGCTGATACAGCATTTCTTAAAAGCTGTTTGCACTCTTCGTCTAAAGGACAAAATTGTCTTATTTGATCAGAAGACATTTCGCTGTTAGAAATTACCGACAAATTTTCAAATCTTTTAGCTTGTATTTTTCTGGCTGCTTCCACTCTGGCACGTATCTGCTCGCTTTTTTCTTCACTTATTCCTTCTTGAAGCTTGTCAAAACTTAAACGTGGCACTTCAATGTGCAGATCAATGCGGTCCATAATTGGTCCAGAAATTTTTTGCTTATACCGGGAAATCTGTGCTGGCGTACATGTGCATATTTTTTCCGGATCAGTAGCGTTCCCGCAAAAACAGGGATTCATAGCGGCCACCAAAATAAACCGGGCTGGAAAATATAAAGATCCTTTGGCTCTTGAGATTGTTATCATACCATCCTCAAGTGGCTGGCGCAAATTCTCTAAAACACTTTTAGGAAACTCAGCAAACTCATCCAAAAACAAAACTCCCCTGTGCGCTAAGCTTATTTCTCCAGGCTTTGGATAACTCCCCCCACCAATCAAAGAAACACTACTGGCACTATGATGTGGATTTCTGTATGGCCTTGAAGTAACTAGAGGTTGTCCTTTCCTAAGTTTTCCGGAAACTGAAAATATTTTTGTTATTTCCAATGCTTCTTCCAATGTTAACTGGGGGAGAATAGTAGGAATAGCCTTAGCCAATAAAGTCTTTCCTGATCCTGGAGGTCCGTTTAAAATAACATTGTGCCCACCAGCTGCTGCAATTTCCAGAGCACGCTTGGCATGTTGTTGACCTTTAATATGAGCCATATCTATTTCATAATCTGCTGTTGAAAATAGGACATCCCCGTCTAATGATGGGAAATAATCAATTTTTCTATTGCCAGAAAAATGATCAGCCAAAGAATAAAGAGTATCTACAGGTACAATATTTATTCCCTTAACTACACTGGCTTCAGCTGCATTTTCTAATGGAACATATAATTCATTAAACCCCTTTTCTTTTGCCAAGAGAGCTATAGGTAAAGTTCCCTGTATAGGACGTATGCGCCCGTCAAGAGAAAGTTCTCCTACAATCATCCTGCCATTAAAATCAAATTGCAATTGTTTGGTCGCAAGCAAAAATCCCATAGCGATAGGAAGATCATAAATAGGGCTGGCCTTTGGCAAGTCTGCCGGAGCTAGATTCACCGTAATGCGACCGCACTGATGTGGTGGCTTAAATCCGCTATTTTTTATAGCACTCGAAACACGATCACGCGACTCCTTGATTGCAATATCCGGGAGACCAACGATTGAAAAATTGTGCAGGCCGGATCCTAGAATATCAACTTCAACTTCTACAATTTCTCCGTCCAGACCTATAGTTGCGGCAGAATATATTTTAGAAGACATAAATAAAAAAGAAAAGATCAGCTTGACACTTTTTTGTGCTTAATTATTAGCTGATCAGCTATAAAATTAATTGTGAAGCCTATATATTATTTAGAGTTTGAATTTATTATTTTTTTCACTTGCTCTTTCTGCCAACACCATAATATATATCATTCCGACAGTAAGTGTTTCAATTGGTAAAAAATCTACTCCGGGCAATGAATCAGCTGCTCCGCCTCCTATTAATGTAAGTGCTTTTTTAGCAAAGCCTCTTGCCGACTTATTTCTTCGCCCAGAACCAGCAAGAATTAACATCATGAAAATAAATATAGAACAAAGAATTGAGGTAAGCATGGAAAGTATTATTGTTTCAGCAAAAACAAAGTCAGAGACATCTTTTCCTAAAGCACCCAGAAGCGCAGCTACAAATGGCATATCTTTGGAAAGATCTATTTCTTTCAGTAAAGGGAAAAAACCTTTAGCTATAGCCGCTTTAGAAATATTTTTTGTCATATCAACAGGATTTCCATTGCTAAAAGAGCTGGGCCTTTCTCGCCTAGCTCTATCAAGGTTATCGCTGTTGTTTTTAAAATTTCTTGCAATATCTTCAGGCATAATAAATTGTTAATTCAATAAAGATTCTATTTTTTATTCATCTTCTTCCAATTCTTTTTTGGCTTGTTCAATTTCAATCAATTGGCGCGGATCAGATGTTATGATTTGATCTTCAGGATATGAAGCAATAACTTTTATTGCAACATGCTTTGCTCCCGCAAAAAGAATTCCTTCTCCAACCCCACTTTCCAATAAGAGAAACTTTTCCTGATCAGTTAGAAAAAAGGTGTCAGAAATTGTTTCTATAGCTGCCGGAGACTGACGCAATAGCAGCTGCAATGACGAATTAGTTACTACCGGCTTTCCATAGCGCGAGGTCATAAAATCTGCTATGTCCTGAGTTATTGTTGTTAAGCCTGTATAATATTTTCTGCAACGCTTTGCAATACCAAATAAAAAAGATGCTGCATCATCATTTTGCATCATAACCCAAGCTTCATCCACAACTACAATTCTTTTTTTAAGTGAAGACCGCATTTCATTCCAGATAAACTGCAAGACTGTATACATGGCAATGGGCCTAAGCTGTTCTTCAAGATCGCGTATATTAAAGACAACCATTTGATTATCAACCTGTACATTTGTTGTATGATTAAGCACCCCAGCAAAAATACCCTCTGTGTATTTTTCCAATCTTTTTGCTATTGATTCTCCGCCTTCTGAATTTCGAATAACAGCATAAAGGTCCGACATGGTCGGAAAAGAAGATGAATTAAGAGCCTTAAAATTGCTTCGGGCAGTAATATCACGCATCGCATATGTTTCACGAATAGCTATATCCAGAATTGAATCTTCTTCGGGAGTTACATTGCCAAGCATAAGATGAAGCAGTCCTATAAGACTGGCTATGTTGCTCCTAAGAACATCTTCAGGATCTTCTTCATCGCCAATTTTAGGAAGATCGAATGGATTCAAATGATATGGAGAATTAAGTGAAAGTTTTATGAAAGTTCCCCCTACTGTTTCACACAAATATTTGTACTCATTTTCTGGATCAATGACAACAACATTGGTTCCAACCATCAGCGAACGGAATATTTCGAGTTTCACAGTATAGCTTTTCCCTCCGCCAGATTTAGAAAAAACTACCATATTGGCATTTTCCATTTGGAATCTGTCAAAAAGAATAAGGCTGTTATTGTGTCGATTAATCCCATAAAGAATACCCTCATTAGATGAAAGATCTGAAGATACAAAAGGAAATGTCGTAGAAAGTGGTGCTGTATTGAGATTATTAGCAATATCTATTTCATCATTTCCCAATGGCAAAGTAGAGGAAAAACCTTGTTCAGCTTTTAACACCGCTGGCTTGATGTAAACCATTTGCGCCTCGAGAAGTGCTTCTATTTGCAAATGTATTTTTTCAAGTTCTTCCAAATTATTTGCATATAAAGTCATGTAGAGCCCGAAGCGGAAAAATTTTTCAGTTCCTTGCTGGAGCTTATCGCGCAAATCTTCTATATCTTCAATGGCTGTTTCCAAAATTGGATTTCGGATTTTTCCCGACTGTTCTTCCATGTGAATCTGCGATTGCACTTGGGTTGATGTTTTCCTGAGGGTTTTTAATATTTCAACTGTATCAATAGGATGTATAAACATCGCAGTATCCATGGAAAAATCAATGTTTATAATCGGAGAAAACCAGTTTGTATGCAAATATCTAGGATAGGCAACAACAAAAACGGTTCTGGCAAACGTTTCGCCTATTTGCAAGTAATTTGAACTTACCTTCATTGCAGAAGGGGCGATAAGATCTTTTATAGTTGCAACACCACGCTGATATAATTCCTCACTTTCTAAAATCGGATCCCTTTTTACAGTTTGTTTTTTGTCATTTTTTTTGTTTATTCCAAGCATTTATAGTATTAAATAAGATTTGAATCTCTTTCTGAGAAGCTACTTATTTTAAATTAATTTGGATTATTTTTTTATTTGAGTTCAATCTTGTCTACATCTCTTATTATTGCATTATTATGTGTCGTAGCATTATATGAATTATACAAAAGTTCTATAAGCTCTTCAGTTTTAAGCGGAACAGCTTTTACGCCAGTACTGCTTAAACCAGAACTGACATGTTCTATTCTTTGCCAAAGCTGATTTTTGTAAGTTTCAAAAAGTTCTCTTCTCCGCATAGCAGACATCTGGGTATTTGCAGCTCCGAAAAATCTGTCAAAAACACTTGTTTTAACATTTTCAACTGGGTAGAAAGGCACCACCACATAAAAGAATTTAGACATTATACTTGAAACATCGGTAAGGCTTTTTATGAAGTTACGATATTCTTCCAGCTGTAAAATCAGCAATTCATTAGTCAGTTGTGTTTCCTTTTTTTTAAGATATTCCAAATAAGGAGCAATATTCAGTTTACGCGAACTTATCACTATTTGAATTGGAAAATCTAGTGAATTAAGAAAGTTTTGATATTGATTAATAATAGAATCTTGTTCTTCTGTAGCTTTTAAGTCAAAATTAATTGAAGAAACCAAAAGTACTGAGCGCATAGATCCATCTTTCAGTATAACTACCCCATCACGGACTTCTTCAACGTCGACATATTTTTGGGTACTTCCTCCTCCGGAAGTTCCTTTGGTTAGATTTTTTGAGTGCAATAATTCCATGGTTTTTTTGTTATTTCTTTTTAATTGGAACGTTTTTTAAAAGTTCTTCTATCCTTTCATTGCGTTCAGAACCACCGCTGTCCATGACCCTTGCTAAATCCATTATTGATTCAGTATCAAGTTTTTTTTCTGGCGGACGGGACTCTTCAGTTTTTGTTTTTTGCTTGCTGGGAATATTTTTCTGAGGAGTTCTTTGCCAGAAATATATTTTTGGACGGAAAAAATATAGTATCCCAAAAATGACAAAATTACCCAGTGGCTGACCATATGGCTTGTAAAAAGCAAAGGCTAAAAATGCAATGGACAGTGGTATGCCTATAATAAAAAACAAAACCTTAGGCAACATATTCCACATTACCAAAAGAGTAATGCCTAGCCCTATAACCCACCCCAGCTGCTTAGCTGTGAGCGGACCTGCAATTTTATCTTCGACATCTATATATTGTGGAACATTTATAAGCATTTTATTTTTCTTTTTTATTTTTTAAGGGCGTAATTTGATTATAAAAAAAGATTAGCAATTTGTCTTACTATTATCATGGAACTCATAATGACTATGATTCCGATTACGGAATACTTGAATGTTTTCTTGCCCTGCTCTACTCTTTCTTCATCTCCAGCAGAAGTCAAATACATGATACCTCCAATGACCAGCATTATCATGGCTAGTATTCCCGCTATACCTAAAAGAAAACTAAGAACATTTAGTGCAATATCGGAAAAATTAAGTGCATCAGTAAGAGTTCCACAATCTGTAGCTCCTTCAGGACAATTCCAACCGACAGCATTCGCGATTTCTTTTAATATCGATGGGGCTGCAATTCCAATTGTGAGACCTACTATTGCCATAGTAATAGCTTTTTTCCCTTTTTCCACAGTTTCCGGACTTCCCGCTGAAACAAGGACCATTATCGCACCCACCACAATAAAAACCAAAGCCAATGAGACTATTATTTTTTGAACGGCTGACAGTAAATTAGATACAAGTCCTTCTAGAGTAGTAATATCTCCTAGAGGGTTAGTAAAGTTCACTACCGCATCTTCTGCAAATACGTTAACGGGGTTTAAAAAAATCATTGCCAAAAAAACAAAAACGGCCATTAAAAATAGTTTATTTTTTTTAAATTTTATCATTTTTTTAAAAAAATTATTAATAAAATCTAACGATAAATTACTTTTTGGTTTACTATCGAACACCTGCTGCTGTACAGTCAAATGTCCCCCAGGTTACTCCTGAACGTATTCCCATTCCTTCCTGTACTCCTAAATAACTTATCACTGTACCGATTATAATAAAGGCTGAAAAAACAATAACAAATCCGATGATTCCGTTTTTGATTGCTTTTTTTGCCGTTTCAACAGCTCCAGGTTCACCGGCAGAAACAACATACAAAATCCCTCCTATGGATATGGCCAGCAGCGCAACACCGATTGAAATTTTCATTAGATACTGGATAATAGTATTGAATCCTGCAACCATATCACACAAAGTGCACATGTCATCTGAGGTTGCTCCGCAAGTAATAATAGCTGCATGTGCAACAGGTGAAAACAAAAGAAAAAGTGCAAAAACAAAAGTTATGCAAATAAATAATATTTTACCCATAGTTTTTGTTTTATTTCTGATCATAAAAATTAATTGATTGGCATTTGATTTATTCTATTCTTCGCTATGGATAAACTTTCATCCAGAGCCTTGCCGCTGTTAACTGAATTTATCATCTCCAAAAAAACCGATTCTACAGCATTTGCGTCTTTTTTGTACCAATTTTTTGCTATAAGGTTTCCGGTTGCAAAAGTTCCAAGCAACGCATCTGCTTTTTGTGATTCAATTATATCACGACGCGCGGCAGGTTTTTTAGTTCTCTCCAGATAATTATTTGCTGGATCAAAATTTACTGCGAAGTCTTTGCTGTTTTTTGTGTTTGCATTATAGAGCGTAACTTTACCTGAATTTTTTAGAGTCAAAAATTTCAAGAATTGCCATGCTTCATGAGCGCGCACATCATTAGAAACAACTGCTGTTTTTTGCGCACTATTTCTAGATGTATTGGTAGGTATTTTATTCAAAGAAACTGCATATCCCCAGTAATTTGCTATTGTAATGGGCTTGTTTGGATCTACCTGCGGAACAGGAGCTATCGAGTAGTTCAATTTGGAATTTTTATTCTTGATTCCGTCATTCTGCCATGAGTAGTTAAGCATCATGGCTGTTGATCCAGAAGCGAATGCTTCTATCGAATTATCCTGCTGTGAATTCCATGTATAAAAAGGATTTGTTGTACCGTCAGGATTATTTATTCTTGCAAATTGTGTATACATTTCTAGTGATTTTTCTCCTGCTTTTATAACTTTTCCATCAGGCCCAACTATTCCTTCATCAAAATTTATTGCATCACCATTTTTCATGGGCATTTTGACCCCATTCTGTAATAGCAACATACTGAAAATATCTGAAAATCTGTTTACATTCTTAGCGGTTCCAATTGCCGCTCCCGATCTGACTATGTTTCCGCTATTGTCTATTGATACAAGAATACGAACATCTTCTTTAAATTCATCCCAAGTTCTAGGCGGATAAGAAATACCTGCTGCATTAAACATATCCTTATTATAATACATCTGCAGAGAATCTATGCTTAGCGGAACTGCATATACTTTCTTGTTACTTACAAAATCCGAGGAAACGACATCGGGAAAATTGTTTTGCACATCAATTTCACTAACAAGATGCGCTGGCGCAGGGTATGTTTTATTCTCAAAATACGGAAACCATGAGTTGTTTATCATGAATATATCGGGGCCTTGCCCGCTGGCAAGTGCATCAATAAGTTCGTCTCTATAGGTATCTTGGCTAAATTTTTTATATTTTATTTCACCGGCATATGGATTTATTTTTTTATATTGGTCTACAATATCACTATATACCAATGAATCATCGAGTGGTCCCCATATTTCAAGTGGAACTAGATATCCGGCTGACGAAGAACTCCCGCAGCCGGAAAAAAATGGTATCATAGCAAAAGAAAGAAAAGCCATTACTATTTTCATTTTATTTTTTTTGTATTTTTTTATTATTTCCATATTTGTAATTCATTAAATTTTCTTATATAAATACCCGGAAATAAATTATTTTTTTATTGCAACAAATGCATAATGAAAATCTCCCGCATTAATGTTTTTGCCTATTAAAAATCCATGATCTGAAAACATTTTTTTCAAATCATTTTCAGCAATCCTTAATTCAGATTCAGGACCAACAGTTGAGTCATTCTGGTTCCATTCAACCACCATTATTTGACCATTATTTTTAAGAACTCTGTATGCTTCTTTTATAATTATATCCTTTTTTTGATTTTGAAATAACATATCTTTCAAAATAACCCAATCTAGAGAATTAGCTTCCATTTTCGATCCGTTTTCTTTTTCCAGGTTAACGCGACTGGTTATAATATTGTTAATTCCGTAATTTTTCGCCTTAGCCGCAACAGCCTCCAATGCTTGAGGCAGAACATCCAACGCATAAACTTTTCCATCTTCTCCTATTATTTTTGCAAAGGGTATTGAAAAATATCCAGGACCACATCCAAAGTCAGCTACTATACTGCCCCGTTTTATTTCTAACTGTTTTACAATCGCACCAGGATCAAGAAATTTTCCTAACTCATTTTTATTATATTCCATATTTTTTATATCTTTTTTTATATATATAGTTTACAACAAAAACAAAAAATGACAAAATGTATACGCTAACTGGCATAGTTTCTGGATTAGCTCAATGAGCTGCATTTGAAATGTGGCGAGAAAGCTATTTCCCCAGAAGCATACTCCGCAATAAATTTCAAAAAGCGAATAAATTAGGAAGAGTGGCCGAGTTGGCTGAAGGCACGGCTCTCGAAAAGCCGCGGAGCAGAAATGCTCTCGTGAGTTCGAATCTCACCTCTTCCGCCAATTTTCATAGTCTAGCATAGAACGAGAATCCTCTATTACATAAGATATTTGCAGATACTTATAGAAATAGGCTTTTAGTGCCTGCTTTTATAAAAAATTTTGACAGTATTTCTTGAAAAATATAAAATAGAATAAAGAAATTGTTATTAAAAAATTTTTCGAAAGGAGGAAATGCAATATTCAAAATTATTACGATAGACATCATCCCCATTTCCGGGGGAGAATGCGGAACAAAATTAATGTGCGGTATACAATGGTAATAATTCGCACAAACAAGAACTGCTGGAAAATGATTTGTTATTACTGAGTAGGAGGTACTATTATGAAAAATTTTTTAATTTTTAGTTCCTTCTTATTGTTACAGAATTGGCATGAAAGGGGGTGATCTCCAAATCTAAGATAAGATTTTTTCTCTTTGAAAATATTCTTATCTAGAGTGCATTATACATGCATTCCCAAGGGCTAAATCCCCTTGGCTGTAACGATACGCAGAAAAATTTAGAGGGATAATCACAAAGGTTATCCCTCTCATTTTTTCTTTACATCCAGCAAAACAGATGCTAAAATAAGCCATGTATCTTATATGAAGCTTTTATGATACTAACGCCACAAATTTTAACTATTATTTCTGTTTCCGGAGCTTTTTTGGCTTTATTAAGCTTAATATTTGTTATTATAGCACTTATCAAAATTAGAAAAACGAATAAAAATCTCGAAATATTTTTTTCAGGAAAACAGGCAAAAGACCTTGAGTCTATTTTATTATCTCAAACAAAAGAAATTTCCACACTAGACAAAGAAATTCAGGAGTTGTTTGAAATTTCAAATAAATTATACGCCTTGGGACAAAAAAGCATACATAAAATTGGAATTATACGCTTTAACCCATTCAAGGATATCGGCGGGGACCAGAGTTTCGCTTTAGCCCTGTTAGACGGAAAAAATTCAGGCATCGTAATTTCTTCTCTGCATACTAGGGAAGGCACACGTATCTATTCAAAACCCATAATAAAAGGTGATTCAGAAAAGTATAAACTAACTGAAGAAGAAAAGCAGGCTATAAAAACAGCTACAGCATTAAAACCTATAAAAATGTAAGTCTAATATTCAACAATGGAACAATCAGAGAAAAAAATAATAAAGATTCCAGCAAGTATTACTGTTAAAAAGTTCAGTGAGCTTTTAGACTTGCCTGTTTCTCAAATAATTACAGAACTTTTAAAAAATAAAATTCTAGCTACTATAAATGAAGAGATTGATTTCGATACCGCAACTATTATTGCTCAGGATCTAGGATTTGAAACTGAAGTTGACCTAGAAATTTCTGACAACAAAGCAATAGATGTTGAAAAGCTTGTAGATATATGCAAAAAAGAAAAGGAGTCAGGAAAAAATCTCAGACCACGCCCTCCAATCGTAACTATTTTAGGACACGTAGATCATGGGAAGACAACCCTACTTGATACCATTCGTAAAGCCAGTGTTGCAGCCAGGGAAGCGGGTGGTATTACTCAGCATATAAGTGCTTACCAGGTCAAAAAAAAGGGCAAAATAATAACTTTTGTGGATACTCCCGGCCATGAAGCATTTTCTGGAATGAGAGAAAGAGGAGTAAGCATCGCGGATATAGCAGTTTTAGTTGTCGCTGCAGATGATGGAGTAAGACCGCAAACAAAGGAAGTCATTGAATACTTAAAGGACAAGAAAATACCTACGGTTGTGGCTATAAATAAAATAGATAAGCCAGAGGCAAATCCACAACGCGTAAAACAGGAATTAGCTGAAAATGGAATTCTCATTGAACAATGGGGCGGGGATATCATCAGCGTAAATGTAAGTGCAAAAGAAAACATAGGGATTGATGAATTGCTTGATTCGATTTTACTTGTAGCTGAAGTTGAAGATTTCAAATCGGATGATAAACGCAATGGATTGGCTATTGTGCTAGAATCTAACCTTGACCCCCAGAAAGGACCTGTAGCCACTGTTCTTATCAAGACAGGAACATTAAAAGTTGGTCAAGATGTAACAGCTGGAACGACTTATGGACGCATAAGAAAAATGGAAGATTTCACAGGAAAAAGTCTTGCAAGTGCTTCTCCATCAACACCAGTAACAATAATGGGTCTTAATAGCAATCCCAACACCAACGATGTCCTTCAGGTTGTTGATGGAAAATCTCTTGCGCGCATCAAATCAAAAGAATTTTCAGAAGGAATAATTGGACAGAAAGAAAAGAATGTTTTGCAAAAAATGACACGCATTATAGAAAGTGATGAAAAACAAAAATTAAACCTGATCATTAAATCAGACGTTCAGGGCTCCCTCGAAGCAATTGAACAAATTCTCTCAACTATAAAAGTCGAGGAAATAAAAATAAATCTTATTGAAACAGGAGTTGGAAATATAACCGAATCAGACATAAAAATGGGAGCTCCGTCTAAGGCTTTTGTGCTTGGTTTCAATGTTGAAACAACTCCCGTTGCTAAACGCTTGGCTGAAATGAATGACATGAAAATAAAAACATTTAAAATAATCTATGAGCTGGTAGAAGAGGTTAAAAGGATGATTATTGAAATGCTACCGCCAGAAATAGTCCGCACAGACATTGGTACAGTCAGCATATTAGCTGTTTTTAAAACAGGAAAACATGACATGATTGTCGGAGGAAGAGTTAATGATGGAAAAATAATCAAGGGAGCTTTGATCGAAGTGAAAAGGGAAGGTGAAATTATAGGCAAGGGAAAGCTTGAAGGTTTACAACAAAATAAAAATGTTACTAATGAGGTAGGCAAAGGCAATGAATGTGGAATAGTTTTTCAGGGGAATATCAAGATAAAAGAAGGGGACACATTGATAGCCTATGCTGAGGAAGAAAAAACTAGAACAATTTAGTTGGATATTTTGCAATATAATTTATATTGGTATATGTCAGAAAGAATTCAAAAGGTAAACAAACTTATAAAGCGCCACTTGGGAGAAATATTCTTAAAAGAATTAAGCCTGAAGCCAGGGCTTTTTTTGACTATTTCAAAAGTTGACACAACTCCCGATCTTCGATATACTCAAGTGTTCGTAAGCGTTTTTCCCTATAAAGAAGGGGGATATGCAATGAAAACCCTATCGAAAGAAATTTATTTCATCCAGGGTTTACTAAATAAAAAATTAGCTATGCGTCCTCTTCCTAAAATAACCTTTCACTTGGATTCGACTGAAGAAAAAGCTGATGAAATCGAAAAAATACTGATGAATTTATAGAATAAAAAAACAAAAAGTATCTTTATAACTTCTTAAATCTTCCGGATTTAAGATTTTTATTTCTTGGATCTACATAATTACCATGAAAAACCTAGACACAGAATTTAAAACCCTTTCCTATATAATAAAGAATTCTAAAAAAATTCTTCTTTTCGCGCATACTAATCCTGACGGAGATACTTCGGGTTCTGTTTTGGCCATGAAAGAATATATCACCTCTTTAAACAAGACCGCAGATATTGCCTGTTTCGATCCTATCCCTTCCTTCCTAGAAATGCTGACCGAACAAAAATTTGAATTCCCTGAACATCTAGATTTTAAATCTTATGATATTATTATTGGCTGCGACAGTGTTGAACGTGGTTTTCAATCAGTTCTTTCATCAATTAATGAAAACACAGTCACAGTTATAATAGACCACCATCCAGATATCAATCTAACTGCAGATGTTGTGATTATAGATTCAAAAAGCTCTTCCGTCTGCGAAATAATTTATGAATATTTTATTTCCCAAAATATCATTATTTCAAAAAATATTGCCACCTTTCTTATGGTAGGGATCCTATCAGATACGGGTAACTTTCAACATTCAAATACAACTAGTCGAGTCATGGAAATTTCCGCTGATTTATTAAAAAAAGGAGCTTCCGTACCGAAAATCATTAAAGCTACTTTTGCCAACAAAAAATTATCCACTTTAAAATTATGGGGACGTGCTTTTGAAAAAGCAAAAATAAATCCGGCCAATGGGCTTATAACTACTGTTTTGACAAAAGAAGATATTGAATCATGCAATGCCACAACTGAAGACATTGGGCAAGTAGCTTCTATTTTAAATACTGTTCCAGGAACAAAATTATCTCTGGTTCTTTCAGAACGAGAAGATGGGATTATAAAAGGCAGCCTCAGAAGTGAGGAATATAAAGGTATTAATGTTTCTGAAATCGCTCATCTTTTTGGCGGTGGCGGACATAAGCTGGCTTCGGGTTTCGAAATTAAAGGAAAAATTGTAGAAACTGAGAATGGCTGGGAAATAGTTTAGCATTGTATCTTGTATTTAGTATGTGGTATTTTGTATATATACAAGACACTAAAAAATAGCTACTAAATACTATGCACATAGGTTGTCATGTTTCTATTGCAGGCGGAATCCAAAACGCACCTGAGCGCGCACATAATCTTGGCTGTGAGACCATGCAGATTTTTACCCGCTCTCCTCAGGGCGGACCAGCCCCTAAACTTACTTCTGAAATTATCAGCGACTTTAAGTTAAAAGCTAAAAACTATAAGCTAAAAGCTGTTGTTGTTCATACTCCATATTATATTAATTTTGCTTCTGCCAATAACCGTATCCGCTATGGCAGCGTGAGTGTTGTGCGTGATGAACTTGAGCGTGCTTCTCTTTTAGGCGCAAAATATGTCATGACACATCTAGGCAGCGCTGGCGAACTTTCTGAAAATGAAGCAAGCGAAAAGATAATTGAAATGCTCAAAAAAACTTTGGACGGCTATACTGGATCTGCAAAACTTTTAATTGAAAATAGTGCTGGTGCCGGAAAGATAATTGGTGATTCTTTTTTAGAAATTGCAAAAATAATTAAAAAAGTAAATCATTCAAAACTGGTTGGCATATGTCTCGACACACAGCATTCTTTTGCGTCCGGCTATGATTGGCATAATTTTGAAAACACTATTAAAAAAATCAATACTGAAATAGGACTTGAAAATATCAAACTTATCCACGCCAATGATTCTATAACAGAATTTAATTCTAAAAAAGATCGCCACGAACACATCGGCCAAGGAAAAATCGGCGCAGAAATTTTTCAAAAAATAGTAAAGCTCGCTCAAGAAAAAAATATCGACATGATTCTGGAAACAGAACATGAAAAAGTCAAAGAAGATATTGAACTTATCAAAAAACTTCGGGGATAAAATAAAAAAATTTTTATATAAGAAAAGGGCAGAATGATTTTATCGCTCTGCCCTATGTCAGCTGCTAGACTTTCTTGCGAAAGTTCCAGCAACCGATTGTTTCAACTGCACCCTTGGCCAACAAGTTCTCATTGGTCAAGTCTTTCGTGCGACGACCGAGGCAAGAATTGCATTTGCCTTCGGCGAAATTCGCACACTGCTCTGCGCATTTGCCAGAGTATTGCTTGTTCCGGATAATGACCATCTCGGTTTTGTTAAAAGCATCAAATAAAGAAATGCCTCTTACGTTTCCGAGATCCACACCATTTGCACCAATACAGGGGCGAATATCGCCATACTGATTAATGTATAAATGGTGATGGAAGCGATCACACACCGCCCCGACATAGCTCTGCGAGATTTCCCAAAAATTCCCGAACTCTTCGCGATCAACTCGCTGAAGCTCGATCATTTTGGCTTTCAATCTCTCGTCTGCTGTACAAAGACTGCAGGATGCACCGCGGCCAATCCCCAGAACACTGTCACAATCGAAAATGAAATTGTTTTTCCGACAAAACCGCAGGATGTCTACGATTTCATCATAGTTGGACAATTCACTTTCGTCCGTCATGATCGACGATACCAGTGCCATGCGTGATTTGCAACCGAAACTTTCCATACACTTAGCTTCGTCGTTGAAGCCATGTTGCATAAGAAGTTCGATAGCCGCGTTGCGTCTTTCCCCAAAGCCGTGAATAATTCTTCCACGATTAGGGTCAGAAACAAAACGATCCTGCATTTCCGGGTTAAGACTGTTTCCCTTAACCATCAATTCGACTGGTAAAGAAAACAACTCGTCGGCCAATTCATCGGTAATGAATTCGGCAGTTGTAAACAAAGTTACAAATATGCCGACTTCTTTACATTTATGCAAAAACCTCATTGCCAGATCAAGATTCTTGGCGATGAACGGCTCACCAGCTCCTGGAATGGATATCGAATTGATTCCGATTTTTTTTGCTTCATCGATAATCAATTCATAATTTTCCCAGGTCAACAAATTTGCAACATCAATGTTTTCTCCACCGCGAGCAAAGCAGTAGGAACATGCTAAATTGCAGTAACCAGGCAGTTCAACCCAGATTGTCTGCAAATTACCCGCATTCTTTCTCCCCAACCCATGTTGTGTAATTTGTTTCATGATTTTTTCTCCTTTTTTAGTTTAGTTAATATTATGCTTCCGGCCGGATAGCATAATATTCGGAGAAATTCTTATTTGATTTTCAATGAACTTGTTAGGATGTTTTTTAATTTTCATCTTAACAGCTTATTATATACCAAAAACAGCAAATAGTCAATTATGGAGAATATATAATCTAGCTATTTATTGCTTCAATAAAGCAAAATATTGATATAAATAATATATTCGTCAAAAATATTGACCATACTGCAAAAACATGCTAAAATAGATTATATGGAATACATTGAAAAACTAATTAATTTGGGCTTAAATGAAAAAGAGGCTAAAGTATACTTAGCTCTTTTGCCTCTACAAAAAGCTACAGCCTATTATATTGCCCTCAAAAGCGGCTTAAAAAAGCCAACAACCTATGTTATTTTAGAAGAATTAGTCAAAAGGGGCTTTGTTTTGAAAACCCCTCAAGATAAAAAAAGCTTCTACATAGCTAAATCTCCCCAGGAATGTATAAATTTAGTTCAGCAAAAATTTAACGAAGCCAAAGAAATTTTGCCGGAACTTTTGGCAATGCAAAAGAAAAACATAGGCAAAGTAAATGTTTCCTATTTCGAGGGACCGGAGGGCGTGAAAGAAGTTTACAAAGACACCCTGAAACATGGACAGGAATTTCTAGCCTTTGGATCTGAAAACATGGCCGATGTTTTGGGCAATGAATGGATGGACAGCTTCATTAAAGATCGGGTAAAAAATAAAATATCCGTAAGAGCCATTGTCCCCCAGACGGAATATTATGCAAAAAATCTCTTGGAGAAAGATAAGGAGCAATTGAGGTCGATGAAATTTATTGACTCGAAAGATTTTCCTTTCTCGATTGAAATTGATATTTATGGTGATTCAAAAGTTTCCTTGATATCAGCCAAAGAATCTATGGCAGCCATCATTGAAAGCACAGAGGTCTGCAAAACCATGAAATCAATTTTTGAATTGCTTTGGAAAAAACTGCCGGAGAATACTTTAGATAAAAATTAAAATTATTTATTTATGCAAATCGCTATTATTTCTGACATTCATGACAATATCACCAATCTCACGAAAGTGTTGGATTATTGCCGTGAGCATAAAATTGAAAAAACAATCTGCTGCGGAGATTTGGCGTCGCTGGAAACTCTGGATTTCCTGAATGATAATTTTCAGAAAGAAATATTTTTTGTTTTCGGTAACATGGATGATGATTATCTCAGAAATTATCCTTTTGAAAATAATATATACAAACACACCAAAATATTCAAAGACTTTGGCGAAGCTGAAATTGAAAAACAAAAAATTGCTTTTGTACATAAGCCGGAACCAGCTAAAAACTTATGCGAAACAGGAAAATATGATTTCGTTTTCCATGGCCATACTCACAAGCCATGGACTGAAAAAATAAACAACCGTACGATTCTTAATCCCGGCAATGTTGCCAATCAGATTTATCCGCCAACATTTGCGGTGTGGCATACAGAAAATAACAAATTTGATCTGATCAAAATAAATGAACTAGTATAAGATGCTTATGACAAAAAAGGAACAAATGGAACAATTAAATATGCTCGCTTCTCTCTGTAATAACTGCGCGCTCCGCAAAGGTTGTTCTCAGGTTGTCTCTGGGGACGGCAATCCTGAAGCTGAAATTATGTTTATTGGTGAAGCACCAGGAAAAAAAGAAGATGAAATGGGAATTCCTTTCGTCGGAGCAGCCGGAAAATTCCTCAATGAAATGCTGGCATCTATAAATTTAAAACGTGAAGATATCTATATCGCCAATGTAATAAAGTGCCGTCCACCGGAAAATCGCGATCCGCTGCCGGAAGAAATTGGAGCTTGCTGGCCATGGCTAGAAAAACAAATCGAAATTATTGATCCCAAACTGATAATAACGCTGGGAAGGCATTCTTTGGGAAGATTCTTCCCGCTTATGAAAATTTCTGAAGTTCACGGGAAAGCATTTCGTCGAAATTTTCCCAAAATAGGTTCCCGGGTTTTCTACGCGCTCTATCATCCGGCTGCTGCACTCTATAATGGAAGTATGCGCGAAGTGCTCATAAAAGATTTCAGAAAAATTCCAAAGATTTTAGAAAAAACAAAAAAAGAGCAGTAATGCTCTTTTTTAGTTGTGCCCGGAGCGAGACTCGAACTCGCAAGGTATTACTACCGAGGGATTTTAAGTCCCTTGTGTATACCAATTCCACCATCCGGGCAAAATGAGGTCACAGCCGGAATTGAACCGGCATACGCGGTTTTGCAGACCGCTGCGTAACCTTTCCGCCATGTGACCATTATTTTAAACTTCTTTCAGATTAGCAAAATTATTATGCGAGGTCAATCCACAAATATTAAAAAACATCCGCTTTGAACGGATGTTTTTTGTTTCTTTCTCAATTTTTATCCTTCGATAATTTCAGCTTTTAAATGCTGACGCCCGAATCTAAATGCTTCTTTCTTTGTTTCCATGTAGATATCAATTTTATTACCCTTGATCGCTCCCCCACGATCTTCGCAGGTGTATATTCCCATTCCTTCTATTTTTAATTTAACTCCGAAAGGAAATTCTTTGGGACAGGCAATAGTTCTGTTTTCTTTCACTTTTAGCCCCGAGGCTGTAATTCCATCGTTTTTACCGCATTCATCGGCTGCTGCCGTATAGGCTGAAGCATTTATTCTAAATTGTCCTTCGGGCAAGTTTTTCCATTTTTTATATTGTTTTTCTTTCCATTTGTTTAATACTTGTTCTCTTTTTATGTCTTCTTCTGATTTGGTTTCTTTTTTTAGGATAAAATCATTTTTCATTTTATCTCTAGAGGCTTTTTCTCTCATTGTAATGGATCCGGGAGAAAGAAGGCCTATAATTTCTGAGAATGTGTTTTTATTTTCTTCCACATTTATACTTTTTTCACTAGCTAATGTTGTTTGTGGTAAAACAGAGCAAACAGCTATTAATAAAAATACGACTAACTTTACAATACGCATGCAATATATCTTAATTGTTATTCGCTATTGATTTGCATTTACTCCGCTATAACTAATTCGCTAAACAAAAATCTTCACGTAGAAGTGTAGGTTTTAGTTCAGTTATGCTTCTGCAATAAGCGAGTCAACACTTATTTAAACCAAAAATCCCTTAATCTAGGGATCTTTATTGTTTATTATTGTCAACAACTAATATTAGCACATTATAATTATATGGTCAACACTTAAAAGATATTTTTTGCTTAAATAAGCCATTTTATTTTGAGAATTAATAAAAAATACACTTTTCGTGGCTTAAATAAAGTATTTCTAAAAAATATTCTCTTTGTATAAATTTAATTAAAAATGAGGGGCTATTGTAAACATACAAATAGCCCCTGTGCAGAACTTTGATTTTTATTTTGCTCTTTTTTCAAGACCGCCCTTTAGAGCTCTGGAAAAGGCACATATATCACAAAAACAAAGCTCTTCCTCCTCCTTTTCATGATCTGCTTGAAGACGATTTATTTTTTTGATTATTTCCCTGTCTTCATTTTTTGCTATTTCTCTAGTTGCCATTTTCAACCTCCTGTTTTAAAAAATAGATACAAATAACTGCTTTGAGTTTAGTCTAAAATATTAAACTGTCAATGAAAAATTTTCTCTTCTATTTTTATACATAAGCAGATTAATTATAGAATTGGATTTTTGAGACATAATAAAAAACACCTTTCGGGTGTTTTTTATTTATTAAAAGCAAACCTATCTAAACATTTTTACCGCCCATCCAAACAAGCTGAATTTGCTTTCATTTTGAGTTATAAAATCATTAATCCTTGCTTGTTCCTGCTCCATTGTTTGAATCTGGTTTTGCAACTCCGTCTTGTCTTGTTCGTTGGTGGTTTTTTCTATCAATCTTTTCAATTGCTCAACTTGATTCCTTGTTTGCACCATTTGGCTCCTTAGTTCCCCGACATTTCTATAGCTGGTACCGATAAAAAATGTTTTCACTTTGTTTCTGTTTTCCACGGCATATATCAGATCCGCTGCTCTGTCTTTCATATCATTTTGCTGCTGAGCAATCACTCTCACTTCCTGACCAATTCCGCCTTCCCGATCAGCTACAGATAATAAATTTTGCACAAAGTTAGCTACTGCGCTTCTGTGCACCTCGGCATTGTCTTGTTTTTTGTTTTCATTTTTATCCTTTGTCTGGACTGTATTCTGTTCTTGCGTCTGAACTTGAGTTTCTTCCCCTTGATTTTGAACCTGATTTTTTTCTTGAACTTGGACAGTATTACCGTTTTGATTCCCCTGGGAATTTTCCTGCCCCGTTTTATTCCCCTGATTGGCATTAGTACTTGCCGCCTGAGCTTGGATGACCAAACCAAACATCAGAAGGAAAGCAATGAGTAGTGTCTTTTTCATTGATTTGTTATTAATTATTATTTTTTAACTTCACAATTATTTGATTTTAATATATTTTTCGTCATACAAACAATCCAGTCCCAGTGCAGGATAAAATGAACCAAAACAAGAATGATCATCAGTATTCCAAAAAAATCGTGGACTTCTGACCAAGCTCCTTTTTGGACACCAAGAAATTCCTGGAATCTGCCCTGCCTCACTCCACTAGGCATAAAAAACTTTATCACTAAACCCGAGAGGGCGGTGATGATAAAAGAAATAAAAGCTAAAAAATCTATAACATAATTTACTTTTGGTTTATTCATATGCTTATTTGATTATTGCCTTTATTCTTACGCCTTTATTATAACAAAAATTGCATAATTTATAAAACAAGAGTTGATGACACTATCCTTTTAAGATAGAAATACTTTATTTATTTTTTTGTAATAGATATTTTTTTAAAGCCTTTATGTCTATTGAATCCGCCTTTCTTGAGAGTTTGCTTTTATACTTTAGCAGATCTTCCGGACATATCACCGGAACAATTCTATCGAACACTCTTTTTTTGGCTGATCTTTCAAAGTCAGTATTATCTTTGACCCATTTCTTTTTAACCTTATCAAAAATTTTTATACAATTTCCGCTCACATCAATTTGCTGCCCATGATAATTCAGCCTTAAAAGCATACAATCAAAACCTTCGGCGGTTGTTTTTTTAGGACCAAATATAACATATTTGGAAACTAAATTTCTCACCTTGGAAAAACAGCTATCTGGAATATCAAAATCAATATCCCACAAATCTTTTGGCGAACCATAAATTTTAGCAGCAAGGCCTCCGGATAATTGAAAGGGTATATTATTATCTCTGAATATTTTAATTATCCAATCAAAAGCTTCTTTCGTTTTTTTCTTCATAATTAAATTATATCACAACAAAAAATACAGCTTAACAAAGCTGTAGATTCATACCTGAGCCCATTATTATCTGACGTTTGAACTGGGTTTAGAGAAAATGCTTCATTTAGACTATAGACTTTCAATCCACCTCAAAAATATTTTATATATTTCATCGAGATGCTCTTTTTCTCTAAAAGTATGTTCTGCGCCCCTTATAATATGGAGCTCTCTCTTCCCGGGTAAACTATTATATAGCAATTCTTGTTGATTAAGTGGAGTGGTATCGTCTAAATCACCAACAATTAAAAGTACAGGCATTTTTAATTTTTTAACCGCTGGAAGCAAATCGTATTTCCTTCTGTCTTCAACATGCGACCATTTTAATTTTTTAACTAAACCTGGCTGACTTTTGCTTTCCCATTCTCTTATGCCTTTTTCTTCCCATTCTTTTCCAATTTCCATGAAATTTGGCGTTTCTTCTGTTAGCTTTCCGGAAATCACCGTGGAAATAGGAGCGAGAGCTTTTATTTTTTCTGGATATTTTTCAGCATATAAAGCCGAGGATATTGCACCAAGACTATGACCACACAAAACAAATGGTTGTTGATAAAGATTTTGTTTACTCGCCCAATCAATCACATCTTCTAAGTCTTCATAATAATTAGTAAGTGTTGCGTCAACCATGTTTCCATCGCTTTCACCTATTGTATTTGTTGTATCAAATCTAATTACGGTATAGTTCTTTTTCTTGAAAGCATCGGCAAATGTTTCAATATGTTCTTGCTCCTTAAAACCCCCTAGTCCATGCATAACAAATGCCAATCCTTTTTGATTTGCAGCTCTTTCTAACAAAACTACAACGTTTTGATCTTTCCTGTTTTTGATAATTATTTTTTCCATGAAAATATTCTATCGGAAAAAGATTATTTATTTTTCTTAATTATTTTTATATTCCTCAAACCAAGAATCAACAGACCTACAATTAAGCTTTTTAGAACATAATGACCATGAATATCCAGGAAATTTTTAGTCATGGGTGTCATATGTCCGAAAATCAGATGAGCAACAATGCCAATTGGCAAAGTTAGAAACAACCAGTTATGTTTAGGAACATTGATTCTTATTTTAAGAAACATTTTTGACAGCAAAGAGGATAATAAATAAATTCCTAGAAAAGATACTGCTAGATCGAAGATTGCATATTCACCAACGCGAAACTGCCTGAGAAATTCTATTGGAATCATGTTTTTCTATTAGTTTACAAATTTACATTTTAATACAATCTTCTATAACTTTTTCTACTCTATATTTAAAAACCAAATCAACATCATATAAGCCTTTGCTACATTTTATAATACGCGCGTACTCAAGTACATCAATCAATTTATTAAAAGAAAGAGCTACTCTCATTTTTTCAACTTCGTCTTTTTTTATCGGCATGTCTTCAATAAATTCTATCGCATTATCCAGCTCATGATTTTCAATTCCAAATTCATAGTCGCCCGCTTGAATGCTTTTCAGAATTTTAATATTTCGAAAAAAGCCTTTTATGGTTATTCTGAAAACGAGAGATAAAAAAGCAATAAATAAGATTATATATGCATGTATTCCGGTGCCGAGCATTTCAAGGCTAAAAGCTACAAAAAAGGCACTTCCCAATATCATTACTATGAGAGAAATGTTAATAACGATGTTTATAAAAAAATATATAGGGAATTCTTTGATAAATCTATCTATTTTCTTTTTTACTTCAGTTTTAAATAGAAGCTTATTTTTGATTTCCATATTATTTATCAATTTACATTTTTCATTATACCACAACAAAAAATACGGCTTAACAAAGCAGTAAATGTGCCCTATCTGCTTTTATTCAGAAGCTCTAAATATAAATAAATATTAATAAAAAACTCCCAAAATGGAAGTTTTTTATTTAAAAATAGAATTTAGATTTAAAACATTAAGCTAATTATCGAACTGCATCATCACGGAAGTCTTTTTCCATTAAATTATTAATATCAACATCGTCTGCGTAATCTCGAATTGTTTTTTTGATAATAACTATATTATCAATATTTTGGAATGTTTCCATAGCTTCAGGATCTTTTTCAATTTCTCTCCACACCCTCAATTTTAAAGCATTTTCTAGTTCTTCAACTTTCTTGAGATTTTTTTGATCTCTATAATATTTTATTCTTCTATTATAAAGCCGCGATAATCGTGGATTCATGTCGTATTCAATAAATATTTTTTCTTTTCCTTCGAAAATAGCCGCTTGTTGAGTCAAATTAATACCAAACCTATCAGCCTCATCTAATTTTTCGCCAGAAGGATGCCATCCCGCCGGAAGAGCATACACATAGCGAGGAATTCCGTTTCCTTCTAAACATTTCCACACTTCATCTTCGAGCAATTTTTGTTTTCCTAGCGCAGGCATTCTTGTCGCATAATTTTCCTTGCTATAATAAGCTGACACCAACCGAGCGGATTCGCACTCGTTATTATCTCTTGGAAAATTATCTAGGACATAATTTAACACTTCTTCCTCTTGTTCGGAAACTTTCCCTTCTTTTTTTATTCTTAGTGCAGCTTTTCTGATTTTTTGAATTATATTTATTTCTTCTGTAATTTTTACATCTGCTGAATTGTTTGTTTCATCTTTTTTACCAAACAATTCTTCCAGTCTTTCCAGATTAGAAAAATTATTTAATATCCCCAACAAATAAGCTTTTTTCATTGGATTATTTTCAGTTGCTGCGCTATAAAAAATTTCTTCAGCTATTATGTCTATGTCTTCTTCTTTTTCTGTTTCAGCAATTGTTTTTATCAAATTTTCATAGGCATAAATTTGAGTGCTGGCATGCTCACCTTGTGAACCAAGAATAACTAGCCCCAAGTTATCAACTAAATTTTTTGCGGTGATTTTCTTTTCATAATAAGAATTTATTTGATCTTCTATATTTTCATAGTCAGTTCTTATTTCTTTTCTTTTTTCCAAACTACCTTCCTTGTAGGTTTTGCCCACAAATGTTTCGAATTTTTCTTGTCTTGGCATAAGATTTAAGTCATTAATTTTTACAATACTACCTAATGTTACCATTGTAAAACACAAAGAACAAGAGCCTCATGAGAAAGTGTTTATCTCATGAGGCTCTACTTTTTCAACCTTTATTCTTCGAATTTCAATATGAACAGGTTTTTTTTCTTTTTAATCAGCAGGAAGTTGTTTTTGCTCCCCACTTTTTTCAGTTCCTCAATCATTGAAGAGTTGTTTTTGTAGCGACAAAAGTGGATCATTACACATTCATCTTGCAATAATGCATCTCCTTTTTTCACTATCAGTTGAAAAAATCTGAATGGTATTCTTCCTTCACCATCTTCTCTGACCTCCTTTTTTTTCTCATTAACAAAGTTCCGCTCCTTTTTGCTAAGAATTCTCAGGGGAGCCTCTCTGTCTTTGTACCCGCTTGTATGGAATTGCAGCAGGATACAATACAAAAGCAAAACGTTCTTTTCCGGGCTGTCTTTTCCAAAAAACCATGCATTTTTCACCTTTTCTTTCATTATTGCACCTCTCTGTTCGAATTTCGAACTTGTTTTAAAATTACTAAAAACTTTCCTCTAATTAGTTTTCTATTGTCCTCTTTCTGCGCTAATTTGTCAAGATCACAGCCTAAATGTCAATTTAAAGTGTTATTAAATAATTACTTAAGTATATGACGTTTGAACTGGGTTTATGAAAAAATGTTTTATTTAAAATAAAAAAGCCTACGACTTGAATCCAGGTTTTCGGCTTTTTTTAATATCAAATTGGATTTTTTTATGTTCTTACGGCGAAATACAGATCATGCTCAATGAGAGCATCTTTTATTTGGCTAAGTATCTTTTGGCCTGCATTTCTTTCCTTAAGTATTTCTGTTTCTGTCTTTTGAACTAACTCTCCAATTGTATTAATGTTGATGCTTTTGAGAAATCTGTATGCACGAATAGGTAATTCGAGTTCCTCAATGCTTTTTGTAAGCATGTCATCTTCTGAAGACTTTGGCGTAAATATATCAGCGTCTGTTTCAAACATCATGTTTTCGAAAAGTTGTAGAGCTAACTGTGAATAAACTGGGGGTTTATTATTTCTCATTGCCTCCATAAACAATCGTTTAATTATTATTGCCCTTTCGTTAATTTCACCTTTTTCAGGAAATGGACAGGTCATACCTATAACCCCCTGAATGAGTCGCGCTTGAATGTCAGCAACTTTTTGGTCATTTTTTCTAAAGGCATACGCCACGTGAATCAGCATTGAGACATCCACTAGTGTTAACGGGTGGTAGTCTGCTACTGTTTCATTAGAATTGATACCTTTGGTATCGTGAATACAGAGTATTTTAAATTTCATTTCCTCTCTCCTTTCGATATTTTTTGTTTTTGTAAAATTATTTATTAATCTATATTAACGAACTAAAACTAATATTTGATGATAGTATATTTTTAATAATTATGTCAATGTCTAATACCAAAAAATGGCTTTAGCAAGCCATAATTTAGAAAACTGAGCCCCTTAGTAGATGACGTTCGAACTGGGTTTGTGAATAAGAGCTTTATTTAAATTTTATCTGTTGTTATTCTTTCTTGAAATATAATCATAGCATCTTTCAAATTTTCTCTAAAAATTTTTTCATAGCATCGTTCAAAATTAGCTTTGTCTTTTAGTTCGGCCAAAATATTCCAAAAATCTTTTAATTTTTCTTTGCCATGTCTGTTTTCCAAAAAGTTGTAAAAAAGCCTTTCCCAGTCTTCAACCTGAAAATCACCTTCTTCAAAATCTTTAATGATTTCATCAAACAAATCTCTACCTAAAGATTGATCTTTTGCTTTTGTTCTTATCATTTTGCCATAGGATGGAACATATTCCTCCCACATTTTTTGGTCAATAAACACACACACCATTTCTTGTTCCCATTTACTTCTAGATGATTTATTATCCATTCCTTTAAAAAATGGGTGAGAATGAGTTAATTCATGTGCTATTGTTGGATAAATATTATTTTTATAATTCTGCTTAGACAAAGCCTCTAACTCATCGAATTTGATTTTTTCTTTTTCGAGATATTTTCGAATCTTTAAATCATTTGGATCTAAGGTCGCTTGCTCCATAAACTTAGCTATAACATTTTTATTATGTTTTTCATCTGGAGAATAAAAAACCATGTCATTTTCCATATAATCAGATTTTTCTGGATAATTGGTTCTGAAATATTCTTCATATTCTTTTCTGTTGTCATATATCCTAAAATCGTAAACGGCTGAATTTTTATTCTCTCCCAAGTATTTTTCGATTTCCTTATTTATTTTTAGTATTTCATTCTCAAACTCCTCTTTCTCAAAAACAGATTTTAAGCCTTCACTAAAATAAACATCTCCAATGTTAATTTTGGCTTCTTGTTTTTCTATCTTTTGCTTTTGCCATTCTGGATTCATAGAATTCATGTTTTCATTATACCACAACAAAAATACGGCTTAAAAAAGCCGTAAATTCATAGGTGAGCCCATTAGCAGATGATGTTCGAAATGAGTTTAGGGGAGAATTCCTTATTTAAAATTTTAAATGCATTGTTAATTCTTATTTATCTTGTTTCCTATGAACGACAAGATTGTCTCTTTCAATTTTAATGCTTCTTCAGGCGAAAGTCCTGGAATTGATCTGCCATCAACAAAATCACTTGAATAAGTTGCTTGCATAATTCTATTTCTTACTATTTTATGAAATGAGCTTGTTTTATTTTCAGAACAATAGAAAGTTAGAGCTACCAATCCTGTTAATGTTTCTGCTATTAGTTTTTCAGATTCAATTTTTTCAATATCCAAATAAAAAATCACATCTTTTGTTTTTTTTATAATTCCATAGTTGATATTTATCGAATTTTCGGTTATTTCAAAAGTATAATTTTTCCAGACTAGAAATCCCCAAATTAGCGAACTAAGGATAGACAAAATTATTGTTGGCAATAACCAAATTAATAAAAGAAATGCTTTGCTATAGTCGTATTCATTTAGAATTCCAACTCCAACTTTTGTGCTAGATGATAAGATAATTTCTTTCTGATTAAAAATGTTTATAACAAATATTGTAAGACCGACGACAACAAGCATTAGTAAGCTCCAAGCGATAAATGATCTAAGTGCAAATAAATATATAGCTTTTGGATTTAATTTATTTGCAGAATCAATGTTTAGCATTTTTTTATTTTAATTTTATATTTCTATTATACCACAACAAAAATACGGCTTAACAAAGCCGTAAATTTATACCTGAGCGGGCTAGTTAATACGGTTAGAACTGGATTTATGGTAAAAAATATTGTCTAAACATATTAATATCCTAATACAATTGAATCAACCCTACAAGGTGCTTTATCTTAACTAGTTTTCGCTTTTATTATGGTCTTTGCCTTTTTCTTAATAATTTCAACCTCTTTTTCTTCAATTTCTTCTATTTTATCAATCCACGGCAATATTTTATTGTCAGCAAAAGTCGCATAATAATAATGCCCCCTATCAATATTGCTAATACCTATTTTCTGAGATGTGAAAGCTTTAAATCTTCCTTCGATGCTTTTGTCTTTAATCACCTCAAATCTAACTTCACATTCGGCATCTTTTTTTCTACTGACTAAACAATGAGAGTAAACTCTTATTAAGTGTGTTTCTCCAACTTCAAGAAATAACTCTAATTTTGATTTTTTTCCCAGTAAAGATCGCCCTTGTTTATAAGGCATTTGTTCAAAATTCGGCTTTTTCACCAGACTTCTTGCTGATCTTTTTGCTGCCTTATCGACACTTTTCGTCTCTTGGGTACTCTTGCCTTCAATCCATTCAATTGTAATATTGAAATTGATCCGTGTTTTTTTACGTTCTTTTAGAAATTCTTTCCATAATTTCTCGTGTTTAACCGTACCACCATCAGATTTTTTCCATTTATTTTTATTCCATGGATTGCTCCATTTATAGACCCATGAATTGGCCGAACTAACAATGTAGTCAGAATCACTTAGGATTAATATTGAACTTATAGAATTTTCAAGAAGATGTGCTACATTTTTGTTAATCCACTTTAAAGCATTTATCAAAGCCAGAAGTTCCATGCTGCCAATTGACCCCAATGAGTAGGACCATCTGAGCTCTTTGTTTGGGATATTAAGGAATTCTGGATAGCAAACTATTCCCGCACATCCAACTAATTTTCCTGGATTTGTTATAGCAGATCCGTCTATATAGATTTTAAGTTCTTCACCATCAGACATATTTGTTGTGGATAACAATTGCTCTATTTTATGGTAAAATAAAGACGAGGCAATAGCTTCTTGTTCTAAAATCTCTTATTGACCATTAATTAGGTCGTTAAGGGATTTTATTTTATGCTCCTTAAGATATGTTCCTAAGTGCATATCACTTCTGACTTCGAGATCTATATCGTACTGCTTCTCAATGGTCCCAATGTGGGTATCATCACGCTTATCGCGCAATTCTCCATCTTCGTTTCGAGTTCGATATCCTCGCATACCAGAAGCATCTTGCTTCTTTGGCATATGGCTCTCTTATTATGTCTTAATTACACAAGAAGGCTCGACCACTTTCTTCTTATACCGTTCTTCACGGCCCGTTCCAATGCCGCTACTCAGATAAGAGCGATCGAGATATACCTAAAAGCTTTAAAGCTATGCCTCGTCTTTAGAAAAAACTATAGCATGGAATAAGTGCTTTGTCAAAGCAATTTAGGTACATTTTAAACACAGAATTCGCATATTTTTAATAAATTGCCCTGGGGGTGTATTTTTCTCTCTTTTAAGGTTATAATTAACCTATAATCTATAAATTAAAAAATAAGGATGATTTTTACAGATAAAAAACTGAAAATAAATAAAATCTACAATGAAGATTGCTTAAAATTAATGAAAAAAATTAAAAGCAACTCTATTGACTTGATATTTGCAGATCCTCCCTATAACCTAAGCAAAAGCAATTTTAAGATAAAATTCATAAAATCTGGCGGTTCTGATTTAAGCACAAATAAAGGGCATTGGGATAATTTTGGAGATATTGAATTCGAAGAATTTACAAAGAAATGGCTACAAGAATGTTATAGAATATTAAAAAATGAAGGAGCAATATGGGTTGCAGGAACTTATCATAATATTTATTTAACAGGATACTTATTAAAAAAAATAGGGCTTGAGCCTTTAAATGAAATAATATGGCACAAATCTGATGCTACACCAAATTTGTCTTGTACGAGATTTGTAGCTGATCATGAAAATTTCATATGGGCAAGAAAAACTAAAAAAAATACATTTAATTATGGTGAGATGAAAAAGATTAATCACGGAAAGCAAATGAGGTGCATGTGGTATGGAGAAGCTGTTTTGACAAGAGGAAAAACTGCGGGAGGAAAAAAAATACATCCTACACAAAAACCAGAATGGCTTTTAGAGAAAATAATACTAGCAACTTCAAATGAAAATGATATTATATTCGATCCTTTTATGGGTTCAGGGACTACTGCGGTTGTGGCGAAAAGATTAAAAAGAAATTTTATAGGTTCTGAAGTTGACAAGGGTTATTATATTGATTCACTTAAACGACTAAAAAAATAAACTTTATGAATTCACATTATTTAATATTCGGAGATGCTTTGGATATTTTGCCAAAAATCAATAAAAAATTCGATGCCGTAATTGTTGATCCTCCTTACAATACTGCTAATAAAAATACCAAGATATTAAAAGGAAGAAAGGCTAGATCATCAGATTTTGGAAAGTGGGATTATTTTTCTGATGATGAATATCTATTATTTACTGATAAATGGATAAAGAATACAAAAAATAAAGTTAAAGAATCTGGAAATTTGTTAATTTTTAGCAAATTAGAATATATTAGTGATATAAAAAGAATATATGAAAAGCATGATTTTAAACACCATGCTACTATTATTTGGCACAAAACTAATCCAGCCCCCCAAATTAGAAAAACAGGTTTTTTATCTTCATGTGAGGCAATTTTATGGGCAACGAAAGGATTTAATGAAAAAAAAATAGATTATACTTTCAATTTTACAAAGCAAAATGAAATGCATAATCACATCAAGGCTGATTTTGTAGAAACTCCGATATGCATGGGCAATGAAAGAACGAAACATCCCACTCAAAAACCAGCCAAGGTTTTAGAGCACTTACTAAAAATATTTACTAATGAAAATGACTGGGTTTTAGATTGTTTTGCCGGCAGTGGAACGCTTCAATCTTCAGCGGATCAATTAAAAAGGAACAGTATAAGTATAGAGAATGACAATGAATATTTTGAAATAATGAAAAATCGAGCGAAAAAAAATAACACAACCTCGAAAATAGTTGTGTTAAAAAATAAAAATCAATTAAGTAAACTAAAATTTTAAAGGTATTTCTGTAAATGTTTCTTCATCCCAATTTGCTTCATAGCACTTGCGTTCTCCTCTTTCTAAACATAAAAATACATTAGGAATTCTTTGACCATTGGTTTTTCTATGTGTCTTGTATAAACTTAATATTCTTTTAGGATTCCATTCTTCTTCTGCAAAAAGCCATGTATCTACCCATGCATTACTTTCGTGATGCCTGTGATCTAAGTAGCTTTTCCAGTTATGTTCAAGTTCTAATTTTTGGGCTGTGCCACCCGAAAATGTTAAGTGAACATCGGGACCACCAGAGCTCGATACATTTACACCCACAACTTTCTTTTCTCCAACTTCAAATTCTTTTTGCCACTTGAGGAATTTCTCTAGAAAAATTATAAATTCATCTTCTTTGATTTCAGAAAAATCAGCTTCTTTATCACAGTGAGCCTCTTTTATTTTTTCCCAGGAATATGAAAGCCTTTGAGGTATATTTTCATCTCCAGTTGTAAATTCGTCAACGGCTTCCCTTAGAGAATATAGCTTGTATTTATTATTGTCCGTATCAAAACAAATTTCTTTTTCTAAATCAACCAATAATGTCAAAGGTTTATTATCAATCAAATCTTCCATTTTTATTGCAAATATTTTACTCCAAGGAGTATCTTTCGTAGGAATAACTATTAATGGATGAAGATTTTTCTTCTTTAACTTTTTTCCTTCCCAAAAATTAACTATACTGTACTCCAGAACTTTATTTTTTGAATCAATAAAATTGTTAACTAACGATCTTATAAAATATTGACCATTTGCACTCCTTACGACAGATACTTTTTTGAAATTATCGTTATCTCTAGAAAGAGGTATGCTCTTATCTTTTCCTAACATAACTTTTATATGTGCCTGTGTTTCCTTTACGGTGAAAAGCCATGCTTCTAATTCTAAAAGTTCTTTTAATTTTTCATTTGTAGTATACGCAGTCATATTACTCTCATTTAGTATAATTTCACCATTACATACTGCATTAGCCAATCTTTTATCCCTGCCAATATAATATCTACTTACTATGGCATTTCCCCTTTTAACAAACCCTTTCCACGTAAGAAGTGTTGAAAAATTTCCTCTTAATCCACCAAAATTAGTATCATCCAAATACTTATAATCTTTTTTGTCTGATCTTAAACGAACGAGATGTTCGGCATATTTATTTGCAATTCCAGCGAGATCATTTGTATTATAATAACCTTTATAATAAAATCTTGCTGTCCCTAGTGCTAAAAATAATATCTTAGGTATTTTTACTTGGTACATAGTTTTATTTATTATAACCATAACTTTGTTTTATTAGGTCAAAAACTTTTTCTAAATCATTTTCGCTTTGCAATTTTACCTCATAATCACCATTCCCCCAATGACCAACGGATTTTGGCTTAGTTAAGTCTCTGGCTATTGAATTTTTATCAATAAGTTTTCCACTTTTCACATTTAAAAATATTTTTAAACTATTGCCAAGCACCACAATATCAACAAAATTAGTTGAAGTTTTATAGGCGATATACTTTGCCTTAGCCTCTTCAATAATATTTTCATCAAGTGCTGTGATCTTTTCTCGCAACTTATAAAAAAGTAATTTTATTTCCTTTTGCGCATTTTTCAGATGATCTTCTAATAAATAATTTTTCTGAAGAACATTCTGCTTCTCTTTTTGATTTCTTGCTTTCTTTAATATGCCAGAAGTTGAAATTCTTACTTTTTGATAATTTTCTATGTCTAGAGATAAAATATCGTTTTCATAGATCCTATATCTTAGCAATTCAATATTTATAGGCAAAATATCCGCAGTGTCAATATCAAATTTATTATAGTTTTCTGCTATACAGATAACCCTTGGCGAATCCCAATCAATTTCAACTGCAACTTTATTATTTCTGCATAATATTTCAAAATCAGCCTTATGATCTAAAAGCCATCGCAAATAGGAGAGTCCTTGATTAATTACATTATCATTTTGGTTCTTTTTATATTCTATTATTGCGGGAGATCCGTTTTTATCTATTCCCAATGTATCAATTCTTCCGCCAAAACTTGTGGAATATTCATGGGCTAAAAAAGTGATATTCAAAACGTCTTCAAGATTATTCTCGAATAATTTTTGAAGTTTTTTTTCTAAATCTAAGCTTTTAGATAAAATCTTTTTAGTTTTCTCGCCTTGTATGCTAAATAATGCCATATTTGTATTTTTAGCTTATCACTTAAATTGCCTTATGCCAATATATAGCTTTTTAACCCATAAACTTATATAATAATTAATTCTTTAAACAGTTATCATACTACACAAATTAATCGACCAAACACGATAATTTCCGCTATTTAAAACCTTTTATCGTTTAATTAAGAAATCTTTGCCTTATTTTAGCCAAAAAGCCCATTTGGCGAGACACTCTCACTGCCCCTGGAGGCTTTATTTCATCCCTAGAGGATGTCTTGGCTGGTCAGCCATATAACTTTATATCTTTGGCTATTTAAAGCCAAAAGAGAGTGTTTTGGTGACAAAAGAGGAATAAAAAAAGACCTTCGCAAAAAAGAGAGGGTCGTTTTTTGTTATATCTTGCATAGCTAGAATCCGCGACCAAACACGATTATTCGTTTTAGATAAAACCTTATTTGCTTCTAATTTTGCCAAGTAGTCTATTAGAAATAAAAACCAAACTCAAGCAAATCAAGATAGTTTTAATTGAAAATCGCAGATCTTTATAATTCAAAAGGGGTATCGCAACCATAAAGAAATATGAAAACGCTCGCACTACTCGCAAGGATGTTTCAGCAATAAATTCGAAATTTGATTGGAGACGATGTTTTTTATTTTCCATATTAAAATTCTCCTATATCTAATGGAATTCCTTTTTCAATTATATTTTCCAGATTAAGACACAATCTTTTCAGTTCATTCTCATTAGAGCATTGCTCTATTCTATGCGCCAATGACTTAAGTAGATCGCCTTCTTTATAAAACCAACCGTGTAAAGAATTGGCCGCCTCATCACAAACAGCCCAGTATAAATTTTTACTATTAAACATGCCAAAAAGTATATTGGATTTTGATAATTTCCATATTCTAACATCAGAGCAATAGTTTCCTTTATATTTTAAAAATAATCTAACACAAAAATCATCGAAAATGATTCTTGCTCGGTTAGCTCCGATTGATTCAATTACACCCATATTTTTTATTGTGTAATTTGTTTTTTAAAAACAAAAAACGACTTAATAATTAAGTCGTCGAGAAGTTCCGCTTGAGTGGACGACCCGACGGGTACCACACTCAAAAGACACCGAAATGCCCCATCATGTGCGCCGAGCCGCCCGCTTAAAGGCGTGATGAAGCAAAATTACTGAGATTACTCTCAGTGTCTATATGAGTATGGTACCACTTACAATGTAATATAAAAATGGCTAAAAGTAAACATTTATCTTGCTTTTAAGCCTATCTAGTGAGAAAATATCAATAATAAATATATGTTTAAAAATGAAATTGAATTAGCAATAACAGTAAGCTCCCTTAAAAAAGAAGGCTGTATATTAAATGAGCAGTCATTGGAACTTATTGCTAAAAAAATAAATGCCATAGAAAGTTTAAAATCTCACATAAAAATGGGCGATTTTTTAAATGAATGCGGTGTAAAAAAAGATTTATATGGCCATATATCTACACTCAATTATATGGCTGAATCTTTAAAGACAAATTATTTCAACTCAAGACAAAAACTACTTCATAATATATTGCTTTATTATTCATGCAAGAAAAACAAGAAAATACTATTTAACATTATTTGTAAATCCACGCATCCATTATTGTTTAAGGCAAATAAAAACGAGGCTGGTAAATTCAAAGAAAGCTTGAATAAAATATTAGAATATTCCAGTTATCGAATAGGAAACAATAAAATTGAAAAATTGAAGGAAAAAACAAGTAAAATAAAAGTTGCCACATTTGAAAAAAATGGGATCGGTTATTTAAAGGTTGATAAGAAAAATATTGAAGTTGGTAACGCTGAAACAGCCAAGTATCAATTATTAAAATCTTTTTGTAATCCTATTGGAACAGCACGAACTTTGGAATATTTATTTGAAAAAATAAAGAGATTTACCAAAAAAAATGCATCGGATGAAGCTGATGAATATTTGAAAAAAAATTACAAGAAACTTAAAATTGAGGGAACAATAAAAGAGTTGCAGAGATTGTTATCAGCACATGATGTTAATAAAAAATTTAAATTTAAAATTGACAGCGATAAAGCATGGCTATCTTATAGGTAAAAGAGTGGTTTATACCTAAACTTAAAACTTCTTTAGTTGTATCAAAAGACTTTATTAAAAGTCTTTTTTTGTTTTTTTAAACCACTAGCAACCCACTAATTCTTTATCAAATAGTGGGTTAAATATAATGAAAAAATAAAAAATAATTTAAAGAATATTTTATGAAAAATTCCCCAAAATGTCGTTCTCCCACTGAAAAATCGGGGTGTGTGTCTAATTATTAAATTTTAATTTTATGGAATCAATCAATGAAGAACTGTCAATTGAAGAAAACTTATGGGCTGACCTTGATGAATTTGTTGTAAAGTACATGAAACTAATACCTAATGCAAATTTTAACGATGACGATTTTTGGAAAGTTGCCTCTGATATGTTGAGTTATTTTAATGAGTCTGTCGACAGAATAATGGCAGAAAAATCTAAACAAAAAAATAAAACTGAACCATCTTAACAAAATTACCGAAAATTATGAAACCATTTACCACCTACCCGCTCGACCTACATCTTAAAGAAGTGTCGATAAAAATAAACATGATTAAAGGAAAGCACGAGAACTTGCTTGCCAACGCCAATGTGAGTTTCAAGTTTGAAACTGGAGAATACTTTACGGTCACTGGCTTTGGTGTTTGGAAAAGCAAGTTTGAGGGATTAAATGTCACGATGCCACAGAAAGCTGGATTCAAATTCTGTCTTTTTGAAAAAGCGATTTGGAATAAAATCAGAAAATTTATTTTAGACGCTTATGACTATGCCAGTATTGAAATCGTTGAAGAATAATAACCTTACTATAGTAAGGATAATTCTCCTCCTTACTATAGTAAATACTATAATTTTTACTTTAGTCTATATATACCTCTAAATAAGAGGAACTATACATATCCTAAATCTATAAATATCCTATTCATCTATCTTATTTTATTAAATTAAAATGATAACCAAGGCTGACGCAAAAAAATTTCAAGCACTTTATGAAAAAGAATTCGGACAAAAACTGTCATCCGAGGAGTCTTTGGAATGTGCGGAAACTTTGGTTGAAATGATTAGACATATATATAAACCTCTCAGAAAGGTCGACTCTGAGCCATGTACAAGAAGAGAGAACATAATATAATCAATCCGTGGCATAAATTCTGTACACACTAATATGGAAACAAAACAAAAATATCTGATGTATCTTCGCAAAAGTACCGAAGCGGAAGATCGTCAAACGCAATCTATTGAAAGCCAGAAAAAAGAACTGGAAAAATTAGCACGCCATCTCGATGTTAAAATTGTCGGTGTTTTTCAAGAGAGCAAATCAGCGAAAAAGCCAGGTCGGGAACAATTCAACAAAATGCTGTCTGCTATTAAACAAGGCAAGGCAGATGGAATTATATGCTGGAAGTTAAATCGTCTAGCAAGAAATCCCGTTGATGGTGGTGAGATAATGTGGTTGCTTCAACAAGGACTCATCCAGTCCATCCAAACAGTCGGCAGAGAATACAAAACCGTAGACAATGTGATAATGATGAGTGTTGAATTTGGAATGGCGAACCAATATGTTATTGATTTAGGAAAAGATGTCCGACGAGGACTGTTGAATAAGGCAGAGCAAGGCTGGAGACCTGGTCGTGCACCGATAGGATATAAAAATGACAAAGGAACAGACCAAGGTAAAAAACAGATTTTTGTAGATGAAGTAAAATTCCCCATTGTTCGTAAGATGTGGGACTTGATGTTAACTGGCGACTATTCTGTTTCAAAAATTATCGAGATTGCCAACAATGAATGGGGTTTGCGAAGAATGTGCAAGGGGCAAGAAATAAAACTGCACGCTAGCCATGGATACGATATTTTTACCAATCCTTTTTATTGTGGAAAATATGAATGGACTGGTAAGGTTTATGAAGGAAATCACACACCGATGATAACCGAAGCTGAATTTGATTATGTTCAAGGACTTTTGGGAAATAAAACTAAGCCACAAACAAAACATAAAATTCTTCCCTATCGAGGAACTATCCGTTGCGGTGAGTGCGGATGTCATATTACTACCCAACTAAAACTGAAGCATATAAAAACCGAAAATGTTGTCCGAACATTCATCTATCATAACTGCACTAGAAAGAAGTTGAATGTTAATTGCAAACAAAAATCCATTACCTACAACGACATCAACAAGCAGATTGCAGATAAGTTGGATAAAATCACTATACCTAAAAGTTTTTTGGATTATGCTTTGAAAATCTTAAGGCGAGATAACGAACTCGAAGTTGATAATAGGAACATAATGATTGAAAACCAACAAAAAGCATTGAAGAAATGCCAAGATAGGATTGATAAGTTGTTAGATATCTACATCTCACCCGAAAATGCCAACAAGGATTTAATTGGCGATGACGAATTCAAGGAAAGAAAAGCGACCCTACTGAAAGAAAAAGACAAGATTCAACAATCTTTAGATGACATAAACCAGCGAGCCGATGAATGGTTAGAACTGACCGAAAAAACATTCAAGTTTGCGGTATATGCAAAACATAATTTTAATGTTGGTGATTATACCGAGAAAACCAACATTTTACGGGCTTTGGGATCAGATTTCACCCTCAAGGATGGCGTGCTAGATATCACACTAAGAAAACAATACCAACTCATTGAAAAAGGATTGGAAACCATAAAGGCAGAATGTCCAAGGTTAGAACTGACTAATTTTGCCTTAGATAAAACAAAAACAGCCCAATCTAAGGCCGTTTTTGAACTTCTGAGCGGGTAAGCAGAATCGAACTGCCGTCTCATCCTTGGCAAGGACGTATAATAGCCACTATACGATACCCGCATTTTTAAATTCTTGTGGGACCAATAGGATTCGAACCTATGACCAAGCGATTATGAGTCGCCTGCTCTACCGCTGAGCTATGGTCCCTCTTAGCTCAATCTTTGATTTTTAAAATGTGCCGAAAGGCAGAGTTGAACTGCCGACGCAAGGATTTTCAGTCCTTCGCTCTACCGCTGAGCTATTTCGGCTCTATCTTTTTTGCATGGTGGATGTTACTGGACTCGAACCAGTGACCCCTTCTTTGTAAGAGAAGTGCTCTAGCCAACTGAGCTAAACATCCTTTTGAACACGTGGGGATAGAGGGACTCGAACCCTCACACCTTTCGGTCACGCCCCTCAAACGTGTGTGTATACCAATTCCACCATATCCCCAAAAGAAAATATAATTAGTTTTCCTTTTTTTCTTCAGCTTTATTTTCGGTATTTTCTACTGTTTCAGTTTTAGTTTCTACTTGAACCTCCGGGACAATCTCTTCTTCAACCTTGGCCACAGCAGCTAAATCTTTATATTTCATTTTTAAAGACTTGGCGCTTTTTTCACGAATAAAATATAGTTTTCCTTGACGGACTTTGGCTCTTTTTACAAGGACTATTTTCTCAATATTTGGTGACTGGATAGGTACGATAATTTCTACTCCAACCCCGTTTGATACTTTACGCACAGTTATCATTGTAGATGAGCTTTGGTTACCTTTAACTGCAATGATCATACCCTCAAAAACCTGAGATCTTTCTTTCCCGCCTTCAACAATTTTTCGATAAACCTTAACCACATCACCAGCTCTAAAAACTGGCATTTTTGAAGTTTTTTGTAACATGTTGAATTCCAATAATTTCTTGTTCATATTTTAATCCCAATCCGACATGAGCATACTGCTAAAACAGCCCTCAGGAGGCATCGGAAAATAAGTTAAATGTAAATTAAAAAGCTATTTTATAATAATAAAAAAATAAAGTTTAGTCAATATTAGCCAAAAAATCGATGAAATCTTGTGGCAATGGAACTAAAAAAGTATATTTTTTATTAAAAATTTCAAATTCCAATTTTTCAGCATGCAGAAGTTGCCGTTTTGCTTTGTCTTTATCTCCCCTATTTTTATACAATAAATCTCCCACTACTGGATGACCCATCGAAGCAAGATGAAGCCTGATCTGATGCATCCTGCCCGTTTTTGGAACCACCTCAACAAAAGAATATTCCTTTGATTCCTTTATGACTTTATATTCTGTTTCGGCAGGCCTTATTTTTGTTTTCGTATTTTTTTTGGCGATAATCTGTTTGCGGTAATTCGAAGAGCGTGCGATGGGTTTTTTTATGACTCCCTGCTTTTTTTCAAAAATTCCTTCACAAATTGCAACATATTTTTTGGAAATGCTTCTGTCTTTAAATTTTTTTTTCAATTCATTGAATGTTTTTTTATTGCGTGCAATTACCATAACCCCGGAAGTATCTTTGTCGAGCCTGTGTACTATGCCAGGTCGAGACTCACCACCAACAGAATCGTCATGAACCTTGGCAATCTCAGGAAAATGTGCCAAAAGTGCGTTAGCTATAGTGTTTATTTTTTCATTGTGACTTGGGTGAACCTGTATTCCTGCTTGTTTATTGATAACGACAATATCACTGTTTTCAAATATTATTTCCAAAGGAATTTTGCTATTTTTAATAAGTTTTTTATCAGCACCTTCCTTTGAAAAATTTTTCAATCCGACAATATCATTTTCCTTGAGAATATAGCTAGGTTTTGTTTTTTTACCATTAACTGAAATTTTTTCCTCTTTTATTTTTTTAATAATTTCTCCGCGAGTATGCGAAAAAAATTCCTTGGAAAGGAATTTGTCTAATCGGATATCTGCAAATTTTTTTTTAACTACTATATTTTGCATATTTAGAATAAAAAATTAGATAAAGAGAGTGCGAAAAATAAGCACACTCTCTTCTTTTGGCTTATTGTTAATTCTTATCAGCTGGTTTGAAACCAAAACATTTTAGAAGTTTGGGGTGAATTTCCTTTAGCACTTTCCAAGCCTTTTCAGTATCCTTGTACTTTAACTTGTATTCATGAAAAAGCTTCGATGTGTGATCCTCCTTTGGATGACCACAAAACTTGCAAATATCTTCTCTTCTGGCCACATTAACCTCCTTTAAAAAATTTTATTTAATTTTAAGCCGGTGCCGCGAGCGAGACTCGAACTCGCACAGATTGCTCTACCAGTTCCTAAGACTGGCGTGTATACCAATTCCACCACCGCGGCATAAATAAGATTCTATCCAAATTATTCCATTAAGTCAATTATGGATTCGCTGTCTTTTTTATTCTTTCTGCTTCGTTTTTTACTAAATCGCTGTCTTCATACTCACCATGATGCCTCGTTGCTCTTCCATAAGTCACTTTTTTCTGATCTAAATGCAAATTCAGAATCAGGTTAGCACCATCGACTTCAATATATGCATGGAAACGAGGATAACCACTTCTGGCAAGAGGCTTAATAAAACTCATCTTTGCCCCTTCCTTATGCTGAAAAATATATCCTGCCTTGCGCATTAGCATAGCTGAATTTTCCTTGATATTTTCGAATTTTAGCCTCATAATAATATTAAGATTTTGTATTACTCTTAAGATAAACCTTTCGAAACATATGTCAAATTCAAATAATGAAGCATCTGAAAACGACAGTGATTTTTCTTTACTTAAGGTCATATTTACCGTTTTCTGCATAATCGGCATAAGAATGCCCCTGGATAAATTAGCTTACCAAAGTACAGGTAATTATTTTCTGCCTTATGAAAGAGCTGTCCATGCTTCTTTATATTATTTTTCTGTTTTTCTTGCACTCTCAATTTTAGTTTATCTCCTTACAAAAATATCCTTCAAAGATGTTTTAAATTTTTTAACAAAAGTATTTCTGTTTATTTTGTTAGTACCACTGACTGATCTCGTTTTTACAATAGGCAAGACTAGTCCGCCAATTTATTTAGTTACCGAAACAAATGAAATTTTAGTAACCTTTTTTAAAATAATGAATCCTTTCAGCGGACAAGGAATAACACTTGGTCAGCATATTGGGGCTTATGCCATTTTTATATCCTTAGCTATTTTTATTTATAAAAAAACAAGAAGTGTTTCAAAATCTTTATTTTCAATAATAGCAGGTTATGCAATCCTTTTTGTTGATGCTGTGATTCCAAGCATAATTTCTTTTTTCGGAAATAAAAATTTTATTCATGACCAGTCTGCCATATCTTCCTATGCTTTTATTTTAAAAGACAGCTGGATAACCAATTCATTTGAAAATATTTCTAATAATCTGGACAGTTTTTTGATAACTCCGACTACATTAAATTTTTGGAATGAGATTGCAATCGCACGTTTCTTTTGGATATATATATTCATTGAAATAATAATAATACTATTTATAACCAATAAGCGCCTTTGGAGTTCTTTCAAAAAAAACTTGCGCATAGAAAGAATTGCATACTGGTTTATTATTGCAACCATTGGAATTATTATAAACCAAAAAATGTTCGGAAGTATTAATTTGCAAAATCCCGTAAATTTTATTTCCTTATTATTGTTTTTTTCATTGATTGCTTTGAATATCTGGCTGGCTGTTTTTATCAATGATGCGGAAGACATCGAGATCGACAAAATATCAAATCCTGAAAGACCTCTTGTAAAAAAAGAATTCTCAGAACAAGAATGGCATACAGCCCAAGTTGTTCTTTGCATCTTTATCGCCTTTGGTCTGGCCACCTTGAATAATGCCACCGCTTTTTTGCTTCTTTTAGCGCAAGCCCCCTACTATATTTATTCCGCCAAGCCATTAAGACTAAAGAAGCATTTCTTGTTTTCTTCTATTTTGATTGGTTTTGCTACTATTTCAGTTGCAATGTCGGGATTTTTCCTAGTTTCCCCGAATCAATCTTTTTTCGTTTTTCCTATAAAAGCTATCGTCATCCTGGGAATTTCTTATGCTCTTGTTTCAAACCTTAAAGATATAAAAGATTTTGAAGGAGATAGTTATGAAAACATAAAAACTATTCCGGTTGTTTTTGGGCTTAAAAATGCGAAATACATAATTGCAACTTTATGTGCTATCGTTATTATTACTATACCTATTATATTAAAGATGTACTCAATGTTGTTTTTTTCTATTTTAATAGCCTCGTTCTTATTTTATCTATTTATTAAAAAAATATACCAGGAAAAATATATATTTCTATCTATATTTTTATATCTGCTTCTTTTGTTTGTTTCTTCGCTATAATTTAAACAAATATTTATTTAGCGCTTCACTATTTATAGCTGTTGTTAATACGGGTGATCCGTTGTGTTGATATGGTTGCATACCCATCCAAAAACTTTCATTTTCCCAGGAACCATCTTCTTTCTGATTTTTTATTATCAATGAAATTCCTTTTTTTATTTCCGGACCAGAATAGCCCATATCCAAAAGAGCGTTGATTGCTAATCCATTTTGCAAATCATTACCAAAAGATCCATCTTTATTTTGCTTTTTCAATATGGAAGAAATAATAATATTTTTTTCATCTCCTAGACATGTTATGCCGTTTGTATATGCCCTGGATAAAAAATAGTACATCCCCAGTCTATCCGGATAATAATACGGGGAACACTTATTTTCAGAACGTATTGATTCATTTATATATGAACATATCCTCGGATCATTGCTCTGCAAATACAGCAGTGCGCTTATATTTACGACACAATCAATATCCGGGTCAAATCCGGTGTGTTTTTCTCTTATGTAAGTATAGAAAAGTCCTCTTTCGTCTCTATTTTTTTCTATCAAATCTTTATTGTCGATAAATTTGATATTATTTTTAAGCAAAGCATAAGAAGCATTTACTGTATCATCGACGTCCGGCGGTATTATAAATCCTTTTAAAACTTTACTTGTCCAATAATGCCATGCTCCATTTTTTTCCTGGCTCTTTAATAAAAAATTGGCTCCCTTTTTTAAAATTATATTCTTCTTTGACTTTTTTATTTTTATATTTTGTATTGAATTAATCACCATGGAAACATTATAAGATGTGGAATCTAAAATACATTCATCCATGTTTTCGTTCTTGCAGGCATATGTTTTAAATTCTCCGTTTTCCGATTGCTGAGAAAAAATATAAGACAAGCTTTTCCTAATTGAAAAATAAGCATGAGTTTTTAAAATCATTTGATCTTTGAAAACAACCAGAAAAACAATAATAAAAAATAATGCCCAACAAAAAATTATCTTGCTTTTTCTATTGATTTGCATAATTATTTTACCCAATATTTATTTTTTATCTCTTTGTCATTTTCTTCTTTTCTATCTTCTATTTTTTCCTGCGCCATTTCACGAAGATTTGTCAGGTCTTTTTTACTCAATTCTTCGGCTAAAGCGAGGAGATGTTTTTTTTCATTTTTTTCAGGATTTTCAATAACTTCAGCTAAAAGAACGTCTAGGATAGCGCCTATTTTAGGACCAGGTTTAATTTTTATTTTTTTTATAAGATCATTGCCATTTATTTTAAGCATTTTGACTGAAACCGCATCGTGCGAAACCCTATCTATCATATATTCCAAATGCCTCAGTTTATAAGGTTTTGCTTTCGGAGTTCCACTTCCCAGGCGATCAGCGATTCTAAGTTCGATCAAGTCTTTAATGTTTTCCAACCCGACTTTTTTTATAAGCTTTCTTACGCTACTTTCACCAACCTCGTCGGGATTGTAATAAAACATATGATTATCCACAAGCAGTTTCACCTTTTCTATGATTTCTTTTGAAAATCTTAGTCTAGAAAGAATTTTTTCCGCCACACATGCGCCCACATGATCATGGTTATAAAATGTTGCATATGTGCCCTCACCTCTTTTTGTCTGTGGTTTTGCGATGTCATGCAGAAGCGCCGCCAATCTTACACTTACATTTTTTGATGGGCAATATTTGAGAGCTAAAAGGCTGTGCTTGTATATAGTATGTATATGATGCCTGTTTTGAGCTACCCCGATTCCTTTCTCAAGCTCCGGCATTATATAAGAAAGCAGACCAGTTTTTTGCATAGCATCAATTCCTCCTGCAGGATTTTCTGAAATGATTATGCGGGTTAATTCATCTTTAATCCTTTCCAAAGCAACCAACTTGATAAGCTGTGCATTTTTTTTAATGGCCTCTAAAGTTTTTTCTTCAATAGAAAAGCCCAATTCAGCTTGGAAACGAACTGCACGCATCATGCGGAGAGCATCTTCAGAAAATCTGCTTTCAGCATCTCCCACTGCACGAATGATTTTATTTTTAATATCATTTTGTCCATTAAAGAGATCAACCACTTCAAAACTATTTTTTTTGACTCTTGCAGCTAAAGCATTCATGGTAAAATCCCTGCGACTCAAATCTTCTTCTATGGTTTTGGCGAATTTTATTTTGTCTGGATGTCTTTTGTCTGAATATTGTGATTCGGTACGATAAGTTGTTATTTCTACAATATTTTTTGTTATTCCTTTTTCTTTTATTTTCACTCCCACCGTCCCAAAATCATTTTCATAAAAACTTTCCGTAAAAATTTCTAAAATATCTCTAGGCTTAGCATTGGTTGTTATATCCCAATCCCTGACTTCACGTTTCATCAATAAATCACGCACGGAACCCCCAACAATATAAGCTTCGAATCCAGCTTTTTCTATTTTATCCAAAACATTGATTATTGATTTTGGAATTTTTTTTATCATTTAGCTTTTGTGCCCCCAGCATGAATTGAACACACATCGTATCCTTAGGACGGATCCGCTCTATCCGTTGAGCTATGGGGGCTTGATTTAATTTTTAATTTTTTATTCTGTGGACCTATGGAGAATTGAACTCCAGCTTCATCCATGCCATGGACGCGTAATACCATTTTACTATAGGCCCGTGTTTCAAACTTGAGCTCTTTCTATCATAACAACCATAAAAAATAGGTCAATGTTTTTTTTGCTAAAAATACATTATAATAAGAATATGACTGATTTAATCAGAAAAACTTTAATCTCTTTTAGAAAAAAACCAGATTTTTGGTTTTTTTGTGCTTTTCTTGCCACAAGCACATTATCCATAAGAAAAGTGCTTTTCTATTATCCTGTAAAAGGTGTATTTAATGAATATATGGGAGTATACATATACTTGTCTGACATATTCCTTTTTCTGACATTATTTACTTGGTTTTTAATATTATGCAATAAAAATAGTATTCTGTCAATATTGACAGCTTTTTCTACTCTAAAAATAAATTGTTCCACGTGGAACAATTACAACAAAATATTAAATAAAAAAACATTTAATAATCTTTTTTCATGTTTAAAAAACCTTTATCAACAATTTAATCACAACTTACTATTATTTTTTCCTTTATTTTTAGTTATTTTTTCTTTTATATCTATCCTATGGTCAGAAAGTCACCAAATTGCTCTATTTAGATCATTAAAAATTCTCGAATTTGTTCTACTTTTTATTTATATAAGCAAAATGTTCCACGTGGAACATTTATATAGGCTTAGAATAATTTTTAAGATAATTATAGGAATAGGTATATTACAATCAATTATCGGAATAATTCAGATTTTAAGCCAACAATCCCTAGGTTTAATATGGCTGAAAGAAAGCATTATTTCAACTCAATTAACAGGAGTCGCTAAAATTATCATAAATGGATCAACATACCTGAGAGCTTACGGTCTTTTTCCTCATCCAAATATACTTGGAGGTTTTTTAGTTTTTTCTATAATCATATCTATACTATATTTTAAATTGTTCCGCGTGGAACAATTTTCAAGGCTTAAAAAAGCACCTGAAAAAATGTTATTTATTAATGTTTTTAATATAAATGTTCCACGTGAAACATTTATATTTTTTTTCATTATATTAATTCAGTTTTTAGCCATTTTTTTAACATTTTCAAAATCCGCAATCTTAGGTCTTATAATAGCTTTTATTTACCTCTGTAAAAAAAATTGTTCCACGTGGAACAATTTCATTTTTTTTAATAAAATAGTCTTTATTAAAAAATTTTTCTTGATTTTATGTATATTTTTCTTTCTATTTTTTCTACTAAATACAGATCTGAATTCAATATTTTATAAAAGCCTTCAAGAAAGAGGATTTTATACAAGTATTTCAAGCCAAATTTTTGCTCTAAACCCAATTCTAGGATTAGGTAGTGGACAATTTATTGCTTACATAGAAAAAATAAAAGATGTACAAATATGGCAATTTCAGCCCGTCCATAATGTTTTTTTGCTTTTATTAAATGATTTTGGTATATTGATGCTTTTTCTTTTTTTAATCTTTTTGTTTAAGCTATTCGGTGAAAAAATTGACATTTGTTCCACGTGGAACAATTTAAGTAACTTTAAAAATAATGAGTCTATTGAAAAAAATATACAAATAAATACCTTAGAAAATTATCATTTTAGGGCGGTACTTGTTTCATTTCTTTTTATAATGCTTTTCGATCATTACTTTTGGGATATCCAACAGGGGCAAATACTGTTGTGGCTTATATTTGGATTTATTTTAAGTAACAAGAAGAGCTTTATTTAACTTGACAATATAAATATATTATGTCTTAATATAAAAATGGCTGTACTCTTTTTTTAATTGTTTAGTATGTTTTTTAAAAATTAAAATTATTTAATTCTGATAATAAAAAATATAAATTTTTTATTTATTATAGATTTCACGCGTGGTGTATTAATTGTGCATTACGTTTTTATTTTTATCCTAAAAACATATTTTTGAAATATATTAAATTTTTTAAATAGGATACTTTACTGCTTTTAAAAATAATAGTATAATTACGACATAAAATAATAAATGTTATGTATATAAAAATAAACACTCTTAAAAAATTATTCCTAATCATGGTTTGTATTTTTTTTGCAAGTTTCAATTATTTTACATATGCAGAAAATATTGATTCAGACTCAAATTCTTGTGATAAAAATATTGATTCTGATTGTGACGGACTTACAAACACAGAAGAAAATTTATACGGAACAGACATTAACAAAAATGACACCGATAATGATAGCTATTCGGATGGCATTGAAGTCCAAAGCGGATATGATCCTCTTAAGCCGGCCCCGGGAGATAAAATTGAAACTGGAATAAAGACTTCTGATGCTTCTTCAAAAAGCACATCTTCAGTTAGCAACAGTTCAACACTCACAGATGAATATTTGCAAAACTTAAGTGCATTTGTTTCCTCGAAAGAAGGCCAGAATGTTTCAGTAACCGATTTGCGCAATTTTGCCGATGAACAAATTGCTAAAAATATGGGAGATTCTATAACTTGGGATACGTTACCTTTTGTTGATGAAACACAACTCAACATACTGAAACAAAATTATTCATCACTCAGTGATGCAGACAGGAAAAAGAGAGAAGCTGAAGACTCCGCAAGATATTTGAATCAGGTATTATATCTAATGGCCAATAATCTTCCTGTTCAAATTTTAACAAAAGATGATTTTACTGCATTTCAAGAAGATTTCCTTTCAAAGGTAGCTGATGTTGGAAATTCAAAAGAAAATATCTCCTATTTTTCTGATCTTGGTAATAGATTAGAAGCGTTTTCAAATCAAGTCAGTAGTGTCCAGGTTCCAGAGACCATGGTTGATTTACATGTAAAATTTTTAAGGCTTATCAAGGGCGTTTTGACATTAAAAGACTATTCTTTGAGTTCAAACGACCCAATGGGAAAGCTAGTCATTGCAAACAAAGCAACTGCCTATTTAGACCTATTTGCTGATTTTTTTAAAAATGATTTTCAATCATACTATAAAGAAATAAGTGCTAATTAAATAAGTTTTTCAAGCTATGAAAAAGAAGCCTTTTTTTTCAGTAATCTCAGTTATATTATGCTTTTCCATAATATTTTATGGCGTTTTTGTTACAAACTTAAAGGTAGCCCAAGCTTATACAGTTTTTGATGCACCGAATTTTGTACCAAATACCGGAGATTGGGTGACCAACCTCGGCGATTGGATGACAGCCATAGGAGAATTTGCTTGGGAAGTTTATGAGGTTTTGAAAAATTATCTTGCTGCTTTAGCCGTATTTGCTGCTAAAATGGTTGCTTTATATGCAGTTCAGAAGTTTACAGCTGAACTTATCGGTGGCGACTCCGAGGATAGCGGTGGGTCTTTAATGATAAGAGACTATGCTAATTATTTATTTACGGCTCCAGCACAGAAAGCCATGAATCAAATGGAAACCTTTTATAATACTGTCGCCAAAGGAAGGCTTTCTTCTGCTAATTATGAAGGTGTCGGTTCGATTTATGATGTTTATTTGAGCTCAGGTGCCACCAAAATGATAAAGGGCGGCGAGAAACACGCAACTGATATCCAAGACATTACAGGAGGAGGTGATCCCCGCCAAAGCCTTTTCAAGAGTAGAAATATGAGAGGAGTGATGGCATATGTCAAATGCGCCAATAATCTGCCTTGTTTTTCTATTATGTCTCAGACCCAATATGATGAATATTTAAAGCAAAACAAGGAGCAGGCCAAAACAGAGCAGAACAATGGGCTTATACCACAAAAAAAGCTTGGACGTATAATCAAGCCAACAGCCCTCATAAGCAGTGCTTTTTCAACTCTTGACAAAATGGGAACTGATCTCATCATGACTGCAGAAGCCACTGGAGTTGATGATGCAGGAGCAGCACTTGCCCAAATTGCTGAAGGCATGGTTATAAGTACACTAGCTCGATCGGCTAATTATGGCATTTCTGATGATGAAGGAAAAGCAGCAATTATTGCGCAAAACAACCAATTCCCTTTCAGCACAGCTTATAACAACGTTATTACTAATGCTGTAACCGGTGTTACAAATAAAGTCACTGATTCTCTTAACAGCGCTATTGACACTGTAAATGCTGCTCAGGTAGGCGCCATTGGATCTGCTGTTGAAGGAGTCAGAAATGCTACCAGTAATAATAACAGTGATGCTGAACGTAATGCAGAATTGGATTATTATGGTTATTAAACTTATTTAAGCAAAAAAAAGAGAATCCCATTGGATTCTCTTTTTTGTTTTTAAAAATTTTTGTGGGCCTATGCAGACTCGAACTGCAGACCTCTACAATGTCAATGTAGCGCTCTAACCAACTGAGCTATAGGCCCATTAATGAAAATAGATAAATTAAATTTTTATATTGTTTCAATTGTTGCTTCTTTTGTTTCAGTTTCCAATTCCCTAACAGCTATATTTTCCTTTTTATCTAAAGAAATTTCCTGAAAAAATAAAACCCAGACAATCTGATAAAAAGAGGCATATATTGAGAACAATGCTATAAAAATTAAAATTTCAATAACCATAATCAAGCCCACAAAGATATTTTTCATCTCAAATATTTGAGAATATATCATTAAGTCAAGAAATAACAATGATAAAAGCACCGCTGAAAATAACACTTGTAAAATTCCAATAAAGCATCCCATTATCAGACTTTCCCAAATATTTTTCGCCAGCAAACGATAAGCTTCTTCTATGGCCATTTTTATTTTCATATTGCCAATAACAACATATAAATAGGCATATTTTTTTAAATAATATGCCACAACAACTATTACAGTAATGATAAAAGAAGCAGTTAAAAATAAGCTTGCTGCAAAAAACTTTTCTCCAAGAATCAATAAATATAAAACAGGAAAATAAAGTGCCAAAAAAATTACAGCTAATGCGAAACTGATTATAATTTCAATTAAGAACATGGGCCATAAATATATTGTCCCCTCGTAAAAGATAGCTCTAATTTTGCTTTGCTTATATATATTAATGTTGTTTGCAGACTTTATAATTCCAGCAATTGCAATAAACCTTAAAAGAAAAAATACCAGCCATAATAAAACAAAAACAATGACTGCTTTTAGAAAAAATGAGGGATTTTCTTTCACCACTATTATCAGGGATTGCACTTGTTCTTTGTTTCCGGTTGTAGAAAAAACATTCATTACATTTGAAAAAATTGAACTAAGAAAAATAAGCAAGCCGAAAAACCACATTGGTTTGTTTCTAAGTGCCATAGCTAATGATTTTCTGAAGATATCGGAATATTTAATTGCTTTTATTTTCATAAATAATATTCTTTCGATTATCTGTTTGTTTTTTGTCTTGGTTTTTTATTCGGATTCGTTCTTGGTCGTTTTTATACCAACAATTTCATCGAATTCATCTTTTTCAAGAGTTTCTTTTTCTAAAAGCTCAGCAACCAGCTTCTTCAAGATGTCCTGCTTTTCCTTTAGGATTTTTTCGGCAGTATCAAAAGCATTCTTTATCAAAAAAGAAACTTCTTTGTCTATAGCTTCAGCTGTGTGTTCCGAATAATCTTTTTCTTCACTTATTTCCCGGCCCAGAAAAACGAGTTCCTCTTTTTTGCCAAATGTCCTGGGCCCTAAACTGCTCATGCCATATCTGGTAACCATAGCTCTGGCCATATGAGTGGCTCTTTCTAAATCATTTGATGGTCCGGTAGTAAGGTCACCAATAAACATTTTCTCGCTAACATGTCCGCCAAGAAGCGTTGCTAATTCATCAAGAAAATAAGCTTTTGATTGAAGTCTTTTATCTTCTGTCGGAGCAGATAATGTGTATCCGCCAGCTTGTCCGCGGGCAATAACAGAAACTTTCTGTACAGGATCAGCATTTGGCAGGGTGGCTCCTACCAAGGCATGTCCCGCTTCATGATAGGCTATTATTTCTTTTTCTTTCTTGTTTATGGCCTTACTGCGCCTTTCTGGACCAAGAATAACTTTTTCTATTGATTCTTTCAGTTCATCTTCCGTTATAGATTTTTTGTCACGTCTTACAGATAATATAGCAGCCTCATTTACCAGGTTAGCCAAATCTGCTCCAGAAAATCCCGCTGTCCTTTCGGCCAAAGTCCTGACATTTATGTCTTTTGCTAAAGGTTTATTTTTCATATGTATCTTTAAGATTTCTTCTCTCTCGTTTATGTCTGGTAAGTCCATAACTACGCGTCGATCAAAGCGTCCTGGCCTTAAAAGCGCTGGGTCCAATACATCCGGACGATTTGTGGCAGCGATTACAATAACGCTAACATTGCTCTCAAAACCATCCATTTCTACCAAAATTTGATTCAGTGTCTGCTCTCTTTCGTCGTGACCGCCTCCTAGACCAGCCCCTCTGTGTCTGCCTACTGCATCTATTTCGTCAATAAAAACTATCGCTGGCGCATTTTTTTTCGCTTGTTTAAAAAGATCACGCACCCTGCTTGCTCCAACGCCTACAAACATTTCTACGAATTCAGAACCACTTATATTAAAAAATGGCACTCCGGCTTCACCGGCCACTGCTTTTGCAATAAGCGTTTTTCCTGTTCCTGGGGAGCCAAGAAGCAAAACGCCTTTTGGAATTTTTGCTCCGATTGAGATAAATTTTTTGGGATGTTTTAAAAATTCTACAATTTCCCCCAGCTCTTCTTTTGCCTCCTTGGCTCCAGCAACGTCTGCAAAGGTTGTTTTTTTATTTTTATCTTTTGGATCGGTCATTCTTGCTTTGCTTAAACCAAAAGATAAGGCCTGGGAATTTCCTCTTTGGGCTTGCCTAAACATAAACCAAATAAAGGCACCTATAATAACAAATGGGAGAAATATCGGAATAAGTATATTTTTAGCAAAAGAACTAAAGCCTGATTCTTGAATAATTTTCATTTGAACTGCCTTAAATTTTTCTTTATCAGCTCCATAATTATTAAGTGAATCAGTCAGAGCGCTTTGAGGTTCCTTAATAGAAATTTCTTTTGTGCCATCATTTAATTCAATTTCTAAGTCATTTCCTTTTATGGAAATAGCCCTAACCTTTCCCTCATTTATCTGAGTGACTAGTTCGCTCAATGAGATAGTGGCTGGTTTTTGAGCTGGTCCGCTGTAAAGAATCATTATTGTTGAAAGAAGAAGAAAAAACAATACAACAAAACCTATATTTTTTAAAAATTTTTCCATTTTTTTAAATTTTACGAGTTATTTTCTTTATTTTGTTATTTCAAAAACATAATAACCTTATCACCTTTTTTTAATATACTCAAGCCTCCTATTAAGCTTTTCTGACTCTTGTTTTTGGTGCTCCTGATTATTTTAGAAATTTCTTCAATTTGCTGATTATCAACGTCTGCTATTATTTTCAGTTCTTGAAAAATATTTCTTAGTGTTTGCCGCTGAATAGCACTGTGTAATTTAAGAAAATTTTTAGCGCTAAATTTAACGTAATTGCTTTTATGGATATTATTCATAAAGTCTTCTGTGTTTTTATTTATAAACTCATAGTCGTCTGCTACTGAAAATGACCAATGACTAAGAGTTTTTTTAATCGAGGAATTGAATTTTTTTTCTAAAAATGGGATAAGTTTATGTCTTACAGCGTTTCGGGTAAATTTTGTATCACTATTAGATTTATCAATTCTGTATTTAAGTTTATTTTTTTTCAGATAACCAAGTATTTCTTTGCGGCTAATACCTAGAAGCGGTCGGATAATTTTTCCATTTTTAGCTTTCATGGCCGAAAGGCCATTGAGACCTGTGCCTCTTATAATACGCATTAAAACAGTCTCAGCCTGATCATCCTGATTGTGTGCAACTGCGATAATATCGAATTTTAATTTTTTGCGGATTTGTTCAAGGTAATCATAACGGATTTTGCGCAGATTATTTTCCAAATTGCCTTTATTTTTTTTCTTTGAAGAAAGAGCATCGATGGCAATCTTATATTTTTTTGCCAAATCTTTCACGAATAATTCGTCTTTTTTTGAGTCTTTCCCGCGAAGATTATAATTTACATGAACAATGTGCAATTCAAAATCATATTTTTTAGATAGTTTATTGAAAATATCTAAAAGACAAACACTGTCTGGCCCGCCAGACACACCCAAAACAATCTTTGCTCCTTTTTCCCAAAGATTGTTTTGAAAAGCAAAATTCTGGATGTTTTTGATGAGGTTAGACATTATTTTTTTTAATTATTTTTATTACTTCTTTGACTGCTTGATTTAATTTTCCATATTTATTTATAATCGTATAGTCGTAAAATCTCTCTTCATTTTTAATTTCTTTTTTTGCGTTTTCAAGCCGTTTTTTTAGCTCAGTTTGAGAAATATTCGGGTCACGATCCATTAGGCGCTTTTTGAGACTTTCTATGGATTCTGGTTTTACAAAAATAGTCACTGCTCTATAATTCTCTTTAAAAAATTTTGCACCTATAACGTCTGGATTAATTATCAAACTAAAGCCACTATTTAATTTTTTTTCTAAGTCTTTTTTGTATGTGCCATAATAAGTGTCTCTGTTTTTAATATACGTATATTCTAAAATGTTTCCTTTTTCAATTTCATTTTTAAATCTTTTTTTTGAAAAAAAATAATAATCAATTTTATTTTTTTCATTAAGTCTTGGCATTCGAGTCGTTGCAGTTACTAAGCGTTTAAACTTCGGGAATTTTTTTATAATTTCTTTAGTTACAGTGCTTTCACCGCAACCAGTAGGTCCCGCTATTATAATAATTTTTGATTTTTTCATGTTTTTATTGGTTATATAAGTATATATATATATTTTAACATAATGCAATGTCTGAAAACAAAAAACCCCGATAAAAATCGGGGTTTTCATATTTATCAAAAATACTTCTATTATTTAACAATTATTAATCCCATCCTATGGTCTTTCGGCTCAATGGAAAGAATTTTCCAAGAATATGTTTCTCCAGCTTTTAGAATTTCATCCATTTTTTTGCCCGGATAAACTTCCTGGAATTCGCTAACATGAGCTAGACCATGAATGTCCTTGTCTAAATATACAAAAGCTCCAAACGGGTTAATTTTGTCTATTTTTCCTTGAACCGTATCTCCAACTTTATACTTCTCTGCAATTTCACTCCACGGATCTTTAGCTAAGGCCTTCATAGAAAGGGAGATTCTGGTATCATCAATTCCAATTATTTTAGCTTTAACTTTATCATTTGTTTTGATGATCGTTCTTGGATCATCAATTAGTTGCCAAGCTAATTCAGAAATATGTACCAACCCTTCTATTTTATCACTTTCGTTAGTCGAATCTGCTTTTGATGGTGGCAGAAATTTTACAAATGCTCCAAAATCAACAACTCCACTGATTTCGCCTTCTATAATATCTCCCACCTGTAACTGAGAAATCACCTCTTTTTCTTTTTCGCTTGATGCAGCTCTTTCGCTTATAATCAGTTTTTCCGCTTCCCTATCTACATCCAATATTCTTACTAGAATTTCCTTGCCTACCATTTTTTTAAGAAGCTCAAGTATTTTGTTTTTATCACCATCTTCAACTCTTGGATAATGTTCGCTTGAAAGCTGTGAAACAGGAATAAAACCGGTTATTCCATTTATTTCAACCATAAGACCCCCTTTATTCGCATCGAGAACTTTAGTTGTAACCGCTGACATAGAATCTCTTTTTGATTCAAGGTCGTCCCATGCTCGTTCATAAGAAGCCTCGCGAATTGAGAGTTCTATATAGCCATCTTCATTTTCAAAATCAACAAGCGTTGCTCCGACTTTGTCTCCTTTTTTTACTTTATTTAGAGCTAGGCCATCCTTTATTTCTTTTCCCAAAACAACGCCAGTTCCTAGAGCTCCTAAGTCAAGCAGTAATGAGTTTGAGGTAATATCCATGACAGTTCCCTCTAAAACATCCCCTATTTGAGGTATTTTTACCGGATTTTTCTCCAGCAAACTTTCCATTAAAGAAACATTTCCTTCTTTTGTTGTTTTTGCTATTTTAGAAATGGTTTTCTTGCTTTTTTTTGGCTCTGTAGAAGCAATGTTGCTTTTTATTTTATCAACTTCCTCGGCCAACTTATCTAGTATATTTTTTGCCATATTTTTAGTATTATCAGGTGTGCCCAACCTGCCTTAATAATTAAAAGGCACAAAAAAATTTCCCTTCAGGAAATTAAAAAGAAATCTTTATTGCGAAATTGAAGCATTTCGCTATTTAATTTTCTTAATAATTAACTGCAGGATAAGTATATAGTATATTTATTAATTTGACAAGCCCAGCACTGTTTTTGTATTGCCGGGTCAATTGTTGTTTTATGCTTTTATAAATCAATTATAGCTCAGAAATTATTTTATAGTTATTTTTTTTGCTTTTAAATGAGTGTTTTTTTGCCTAAAAACTCTCGACAAAAAGTCTCCAGCGTGATATACTAATTTTGTATAAATAAGATATTATATGCAAATTCAATATTACGGACACTCTTGTTTCAAAATATCAACAAAACCAGCAGGTAGAGCAACTGAAGATATTGTTGTTTTTTTTGATCCCTTTAATAAGGGAATTGGACTCAGGCCACCACAGGGTCAGGCAGATGTTGTTTTTGTTTCTCATGATCATAATGACCACAACAATACAACAGCTATAAAGGGCAACCCTGTTATTATAGATACACCCGGAGAATATGCAGTTAAAGGCATAAACGTTTTAGGAATAGATTCTTTTCATGATAATCAAAATGGAACACTGAGAGGACATTCTACTATTTTTATTATTGAGGCAGAAGGTCTAAAAATTTGTCATCTGGGAGATTTGGGTTGCGATTTGACAGCTAAACAACTTGAAGAAATTGACGGCGTAGACATTCTTTTAATTCCAATTGGTGGAACCTACACGTTGGATGGAAAAAAAGCTGCCGAATTGGTTCACAAAATAGAACCAACTCTGGTTATTCCAATGCATTACAAAGTACCCGGATTAAACTTAAAAATAGAAGATGAAAAAAAGTTTTGCACCGAGATAGGAAATTGTCCCAAGGAAAAAATATCCAGATTAAATGTAAAGAAAAAAGACCTTGAAAATAAGGGCATGGAAATAATTCTAATGAAACATGAGGCTTAGTGATTGTGCTTATAAAAAACTTTTTAATATAAATAAAGCAAGAACCTGTGTCAATAAATATTTCTAAAAAAATTGAGCTTATTCGTAATCAGCCGGAACATATACGTATGTTATATGTGTGGGGATGTGTTGCCTTTTTCATGATTGTTTTCTTTTTAGTGTGGATTTTTTCAATAAATTCAATGATTGCTGAGCATCGTAATTTAAATAATGAAATTATTCCAAGCATTAATGAACAAATGCGGGCATTATCAGAGCAAAATCTCTCTATAGAAAAACTCAGTCCGGAATCTTCTGTTAATAGCAACACTAGTAACGAAAAAACTCTTCCTGATACTAACACTTCTGATAATAATTCTATTGACTCGCTTGATATTACTAGTGGGGTAGAGTCAAACAGGTATATTGATTTGCCAGCTAACAATCAATGAAAATAATGTTAATTAAAATTTTAGGTAAACATTCCATATTTAAATTTATAAAATAAATGATGAAAACAGAGTCTTCCAAAAAAACAGGTCTTGAAAAGGAAACTATTACATCACAAGAGATTGTGTCTGAAGTGCAACAGTCTTATCTTGATTATGCTATGAGTGTAATCGTGGCTCGCGCTTTGCCTGATGTCCGCGATGGACTAAAACCTGTTCACCGTCGGATTTTATATTCCATGTGGGAAAGCGGACTGAGACCTTCTGCCAAATTCAGAAAATCAGCTACCGTTGTCGGAGAAGTTTTAGGAAAATATCATCCGCATGGCGACAGTGCTGTTTATGAATCCATGGTGCGTTTAGCTCAGGATTTTTCCTTGCGCTATCCATTAATTTGGGGACAGGGAAACTTTGGCTCTATGGATGGGGATGGCGCAGCTGCATATCGTTATACAGAAGCAAAGCTTAGACCTATTGCAGAAGAGATGCTTTTTGATATCGAAAAAAACACCGTCGATTTCGTGCCTAATTTTGATGGAGTACATAAAGAGCCAGTTGTATTGCCAGCCAAATTGCCCCAGCTTCTACTTAACGGAACAATGGGTATTGCTGTTGGTATGGCTACAAACATTCCTCCACACAATTTAAGCGAATTAGCTGATGCCATAAATCACTTAATTGATAACCCAGAAGCTACTGTTAACGATTTGATGCATTTTATAAAAGGGCCTGATTTCCCAACTGGAGGAATCATGTATAATACACCAGGAATTCGAGAAGCTTATTCTACCGGACGCGGCAAAATCGTAACCAGAGCCAAGGCAGAAATAGTGGAAACAAAAGCAGGAAACTTCCAGGTCATCGTTTCTGAGATAACCTATGCCACTAATAAATCAGCCTTGATAGCTAAAATTGCTGAATTAGTAAGAGACGGAAAAATATTAGGTATCAAGGATTTGCGCGATGAGTCAGACAAAGAGGGTGTGCGTATAGTTATTGACCTTAAAAAGGATGCTTATCCGCAAAAGGTTTTAAATAAGCTTTACGATACGACTGATTTGCAGAAGAATTTCAATGTAAACATGCTGGCCTTAGTTGATGGTATTGATCCACAGATTTTAAACTTGAAATCAATTTTGGAACACTATATCCAGCACCGAAACATAGTAGTCAAAAGGCGCACGCAGTTTGAGTTGGATAAAGCTAGGGATCGCGCTCATATTCTGGAAGGATTAAAGAAAGCATTGGATCATATTGATGCAGTCATTGAAACTATCAAAAAATCTCCAACTAAAGAAGAGGCTCATGCTAATTTGATGAAAAAATTTAAATTATCCGAGAAACAGGCTAGTGCTATTCTGGAAATGAAACTTCAGACTTTAGCGGGACTGGAAAGAAAGAAAATTGAAGATGAGTTAAAAGAAAAATTAAATCTTATTGCCGAGCTGGAAAGTTTATTAGCCAGCCCTAAGAAAATTTTGGCTGTTGTTAAAAATGAACTCATTGAGCTCAAAGAAAAATACGGTGACGAACGCAAAACTAAAGTACTAAAAACTGGCATTGAAGAATTCAAGCAGGAAGATTTGATTCCAAACGAGGAAGCCATTATCACTATTTCACAAGATGGCTATATCAAGCGTATGAATCCTGGGGTTTATAAAGTTCAGAAACGTGGCGGCAAGGGAGTTATTGGCGCCACTACGCGCGAAGGAGATTCAATTGAAAAAGTTACCAGTGTTATGGCCCATGACAATCTAATGTTCTTCACAAATTCAGGAAAAGTTTTTCAAACCAAGGCCTATGAAATCCCAGAATCATCTAGGACTGCTAAAGGTCAGGCGATTGTAAATTTCTTACAACTTGGACAAGAAGAAAAAATCACTGCTATGATTCCATTTAACAAATCTGATGGATATAAATTCTTTTTCTTTACCACAACAGCTGGAGTGGTCAAGAAAACTAAAGTGGAAGACTTTGATAATGTCAGGAGAAGTGGACTCATTGCCATAACATTAGACAAAGGCGACACTTTAAATTGGGTTTTACCAACAACTGGAACAGATGAGATTATTATTAGCACTTCCGGGGGACAGGCTATTAGATTTAGGGAGTCAGATGTAAGAGCTATGGGGAGAAATGCAGCCGGCGTGCGTGGCATCAAACTCAAAGGAAGCGACAGGGTTGTTGGAATGGATGTTGTCATTAAAGGACAAAAAGGAAATCAGTTGCTGATAATTTCTGAAAATGGTTTCGGAAAACGCACCGATCTTTCAGCTTACAAAATTCAGCATCGCGGAGGATCAGGAATTAAGACTGCTAACGTTACCGCCAAGATTGGCAAGCTTGTCGGGGCACACATTGTTAATGTTGATGACATTGAAGGTGATTTAATTGTAACTTCCGCTCAGGGACAAATTATCCGCATCCCGCTCTCTAGCATTTCGACTCTCGGCCGCGCTACGCAAGGTGTCAGAATTATGAAACCAAGCACGGGAGATAAAGTTTCTGCCGCAGCAATAATATAAATATATTGCCATAATAGATTATTTATGATATCGTTTTTTAGTAATAATTTAATGAGCATGGATTGGTTTTCGGCACAGCTCTCCACAACCAACAGTGTTGGCGTGAGGGTAAACCAAAACTCATTCATCGCCTACAAAATGCTATGGCTTTAACGCACAAGCAAAAGGAAAAAGTGACAAAAGAAGTGAAGCGTCACGAAAAAGATACCGGTTCGCCGGAATATCAGATCGCGATGTTCACAGAGAGAATCAAAAAACTGACTTCTCACCTTAAGAAAAACAAGAAAGATTTCCATTCACGCCGAGGACTTCTTAAGATGGTTGCCAAAAGACGCAAGCTAATGGCTTATCTCGAAAAGACCAATGAAAAATCCTATAAGAAAATAACAAAGGATCTAAACCTTAAAGGTTAATATATTATAAAAGCAGGGTAACCTGCTTTTATTTTTCCGTCTTTATTCAAAATTATAAATTCATAATTCAAAATTCTAAGCTTATGGCTCAATTTAAAGAACAGCGCGTCGGAGTTTTGGTTGACATCCAAAATCTCTACTACAGCGCTCGGGTTTTATATAAAAAGAAGGTTAACTTTGGACAGCTTCTAAAATTAGGCGTGGGTGAAAGAAAAATTATTCGCGCCATTGCTTATGGCATTAAAACACTAGAAGGACAAGAAGAAAAGTTTTTTGAAGCTCTGGAAAAACAAGGGTTTGAAGTTAAAACTAAGGATCTGCAAATTTTTCCCGGAGGAGCTAAAAAGGGAGATTGGGATGTCGGCATTGCTGTTGACGCTATTAAATTATCTAAAAGCCTGGATTCTATCATTTTAGTTTCTGGCGATGGAGACTACATCCCCGTAGTTGAATATATACAAAATACCACCGGCTGCCGCGTGGAGGTTATGGCTTTCAGAGAATCTGCCAGCACCAAACTGCTAGAAAAGGCTGATGGATTCATAGATATCAGCGAAAATAAGAAAAAGTTTTTGATATAACTCTTTGTTTTTTATTTAAAAACAGGAATAATACTTAATCCTGTTTTTAAATTTACGTTGACAAAAATAAAAAAAGAGGCTATTATTCGAACAATTAACAATTTCAAAGCCTTGGCCTGTGCGTAGGAGACACAATAATAAACTTAATTTTTGAGTTTAATATCGTGTTTATAACGTCATTAGCTATAGGCTGATACGTTCTTATGGAACAAAAAAAATGGTCTCTCCAGATCGGAGGTCGGGTTCTTGAAATAGAAACTGGTCTTTTGGCTAAGCAGGCTGGCGGAGCTGTAACTGCTCGTTATGGTGATACAGTTGTTTTAGCAACTGCTGTTATGAGCAAAGAGGCTGCCAGGGTCAGCGGTTATTTTCCTCTTTCAGTTGAATTTGAGGAAAGATATTATGCTGCCGGAAAAATAAAAGGTTCAAAATTTATTAAAAGAGATGGCCGTCCTTCAGAAGAAGCCGTTTTAACTGGACGAGTTGTTGACCGAACCATCAGGCCTCTTTTTAATGGCCGCATGAGAAATGAGGTGCAGGTTGTAGTGACAGTACTTTCAATTGATGGCGAAAACGATCCAGATATCGTCTCGATTATTGCCGCTTCAACAGCTTTGTCTATTTCAAATATTCCATGGAACGGTCCGGTAGCTGCAGTCAGGGTTGGTCAAGTTAATGGAGAATTTGTTTTAAATCCGGTAAATGGAGAATTAGCTGAAAGCAATCTTGATTTGGTAATTTCTGGAACAAAAAGCAAAATAAACATGCTAGAAGCTGGTGCCAAAGAGGTTCCGGAAGAAGAAATTGTTAAAGCTTTTGCTTTTGGACAGGAGGCCATTACAAAAATTGCTACTTTCATTGAAGAAATAGCCAAGGAAGTTGGCAAAGAAAAAATTGAGCCAGTTTTAATTCAGGGCACCCAAGAGTTTGAAGCTAAAGTTAAAGAAATTTTGCTCGCAGAGGGCCTGGCTGAAGCTTTATATGATCCAAAGAAGAAAATAGTAGAAGAAAAAACCGCGAAAATAAAGGAAAAGGTAAATGAATACATAAAAGAAACCTTCACAGAAGATATAGAAAAGCTAAAAGAAATTGCCGAGCAAGTTTTTGAAGAAGCTTCTGATGAGATCGTACACGCGAATATTTTAGAAAAGGAAAAAAGACCTGATGGTAGAAAATTAGATGAAATTCGCCACATTGATTGTAAGGTTGGAATTCTTCCAAGGACTCATGGTACAGGACTTTTCACTCGCGGAGAAACTCAGGCTCTGACCGTAACGACCCTAGGGTCTCCAGGTGATGAACAGGTTATAGACACAATGGAAATTGACACTAAGAAAAGGTATATACATCATTATAATTTTCCTCCTTATTCCGTAGGAGAAATAAAAGCCATGCGTGGACCAGGAAGAAGAGAAATTGGTCACGGGGCCTTGGCTGAACGAGCTCTTTTGCCTGTAATCCCACCAAAAGAAGAATTTCCTTATACTGTCTTAGTTGTAAGTGAGATTCTTGAATCAAATGGTTCTTCATCAATGGCTTCAACCTGTGGTTCGACTCTTTCCCTTATGGATGCCGGGGTACCTATAAAACGGCCAGTTAGCGGAATTGCTATGGGAATTATTGTTGGAAAAAACAATAAATTCAAGATTTTAACTGATATTCAGGGCCTTGAAGATCATTATGGCGACATGGATTTTAAGGCGGCCGGAACCAGCGAAGGAATTACTGCCCTGCAAATGGACGTTAAAGTTGATGGTATAACTGTTGATATGTTAAAGGCAGTTTTGATGCAATCTAAAAATAATCGCATGGAAATATTAGACAAAATACTGGCTACTATACCGGAATCAAAAAAAAATATGTCTCAATATGCTCCTAGAATAATAACTCTTCACATAAACCCTGACAAAATCAGAAATGTTATCGGAACTGGTGGTAAAATTATCAATGAAATTATCGATGAAACCGGGGTACAGATCGACATTGAAGACGATGGTTCTATTTTCATTACCTCAACCGATGAAACTTCAGCTCTCCGAGCTCAAAAATGGATTGATAACCTTACCCATGAAGTAAAGGTTGGAGAAATTTTCAATGCTAAGGTTACCCGTCTTATGACTTTTGGCGCTTTTGCAGAAATTTTACCGGGACAGGAAGGCCTTATCCACATTTCGGAGTTTTCCGACCAGCGTATAGCCAGGGTTGAGGATGTCGTAAAAATTGGAGACATTGTTCCAGTAAGAGTAAAACTTATTGATGATCAAGGTCGCATTAACTTGACTGCAAAAAACGTAAGGCCAATAACGAATTAATTTTTCTTGGCAAAAAAAGGTGTTTATTGTAAAATGTAAGTGCAATCAATGTGCTTACATTTTTTGTAAATTTATTTTATAAAATAAAAAAATGACAACACCAACCAATCTAGGGTCTCCTTTTATTAATAATACCGTTACCAACAAAACTAACGATGAGAAAATTGAGGGAGTGGGAGAGTTTTCAATCCATACAATGAAAGATGATCTTCTTTATTTGCAAAAAAATAAAGGTGATATAAAAAACATAAATCAGGCCGAGGTTTCTAAAATATTTATACCTAAGCCGACCCCAATGGAAGCTCCGCAAAAAAAGACTTTCGTTCCGGGTGAAGTTTCTTCTAAACTTGTTCATCCTTTTGTGAAACAGGATGGGAAGCTAGATACAAAAGATCTTGATATGGCCTTTTCTAATAACAAAAAAAGTGCTTCCAATAGGCGTAAAATTGCCATAATTATGTCTGGAGTAGTCGCTACTATTGTTATTATGTTGGGAGGATATTATGCAGGAAAATCCTATTTCTTAAACAAAAAAAGTGAAAATGCCTATGTCCCAATTGAGATTGCGGAGGAAGAAACATCTCAAAAACCAACAGGGGTTACGCCCGCGACTGAGCCCACCGTGTCTATGGAAAAATATTCTTCTACAAAACCGAATTATTTGTCTCTTGACTTTACAACCATTTCTTCTGAAGACATTAAAAAAACACTTACTAGTTTGGCCGAAGAATTAAAAACAATATCTCAAGAAAGAGCTTCCTATGAGTTTGTTGTTGTTGACGCCAACAATAAGCCGGTGGCGTTCCCAATTTTTGCAACTGCAGCAAAGCTTAATTTGTCGCCCTTGATTTTGAGCAGCTTGGGAGAAAATTTTTCTCTATTTCTTTACAACGATTCCGGAAACTCACGCCTTTCCTTTGCAGCAAATGTAGTCAAAAAAGAAATTTTGATAGCCGAACTCTTGAAACAGGAAAAAAGTTTTATTACCGATGCTTCTTTTCTCTTTCTAAATGAAAAACCCGAGATAGCCAAGGGGCTTTTTAAAGACAGCATTTACAGAGACATTCCCATAAGGTTTTTTAACGTAAATGACCGCATAACAATGTCGATAGATTATTCTATAATTTCGGATAAATTGATTGTTTCCACAAGTAAAAACACCATGCGCGCAATAGTTGATCGATTAATAGACAAAAAGTGACCAGCTTTTTTGTTTAATTGTGGATAACTTGGGGATAATTGTGGATTTTGCTAATTAAAAAACAAAAATAAATTACTTTTTAATTTTTACTATCTTTTCTTTTTATTGAGTTATTTTTGTTAAAAAAGTTATTTTCATCATTTTTCCCCATAAAAAGCCTTTTATTATAAAATATTATTGACCGATTGTCTTTTTTTTGCTATAATTAGGTTATAAAATGTTCTTTACTAAATTAAATCTTCTTTTTGGAACAGTGGAAGCGTTCCAATCACAATTTCCCCCTATTTGTGATTGGAACGCTTCCACTGTTCAAGTGTTTCTTGATCAATGAATCAAGAAGCCGCCCTGATTCTAACCAGGGACCCTAAAACAAAAACAAAAAACTTTTTTAAATATAAAAATAAACAATAAAAAAGTAGTACCTTAAACAACCAATCAAAGGCTATCATGCCAGAGAACGGTAGAAGCATAAACATTAGTAAAGTTAGAAACTAATGAATTTCCGTATGTATACAAAATACACTTACGCTATAATGACGAACAAGCCTTCACCCGGGCTATATCATTTCCACGTTGAGTGTTGATACATACAAACACTCGGCGCTGTTCGCCATTTATTATATAATTGGGCGCTTTACAGCGCCGGGTTTCCATACCTTATTTTAGGGATAATGCGAGCATAAAAATCCGGTTTTATCCTCACATTAACCTTAAAGACGCTTCCCTCAACAGAGGGTTTTTGTTTTTATGCACATTATATGTCTTTTTCATTTAAATTTAAAAGCCTTTTAATAGGTAAGCACGGAGAAAAAATAGCCACTGAGTACCTTAAAGGCCATGGATACAAGATATTGGAAACAAACTTTTCTAATCCGGATGGTCGCCGTTTAGGCGAAATTGACATAATCGCCAAAGACAGGGAAGAAATGGTTTTTATTGAAGTAAAAACTCGCTCAGATTTCAATAAAAATTCTCCTCTACCTGAAGAAAGCATAAATGCAAAAAAACTGCATAAAATAAATAAAATAGCTAATTTTTATATTAATAAACATAGTTTATTTGATGTTTCTTGCCGATTTGATGCTATTTCCATATTGTTGGATAACAACAAAAATTGTTCCGAATTAAGACATTTAAAAAACATTTTTTTATAGTAGACATCGGACTTTTTTTTTGCTATAATTTCAGATATAAACCATTAATTGTCATAATTATATGTCTATTGAGCAACAAAATTTAGCAGAATTAAAAGAAAGTCTTATTAAAGAAAAAAAGAGGATACGGGAAGAGCTTGCGAGAATAGCTAAGCCGACAAAAAATCCTGATGATTACAACACTACTTTTGATAATATAGGGGACGATGAGGATGAAAATGCAACTGAGGTTGAGGAATATGCAGACAACCTTGCGTTGGAGGCTGTTTTTGAAAAACAGCTAAAAGAAATTTCTGACGCCCTTGATAAAATGGCTACTGATAATTATGGTAAATGTGAAAATTGTAAGGCTGATATACCATTAGAACGTTTAAGGGCCTATCCAGCAGCTAAAAAATGCTTTAATTGCCAGTAAAATGCAAAGAAAAATTTTAATAAACTATTTTTTTAGATTTTTGTGTTTTTTCACTGCTTTTTCTCTTATTTTTTTTATAGATCAGTTTTTTAAATATAAAATCCGTCATGAAGACGGATTTTATATATGCAATGAAGGCATATCTTTTAGCATAAGCATGCCAAATGCTTTTTTTTGGCTTTTTTTAGGCCTTTTTTGCTTGATCTTTATTATCTTCCTGATTAAAATAAAAACTGATTTATGTGTCTTTTTTTTAAGCACAGGAGTTTTTATTGGTGGAGCACTTTCAAATGCCTTTGATAGGGCTTTTTTTGGGTGTGTTTTTGATTATATTGTATTTTTTAGAGAATTATTGCCCGTCTTTAATATTGCCGATATAGGAATTTTTATTGGAAGTTTTATTATGTTTCTTACATTATTAAATAAAAACTTTAATAAAAAGTGGATAATTTGTTAATAATAGTTTTTTAAGGCGTTTTCTTTTGTTAATATAACCTTATTTAATTGTGTATAAAAAATAAAAACATAATTTATTTCTTTTTGTTTATTTTTGTCAACATATACATATAATTTTTAGTTATGCTTTATACACAACACGGAAAACAAAAAGTTACCTAATTTTCTAATTGATTTTTATCTTATCCACAAAAACATCTATCTTAATAATAATTAGGTTTATTATAATTAAATAAATTAAAATTAATTTATTAGTATTTTTCTAAAAAATATGCTAATATAATTTCAATAGGAGTTTTTAATATATTTAAATTTCCATGAAAACAAAAGAATTTATAATGAGCTTATTTTTTATTATTTGCTTATTAATTACCTATGGTCTTTTTCCTTCAAGAAATAATTTTCAGCTACTTATTATAATGGTTACTTTTTTTATTTTAATCCCTATAATATTTAATAAATTTATATTAAAAAAAAAGTTAAGTGATATTGGGATTAAGATTGGCAATTGGAAACAAGGATTAATTTGGAGTGGCATAAGTTTAATTATAACTGGTTTTGCTTTTTTTATAGCTATTTATTTTTTTGATTTTTTAACAAAATATCCCATAACTTCTTCTATTATAAATAATTATAAGGAGTTTATTTTTTATGAATTTTCAAGAGTTTTGCCTGTTATTTTTATATATGATTTTTTCTTCCGGGGATTTGTGCTTCTGATACTAGAAAAAAGAATATCCCAGTGGGGGATATTGGTCCAATTTTTACTTTTTTTTGCCTTAGTTATTGGGACAAAATCTTTAACTTGGTCTCTTTTTCCCTATTTAATAAGCGCTCCTTTAGCTGGTTGGATTGTATATAAGAGTAGATCTATTTTTTATGCAACAGCCTGTCAATTTCTTGTAATAATTGTTTTACATGCAAATATGGTGCGTTTAATAAATATGCAAATATAATGTTTTTAATAAAATAATCCCCTTTTTATTTATGCGTAAAAAAAATAAAAAATTAGTTTATCTGGCAACTATTTTATGTATGCTTTTTTTACAAACATTTCCTGCTCCAGTATATTTGCAAGCAGCTTCTGTCTCTTCCGACTTAAGTCAGGAAGATGAAGATGAGATTACCATAGCGCAACAAACCGCTGAAGGCAAAAAAGAGGGTCCCAAGGTAGAAATAAGAGTCATGTTCCCAGGAGGTGTTCCTCAAACTGGAGCTTCCGCAACTGCCGAAGCAGTGGTGGCAGGATTTAGTGGTGATAATCTTTATTATACATGGTATTTAAAGAATAAAGACTGTGATTTAACAGACGAGTGGTGGGATAAGGACGGAGGAGCCGATGGAGACTCGTGTGATTTGGATAACGATAATGTCATAACGCCTAACGATTGGAAGTTAGCCGCCCTAAGATATGCCGGCCAAAATAGTGCCGAGGGAGACACCTCCGCGGAAGCTGGAATAGAGGCGGTGCCCTCAGTCGAAGATGATGATGGATGGATTAAAACCTGGAAAAGAGAAAGCGGCAATAAGTATGAAGCAGAAAATTGCTATGTACAGGAACCAGTAAGCGGACTTATTTATGAATTAAGAAAAACGGAACCAATTTTCAAGACCCCATGCCCAGATGACTATCCGGTGCCAGCTTGCGTAGAAGACCGAACAATGAACTGCGAGGTGCTGGACCCAGCATTTACAGGAACAGAGCCGGTCTGTGACCCAACAAACACAAGTCCGCCCAACACTATACCGCCTTTTTATGATGCAAATGCATGCTGGGAACTGAAACATAATGACATGAATTTTAGTGGCTGCATGGTTAAAAGTATTGCAAGCTCAACTGGAGAAGCCGGAATGAAACAGGTATTTAATTGCACAACTAAAAGTGAGGACTATAAACTGTTTCATGCATATTTGTCGTGTAAAAATGGAGGAACACCGATATGCATGCCGGCAAGCGGGAATTTTAATATGATAGATAACAATAAAACTGCGCCTGATAATATTAGAGCGACTATAGTTAGAAGTGAAGGCGCGTTTTGTTCTTCATTGGGAAAGCCCAACACTAACATTGGTCTACTTGCACCTCCACCAGGAATTTTAGATGAAGTGCTCTATAGTTCAGAACATGAAAATTGTTCTTATCTGACGCAGGGCCTGATAAATGGAGTAAAGTCAGACGGAACCATTAGCGGGGTGTTTGTAGAAGATTCTAATTCTGAGGTAACAGGAAATCCAGATCTTGAACCAAGTTGTTCCTTTGGACCGGCGTTGGGGGAGGAAGATAATTTATGCAAACACCTATTTCCTTATGATCCGGACGAAAATTTTAAGCCCGGGGATGGCCAATTTAAAACTAATGAAAAAAATTTTTATTTTGGAGAAAATTTTAAAGGAAAAGCAGATGAAGCTACTGTAATTGGATTGGGAGCTAAAAAATTTAATTGGACATATACTGATGGCGATGAAATCGGGGTGGTTGTTGAGGGCGAAAGCCAACTAGCGGGACCACACAATGATTCAAAGAATATGATTATGTGGGCATTTTCAAAAGGCAAGTGTGATGAATTAAAGGACATAGTGGGGAAAGAAATGACAGACGGAGGAACTAATGGAACAGCAACGACAGCTTTTTATAAAGACCCTGAAAACAATAAAGGAATATTGACTACAGATTTTGATTTAGATAGATGCCTAGAAGAAAACTTAGTGGATCCGCTTAGCAGTGATGCAACCGGCGGAGTCTCATATGCTTTTGAAACAAAACTTTCTGCCACGCCTACAAATCCCCTGAATGACCCAGAGGGTTTAAACAGCGACACCCTGACGGTTCAGGCTATGTCAAAAAACTCGGGTGATTTGAAAGACATTTATTATGAGTGGAAAGTGGAGGCATTTACTTCTCCGCCAACTGAATCAAGCACGGGCGGACAGGACGTGAAAATAGGATCTTTAAGCGGTTTAGGTAAAAGCAAAATAAGCTTCCCGCTCACATTAGATATAGAGGGCGACATATTTTATCTAAGGATTACAGTAAAAACCACGGACAATAACTCTGGCCAATCAAGCCAAGGGCAGGTTATCGTTAAGGTTAGAAATCAAACGGAAACAATAAAAGTAAGAGAGATAAGCTATTCCGCATCAGGGATTAGTATAGGAAGTCAAATATGTAATGGACAAGGAGAAGCAATTTGTCCCGTGACACAAAACAAATTAGTGGCGGTCGAGGTAGATGGAGGAAGCGGCTATTCCTGGAAAGTTAACGGCCAATCAATGGAATGTCTTTCAACTCTCTGCCAGGGTTTTAATGGTCTAATCTTTCCTATTATAGGTAATCCGGGAGAATCCGTGAATGTTGTTGCTAGGGGAACAAACCAAAATGGCGTCAGGCAAGAAATTACCCAAAGATTTGTTATTGTCGGATCCTATGCTCAGATATCCAGTGCCTCAGGAGCTATGAGAAAATTTATGGGCACATACTACACCGTAGACAACAATGAAGTTGACTCTTTTAGTAATACAGTTATGGAAGCTAAAGAAGACACGAGGGTTTCTTTAACAGCTACTGCAGGAAACAGTTTTGGGCAAAAAGCAGTTTTTGAATGGTATCTTGATGGAGTCCAGGTATTAGATGGAGATGCTTCATATGGAAATGATGATGGTGATATTACAATTTCCTCTACAGGAGATTCTTCCACATTCGAATTTACAGTTAAAAAAGAAGCTAAGGACAGCTATTTGGTGGGATATAAAGTCAGAACAGCAAAACTAGAAAGAGCGGAGAGGGAGGGTCTCAATGCTTTGCGCAAAGAGCTTAAAGATAAGTGGGGCATCTCTCCTCTAAGTTCAAATAAAGACATCTATGTTAATCAGGAGTTTGTTATAGAAGTGACAAAAGACCCTATAACGTTTATGAAAAGTCCCCAAAAAGCAGGTATTTTTGCGAGCCTCATAACAAACCTGCCAGAGCAGATGTTGTTTTTGCTAAGAATAACAGTAACTTCAATCGTTCTGGTGTTCTCGATGGGGATAATATTTTCTTTAATGCCAGAATCAATTTTTGAAAAAAAAGAATAAAAACAAAATGGATAGCTTGTTTAAAAATGTTTTAAAAAATTTCAATAAGAATAATTATGAGATAAAACAAAAATGAAAAGAAAAAAAATAATTATAGCAATAAGTTTTCTATCCTCTTTATTTTTAGGCAGAGCAGTTCATGGTGTAGAAATGAAGTACAATCTACTGCAAGGGATTCCTGGCTTTTACGCTGCAGGCGAAACTGTGGATAATTTTCCGGATCTGATCCTAGCCATCTATAAATTCGGCATCTGGACAGTTGGCATCGCCGGACTTTTTATGATAACCATAGGCGGATTTTGGTATATGACCAGCGCAGGCAACACTGCCAGAGCTGAAACCGCCAAGCAATTGATTGCTGATTCTCTGCTGGGCATTGTGGCGGCCATGTCAGCTTATCTGATTTTATATATCATCAATCCCGATCTTACAAAAGTTGATCTAAGTATTATCCAGAGAACCTTTCAGTCCGGAGAGTAATAATAATCAATAAAAAACAGAATTGCATTATACCCAAAAGAATTAAAATGAAAAAATTTTTTTTAATTATCCCCATAGCCCTTTTTCTTTTTTGGGGACTAAGCAACACAACTCAGGCTGCGATAATGGAATACAAACTGCTACAAGGTATTCCTGGTTTTTATGATGCAGGCGCAAAGGTTGAGAGTTTTCCGGATCTGATCCTAGCCATCTATAAATTCGGCATCTGGACAGTTGGCATCGCCGGACTTTTTATGATAACCATAGGCGGATTTTGGTATATGACCAGCGCAGGCAACACTGCCAGAGCTGAAACCGCCAAGCAATTGATTGCTGATTCTCTGCTGGGCATTGTGGCGGCCATGTCAGCTTATCTGATTGTATATGTCATCAACCCCGATCTTACTAATATAAATATAGCTTTTGTGCCGGTAATTATTGAAGAAGGAGCAGAAGATGAAGACGCAATATCTCCTGGACCAACACCAGCGCCGACACCAAGAGATATAGCCCAAAGCAAATCACGCAACACCAAGCCACTTAGCCAGCCGTTTATCGAGGCGCTAGATTATGCTAATAGCAAAGGCGTGAAAACGATAGTAACTTCTGGCATCAGGACTTTCGAGGAACAGAAGGCGCTAGTGATACAAAACTGTGGAAGTTATCCTACTACAAAAAGATCAAGTCAATGCAGGATACCAACCAACACACTAAAAAACGGAAGAGATTCTCTCAAGAGATGTCCACATTGCGTGGGCGCAGCGGCAGACATATGGGTTGCCAAAGGCGGAGCTCAAGTTATTTATCAAAAACAATGTTTAAAAGATATTGGCAATTGCAAACGAATACAAAAACCCCTTATCGATGCAATGAAAGAAAAAGGTTTTTGCGTTCTTGCTTCTGAGCCCTGGCACTTCGAAAAGCCCAAAATGTCTTCAGCTTGCAATTAATAACAATACAAAATATTTATGAAAAAAATTTTTATATTTTCCTCAGCCTTGCTCGTATTCATTCTCTTTTTTTTAGGCATATATAACTTTGCTTTTAAACAAGATGTTCCGGAAAAAATTGTCCAGCCAGAGGAAAACAAAGAAATGGTTCCGCAAAAAATACCTGAAAAAATAAAATCAGTTTCTGATCAGGAAGTAATGAGCCCATTTTTTGACGAAAAAAACGGAACAATAGTTTTTTATTCGGCAGAAGACGGAACTGTTTGGCAAGCGATTGAGAACGGCAGTGGAGAAAAACAAATAGACCCGACCAAGCTCGATGGTCTGGCTGGCGCGTTGTGGTCTCTTGACCACAAAAAGGTTCTGACAACTTTCAAAAAAGATGGGCAGACTTATTTTTATGCCTATGATCACCAAAACAAAAAGGGTACCAGATTAAAAGATGGCACCGACCTAGTTGTTTGGGACAATGCAGGTGCAAAAATTTTCTATAAATATTATGACTCGATAAAAAAGGAAAGATCTTTAAACATAGCTGATCCGGACGGAGGAAACTGGCAGAAGCTTGCCAATATAGATTTCAGAAAAATATCCATGTCCGCTGTTCCATCAACTCCCAATGTTTCCTACTGGAATTATCCTGACGCAGGGCAAGAATCACAATTAATAATAGTAAACGCAATCAGTGGTCAGCCCCAAACTATTTTTAGGGGGAAACATGGAGCGGATTACTTATGGTCTCCGGATGGAACACAGGCGCTTGTAAGTTCCTTGGCTAGTGAAAACAGCAAGATAACCACGCTTGGGCTGGTAACAAGCAGTGGCGAGTATCATGATTTAAACATACCCACCATGGTTTCAAAGTGTGTGTGGTCATCTGACGGAAAGACCATTTATTATGCTCTTCCCGGAGGGATACCCGATAAGGCTGTTATGCCAAACGATTACCAAGAAAACAAATTTACAACCGAAGATACTTTTTGGAAAATGGATGTTGCTACAGCCAAGAAAGAGCGTGTGGTAAGTTCAGCAAACATTCCCAAAAAATACGATTCAAGCAATTTATTTCTTTCCAAAACTGAAGACTTTCTTTATTTTGTAAATAAAATTGACGGCAAATTGTACAGAATTGAAATGTAAACAAAATAGAAAAATGAAAAACGAAAGTGGAAGAAAGTTATTAATGTTTATATTTTTTATAAACAACAAGAGTTAAAAAAACACAAACCCAAAACAGAAAAGAGAGATCATTTTTCCAGTAAGGAGTATCTATCAATCCGTGTAAAACAGTGTAAAGAAAAAAACCAAAAATAGGTGCAGCAAAAGCTGCATTTTTTTTGTTATCTCTTAAAATATCCAAGAGAATTCGGAAAACATAGAATAATAAAAATAAAAAACCAGCTAAACCAAGCAGGCCAGTCTGTATCCAAAAAGCCAAGAAAATATTATGAGGTTCTGGAACTGCCCATTGTAAATAAGGAGGAAAATATTTCTGAAGAGAAAGATAATTTGTCTGAAAATTTCCTGGTCCAACCCCCCAAACTGGATTTTGTTTAATCATAAGCACAGAAGCTTTCCAAACCATAGTCCGAGATGCCCAGGATGATCTTTCAGAAAACAAATCTAAAAACTTGGGAGAATTTATCTGAAGTACAAATGCAGCTGCAATAGTTAAAAGAAAGATCGCTATAAACAGAAACTTCCTTTTTTTTGCAGCAAGTACTATTAAAACCAAAAAAGAAGTGCAAGCGGCCATCCATGCCCCATAGGAATAGGTATAATATAAAGGCGATAAAACAAGCAACAGCAAAAAAACATTTGTAAAAAAACCGTATCCATACGCATTTTTTCTGAAAGACTTGGCTAAAAAATAAAAACCGAAAAATATTCCTGGAGCAATATACATAGCCAGATAGTTAGGAGACAAATAAAAAGATTGCAAGCGATTGTCATAAGTTACAATTCCCAATATTTTATAGACAATGCTTATGGCGCCAACGAGTGCGGTAGAAAGAAAAATTGTCATGAATATTTTTTCAAGAAAAATTTCCGAGTCCAAAAAAACATAGAGCATAAAAGAAAAAATAATCGGCAAAATAAACCAGCTCTTGAAAATGGAAAAGCCCGAAGCATAAGAATTATTCAGAAGTATTGAAAATAAAACTCCCGTTACAACAAGAACAACAGAAGCAATAAAATATTTTGGCAGGCCGTAAAAATCATTTATAAATAATTTTTTTCTCTTAAAGAATGAAAAAAACATAACTGAAACCGCTAATATCTCGAAAAGATTGGTTGATATTCCTCCAAGGCTTAAGCGGTACAAATATAAGGGCAGGCTGAAAATAACCAAGCAGAAAAAATTTTCAATAGAAAGTATTTTATTCATATTTTTCAACAGCAGAACTTAAAGCGATAATAATAAAGAAAAGAATTAAGACATGAACAGAGAACAATGGATTTTCAAATAATGAATGAATGGAAAAAATAGTTATGCTGGCAACTCCAGCTATAAAAAAAGGATTTTTTTTGGCATTTTTCCAAAAAACAATAAAAACATAAAGCAAAAGAAAAAGAAAAACACCTGTCGCCAAAACACCAAGTTCGCTGGCTATATCCAGGTATAAATTGTGGGCATAAATAGGCTCGCGATAATCAGCATCTGGCTTGATTTCAAGCGAATAGGCTCCTATACCTACTCCCAAGGGTTTTTCTGTTATAATTTCCAATGCTTGTTGCCAGTTGGAAATTCTTGCTTTATTGGAACCTTCTTGCACGTCAAAAGTTGATATGAGTCTGCCAGCAACTGGGTTATGCGGAACAAGCATGATTAATAAGACAAAAAACAAAACTCCAGCCAATAATTTTTTAACCACACGCCTGGAGACTAAAGGCAAAGTCGTCAATGTGCCAGCAATGATGGCGACATAACTTCCGCGCGTAAAAGTAAAAATATCAGCCAGTAATATCGAAACAAAAATAAGAAGAAAAGCTTTTTTATATTTAGTTGCTGTCGCCCAAAGAACCAGGGACCAAGGCATAAGCATTTCAAGATAATAGGAAAACATATGTGGATCGGGAAAGTTTGCAATTGTACGCATATAGGTAGATCCGTCACTGTTGACTAGCCAGCTGGGATAAGAAAGAACTTCTTTCGAGAACGAATTTCCGAGAAAAAATGGAGCAATCTTTTCTGCTAAAAACGAATAAACAAAATCTATTCCAAAAATAAATTGAGAAGCAAACTGGAAGAGTCCAAAAAGGGAAATAATACCTGCACCAGCAACAAGAGCAATGATTATTTTACGTTGTCGGTATTTTTCATAAAATAGGTGGGCAGCAATAAAATAAACAGGCATCAAAGAAAAAAGAAACATTAATTTTTTCAATGACCAGCTTATTTTTTGAGAAAAACAAAGAGAAATGACAGCAAGTAAAGCAAAAAGAACAAGAGAGTAAGTTATTTTATTTTTTATAATCAGTGGATATTTGTTCTTTATTGAAATGATTATCCAAAAAATAAACAGCAAAGGTATGATTATTCTGGACACGGCTAAATCGACTCCTTCCAGCGGGTTTAGAGCAAATTGAAACGGCAAAAATGCGCAAAAAATCAGAAAAATTTTATAAAACATGAGACAAAGATTATCCTATAAAAAATAAAAAAATACTTCTGATTGTCCTTATCATGAAATAATAAATCGTGCCAAAGTTCTTTTTAAAATAGTAATCCTGTGACAGATAGTATTGTTCCTTTTGTTTTTTTGCATTTAATTTACTTTGGCCGCCATTATGGATAACATGGGCATTTGGGAAAAGTATAATTTTTTTGCCCATATTTCTTATGCGTCTGCACAAATCAACATCTTCGAAATACATGAAAAAATTTTCATCAAACCCATGGCATTTTTCAAAAACTTCTTTTGAAACAGCTAAAGCAGCTCCACTTGCCCAATCAACCTCACTGATTTCTTGTTTAAACCAAACAGCTTTGCTTTTTATGTATCCTAAATTGTTTTTAATGATATCCCAAAAAGTTATTTCATAACCAGCCCCCCAAGACTGAGGATGCCCATTCGGCAATATTAGCTTTGGCGCAGCTGCACCAATAAGTGGATCATTGAAAGAATTCTTAATGTCAATGATGTTATAATCCGTGAGTTCAGTATCAGCGTTTAAAAAAAACAATATTTTGCCTGTCGCTTTTTCAGCTCCCAGATTTGAAGCGTGAGAAAAGCCCTTGTTTAAATTATTTTCCACTATTTTTAAATCATATGAATCTAAGATTTTTTCTAATGCTTCTCTATCGTTGTTTATTATAATAACCTCAAAGGAAAAATTTGTGGCATATTTAAATATGGATTTTATACAATTTTCTAAAAAATTCCTGCTCCTATAATTAATAATAATAAAAGAGACATCCATTACTTTTTAAAAGCATTTTTAAAATCTTTATAAGCTTTTTGCACATCACGCGCAACATTATTTTTTCCGAAACACACGTCGTAGTAATTTTTCAATTTTCTGAGCGGAATATATACAAAAAAGATCCAAAGCTTATTCAAGAAAGAAGAATGAGTGCGAAAAAAAATAAGACCAGATAAAACTAGCCAATAAGCCTTCATTTTATTAATTGCATTGCTTTGCTCAAAATGCCTTATATGTGCTGAAGGAATAATTATTAATTTAAAGCCAGCCTCTTTTGTTCTAAAAGAAAAGTCAGCATCTTCGTAATAAAGAAAAAATCTTTCATCAAAAAGGCCTATTTTTTTAAAAACATCCTTTTTGACAAGCATGGCACAGCCACTTATATATTCGGTCGGATATGGAGCTTCCGATTCTATCTTGTGCAAATGACTGGCTTTCATTTTTTTCCAATGGATATTTCCTCCAGCAAACCAAATGCTTGTGTTATCAGGAGTGAAAACCAAAGGACTTCCGATTCCAGCCAAAGGATAATTTTCCATAGCATCAATCAATAAGGAAAGAGTATTTTTTTCAACAAGCGTGTCATTATTCAAAATAAAAACATAGTCGGCAAATTTTTCCAAAGCATAGCGGATTCCAATATTATTTCCCTTGGAAAAACCAACATTATCATCGTTTTTAATAAAATATGCACGGGAAAAAAGTTTCATCGCTTGTTCTAGTGATCCGTCTTCAGAATTATTGTCTACAACCACAACATCAAAATTGGAATAATCAGAATGAAAGACCGATGACAAGCAATTGTCGAGAGTTTTTTTGCCATTAAAATTAAGTACAATGACAGAAATTTTTGGATATATTTTTTCGCTCATAATAAATTATTGCCATCTCCTAGTATTTTATTTGGTAGTGAAAATTTCAGAGAATTCTTTAAAGGTTATTGTTTTAGTTATCCAAAGGAATGTCGCATATACAAAAGAGCTTGATATTGCAAGTAAGAAAAATCCCTGATTTCTGAAAAGGTAAAGAAAAACACCCATGGCTAGCCCAGACAATAATATCTGAGGAAAATTTTTTACCAAAGGAATGTAGCCAACATATTTTGCAGTGAGAACAAATCCTGCCAAGGCTACAAAAAATTCAGTGAAAGAAGATATGACAGCGGAAGCGGTATAAGAAAATAAAGGTATGAAAATGATATTAAAAATTATGTTGAATAAGGCGCAGGCCACAAAAACCCAAAGCATTTTCTTTTGATGATTACTTGCAATCAGGATATTATTGAACAATCCTCCAAAAAAAATAAAAGCCAAAGCAAAAACCAAAATTCGTAGAGTTCCAGCTGATTGGGAAAAAGCTGCTCCACCAATAAGGTTTATTATTCCCTCCGAAAGAAATAGTGTTCCAACTACTATAGGTACGATAAGAATAGTGAAAACCTTGAATGTTTCATTGGCTAAATAGTAAAATCTTTTTTTATCAGAAAAAATATGCAAAGAAAACAGGGGAAACATTAAACCCGTAATCATGGATGGAAAAAATGAAGCATTTTCTATGACCTTATAAGCCGCGTTGTATATGCCAACTTCTGCATTTGTTTTTAGTATAGACAAAATAATTGTGTCCATTTTAAAATACATAAATATAACTGCAACAGATATTCCAAGAGGCAGGGATTCTTTAAGGAATTTTTTCCAATAAGCAAAATCAAACTGGAGCTTAAGGGGGATATATTTATTTACCATGAGAAGAACAGCAAGAAAATTAAAAATCATAGAGAAAAGCACGGACAGAACAATGGATGTAAATCCTAAATCATTCTTAACGGCCAGTACTATTATTATAATTTGTAGTAATTTTCCAAGGACTTCTGCTCCCGCCACCTTATCCATGGCTAGATTTTTCTGGAAGACGCCATTAAGAACCATGTAGGTTGAAGAAAAAACAAAAGAAGCTGCTGCGATAAATATTCCCAATTTTACGTCATGAGAATAAGGAAGGAAAAAAATAATACAGGGGGTAATAATAAAAACTGTAACAGAAGAAAGTAGGCGAAGGGAAAAGGCATTGCCTAATATTTTTTTTTCATCAGCGCCAGGTCGTGAAATCTCGCGCGCAGTTATGGAATACAATCCAAGATCAGCAATTGAACCAAAAAACGAAAAAAAAGCTAAAACAGTAGAATAATCACCGAAGCCTTGTGTTCCAAGGTATCGCGTAATAAAAGCTATCCCAACTAAAGCAAGAATAGTTGAAAGAATCTTAGTAATTACATTAAAAACCACATTATACGCAATTTTTCGTGCGATAGCCATTTAATTATGAAACTAAAATTATTCGATAGAATCTTTTGGCTTTACGATTATTTTTCGCTCATCTCCCTCCCCAACGCTTTCTGTATAAACTTTAGGATTTTTTGAAAGCTCCATATGGACAATCCTGCGTTCATATGTCGACATGGGTTTCATAATTATTGCGCGATGCTGAGTTATTGCTTCCTTAGCTGCAGATTGAGCCTGTTCTGCTATGGACTCATTTCTCTGCTGTTTATAAGAATTTACATCAAGAATAAAGTTTATTTTTTCTGATATTTTTTTTCTTACAACAAGCCTGACAATGTGTTGTATTGCTTGTAAATTTGTACCATGTTGTCCTATGAGAAAATGAGAATCAGTGTCGGTCGAAAGATTGCAAATTATGCTGTCATTTTCTTTGGAATTTGAAACAGAAACCTGAGCAGAAAAACCCATTTTTTGGATTAAATCCGTAATAATTTTTTTGAGGTCATTGCTTATTTGTTCTTCCATATATTTGTAAATTGTGAAAAATTAGCGTAATGATTTCTTTTCAATCAAAAACTGCTGTACTAGCATGAATAGTGTTCCGATTAACCAGTAAAGAGAAAGTCCTGCGGGAAATTTTATTCCTATGAAAAGAGTCATAATTGGACCAAGATACAGCATTTGCTTGCTCATCATTTGTGCTAAATCTGGCTTGTCAGAATCATTTTTCTTTTCAACCTTAGGTTGTTGTTTCATCAGCATCTTTGTTTGGAAATACTGTGCTATAGCCGCTAAAACCGCAATTACAACACTTGGTTTTGTGAGATCAACTATGCCAATAAAAAACTGGTTTATTTGTCCCGGGTTTTTAACAAAAGAATAAAGCTGGGAAGTGTCTGCTAATAATCCATTATTTGAAATAGTTATCAGAACCCTATAGATTGCAATGAGGAAAATCAGCTGGACTATAAGAGGCAGGCAACCGGAAAAAGGATTTGTTTTGTGCTCCTTATATAATTCCATCATTTGCTTTGTCTGTTGTTCTTTGTTTCCCTTTGTTCTTTCTTGCAGTTCCTTTATTTTAGGCTGCAACTCTTGCATTTTTTTCTGTGACTCTATCTGTTTTTTATATATAGGGATCAAAACTATCCTGAGAAGTATCGTAATAAGGATTATTGATATGCCAAAATCTTTTCCCGGAACAATATTATACAGGAAAATAAGCATATTATAGAGAGGCTGATATATAAGTGAATGAAAGAGAATAGTCATTTTGTTTTAGCAAAATCTCCCAATTGGAGAAATATTATTTAAACAAATTAGCTTTTATAAAAATGTTATTTAAAATATCCTTTGTTTTATTAAATTCAATCCTTTCTTGGTTTGGTCTTGGGGTAATTACTATATCAAAGCCATTTTTTAATGAGGGAAGATAAAATCGACAAACTTCTTGGAGCACTCTTTTTGTTCGATTTCTTGATACGGCTTTCTTGGAAAAATGCTTGCTGACCGAAAACCCTATACGGCTTAAGGGTTGTTCAGATTTCAAATATTTGATTAAAAGAGCATCTTCTTCAATGCAGAATCCTTTTTTATATACAGAATAGAAATCTTCGCGTTTCGTTAATCTATATTTTTTAGAAAGCATAATTTAGTTATTTTTTTACTATCTCATAAAAACATGGACAATGATCTGCTTAACTTAAACAGAAAGCTTTTTGCGGCCAACTTGTCTCCTTCTTTTGATTACAGCTGCGCCCTTTTTAGTACCCATGCGTTTTAGAAAGCCATGTCGACTTTTTCTGCGCCCCTTTTTTGGTTGGTATGTTCTTTTCATAGTAATAAAGTATATAAACAAATTAATTGATTACTACTAAAGTTTATCAGCCACACATAAAAAGTCAACAACATTATCACCGAAAAATAGCGCAACAAAGGTTTAAATCTGCCATATTGACAGACGTTACAATTAGTAGCATGAATAGGAAGTTCTATAAAGTTGGGAATATTTACCAGAAAGCTTGTTTTTTTATAAAAGACGTGTGAAAATAAAGCTTGGCAAGAGGACAAAATAGACTTATCCACTTATCCACATCTTATCAACATTTAAGTTTATTTTTGCCTGGTATCGATGTAAGCCACGTGGTATAATTTCCTTTACTTGATTAAAAAGCTTTAACTATATGAATAATGCGGAGCTTTGGCAAGCAACACTTGGAGAAATTGAACTATCAATTTCGAAGGCTAATTTTAGCACTTGGTTTAAAAATACTTCCATAATCTCTAATGAAAATGGCAAGATTGTTATAGGCGTGCCTAATGGATTTGCGAAAGAATGGTTAGAGAATAAATATAATACTTATATTTTTAAAGCAATAAGAAACTTTCAGGAAGACATAAAAGAGATATCTTGTATTATTTACAGTGCTGATCAGTTTCCTCAGCGTGATACAAAAAAAATTGATTCAATTGTTTCTATTGCACAAGATGGACAGCCAGACAATCCTGCTGTTCCTTTTCAGCAAAAATCATTAGACCAGAAAATTACACAAAACCAAAATGAAAAAAATATAAACTTGAGATATACTTTTGAAAATTTTGTTGTAGGAGAAAACAATGAATTGGCACGCGCTGCCTGTTTTGCAGTCTCACAAAATCTGGGAAAAGTATACAATCCATTGTTTATATACGGAGGAGTCGGACTCGGAAAAACGCATCTGCTTCAGTCTATAGGCAATGAAGTTTTCAAAAAAGATCCTCATAAAAAAATAAAGTATATAACCTCAGAGCGTTTCGCTAATGAGCTTATTGATTCAATACGCAATCAAAATGTTAATGAATTTAAAACAGCTTACCAAGCCATAGACCTGCTTATAATTGATGACATACAGTTTTTATCAGGAAAAGAGAAAACTCAAAATGAATTTTTTCACATTTTCAATGCGCTTTATCAAATAAATAAGCAGATAGTTATAAGTAGTGATCGTCCTCCTAAAGCTATTGCCACGCTCGAGGAGCGACTAAGATCTCGTTTTGAAGGTGGAATGATTGCTGATATAGGCAAACCAGATCTGGAAACACGTATAGCAATTTTAAAAACAAAGTCAGCTGAAAAAAATTATAATTTCGACGAAGAAACGCTTAGATATATTGCCGAAAATGTAAAGAACAATATACGTGAACTAGAAGGAGCTCTTAATAGAATAGTTGCTGAATGTGAGTTTAATAAAAAAATTCCCACACTTAAATTTGTCCAACAATCCCTTGCAGAAATAATTTCAAGCGGAAAGAAAAAAGGAGTGCAAGCGCAACATGTAATCTCGGCTGTTTCACAATACTTTAATGTGTCCAATAAGGAACTAACAGAAAAAGGCCGCAAGAAAGAAGTTGCTTATGCACGGCATTTAGCAATGTATCTTATGCGCAGTGAATTAAATATTTCATATCCAAGTATCGGCAATCATTTTGGCGGTAGAGATCATACGACTGCGCTGCATGCTTTTGAAAAAATAAGCAAAGACAGCGAGATAGACGAAAAAGTCAGAGAAGATGTGAATGTTCTAAAAGAAATGTTATATGCAGTATAGTCTAAATAAACAAAACTATTAATTAATTTATTTATTTATTTTCATATGAAACTTACCTGCACTCAGGAAAATTTTAAAAAAGCCATATATAGCACAGAAAGAGTTGTAGGCAAACAAATAACTTTGCCTATTTTGGAAAATATTTTGCTGCAAACTGATCATGGAATGCTTAAAATTTCCGCTACTAACCTAGAAATCGGAGTTTTTCTGAAAATTGGAGCTAAGATAGAAAAGGAGGGCATGATTACAATACCAGCAAAATTAATTAGCAACTTTATAAACAATATTCCAGCCGAAAGTATAGTTTCCTTAGAAGTTATAGAACAGACCTTATATATAGAAAGTGGCTCATTTAAAGCTCAAATAAAAGGTCTTCAAGCACAAGATTTTCCTATAATACCTGAAATGCAGGGTGAATTTCTTTTTTCTCTTCCTGCTCAAGAAATTAAAGAAGCAATCCCTCGCCTAGCTCCATGTGTTTCTATAGATTCAACAAGGCCAGAGCTTACTGGCATGAATGTTTTATTGCAAAAAAACGAAGTGCACATAGCCGCAACCGACAGCTTTCGCTTAGCAGAATCTGTTATAAATATTAAAAAAACAAATTCCCAAAGTTACAGTATTTTTACTGATAAAACAAACTCCATTATTGTTCCATTGAACACTTTTTTGGAAGTTTTTCGGGTTATTGACAATGATACACAAGTGATAGAAGTGAGCATAGAAGAAAGCCAGATATTTTTTCAGATTGGCAATGTGAGAATCGTCTCAAGACTTATTAATGGTAAATATCCTGAATACCGGCAAATTATTCCGCAAAAATTTGCAACAAAAATTATCATGGAAAAAGATAGTGCGCTTAGAGCTGTAAAAATTGCCGGAGTTTTTACAAATAATAAATCAGGAGAAGTAAAATTTTCAGCTAATGACAAAAAAAATGAAGTAATAATTCAATCAAAATCAGAAGAAATAGGCGAAAATAGGACTATGTTGGATGCCAAAATTGACGGATCGTCGCAGGAAGCAGTTTTTAATCCGCGATATATGACAGATGCACTCCAGGCGATCACAATGCCAAAGTTTATTTTACTTATGAACAGTGGGACATCAGCAGCAGTCATAAAAATGGTTCAGGGCGAAAAAAATGAAGAACTATCTTCATATACTTATGTAATAATGCCTATAAAGAATTAGTTTTATTAGTCTTAAATCAAACAAAAAAAGATAATTTTAATTTTGTATTCCTCTGTACTGATGGGTGCAAATCTATGAAATGCTTGATATTTTATATTTGATCATGAAAAAAATAGGAAGCTTATTAAATAAAAAAGAATTAGTCAGAAAAAAAATAGATCAAAAGACTATTTTTTATATTTTTGAAATGATAATAAAAGAAGAATACGGCAAGCAGGGGGTTAAAAATATCAAACCAAATTTTTTTGGGGATAAAAAAATATTTATAAAATCAGCGAATTCATTTTGGTCAGATGAAATTTCAGAACAAAAGAAGGATATCATTAAAAAAATAAATGAACAGCTGGGAGAAAATGAAGTTGCCGATATTATAGTTTCAAATTAATAATTGACTGGTAAATTTTTTTAATATAATATAGACATTAGTTTTAATATTCGCTTTGCGCTGATTACTTGCGGACTTTGTCCTGCTGTAATTTCGCTTTAGCGTGATGAAAGCGGGGTGTGGTGTCAACGGCTAGCACGAGTGGTTTGGGACCATTTAGACAGGGTTCGAATCCCTGCACCCCGACCAATGAATTTAGGGCTTACATAAGCCTACTTTTTTGTGTTTTTCGAGGCGACTAGAACTGTCTGTTTTTTGCTGAAATATATTCTAATCTTGACAGTATTATATTATGGGTATATATTCATAATATATATCTAAATAATAAAATAAACTAGAAAGGCAGGTGATTTATATGCCAAGAAGAAACGGGACAGGTCCTAGAGGAATGGGACCAATGACAGGACGCGGAATGGGTCCTTGCGGAGGAGGATATAGTTCAGGATTAGGCCGTGGCAGGGGTTATGGGAGAGTTATGTGCGGATGGTTTTATGATAAATATAAAGCAATGCCGAAAAACGAAAGAAAGGATTTACTAAAAGCTGAAATTGAGGATTTGAAGCAAGAACTTAAAATGGTAGAAGAAGAATTAAAAGAGCTAGACAAATAACCATTCTTGTCAAAAATAGTCTTTCTCTTTCTTTGGCTAACGAAAAAGGAGAAGAGTATTTTTGATGGTATAATAATATTAACTCAGTAAAATAATAAATATATGGTAAGACCAAGAATTTGCAGGCGTCTTCATTTTAGGCCTAAAGCACATTACTTTAAGCCCCAGGGAATCCCAATGCATAATTTAGAAGAGATTGTTTTAAGCAAAGAGGAAATGGAAGCGGTAAAGCTTAAGGATTTTGATGGGCTGGAGCAAACTGAAGCAGCTGAAAAAATGAATACTTCGCAGAGCACTTTTCAGCGGATTTTGTCTTCTGCCAGAATTAAAATTGCAGAAGCAATTGTTAAGGGAAAAGCATTAAGAATTGAAGAATAAAAAAAGCATGCCTTATTTATGTCTAATGTAAATATATTAATCCTGGCTAGTTTATCTGGCCTGGCTACTTTAATAGGAGTTTTTTTGGGCAGTCTTTTTAAGAAAACAAAAAAGAATATTATTATTAGCGCGAGTTTTTCTGCCAGCCTGATGATTTTAATATCAGTTTTTGAACTTATCCCGACTGCTTTCAAAGATATCGATATAAAAAGTTTGATTTTTTGGGTTATGCTTGGAGCTTTCATAATTTGGATATCCAACCTGGTTATTCCGCATTTACATTCAATGAAAGAGATCAAGGATTGTAAGGGAAAATGTTTAATAAAGATATCTTATCTCATTGCTATTGGTCTTGTGCTTCATGATTTTCCCGAAGGCTTTGCTATTCCAAGCTCTTTTGGCCATTCAGTCTCGCTTGGATTTATGGTTGTAATAGCTACTTTTTTGCATAACATTCCCGAAGGATACATTTTAACATTATCACAGATAAAACCGGGTAGAAATAACTTTTGTTTCATAGCAGCCATATTTTCCGTACTGGCTACTTTTCTTGGAGCTATTTTGGGAATCAGCTTGCTTACTAGTTTTCGGAATTTCAACCCAGCCTTATTGTGTTTAGCAGCTGGAGCTATGCTTTTTATATCACTTCATGAACTTCTTCCTGAAAGCTTTAAACACAGAGACATCAAAATGTTTGTATTAGGTATTGGCTTGGCTTTTTTTGTTTACTTTGTGCTAAGTTTGCTATAATTTTTTAATATTATGCTATAATTAAACTATATAAATAAAAAGTTGAATATAAATTTTAGTTTTGATTATAAATTATGAAAGTTCACAAGTTTTGGATTATTAACTTAAATATGGTATACAAACATACTAACTCCTTTCTATAAATATAATTCTAAGACTATCTGCAGCTACCGACAAAGAAATAGCAAAAAAGGATGAGCTTGATAAGAATTTTACTATTTTTATTTTTTTAATAAAGACAGTGAAAGAATAATGCTCAAAAATATTAAGATTTTAAAGTAAGAATTACTCGAAAAATATAAAAGAACACAAAGAAAAATAAACTATTATGAATTTCAATATCATAAAAAAAATACTTTTTATAACCTTCTTTGTTTTTTTGTTTTTACCTCTTCAAAACACCTCAGCTCAAGACGCTCTTCCTTTTTCCAATAAAGCAACAGAAAAAGAAATCACTATCTACTTTTTTTGGGGGAAAGGGTGTCCTCATTGTGAAAAGGAAAAGCCTTTTTTGGATAAAATCACAAAAAAATATCCGCAAGTAGAGATCCAATCATATGAAGTATGGGGAAGCAAAGAAAACCGTGATTTGATGATTCAATTTGGGGAAAAACTCAACGCAGACGTCAGAGGCGTTCCTTTTACAGTTATAGGTGAAAAATACGTAACAGGCTGGGTGGACGAATCTTATACCGGAACGCAAATTGAAGATGCTATAAAATGTGCTATAAACAACGGTTGCCGTGATATTGGAGCTGAGATTGGCGTTTCAGGCTCAAAAGAAAATGAAAACAAAACAAAGAAAGAAATCACATCTCTTCCTGAAAAAATCACAGTTCCTTTTTTGGGGGAAATTGAAATAAAAAATTTTTCCTTGCCGATCCTGACAATTATTCTGGGAGTGTTGGACGGATTTAATCCCTGCGCTATGTGGTCATTGCTTTTTCTCATTAGTTTGCTTTTGGGAATGGGAGACAAAAAGCGCATGTTCATTTTAGGCAGTGCTTTTATCGTAGCTTCAGCTTCCGTTTATTTTCTTTTTATGGCGGCTTGGCTTAATCTTATTTTGTTTATCGGAATGATTGTCTGGGTAAGATTATTTATAGGAGCTGTTGCTTTGGCTGGTGGTGGGTATAATTTGAAAGAATATTTTGCAAACAAAGATCAAAGTTGCAAGGTCACAAGATCTGAAAAAAGACAAAAAATTTTTCAAAAACTAAAAAACATAACCCAGCAAGAAAGTTTTTATTTGGCACTTGTGGGCATAATAATCCTGGCTTTTGCAGTTAACCTTGTGGAATTGATTTGTTCAGCTGGACTGCCCGCTGTTTATACTCAAGTTTTAGCTTTAAGCAATTTGGCCAAGTGGCAATACTACCTTTATATTTTAGTCTATGTATTCTTTTTTATGCTGGATGACTTGATTGTCTTTTTTATTGCGATGGCAACTTTACAGATGACTGGAATTACGACCAGATACAGCAGGTGGTCTCATTTTATTGGGGGAATCCTTATGATCATCATAGGTTTTTTGCTAATTTTTAAACCCGAATGGCTAATGTTTGGATAAATTTAAAAATACCGGACTTTAAAAATTATCTTATTTTATTTAGCAACCGGTTATGCTGAGTTCAAAAAAATAAAAACAAAGCCTTTATTATTAGGCTTGTTTTTATATTCAAGCGAATAATCACAATTTGTGGTATAATGAAAAAAACATATGGAATTAAAAACAAAAAATAAAACAATTGTTCTTGTCTTATCTGCATTAGCCATAATTTCGGTACTTGCATGTCTATTTTTTATTTTTAAAAATAAGCAATATGACTCTGCGAGGAAAAACCAGAATCACAATAATGGAATCAATAATGTCTCAAATGGCATTGATGGTGGAAGTGAAGAAACTAAAATGTCATTCAGTTCAGAATCTAAAAGTAGTGTTTATAAGATCAGAAAGGATGATAAATGGGTTTATATTATAAACGGCCAAGAAAGCGAAGCTTATGATGAGATAGGAAGCTTAGCTTTCGGTTTAGATGGAGAAAAAATTGCCTTTAGTGGAATTCTTGATGGCCAAACTTATATTGTTATTGACGGTGTCCCTAAAGGTGTTCCTTATGAAAAAATAATAAGCATTGTTTTTAGTCCAGACGGAAATCATATAGCCTATATAGCAGAAAAAGAGAAAAAATTCGTGGCGGTATTGGATGACAAAATAAGTAAGGTTTACGATGAAATTGGAAAGCTAGGCACAAAAAATGGATTAACTTATTTAGTTTTTAGCCCAGACAGCCAACAGATCGCCTTTAAAGTAGTCGTAGAGGAAGGATCTTTTGTTGTTGTTAACCAGCAAGAGGGTAAGGTTTATTCTGAAATAACAAACTTTCAATTCAGCGATGATAGCAAACAGTTTTCCTATCAGGCCGAAAAAGGAGAACAACAAATCACAGTTATTAATAATTCGAAAGAAATTATTAATAATAACAATGGGACCCAATATACAAATCCTACATCCACTATTCCTGGAAATTATAAAAAAGAATATATTAATTATGGTTCAAAAGGAACAGGAGAACTTTATTCCGGAGGTTATGACGAATCATTATACCAAATTAGTTGCAAAGGCAGCAATGCAGTTGCAGACTGCAGAAAATGATATAAACAAAACCTTATCAATGCTAGGGCTTGTGTAGCCCTGTTTTTTGTAATAAAACAAATAAAGGATAAGTTATAATTTAATAGTAACTATTGGTAATTTTTACCTACCTTGTCCTTATAGCTCAGTGGATTAGAGCGCTTGGTTCCGGTCCAAGAAGTCGGAGGTTCGAGTCCTCCTAAGGACACAGAATGGGCCTATAGTATAGTGGCAGAACAGTACATTTTTACCCCCACACCAATATTTGGGCTGTTAGCTCAGTTGGTAGAGCGCAGCATTCGCATTGCTGAGGTCAGGAGTTCAACTCTCCTACAGTCCACATTTATTAAAATTGGTGTTGGGGCGAGTTGTACGAACGGCGGTTCGATTCCGCCTAGGTCCACCACACATTAATTTAAAATTAAAATTTGATAGTATGCTTTCATATATTGAAATATCCAAAAAAAATCTATTCCATAATTTTCGAGCGATGAAATCGCTTGTGAAACCAGGAGTAAAAATAGCGGCCGTTATCAAAGCTAATGCTTATGGACATGGGCAAAATATTGTAGCTAAAATTTTAGAAAAAGAAGCCGACTATTTCCAGGTTGATGATATTGAGGAATTGAGGAGCTTGCGTCAGGTTTCTAAAAAAAAGATTCTTGTTTTTGGTTATGTATCAAAAAATGAACTAGCAGAAGCCCTGAAATTAAAAGGAATTTTATGTGTTTATAATAAAGATCAAATCTTGTCCTTAAATGCTGTTGCTAAAAAAATAAAAAAGAAAGCTATTGTACATATAAAAATAGATGCAGCTCTGGGACGGCAGGGAGTTTTATTGAAAGATTTTCCAGAAATTATAAAAATTCTCAAAAAGTGCAAAAACATTATAGTAGATGGTGTTTATGCCCATTTTGCCAACATAGAAGATACAACAGATTTTTCTCATGCGCAAAAACAGCTGGAAATATTTAATCAAGCTATAAAAATATTTCAGAAAAACGAGTATAAAAACTTTAAAACCCATATTTCTGCCAGTTCTGGAGTAATGGTTTATGAAAATAATGAAGGCAAGTCGGAATTAATCAGGCTAGGCATAAGTCTTTATGGAATGTGGCCGTCGGAAGATTTGAGAAAAAGATTTGAGAAACAAGGCTTGAGATTAAAAGCAGTTATGCGCTGGGTAACTCATGTTGCACAAGTCAAAATACTGCCTAAAAATCATTACATAGGTTATGGTTTGACATACGTAACCAAAAAGCCAACTAAAGTAGCAATAATTCCGCAGGGATATAGCGATGGATATGACCGCGGGTTATCCAATAAAGGGGAAGTTTTGATTCAAGGACAACGCTGCAGTGTTTTAGGCAGGGTAGCTATGAATATGTTTGTAGTTGATGTAACTCATATTAAAAGCATAAAAAACGAGGACGAAGTTGTCCTCTTAGGTAGGCAAGGCAAGGAAGAAGTTACAGCTGAAGAACTGGCTAAGCACTTGGGAACCATAAATTACGAAATCACTACGCGCATCACACCATTATTAAAAAGAGTTGTTAAATAAGGTTATTAGTTTATTTCAATCTTTTTAGTTTTAGCTAAAGTATCTTCAACTATTTTTTTTATATTCAAACTTTTTTCAGCTTCCAAAATATCATTTAATTTTGTTCGGATTTCTGGATTTTTTGGCATAAGGCGCGTGCAGCAGTCATCATGCGGAAGTTTGGAAATATCATAAGTCCCAATTTCTCTGGCTTTTTGCATAATTTCTTCCTTGTCCATTCCGATCAGTGGACGAAAAACTGGCAAAGCCGCAGCTTCGTTGACTGCTAAAATATTTTCTAAAGTTTGCGAAGCAACCTGTCCGACACTGTCGCCGGTGATAAGTGCCAAGCATTTTTCTTTTTTAGCCAAAGCTTCAGCAATGCGGATCATAAATCTTCTATAAAGAATAACTCGCAGGGGGGCTGGAGTTTTCATCATGATTTCTTTTTGCACATCAGCAAAAGGAATAGAATACATAATTCCGGAAGAGCCGAATTTTTTTAATGTCTTAATTAAACTAGCAACTTTTTCAACAGAAGCTTTGGATGTATAAGGCATGGAATGAAAATGAGCAAATTGCACGTTAACCCCGCGTTTCAGAAGAAACCAGGCGGCTACCGGAGAATCAAATCCGCCAGACATTAAAACCATGGCTTTGCCACCGGTGCCAACTGGCATGCCAACTAGTCCCTGATTTTTTTCTAAGGACAGAAGTATTGTTTTATTAATTATATTTATAAAAATTTCAAGATCTGGTTTTTTTAAGTTTACCGATTTTTTTCTATCCAATTTTTCATAGATATATTCACCAACCTGCTCATTTATCTGCTGGGAAGTTAATTTAAACTGTTTATCTGATCGTTGGGCTCTGATACGAAAAGTTTTAAAATCCTTTTTTATGCCATAAGATTTTATCATATCCCAGCAAGCTTTTTTAATTTTTTCAATATTTTGCGGAATATCGGTTGCAAAATAGAAATTAGATATTCCAAAAATGCACATCAACGCCTCTTTTATTTTATCTTTATTTTTTGTGCCTATTTCATTTAATTTTATCAGTATCCCGCCTGAAGTTTTGGAAACACTGCCAAAGCTTTCTGGAGCAAAAAACCCCAGCTGATTTTTGATATTTTTTATTAATTGCGACTCAAAATAATTACGGTTTTTGCCTTTTAGCGCAATCTCTCCATAATGTATAAGAATATAATTCATACAATCAGTATACCGTGTTTAGTATTTTGCACAAATAATAGCAGGTAAATATAAAGCAAAAAATCCCGATTGCCTATTTCAGTAATTTATCGTAAAGTTAACTATAGGAATGGGCTTTTAAAAAGATGCCGAAAATCATTGTCATTTTAGATAAAAAATAATTAAACATTTAAATAAAAATAAAAAATGGATGTTTTAATTGAAGCACTAAAGCTTAGAGAGATTAAAATGGAAAAAATAAGCGAAGAAATGCAGTGCCTTGTGTTTTCCATTGTAGCTTTTTTATTACCTTTTTCTATTGGTCATCCTCAAGTTGTTGTGGGGGTTGTTGTTAATATGCTGCTGTTTATGACAGCTTTTAATTTGAAAGGCTATAAAACTTTGCCGATAATATTATTGCCAAGCATAGCAGTTTTGTCGCGTGGCTTGATTTTTGGTCAATTCACTTATTTTCTGATATATACTATTCCATTTATCTGGATTGGAAATTTGCTCTTGGTTTTTGCCTTTAAGTATATGCACTTTAAGCAAAATTGGAACAAATATTTTTCTCTGCTCACCAGTATTGCAATTAAATTTACGGTTTTATATTTGCCAACTGTTATGCTAATAAAATCCAATGTTTTACCTGACATATTTGCAACTTCTATGGGCGTTTTACAGATATACACAGCTATAGTGGGTTGTGCATTAGCATTAATTTTACAAAAAATGATTAAATCAAAAAAATATGAAAAAAGACATTATAACTGAAATAAAAAAAGCTAATTTACTGGGCCGTGGTGGGGCTGATTTTCCAACTTGGATGAAATGGGAAGCTGTGAAAAAAGAAGAAGGTAAAAAAATATACATAATCGCCAATGGTTCGGAAGGAGAACCGTCAGTTTTTAAAGATGAGTTTATATTAAAAAATCATCCGGAAGAGTTTATTGAAGGCATTAAAATAGCGCTAAAAACATTTACTAATTCCGAAGCTATTATTTATCTGAACCACAAATATTACGATAAGTACAAAAAAAATTTGGAAAAATTCAGCCAGGGTTTTCCCATAACTTATTTCAGAAAAACGGGAAAATATATTGCCGGCGAAGAAACAGGACTTTTGTCTCATATTGAAGGCAAACGCATAGAGCCTCGCTCAAAGCCGCCATATCCTACCCAATCCGGACTTTATAATTTGCCGACTTTAATAAATAATATCGAAACTTTTTATCGTGTCTATGAAATTGAGAATGAAAAATATGAAGGAAAAGCATTTTTTTCCATTTCTGGCAATGTAAAAAACAAAGGAGTTTTTGAATTTCCAGAAGATTATCCAATCAAAAAAGTTTTAGAAGAAACAGGCAACTGGCCTGAGTTTGATTTTTTTGCGCAAATTGGAGGCGGAGCAGCTGGCGAAATTTTTCTGCCTGAAGAGCTGAATATGCCTAAGCGCGGAGTAGCTTCTATTGTTATTTTTGACAGAAAAAAAACCGATCCCATAAAGCTTATGAAATTTTGGGCGCAGTTTTATGCCGAAGAAAACTGCGATAAATGCACGCCTTGCCGTGAAGGGTCGCTCCGCATACTGGAAATGATAAATAATAAAAAAGTAGATTATCAAAAAATAGAGGAATTATTTTTATCTCTGGAAAAAACTTCCTTCTGTCCATTAGGCAAGGGGATGGCCAATCCTTACAAAACTTTAATAAGTAAAATATTAAAAAAATAATTTTTAGCAAATAGCGTAGAAAATTTTATTTTTCAGCCCTCCGTTCCAGTAGGTACGAGCCTAAAAAATAAAATTTTCTACGCTAAAACAAGTATTTGTAATTTATAAAAATAAAAAAATGGATAAATTAAAAATATATATAAATAATAAAGAATTAGAGTTCAATGAAGGTGATACAGTTTTGAAAGTCGCCAAAAAAAACGGCATATTTATTCCGGCCCTTTGTTATCATAGCGACCTGAAACCGCATGAGAGCTGCCGCCTGTGCATGGTTGAAGTTGAGGGAGATAAAAATCTGAAAACTGCCTGTTCTTTGGTTGCTAAACCGGGAATGAAAATTTTTACAGACACTCCATTGGTTCAAAAAACAGTCAAAATAAATCTGGAACTTCTTTTGGCGCAGCATGACGATGATTGTGAAAAATGCAAGCGCATGAGTAGCTGCAATCTGCACTATATTTCAGAAAAATATAACCCTGACATCAAGAAACATTCTAATCGTAAAAAAAAGCTACCCAGATTCCAGTTTGGTCCCTCAATTATTTTAGACCAAAAGAAATGCATAAACTGTGAAAATTGCCTGGAGATGTGCGCCAAACAGACCAATGGCGGATTTTTGGCAACCAAAGAAAAGAAGCTTGATTTTGAAATAACCCCTTCAAAAGAAAAAAATAGGGACTGCATCTATTGTGGGCAATGCATTGTTCATTGTCCAACAGGAGCGCTTTATGAAGTTGAAGATTATCAAAAAGTTAAAAAATTATTGTTAGAAAAAAAGAAAAAAGTAGTTTTTCAGTTTGCTCCATCAATTAGAGTGAGTATTGGAGAGGAATTTGGCATGCTTCCCGGTGAGGTTGTAACTCAAAAAATATTTTCTGCTCTAAAAAAAATCGGGGCTTATAAGGTTTTCGATACCAGCTTCGGCGCAGACGTGACGATTATGGAAGAATCGGAAGAGCTTATTAAAAAAATCATAAATAACAAAAAAGAAGTCATGTTTTCTTCTTGCTGTCCGGCCTGGGTAAAATATGTTGAATTCTATGAAAAAGATTTTGTCGGCAACCTGACTTCAGTACGTTCTCCACAGGCAATTTTAGGAGGTTTAATCAAGACTTATTGGGCCGAAAAGGAAAAAATAAATTCAAAAGAAATTATCGTGGTTTCTATTATGCCATGCACTGCCAAAAAATTTGAAATTACACGTAAAGAATTGAAGGTTAATGGCCTATATCCTATTGATATAACTATTACTAATAGGGAGTTTGCAAAATTATTAAAGGAATTTAATATTGATTTTCCAAATATTGAACCAAGCGAAGAAGATAATGATGTTATGGGTACATTTACGGGTGCCGGAGAAATATTTGGAGCCAGTGGAGGAGTTTTGGAAGCAGCTATTCGGACAGCTTATGCTAAAATAACCGGAAAAAGCCTGGAAAATCTTGAATTCAAGGAAATTCATGAATTTGCCGGAATTAAAGAGCTGGAATTAACTCTTGAAGGTAAAAAATTAAGATTTGCAGCGGTTAATGGCATAGAAAATGTTAAAAAAATATTGGCGGAAATTAAAAAATATCCAGAAAAATATAATTGCGTGGAAATTATGGCTTGTCCTGGTGGTTGCATTGCTGGAGGCGGACAGCCGCTGCCAGTTGATGATGAAATTAGAAAAGCAAGAATAAATGGATTGTACCAAGCTGACAGGAAAAATAAGCGACGTGAGTCGCATAAGGATCCTAGCATTGAAATTTTATATAAAGGATTTTTAGCGAATGAAAAAAATAGAAAAAAAATATGTCACACTCATTTTGCTTTAAGAAGAAAAGGTAAAATTAAAAAACTATGTCTCTAAAAATTGGAATAGTAGGATTACCTAATGTTGGAAAATCAACTCTTTTTAAAGCTTTAACTAAAAATCCTGTTGATACAAGCAATTATCCGTTTTGCACAATCGAACCTAATGTCGGAGTAGTTAAAGTTCCAGATGAACGTCTGGAAAAATTAGCCGAAATGTCAAAATCTGAAAAAATTGTTCCAGCTGTGGTTGAATTCGTGGATATAGCCGGGATTGTTAAAGGTGCTTCCGAAGGCGAAGGCCTTGGCAATAAGTTTTTAGCCAATATTCGCGAAGTTGATGCTATCGCTCAAGTTGTTCGTGTTTTTCAGAATGAAAAAATTACTCATGTTAGTAATAAAATTGACCCATTGGGAGATATTGAAGTAATTAACACAGAACTTATTTTAGCTGATCTGGAAACAGTAAATAAGACAGAATCAAGATTAGAGAAAGAGATGAAAGGTAATAAAAAAGGAGTCGATAGACAATTGGAAATTGTCAGAAAAATAAAAATGACTTTAGAGAGTGGAAAATTAGCTAATGAAACTGACGGGATGCTGAAAATAGTAAACTCATCTTCTGGAGATGAAAGTAGCAAGATTGTTATACGCGAAATGTCACTTCTCACTATGAAGCCATTTTTGTATGTTTATAATGTTGCAGATACTGAAGAAAAGCTGTTGGGTGAGCTAGAAAAAAGAAAGCATGTTAAATTAGACATAAAGATAGAAGAAGAATTGATAGATATGAGTGCAGACGATCAAAAAGAGCTTAGCCTCAACTCTCGTATCTCAAATCTGATTGTAGCTGCTTATGATTTATTGGGGCTTATAACATTTCTAACAACCGGAAAAGATGAATCACGTGCCTGGACGATAAAAAAGGGTTCAACTGCGCCTGAAGCTGGCGCAGCCATTCATACTGATTTTCAAGAAAAATTCATACGCGCTGACGTTATTATGTGGGATAGTTTATTAAAAATAGGTTCATGGGTAAAAGCTAAAGAATTAGGGGAGATAAAAACAGTAGGAAAAGAACATATTATGCAAGATGGAGAAGTTGTTGAATTTAAAATATAAAAATTTCTTGAAAATCATGGATATATAATAGCGATTTATTATCGCTATTTTTTATTTAGATTCATATTTAGCCACTTTTAATTTTATATGTTATAATAAATGCATGAAAAAGCTGTCTTATAGCAAAAAAAAGAAATCAATAACAAGGCGGATTTTAAACGAATTTAATCTGAAAAAACAGGCTGATGAACTTGGCGTAAGTATTTGGCAGACGCCTAATTTCCTATTTGTTGTTATGGGAATAATAATTATCGCTGCTATGACTGGAGTATATGTAATTTCTAATTACTATAATTCGATAGAAGTTTTGGTTTTGAGTGAGTCAATGGTTGTAATGATATTATTCACTATTGGAAATTTTATAATAAAAAGTGTTGAGGAAGCAGCAAAATCAAATAAAATGAAAAGCGAGTTTATTTCAATTGCTTCTCATCAGCTAAAAACGCCAATTTCTGAAATAAAATGGGAAATAGAATTGCTTTTATCTAAATTTTCTTCAGGATTGACTAAAAAGCAAGATGAAATAATAAAAGAAATTTCTTATTCGGGTAAAAAAATGGAGAGATTGATAAACGACCTATTGGATGTTGCTAGAATTGATCAAAGAAACTTAGTTTTATCGAAAGATAGGCTAAACATGGAAAAATTAATTGAAGAAGCTATAGAATCTCAAAAAGAGCTTGCTTTATCCTATAATGTAGAAATAAAAAAAGTTATAAAAACCAAAAAACCAGATATTATTGGTGATAAAAGACGCATAACTGTTGTTTTGGATAATCTTATTTCAAATGCAATTAAATATTCAAAAGAAAAAGGAAAAGTTGAAATTATCCTAGAGAAGAAAGGGGGAATGATACAAGTCATTGTTAGAGATAATGGCATAGGGATTCCGAAATCAGAACAGTGTAATATTTTTGAGAAGTTTTTCCGTAGTAATAACTCATCTAAAAACAGAACAGAAGGAACGGGCTTGGGCTTGTATATAACAAAAAACATAGTAGAACAATCAGGTGGGTCAATCTGGTTTGACTCTATTGAGAATGTCGGATCAGAATTTTATTTTGTTTTACCATCGTGGAATAAAAATGCAAATCACTAATTAGATTATGATAATATGTAGATTAAAAAAATTTTTAAATCAACATCGTTCATATTATAAAAAATATTATGGCTAAAAAAATTTTAATTATCGAAGATGATTTATCTCTTCAAAAATCATTAGCGGCATACCTTGACAGTGAAGGTTTTAATACTGAACTTGCTTCAGATGGTGAAAATGGAGTGAGGATGGTTTTATCCAGAAATCCAGACCTTGTTGTACTTGACATTATCTTGCCTAAAAAAGATGGTTATGAAGTTTTGAAAAACATTAAAGAAAATAAAAAAACAAAACATATCCCGGTAATAATTCTTACAAATCTTGATAACATTTCTAATGTACAGAAAGCTTTGGATTTGGGAGCAACCACATATTTAGTTAAAGCTGATTATAAACTTGAGGAAATAACAAAAAAAATAAAAGACACTTTAAGCATTGAATAATGTTGCATAAAATAAACAAAAAACTTTTCCGTATTTACTTAAGGAATTAGAAAAAATCAAAAACAAAAATCAAATATGCAAGTAGAGAATGTTCAACTCAAGGCTTTCCTTCTGGACTCAAATTTGATTGAAGGAAAAGTTGTCGAGGATAATTTTAAGGAAGCTTCTAAATCCAATAAAAGATTGGGAGATTTATTGGTGGAGAAAAAGCTGATAACTGAAATAGAGCTGAGAAAGCTTTATGCTTATATATTAGGCATTCCATATGTAGATCTTGAGAAAGAATCTATAAAATCTGAAGTTTTGCAAATAATTCCAGAACCTATTGCAAAAAAATATAGCATAGTTGCTTTCGAGAAAGATGGAAAAAATCTTAAAGTAGCCATGAAAAATCCAGATGATCTGCAAACAATCGATTTTATGAGAAAAAAAACAGGGTTAAAAATCATACCTTGTCTCACAAATGATGAAAGTATTGCTGCTATATTGAAGCAATATGAAAAAAGCCTGAAAGCTGAATTTAGTGACATTATAAATAAAAAGTCAGCAGAAATTGCAGCTGAATCAGATGATAATGACTTAGAAAAAATAGCTCAAGACCTACCTATTATAAGAATTGTAGATACTTTAATTAAACACGCCATTTTACAATCAGCTAGTGATATTCATGTAGAACCTGACGAAAAAGAAGTGCGTGTGAGATATCGTATTGATGGAATACTTCATGATGCCATGACTTTGCCAAAACAAATAATTGATGGTTTAGTAGCTCGTATAAAAGTATTATCCAATCTCAAACTTGATGAACATAGATTACCACAAGATGGGAGGTTTAAAATTGAAAAAGAAGGGATTAAAATCTCATTTCGTGTAAGTATAATACCTGTTTTTGATGGTGAAAAAATAGTGATGCGCTTGCTTGATGAAAGTTCAAAGGGTTTAACGCTCGAAAAGATGGGCTTAATTGGCAACGCCCTGGAAATAGTACACAAAAGCATAAAAAGACCCAATGGAATGATATTAGTAACTGGACCGACTGGAAGTGGGAAAACAACAACCCTATATACTGTTATGGATATATTGAATAAGCCAGAAGTAAACATAAGTACAGTTGAAGATCCTATTGAATATCGTATGGTTCATATTAATCAGACACAAGTAAATCCAAAAATTGGGATGACATTTGCTACGGCACTGCGCTCTCTTTTGCGTCAGGATCCAGACATTATTATGATCGGAGAAATTCGTGATGGGGAAACTATGCAAATAGCCATAGAATCTGCTATGACAGGTCACCTTGTACTCTCAACGCTTCACACAAACAGCGCGGCTGCAACCTTGCCACGTCTTTTAGATATGGGGGCAGAAGCCTTTTTGATTGCATCTACAGTTAATGTGATTATTGGACAGCGACTTGTGAGAAAATTATGCAATGAGTGCAAGACTACATATATGTTAAATGACAAAGAAATAAAAATACTAAAGTCCAGTTTTGAAATAGATAGATTATTATCATTTTTAAAAAATGTTCCAGAATTAAAAGGTATAGTCAATAAAGAAAGCACTTGGAAAGATATAAAATTTTATCGCGCAAAAGGATGTGAACAATGCAATAATGAAGGCTATCATGGACGCATAGGAATTTTTGAGGTTCTCGAAATGGATGAGGAAATGGGGAGACTTGTAACATCCAATGCTACATCAGATGTTATTGAACAGAAAGCTAAAGAAAAAGGCATGAGAACCATGAACGAAGACGGTTTTATAAAAGCCGTTCAGGGCACAACTTCGCTCGAAGAAGTTATCAGAGTGACTAAAGAATAAAGAAGGTTTATAAATTTTTATTTTTTTGGCAATCTCTATTTTCAATAAATATTTTAAAGAAAAAGCATAATTAATTTTATATGCCAAAATTTATCTACACAGCCAGAGATTATAAGGGAGAATTAAAAAATGGTGAAATAATTTCTCAAAATGAAAAAAACCTTGCCCAGCAATTGCGCAGTGAAGGTCTTTTGGTAACTTCAATAAAAGTAGTTGATGAAAAAAAGAGTGAAAAAATAAGCACAAGATTACTGAATGATTTTCAGACTATTCCCTTAAGGGAAAAATTAATTTTTGCCAGAAATCTTGGAATTATGTTTGCATCTGGAATCACTATTTCTCGTGCTATTGAAAATTTATCAATTCAGACTACAAATAAGAAATTTAAGAAAATCTTAACGGACATTTTCAATGAAACTCAGAGTGGCAAATACCTAAGTGAGGGTTTGGCTAAATATCCCAATGTTTTTGGAGAATTATTTGTAAATATGGTTAGTGTGGGTGAAAAGGCAGGTAATCTAGATGAAGTTCTTAAAATTGTAGCAGTGCAACTGGAAAAGGAACATGATTTAAAAAGTAAAATAAAAGGAGCAATGGTTTATCCTGCTGTTATTCTTATAGTCATGATAGCTATAGGCATTTTAATGCTTATTTTTGTGCTTCCTAAGCTTATAAAAGTTTTTGAAGACATGGATGCAGAATTGCCAGCAATTACTAAATTTATTATAAGCTTGAGCAATGTCTTAAGAGACCATGGATTGCTAGTAATAGGCGGTTTGTTTCTTTTTATATTTTTTTTGCAGTATTTTTTTCGAAAAAAAATAGGCAAGATAGTATTAAGCTGGATATTAATTAATGCTCCGATGATTAATCTTATTGTAAAAAAAATAAATTGTGCACGTTTTTCTAGAATATACAGTTCCCTGATAAGAAGTGGAGTTGGATCAGTCGAAGCGCTTAAAATTATTTCACATACGTTGACAAATTATTATTATCAGCAAGCTCTTGTCAAGAGTTCTGAAGAAGTTAAACAGGGTGTAAGTTTGAGTAAATTTTTGTCTGATAATCAAAACATTTTTCCTATAATGGTTTCACAAATCGTAAGGGTTGGAGAAGAAACGGGGAAAACCGAAACGGTTTTGATGCAATTGGCTGAATTTTATGAAGATGAAATAGATCAAGTGACCAAAAATATGTCTGCAATTATAGAGCCTGTTCTAATGGTTTTAATAGGGACAGCTGTTGGTTTTTTTGCAGTAGGCATGCTCCAACCAATGTATTCACTTATGGATAAAATTAAATAAAAAATTTATTTTTTTAAATCAATAATTTATATAAGTTTGCAGTGTAAAAATTTGTTTTATAAATTTAGTATAGGTTTATGAGATATGGATTAAGCAAAAAAATAAAAGGATTTAGCCTCGCTGAAGTCATAGTGGTTATGTTTATAGTGGCAGTTGTTTTTTCTGGTTTTTATTCAACTTTTATGATTGGATCAAAATATATAATTGACTCAAAAAATAGGCTTGAAGCAGTAGCTTTGGCAAACGGGAAAATGGAAACAATAAGAAACTTGGCTTATGAAGACATTGGTCTTCAGGGAGGAGTTGCTCCTGTCGGGAACATTTTGCAAGATGAAGATATAATATCAGGTGGTCACCAATTTCATGTTTATACTCAAATTGAATATTACGACGATCCTTATGATGGTCTAGCTATAAATAACGAAGATTTAATACCAAATGACTATAAAATCGTAAGGATAGTGGTTTCATGGCAAGGTGGTGTTCAAGCTCAGGAAGTTGCTTCCGTTTCACGTTTTGTTCCTCCCGGTCTTGAAACAAGTCTAGGGGGCGCTCCATTAATTATTAATGTTGCAAATAGTGAAGGGATAAGCATATCCCAAGCATCAGTTCATATAGTTAATAACTCAGTTTCTCCTGCAATAAACACAAATATGCAGACGAATAGTGAGGGGCACATACTTTTTCCTTCAGCACCAGCTTCTATTGGTGGATATCAATTTACAATAACAAAAAGTGGATATGAAGAAGTTTACACTATGAGTCCAACAGCCACTTTCACTCCAATTTACCAAAATGCCAGTGTGGTAATGGGCTCACTAAATAATTATAGTTATATTCAAAATAAATTATCAAACCTTACTATAAAGACTGTCGATTGTCAGAATAATACGATTGGGAATGTTGAATTTACAATAGAAGGAGGTAAAATTATAGGTTGTGAATATTGTAACGATAATTATTATTATAAAGATGTATTTAGCTTGCAAAGCGAAACAGGAACAACAGGAGAAACAAGTGGAGAAAAAAAATATTCAAATATAAGTCCAGGAAATTATACTGTTACAATGAGTTCAAATGACCAGTATGAATTTATCGATTTTAATCCGTCTGTCTCTCCGATGCCTGTCAATCCAGGAAGCGATGAGTCTTATGTTATTAAAGTTGCTGATAAGGAAATAGAGAGTTTATTTTTAAAGATATTTAATAGTGAGGGAAATCCAATCGCAGACGCAAGTGTTACAATGACGGATAGCTCAAATAATGAAATCTTTTCTGGAAAGAAAAGTTCATTAAGAGGTGTTGTTTTTTATCCAGATGAAAATGTAGTTTTATTAGCAGGAGAATATAATTTAAAAATAGAAGCTACTGGTTTCAAAACAGAAAATACTACGGTCACAATAGATGGTCTAACTGAAAAAAGCGTTCAACTAACAAATAATTAAAATGCAAAATAAAGATATTAAGTACAAAAAAGGTCTTACACTTATTGAAACTATTGTAGCAATAACTCTTTTCCTTTTGGGCATACAGGCAACTATATTAGTTTTTTCTAAAACTATGCAAAGCAAGTCTTATTCTATAGAAATGGGCAGAGCAGCATTTATTGTTTCAAGAAGCGTAGGCGATCTTACGAAATATTTAAGAAAAGCCTGTCAATCAGATGCTGGAGCATATCCAATTATTTCAGCTGGAGATGACTATATAAATTTTTACTCTGATTATGATAAAGACGGAGATGTTGAAAGACTGCATGTTTATTTGTCTAATGGAATAATTTTTATGGGAATACGCAACCCCTCAACAACTTTTCCTGTTACGTACCAAGCAGGAGATGGGGAAACTATAGAATTAGGGAGAAATATTGTTAACACAGCAAGTGAACCGGTATTTTCTTACTACAATAGAGATTATCCCGCAGATACTATTAACAATCCTGTTGCTACCCCAGCAAATGTGTCTGAAGTGCGCCTGATAAAAATATTTTTAAAAATAAATATTGACCCAAACAAAGCTCCAGACAATATTAATCAAGAAACTCTTGTAGAAATAAGAAATCTGAATGATTATAATCGCATCCAATAATTTTTTATTGAAAAACTGTGAATATTTTTAAATTAAAAATTTTAAAAGTAAACTGTAAAAGAAGAGGAAGTGCCCTAATGCTAGTTTTGGTAATGGTAGGAATTATTTCTATGATACTTACTTCGCTTTTAGGCTATATCACATCGCAAGTAAGTTATAGTAAGGATAGGGTAGAACGTGAAAATGCTTTTCAGATTGCAGAATCAGGAGTATTTTTCTATAGATGGTATTTAGCACATGAAATTTCAGGTAAAACAGCTGAACAAATGGAAAATTTTTGGGAAACAACCGGTTCTGGATGTCCTTTGGGTGTTTGCTCTGCTTATGAAGCTGATTTCAATGATCCAGAAGGCGCTACCGTAGGAAGATATCGACTGGAGGTTCAAAAACCATTAGCAAATTCAACCATATTAACGGTTAAATCGACTGGCTGGACATATAAAAAACCATCAGCAAAAAGAGTTGTTCAGGTCAGATTCAGAAGGCCATCTTGGAGTGAATATTTATTTTTATCCAATAGTTTTCTTAATTTTGGAAACCAGTCTACTGTGTATGGTAAAGTTCATTCTAATTTCGGAGTTCGCTTTGATGGTATTGCCTATAATACGGTAAGTGCATTGCCTGCAAGATTTGATGACCCATCTTATGGAGGTAATGAGATGGAGTTTGGTGTGCATACCACAGTTAACCCAGCAGATCCAAAAGCTCCAGCATATCCTTGGGTATTGGGCACTGTACCTATTCGTTCAGATATTTTTGTTGGCGGAAGAGAATTTCCGGCACCAGAAGTTAATTTTACTTCAGTAACTGCAGATTTTTCTAATATGAAAAAAAAAGCACAAAATGGGAAGGGGAGATATTTTGATTCAACAGGACTGGGCAGAAAAATCATACTAAAAACTAATGGGACTTTCGATGTTTGTACCGTTATGGAGGCCAATAAAAACACCCATGCAATTACTCGTTATTGGAAAAATGACATGAGTGGCTATTGTACTTCTTGTAGTGAAAGTTGCTTGAGCAATTATTCCATTATTGATGGAGGAGTAATTTTTGTAGAAAACAATGCTTGGGTCGAAGGTTCTATAAGCAACAAAAAAATAACAATAGCAGCTGCTAATTTATCTGGAGCGGGGAATTTAGCCGATATATACATAGGTATAAGCAATAATAATTTACGTGTCTCGAGTTATAATTGTGATAATATGCTGGGGTTAGTTGCGCAAAAAGACGTGCGAGTTCTTAATGATTGTCCTTCTAATTTTACTGTTGATGCTGCCCTATTAGCTCAAACAGGGCTTGTTGGCATAGTTAATGGAATGGGAGGAAAATATTCCCTGGTTTTTAATGGGGCGATTGCTTCTTACTTACAGCCCTACTTCCAAAGCGGAAACAGCGGTTTTGCTGATAGGACATATAATTTCAATAATAATTTATTATATTGTCCTCCGCCTTACTTTCCGACAGGAACTGAGTATTTCATAGATCTTTGGGATGAGTTATAATAAAAAAGAAGGGATTATTTAGAAATAAATAGTTTAATAATAAATACAAAAAAGTAATAAATAAAAACAGGTCTAATTTGAAAAAGTTAAAAACTTATCAAAAACCTAGAATTATTTATTAATGTTTAAAAACAAAAAATGAGTTTTTTCAATAAAAAAATTTTTGATTACGAGTCTGATATTATCGGATTAGATCTGAGTGATTTTTATGCTAGAGTTGTAAAAATTGAGGATTTCGGCAGTTATAAAAATATAGTAAGCTACGCGACCTGTCCTATTCCGGCAGGATGTATAATTAATGGTGAAATCCAAAAAAAGGACCAAGTTATATCAGTAATCAGAAAGGCTGTATCCGTTGCTGGTCCCAAAAAAATAAGGACAAATAAAGTAGCTTGCTCTTTACCTGAATCAAAGGCTTTTTTACGCATAATTTCTTTGCCGCACATGAGTGATTCAGAAATAGAGGAAGCAATAAAATGGGAAATGGAGGCAAATATACCGCTTCCTTTAGATCAAGTATTTTATGATTGGCAAATAATTTCCAAGTCTGTTCTTTCAGAGAAAAACAGGATAAATATCATTGTCGCAGCTGTGCCAAAATTAGTTGTCAATCAAGTCATAGAGATCCTTGAATTAGCGGGACTTGAGCCAATAAAGTTAGAGATAGAGTCAATTGCACAAGCTCGCAGCCTGCTTAACGATAAAGATGAAGAATCTACTGCAATGATTATAGATATCGGTGCTCATCGTACCAGTTTCTCTATTGTTATGAAAGGATTGCCGTGTTTTACTTCTAGTATTCCGATTTGCGGGAGAACACTTACGGATGCTATTGCTAAAGATTTTAAAATTACATTCGAAGAAGCAGAGAAAATTAAAATAAGTTACGGAATAGGCTATGATAAAAAAGAAGCTGTTAAAGATGAGTCTATTTTTAAGGTGCAAGAGCCAGTATTAAAAAATTTGGTTCAAGAAATTGAACGTTCAATAAATTTTTATCTAACAGAGCTGAAATATTCTAAAAGTATAGATAATATAATATTATGTGGAGGCGGAGCGAACACTAAAGGTATCTTAAATTATCTTTCAGAAAAATTGGGACGTAAAATAGAATTAGGTAATCCATGGATAAATATCAAGTTAGACAAAAATACTAAGGTAATACAAGAAGACCAATCCCTGAGATATTCTACGGCGATAGGATTAGTATTGAAATAAAATTATTATGAAAATACATATTGATTTATTACCACCGTACAGAAAAAAGGAGATAAAAAAAAGGGAATTATTCCTTAGGGTTTTAGAAGATGAATCACTGTTTATTATTCCTTCTATTGTGCTCATAGCTATGCTTATTAGTATTTACTATATACTTACTCTGCAAAAAAATGTTATTTTAGATGCTTATAATGATCAAAAATTACAAAAAGAATATCAACAACTCGAGGTATACCAAGGAAAATTCAAACAGACAAATTTATTGGTGCAGAATATTAATAAAATTCACTCCAAACACCTATATTGGTTAAACTTTTTTAATCAATTTAGTAAAATATTACCGGAAGATGTTTATGTAACAGATATTTCAACAAAAGATTTTAATGTTTTTTTGGTAGGCAAAGCTAAAAATCGTGATAATCTTTTGGATTTAAAAAGTAAATTAGAAGCAGAACCATGTTTTGAAAATGTCAATGTTCCTATATCGAATCTTGTTGTCAAGGAAGACGTAGATTTTCAAATAGACATTTTAATAAATGAAGATTGTTTAAAGAAAGATAGATGAAAAAATTTTTAAAAAACCAAAAAATAATTATTGCAATAAGTGCCTATGCTATTCTGGTTGTATTTTTGTTTTATTTTGTAATATTGCCTCTCGTATCGAAAATTGAAGAAACCAAAGATCAAATTCAAGAAGGAAATTTGAATCAAGAAATGCTAAGGGAAAAACTAACAGAGTTGCCTAAAATTAAACAGCAATACGATGCTTTAGAAGAGCATAGAAGCCTGGAAGATGTTTTGTTAGACAAAAATAATCCCGTAGCCTTAATAGAAAAATTAGAAAAAATTGCCCAGGAAAGCAATAATAAAATCAAAATTTCTGCGCAAAATTCACAGCCAGAAAAAAAATCCTCAAATACAAAGAGTATAAAGGTTGCAGAAGAGACATTAATTAGCAAATTGCCAAGTACTGAATATCTACAAATGCAAGTATCTCTTACTGGTTTTTACAATAATATAATAAACTTCATAAATAAACTTGAAGGTACTATTTATTATTTTGATATTGTAGGCATTAAAATCAGGCAAAGCGAAGAGAACACTAATTACAACAGCAGTCCATTTAATCAAAGTTCACCAGCTGATTCTAAAAAAACAGCCGAAGAGCCAAAGGAAAAAGTTTTAGAAGCTATTTTAGATATAGTGTTTTATACAAAACAATAACATGAAATATAACTTAAAAGACAAAACAAATATAAATATAAAAATTATCGGCATATCTTTTGTAAAGGTATTCATTAGGAGCGTAAAAAAGATACGCATTCATATATTCTTCGTTGTGTTACTTGGATTTATTGCAATAGGTAGTTATATTTGGTGGAAAAACATATATTCAGGAGAATGGAGCAGTGAAAAAAAACAGGAGTATATGAATATACAAAACAAAAAAATAATGCTAAATGAAAAAGACTTAAATAACGTTATTGATGACATATCATTAAGAGAAGATGAATTTTTAAGGGAATACCAGCCAGTAAAAGATATATTTAAAGCATACTGAAAATTAACGAAAAAAATTATAAAAACAAAAAAACACGGCCATGTGTTTTTTTTGTGCGCTCTGAGGGATTCGAACCCCCGACCTTCTGGTTCGAAGCCAGACACTCTATCCAGCTGAGCTAAGAGCGCATTGCTTTTTATAGAAATATACAGGGGGGCGGCCACTGGGAATCGAACCCAGATTCTCGGTACCACAAACCGATGTCTTAGCCGCTAGACGATGACCGCCACTCTGCATACTTCTTTTTAAACCAGTACCCCCAACAGGAATCGAACCTATATCTTCAGCTTAGAAGGCTGTTGCTCTATCCATTGAGCTATGGGGGCAAAACCCCATGACTATGGGGAATATCGTGTGCGCTGTGAGGGATTTGAACCCCCGACCATATCCTTAAGAGGGATCTGCTCTACCAACTGAGCTAACAGCGCAAAATTTAAACAACGAAATAATCCTACTAAAAAATAGCCGCTTAGTCAATGTTGTTTATTGTTATTTAAAAATACTAAACTTATTCAGATGGCTTATCCATGTCTCTTAACATTTTTTTATAATTTTTCCACTCATCTTTTGACCAATTCGATGGTTTAGTTGTCAATATTGGACCTCCAGGATGAGGATATAGATACGGTGACTTGTAAGAACTATTGAAAATATCTTTAATAAACTCTTTTCCATCTCTGTCAAAGACATGTTGAGTAAAAGTTGCTTTCATGGCACCATCCGGTTGCCTTTCGGTTATAGTTGGTCCGTCTATGGTTGTTTTTCTACCATCATCTGTGCCATAAAAATCAAAAGTCAAAACCGTTCCCTCAATTTTAGTCTGAATCAGAATGTGTCCAGGAGTATTATTTATGAATTTTAGATCGGGTTGAGGAACATAAACAGTTGCATCCATTCCTTGTGGGTTATAATAAGAAACCGGGTAGGCATGATTTCTGCGAGCAGTTATTTTGAGTCCGGAATAAAGCGCAGCTCTGAATGCAGTAGTTGAAACCTGGCAAATTCCTCCACCAAACTCAGGCTCCGTCACTCCCTTTTTTATTACAAGTTCAGGCAAATATCCATGGTCAGCATCCACATCTCCCAAGATTTTTGTAAAAGAAAACTCCTCCCCAGGCTTTATAATTGTTCCATTGAATCTTTCTGTTGCTACTTTGATATTATGTATTCTGTTTTTAGGCGAACCCCTGAAATTAGATGTTCCTTCTCCGATAAGGGATGAAATTCCTAAATTATTAATGTCAGCATAATCAAATTCAGGCTTTGCGTATTCAAAAGGCAGAGTTATTTTCTGAGAAGATGCCTGGCTGTTTTTTAATGCATTCAAAATAACCTCAGTGCTTTTTTGTACATCGAGAGCAATGCCATTCTGAGATTTAGAAAAGGCAGTTACTTTTCCATTTTCAATTGCAAACTTGGCATTTACTGGATCACGGTTGACTCTTCTAGCAAGGTCTTCTAGGAAAAAATTGAGCGTTGGGATATCTATATATTTTTGAGAAAAAATTCTCATATGCTGGCGTTGTTTGCTGGTTAATGTTAATTCGCAAAATATTTTATCTACCGGGCAATATGAATTATTTTCAATTTCAGATTTAGATATACTTGAAATAGACAATGAATTGGTTTTTTTTACCCACGATTCAATTGTGTTTTTCGTCACAGATTCAGAATAATTATCAACTTCTAATATTATATTCGTAATATCATAAGGCAGGGTGTTTTTAGCTGTTTCATATTGAAAATTCTCTCCCATTGCTATTGAAGGAGAGGATAATAAAAAAATTGAAATAAGTAAGTAATAATAGCGCCTATACATAATTTAAGAATACTTTATTTTTCAATGAATAACAAGGACAATTTTTGTTTAAAGCTAAAAAAGAGAACCATATAGGTTCTCTTTTTTTAAAGTTTCTAATTTTTTTAAAATCCACGTACCTGTATCTTCTTAACTTTTCTGGTATCAGCTTTTGGCAAACGAATGGTTAAAATACCGTTTTTTAAAGAAGCTTCTGATTTTTCTGTAAGTATATCTACGGGCAGAACCACTGAACGAGAAAAACTGCCCCAGTAACACTCTTGATAGTAATAATTTTCACCATTTACAACTTCTTCATTTTTGCGTTCACCTTTTATAGTTACCATGTCATTATTAATCGAAACATCCAAATCCTCTGGTTTTACGCCAGCAATTGTTGATTTTATGACAATTTCATTGTCAGTCTGGTATACATCTATGGTTAGTTGTCCTTCTGCATCGCTAGAGAAGCTTTCTTCTTCTACATACATATTTCGCTTTGGTTCGGCGTTCATAATCATTTGAGCCTCCTCTTCTTCTGAAAAAACAGACATGGGTCGCTCATTATTCCTGCTCTCAGGTTCAATTGAAGTTGATCCAGTTACACGTTCAAAAAACGATTTTTTTGTTTTTAACATAATAAACTTATGAATCTTTGACACTCTTCTGCCTAATGCAGGACAGCCATTGATTCTTTGTTAAGAATTATTTTGCATTTTTCCTTACTGACATTATATTATGGTTCTGTCTTTGTTGCAAGCTTATATTTCAAAATTGTTCAGAGATTGTTTTTGAGGTTATTTTTTTAAAGTATAAAAAAATACCTAAATTTACGATAATAAGTAATCCTAAAATAAAAAATATTCCATAAGTATAAGTCGAATATCTGTCTATAGATAAGAAATTGTATGCAACATGGAAAAATAACGAAGCGGCCATAGCATATACAAAATTAGTCACTACATTAGAAGTCTTTCTGATAATTAAAATGCTTCCTATTAAAATTGCAGTTCCAATATGTACAATTGAAATTTCTAACAATGGCCAGAAGGAGGACAGTGTTTTAGTGGAAATAATAAGTGTTGATTCAAAAAGAAAAAACCCAAAACCTATAGAAAATATGTCTACTAATCCGGTTTTTTTTACAGATGGTAGATGAATTCTTTTGAAAATAACAATATATTTGAAAAACTCTTCAATAAAAGCAAAAACAGCAATAAATTCAGGAAAAGTAAAGAATTGAGACAAAGAGGCTGTTGTTTTGCCCATAAAAAACAAAATTATTGTGTAAAAAATAATTTCTACTATGAGTGCGCTTAGTGCTGCAATAATTCCCCAAAAGAAAGATTCGATCTGATTCATCTTTTTTGTTTTTAATTATTCTGAATATTTTTAAATTCAGGAGTCTTGTCTTTGCACATTTTTATGGTAGCAGTTTAGCTGTTTTATTTCAATCTTAAATTAGCGTCTGGCTGAATTTTTTTCCATGCATTTAGAGATTCTTTTCTTTGTGATTTGGATATTTTTTGCCAACGAATAGCAGCGGCAGCTGCAATCATAGCAGAATTATCTCCAGTTAATTTTATATCAGGATTCCTATATAAAACATCAGGCATATATTTTTTAATGGCTTTGCCAAGTTGTTTTCTGAGTTCTTTATTGGCACTCACACCACCAGCCAGCATTATTGTTCGAGGCCTGTATTTTTCTGCTGCTCTTAATGTTTTTTTTGTGAGCACGTCGATTATCGATTGCTGAAAATCATTACAAATAGCAGCAATATATTTTGTGTTTTTTAATAAGTCGGGATTTTTTTTAGTTTCATAAAGAACCGCAGTTTTCAATCCGGAAAATGAAAAATTAAAATTATTCTTATTTATCATTGGACGAGGCAGTTTAATTTTAAATTTTGAACCAGAATCCTTGCTTTTGGTGGCCCAGCTGGCAATTGCAGGTCCTCCCGGATAGCCTATATTTAAAATTCTGGCGACCTTATCGAAAGCTTCACCAGCAGCATCGTCTAATGTTTGTCCAACAATTTCATAATCCAAATGATTTTTCATAAGTACTAGTTGTGTATGACCACCTGAAACAGCTAAACACAAAACAGGAAAGAAAACTTTAAATTTAGATTTGCCGATAAAGTTAGAATAAATATGTCCCTCAATATGGTGAATTCCTAGAAGAGGTTTTTCCCACAAATAAGAAAGTGTTTTTGCAAAATTATTACCAATCATAAGTGCAGGGATAAGTCCCGGACCTTGCGTAACGGCAATAATATCAATATCTTTCATAGAAACATCAGCATTCCTTAAGGATAGCTCAAAAAGCGGAGCGATATTCTTTATGTGCTCGCGGGCAGCTAAATTAGGCACAACTCCGCCCCATTTAGCATGTAATTTTACTTGTGATGAGACTTCATTAGAAATAATTTTTAGCCAATTTTTTGAAGCACACAAAACAGAAACAGCCGTTTCATCACAAGATGTTTCAATCGCTAAAATAAGTTTTTTTTTGCCGAATATTGACATATAAGTATTATTATTGTAACATAAAGTCCCCTTAATAGAATATGCTTATAGACAAAGATTTTTTGCCTTTTATTATGTACATTTAAACGATAATATCATATGGCAAGAAAAAAGAAAAGCTTAATACGGGGAAAAAATAATTTGGCCAAAGTCTCGGATAAGGCAACTTTAAAAGCTGTTGTTTTCGGCCGTAAAACTGATTTTCCTTTGAGATTTTTGGAGCTTAAATCAAACAAAAAATTTTATCACAGGAATAATAGCTGTGGAATTTTAAGTGATAATGATCTTGTATCAAGCATTCAAGAAGAAGAAAACTTCAAGGAATTATTTTCCCGCTATCGAAAAAAACTTTTTATATATATTTTTCATCTAGTCAGAAATAAAGAAGAAGCCGAAGATGTTTTACAAAATGTTTTTTCAAAAATGTATAAAAACATAAATAATTTTGATACTTCGCGAAAATTTTCTTCCTGGATATACAGAATTGCCCATAATGAAACTATAAATTTTCTTAAGCAAAAAAACAGGCGCCATTTAGTTTCATGGGATGATATAACAAAAAGCAAGGACAAATTAGATCTGGCCTACAATGGTGAGATAATAGAAGAAAAATGGGAACATCTGGAAATTGTCAGAGAAATTGACAGAGCGTTGAAAAAACTTCCTGAAAAATATCAGCAAGTATTAAAACTCAGATATTTTCAGGAATATTCATATGAAGATATCGGGCATCTACTTAAAAAACCAGTTAATACTATCGGAACTCTCATAAATCGAGCGAAGAAAAAGTTGCTTGAAGTAGTAGAGCAGGATAAATTCGAATAATAATTAAAAAATACTCCATCTGCCATCCGACGAATAGGAGTATTTTTTTGAAAATATCAGAAAAGATTTATTGAATCATTAAGTTTCCCATAACATAATGTTCGGATTGAGGTACATTCCTATGATTTTTTGAAACAGATGTGTCCTCTGAAACTTTTACAAAATTGCCGGAAACGACATCGGAATAATCCGGATTTTTCTCTATATTCTGTTTGGTCTGTAATTCGGCAACCTGCATTTTCAGAGCATTAATGGCTATCCAAGCTTCTGCTAAAGAACCTTCATTAGTTGTGTCTTCAGCCAGAACCAAGCTGGAAATGAAGAAAATGCTGGCAAAAACAACTGCAAATATAAGCTTTTTCATATTTTTGGAAATAAATATCTTTAAAGCTGACTAGGTATAGTAAAGCTTAATTCATATTTTGTCAAGAATCCTTTGACTATTTGTATTCTTTATGTTAAGCTGCCCAATGTTATTATTTTATTATGGCCCTATCGTCTAGTGGTTAGGACACCAGGTTTTCATCCTGATAACAGGGGTTCGATTCCCCTTAGGGCTACAAATCCCCCCACTTTTAAAACCCTTACCAAAAATTTTGCCAAGTTTTAAGCAAGAGTTAGAACTCTTTGATAAATATTCACTCAAGATACTGTCCTTTCAGATAGTATTTTTTGTTTGAACAGCAGAATCTGCCCCTATTCTAATTATAGTGAGTTTTGGGTCATTTGGTTGCGGAAGCAATTTTGTCTATTTAGCCCATATTCTCATTATAGCGAGTTTGAGTGGATTTCGTGACATTATTTTTGCCTCCTTTTTATCTTCAAATTTTTTCTTTACCTAAAATTGACAATAATATCAATAGGTTATATTATCTATTGTCAGATTTTAGATAGCAATCTTAACAATTGAATAAGGAGGGAGTAATTTAATGGAATATTTATTGAGCTTAATCAAAAAGGAACATTTTGACGGCATATTAAACAACGAGGAATTCTATGAGCTTAGAGAAAAAATACTCAAGTCTATTGTCCTGGGCGATTGCGCAAAAAAACTGTTCTGTAAGGTTGTATCCGTTTCTGAAAATGGACAACTATACGATCCTGTTTATCCGGAAATGGAAAACAGCGTAATCGGACAAATTACACAATGGTTACAAGGGCTAAAAAAGCTTAAAGAAAAAGCAACGCCCCAAGAATTTGAATTCTGGAAAGAAGCTTTATTATATGGGGACAGAGACTTTATGACATCAGTAGCCACCGGAGTTGAAAGCGGACGAACACTTCAAAGGAAAGATTTTGGATTTATCAGAGAAGACGGAGCTTCTTCTTTAAGAGAAACGGTCTTTAACTTTTTTTCTAAAGAAAACAACTTCCCTTATTCTTTTCTTGTGTTTAAAGACTTGAAAACAGGGATGTATCTGGATTTACAACAACTATTACCTGCTGATAAAAATTTTTTCTTCAGGCCTTCCGTAATGATTCCATGTAAAAATGGGGAAAGAGGGAAAATAGTCTTTGATAAATGTAGGAACCTAGAGGATTACAATGGAACCAAATTCATAAAACGCAGAGAAAATGACATAGGTTTTTCAATGTTTGATTCCGCTTTGGAAGGTACAGTTGCGTACGAAAACTTGATTGAAAAAGGAGGCATGCTAAGCCTGTTTCATGAAATTGCGCATACGTGGCAAAGAAAAGGAGGGTTCTTCTGTGAAGTAGAAAAAATTTTTCGAATAATTGAAAATCTTTTGATCAAAGACATACCTGCAGAAAAAATAAATAAATTTTTGCTTAAACACAAAAACTTTCCTGAACTTGTCATTAACTCTCTTGAGGCAGAAGAGGGAGCCTGGGACAGCGCTAGGCAAGTAATCTTATTTCTGCGCAATTGCGGAGTGGATCTCGAATCGCAGATGTGTTTTGATGAAGATTTTAATACCACAAAAGAACGGTGCTTGAAAACATACAGCGATTTTGTAAGAAATAAACTCAAGTCAATTCAATTTGAATCTCCAATTTAAACAAGAACAAAACGTGATCATAACTGATCCAAACCAGGTACGATAAGCCTGGTTTTTTATTTGATTTATTTTTTACTATAAAACTTATCAGCTTTCATAACCCCAAACACTTTTCACATTATACTTTCACATAAGCTTTATATAATTCCTTAATTTGTTTCCTTCTTAATACTTCCGGATTTTCCAGTAATTCCTCTATAAGAAAGGGATCTAGGCCTTTTTTTAATCTGTTCCATTTTCTCATTTCTCTTAATACCATTTTCCAATGAACGAGCTCAAGGGCTACAGATAAATTAAAAACTCCTCGTGCAGGAGTTTTTAATTTGTTCGTATTTTCTAAGGGGAATCGAACGGGCAGAAACGAACAGCGAGCGAAGGCGAGCTAGGTGAGTAGCGATGAATGCGAGCAAGTGCGAACATTCAGCGCTGCCCAGGGCAAGAAGTTTTCAGCAGAAAACGACGCGGAATTCCCCTTAGGGCTACATTATTTTAGACTTTATCAATTAAAAAACAGAACCTTTTTAGAGTTCTGTTTTTTTGTGGATTTATTTATTGCAACCGCATTTACATTCTGGCTCGCAGGTGCATTTTTTCCCATTTCCGCACCCGCAGTCACACCCACATCCACAGCTGCAAGTTTCTTTTTTTTCGTTACTCATATTTTTAAAATGATTTAATAAATTTGTTAATTAAATGGTCTAATAGTTTTTTCGCGACGTAAAACTATTAAATGTTCGACCTTTTTGCCCCTATATTTAATACGGGGCTACCATTTCTAATTGATTGTTGCCTTATATGTCTTAAATATTTCTGCTGAGGCTATTTTTTCTTGAGATGTTTCATTAGGATCATATTTTATTTTAAAAATACCGGGAGTATTAAATTCTACAGACTGTACGCCGCTATCTTTTTTAATTTCGTCTATTATTAAAGTAGCGTGGCCTGAGCAAGGAATCTGAACACTAAGTGATAAATTAGAAGAACTTTCTCCTTGAACAACCGGTTTTTTCTGATACGCATTAGCTAAGAACGGGAAAACGACAAAAAACATTAATAAGTTAACCATAATTGTCGAAAAATAAAGCGCAGTTATATATTTCCATTTGCTTCTTATGCCGGAAGCGCATAGGCAGCTACATTTTTTAAGATAAATCGCAGAAGATGCTGTAGCCAGTAGAAATGAAACAAAAACTAAAAAATAAAAAAAATTTGGAATAAGCAAAAATCTTTTCAAGAATGTGCTTGCAGCAACAGCACTGACAGTTGAAAATATAATGAAGGCAATACAAAAAGAATGGGGAATCAAACCATATAATATGCCAGACAAAATTCCTTGGCTTTTTTTATCTTTTGTGATTACGCAGCAAGTATTTTCTTGTTGCTTCATATTATTTATTATATAAATTTGTTACCTTTAAAATTTCTCCTATCATTTGCTGTTTCTTTTTTTCATTTTTGGAAGCCATAGCAGATCTGAAGCAAGTATTAAGATGATTCTCCATGAGCATCTCGTGCGCTGACCTTAGAAGACCAATAACAGCTAAATTCTGTTGCATTACATCAATGCAGTAACAGTCTTTTTCAACCATCTCGCTAATTTTTGAAAGCAAGCCGGAAGCTTTCTTGAAGCCGATACGAATCTTCTTCTTTTTGTCTTCTTTAATCATAGTTTCTTAATTATTTTTTTAATTAATATACCTGGGGGGTAGGTATGCCTATATGATAGCAATTCATAAAAATCTGTCAACTCCTATGCATATAAAGGCTAAAATTTGTGTTAAGTTTATCCATCTTCTTCTGTGGGCATTAGCCAGTACCAAGCATATGGCTGCCAAAAGAGCAAGGGCTAGAAGCCTTGTCTTTTGTTTGTATTGACTGTTTTTTATTTTTGTATTAAGCTTTTTGGATTGGCGTAGGAAAAAGTTGTTTACAAACTTAACCATTTTTATTAATTTTTTGGAGGAAAAAATGAATACAGTTAATACAGATAATGCAGTAATAAAAACAGAACTGATTAGATTTGAAAACAAACCGGATTCTCTAAAGGAAACAATGATGGGGAAAATAACTTACAATAATGGCAATCATTTGAATGTTGTTTTCTGCAATCACAAGGAGTTTTCAGATGATGATTCTTTAATTTCCATGATCTTTGATCAGTCCGGGCAAGAACTCTGGCGGCATAAAAAAATTGAAGGGCAAAAAACAAGAATATCCAAACTTATTTTTCATGAAGAAATTAAGGAACATGTAATTATTTCCGAAAGATGGGGCATAATTTATAAAGTTATACCAACCTTGGATCTCATGAAAGATAAGGTTAGGGAATCTACGGAAATTGCGCTTTTTGTAGGAGGCCGGAAACTGGCTGATCTTATATATATAAAAAAATCGATCGCCAGGCAACTCGGAATGAGGTATGTTTTTTCAGATGACGAAAAAAAATATTTAACTGCTCAACAAAAATTAAAAACGAAAAGAATGGAGGCGGAGCAGAAACTCGCACTTGAAAAAAAACAGGAAGAATATAAAGAAAAAATCAGAAATAAAAAAGGAAGGCTATCTAATCTGATTTCTCGTGAAGAAATAAAAGTCATGGGTCCCAATGGAGAAAAACTTTGGGGGATTCCTGTTGTGGAAACAGAATGGGAAGTGTTGCCTGTAGATACGAAAGTTATCGGCGTTGAAAGGTATGAAAAAGACATGGGGTTAGAGGACATGAAACCTTTCGAAGCTTTTGTTACAGGAAAAACAGTCAGCGGAAAGTGCGTTAAAAAAAGACTTACTGTTGCTATGCTACCTAAGCTCAAAGCAATAAAAGAGCCCATGGTAAAAGTTCTTGGAGTACTTATCTTTGAAATTGATGGTAAGTCAGAAGAAGTCCAGCTTTTTTCTCAGAATGGCTTAGATGTTCTACGAAAAAACGGACTTAACAATGGAACTATTGTTGCTATCGGAGCTCAAGAAGATAAGGAATTTGAGGTCATGAAGCTCGAAGGTAATGAATGTCAGCGCATTGGTTCCCTGTCTCCAGAGGCAGAAGTCTACTTTACCTTATAAGATGAAAAAATTGTATCTTACGCCAAGAAAACCCTGTTTTTTAAACACGAAAAACAGGGTTTTTAAATTGTCTTAAAATATGATAAATTAAGGTCATATAAAAATTGCTTATGGATCAAACTGGACAACATATTTTTGAATTTCTGAAAACATATGGCTATTGGGCTATGCTACCACTGATGACACTTGAGGGTCCAGTGGTGACATTAATTTCCGCCATGCTGGCGTCTCTGGGCGCATTTTTTTGGCCATGGGTGCTTATACTTTCAATTTTGGGAGATGTTATTGGGGATGTTATTCTTTATGGTCTTGGTTATAAATACGGGATGCATTTCGTAAGACATGTCGGAAAATATATAGGCATCACGGAGGATTTAGTTGAAAAAATGGAAAGATATTTTCAAAATCACGGAGGCAAGACGATTTTTGTAGTAAAATCAACAGTCGGATTGTGCTGGGCAACGTTCACTGCAGCTGGAATTGTGAAAATGGATTTCAAGAAATTCCTGAAGTATTCTTTTTTAGGAGGAATCATTTGGAGCGGGTCATTAGTGGCAATGGGATATTTTTATGGTTATCTATGGAGGAGCATAAAAGGGTATATAGATTGGATAGGTTGGGTTATAGCAATAATAACCATTACTTCTTTTGCAATCATTACTTTTTATAAAAAATATCAGTCAAGAAAGCTTTTAAGGGAAGAGAAATAAAAATATAGAATTTAAAAAATGAACCGTACAAGCTTGAGCGGTTTTTCTTGACTTTTTTTACAATAGATTATAATATCATGTGTTGATCTTTAAAAATTTTAAATTATAAAAATAAAAATACAACGGGGGTGCCTAATGAAAAACATTATTGCAACAATTGCTTTTTTTTCTGATCCTCATTTTTCAACGAGTAGTGAAAAAAAAGAAGAAAAGTGGTTCCCGCCAATATGTGATTGGTTAGAAAAAATCAATTCTTCTGGTGGTTTGGTTAAAAAATTTCTTAATTTTTGGGACAAAAAAACACAGCGATCTTTTTTTGCACTTGTTAAAAAACTAATTGACTTGCAGCCATTCGATCGTCTGATTGGGCTGGGGGATTATACCCCAGGAGCAAATGAAAGCGGTATGTTAGCGAGGAAGACCCATATTCAATATCTTGATTTTAAAAAAACACTAGAGAAGATAATTTGTAAGAAAGAATTGGTTTGGGGAGATCATGATGCTGGCTATAAATTTAATCTTAAGAAAAAAGCAGGAATAAAAATCGGTACTGAAAAAGGAGGACTATCTGCTAAAAGCGTTAAAGTAGCCAATTATCTTATAGGTAGGCCTTTTGGAGTTTTTTATGTTAAGGAAACAAAATTTATTTTTCTTGCTACAAACTTAGTAAGAAATGTTAACAAGAAAAGCGAAAAAGAACTCCAGGATTTAAAATTAGAGCAAGAAAATTTTCTGGCAAAAGAGCTGGGTAACGGTGCTAAGAAGGTTTTTATTCTATTGCATGATCCTACAGCCTTATCGAAAGAAACGTCTTTAAGGATGATTATGGACTCTCACTGCGATAAAATCATTGCCATCATCCACGGACATTTGCATGCGGAATTTTCGAGAAAGATTGCAATGTTTTCTCCGGTATACCGTGATCTTTGTCGGAAATATAAAACAATTTTGGTTCCGGCTCCATGGGGTATGATGGGAATTGGAGGAGGGTTTCTAATCATGAATATTTTCAGTGACGGAACTTACAAAATCCAAAAATACAAAACATAACAATGGTTAAAATTTGTAAAAGGAGGCACAACAATAAGCCTCCTTTTTTCTTGCTTAAATGATTAAAAAGAGTAAAATTGTGCTTATAAGTTAATATGGTACAAAAAATTGTAAAATTAGCGGAAAAAGCTGTTGGAAAAGCTAAAAGTATCATTTTTGCAGATCCCAAGCTTTTGTATAAAAAGGAGCGGCACTTATTAAATCAGCCGTTTTTTTTCGAAGGCACAAATGGAAAAGGTGTTCTGCTTGTTCATGGCTGGACAAGTACTCCTTATGAATTAAGGCGTTTGGGTAAATATCTAAATGAAAACGGATACACGGTTTTAGGGATTCAGCTTAGCGGTCATGGAACAGTGCCTAAAGATCTCGAAGACGTTAAATGGCAAACATGGATAAATGATATACAGCTTGGTTATGAAAAACTTAAAGAAGTGTGTCCAAAAATATATATTGCCGGAACTTCTATAGGGTCAAGCTTGACAATCGTGTTTGCCAAAGAAAACCCGGAAATTTCTGGTTTAGTTCTTATGGCAACTCCATATAGGATGAAATTTGAAAAAATACTGGAGCTATGGGGGAGATTCACGAGTCTTTTCAAAGAATATAATAAAAAATTTTATCCCCCTACATTTGGATCGAGGTCTACTATAACAAGACTCATTGCTTATCAGTCATATCCTATTAAAAATGCTTTCGAAACATTTGCTCTGATAAAGGAATCCAAAAAAAATATGGAAAAAATAATACAGCCATGTCTTATTATGCAATCTACGCACGACCATCTTGTGGAAAAAAATAGTTTGGAAAATATTTATAATCAAATAGGATCAAAAATAAAAGAAAAAAGATATATTTCAAAAGCTTATCATACTTTCATTTCTGATATAAAAAATGAGCATGTATTTGAAGACATTCTTAATTTTTTGAATAATAATTAAGAATTGTTAAGGCCTATGCGCATTGCAATTTTTACCAATAATTATCTGCCTAATGTTTATGGTGTGCCTATGTCGGTGGAAACATTCAGGAAAGAATTCGAATCCCTCGGACACGAGGTTTTTATTTTTGCTCCGAAATATTCTGATTATAAGGATATAAATAAAAACATTTTTCGCTACCCATCATTTGATATAAATATAAAATTTCGTTTTCCTTTGCCGATTCCATATTCACACAAAATTAATAAAATTTTGGAAGATTTAGACATTGATATTATTCATTCCCAGCATCCTAATCTTTTAGGCTCGGCAGCTGCCAGATGGGCAAAGAAAAAAAACGTTCCACTGGTTTTCACTTGGCACACTCTTTATGATCAATATACGAATTTTGTGCCTTTTTTACCGGCAAAAATAGTGGCCAAGTGGGCAATTAATAATGCAGTCAAATATGCCAATAAAGTGGATACTATTATTGTGCCAACTGAATCAGTAGCGCTGATTATTCAGAAATGGGGAATGAACAATAAAATAATTCCGATTGCAACGGGAGTTATGGAAAAAGAATTTCTAAATACAGATAGAAATGAAATTCGTGAAAAATACGAAACTAAAGAAAATGAAATTTTATTAATTTTAGTTTCACGTCTGACAACTGAAAAAAATATTAATTTTGTTTTTGAAGCAGTCCTGAAAATTCTCAAAGAAAATAAATTAGCTAAATTTCTATTGGCAGGAGATGGATATCTTCTTCCTGAATTGAAGAAAAGAGTTAAAGAAGAAAATTTAGAAGACAAAATTATTTTTGCCGGAATAATCACTCACCAAGAAATAAAAAATTATTATGCGGCTGGAGATATTTTTGTTTATGCTTCCAAATCGGAAACGCAGGGTATGATTATAACTGAAGCGATGTATGTCGGTTTGCCGATTGTGGCCGTTAAAGCTCCGGGTGTGGAAAGTTTGGTAGGAAATAACATAAATGGCATCCTAACTTCTGAAAACGAGAGCGAATTTATTAGAGCTATCCAAAAACTTATGACTGATAAAGATTTACGAAATAAAATGTCGCAAGAATCCGCCAGAATTGCCAGAGAAAAATATACTTCTAAAATATGTGCCGAAAAAATGCTGGAAGTTTATGAAAAAGCAATAAAAAACCATGCTCAATAAAAACTTTTATAAAAGAAATACTTTAAAGGTTGCCCAGGATTTGTTGGGCTGTTTTTTGATTAGGAAAATAAATGGAAAAATTATTAAAGCGATGATTGTAGAAACAGAGGCTTATATGGGTGAAGATGATTTAGCGTCGCATGCTTCTAAAGGCAGAACGCCCAGAACGGAACTTATGTTTGGCGAAGCAGGCAAGGCATATGTTTATATGATCTATGGAATGTATCATTGTTTGAATATCATAACTGAGAAAAAAGATTTTCCAGCAGCTGTTTTAATCAGGAGCGTAAAAATAGAGGGCGTGGATTATAAAAAAACAAACGGTCCGGGAAAATTATGTAAAATTCTGAAAATAGACAGGAAACTCAATGGCTGGAATATTATAAAAGGCGAGAAGTTATGGTTAGAAAAAGGAATTAATATCAAACAATCTCAAATAAAAAAAGAAAAAAGAGTCGGAATAGATTATGCCAAGCACTGCAAGGAATATATCTGGAGATTTATACTGGAATAAATAAAATAAATAATTTGTAATAAAACATATCAATAAATTATAACCAGAAAAATATGTACGAAACAAAAAATTTTGAAAAACTTTTAGGCATAGAAGGCTTTTCAGAAAAATTATTAAAAAATCATTTCACATTGTACCAAGGATACGTCAACAATTTCAATAAACTCGATGAAATTTTGATGGGGATGGAAAAAGAAGGAAAATTTGAAGGCCCAGTATTCAGTGAATTAAACAGAAGGCTGGGATGGGAATTTGATGGTATGCGCCTGCACGAACTTTATTTTGAGAACATGATGAAAGGTGGATCAAAAATGGAACTGGACAGTGATCTTGGCAAAAAAATAAAACAGGAGTGGGAATCATTTGCAATGTGGGAAAAAGATTTCAAAAGCATGGGAGCCATGCGCGGTATCGGATGGGTGATTCTTTATTATGACAAAATAGCCGGCAGACTTTTTAATGTTTGGATAAATGAACATGATAGCGGGCACCTGGTTGGCTGTGTTCCGATTTTAGTTATGGATGTTTTTGAGCATGCTTATATTGGAGATTATGAAATAAAAAAAGCAGATTATATTGAAGCATTTATGAAAGTAGTTTGCTGGCATGTTGTAACCGCTCGTTTTAATGAGGCAAAAAAATCAGTTAAATAAAATAAAAACTGCATTTGTCCATTCTGGACAAAAGAAATAATTCAATTATAATATGTAAAGTTGAAACCAAAGCGGGTATAGTATAATGGCTCTTATGCGACCCTTCCAAGGTTGAGATGGGGGTTCGATTCCCCCTACCCGCTCAAAATCAAAAACTATAAAGTTGTCAAAACATATAAAAAATCACCAGTATTTCGTCTTGGTGATTTTTTTATTTGCATCATATCTAATTTCATTGTAAAATTAACCTAGAAACAAGTTCCTAACCTATTTTCCAAAGGGG